>Ga0172379_10001760_pt1 | contig 41516 bp, 39 predicted proteins | sample GrowelOW334metaG_FD_119756 | JGI IMG/M metagenome (GOLD analysis project Ga0172379, IMG submission 119756) | Groundwater microbial communities from an aquifer near a municipal landfill in Southern Ontario, Canada - Groundwater well OW334 metaG | ecosystem: Environmental > Aquatic > Deep... | reverse complement strand
TCTTAACGCTCAAGAAACTTTGATGCTAATATTTCAGTCGGGAGTAACAACAAGCCAAATGATTACAGATATTTCAGGACGCGGTTTAGGTCTTGCGATAGTTCGCGAGAAAGTAGAAAAACTCGGTGGATCAGTCTCTGTTGAAAGCCAACCGGATATTGGCACAACATTCCGCCTTCTCTTACCGCTAACGTTAGCAACATTCAGGGGAGTCATCGTTCGCCTCGGAGAGCATTTGTATGCTGTGCCTACTATTCATGTTGAACGCGCTGTTAGAGTTAACCGAGAAGAAATTAAAACGGTTGAGAACAAAGAAACAATAATGATTGACGGGAAAATTCTTACAGTGGTTAATCTCGAGAACGTTTTAGGAATATCAAACGGAAACAACAGCGCTTCAAATAAAAAGAATGACCCCGGAGAGTTTATCCAATTATTGATTCTTGTTCACGCGGAAAAACGGATTGCCTTTATTGTTGATGAGATTTTAGAAGAATGCCAGATACTTGTTAAGGAATTGGGGAAGCAATTAAACCGCGTTCGAAACATAAGCGGAGCTACTGTTCTCGGTTCCGGTAAAGTTGTGCCGGTAATAAATGTCTCCGATTTGATGAAATCTGCCGGTAAAGTAAGTGCAGCCAAAGTAATTACAAGTGAAAGGAAAACACCGGAGAAAATATACAAACTTCTCGTTGCGGAGGATTCGATTACCTCGCGTACACTTATTAAAAATATTCTTGAGTCGGCAGGTTATCTGGTTGAGACTTCCGTGGATGGCGTTGATGCATTTACAAAAGCTTTAGTGGGAGAATTCGATTTAATAGTATCGGATGTTGATATGCCGAGGATGAACGGTTTTGAACTTACTGCAAAAATTAGAAAAGATAAAAAACTTGATGAACTGCCCGTGGTGCTCGTAACTGCGCTCGAATCGCGTGAAGACCGTGAACACGGAATCGACGTTGGGGCAAATGCCTATATTATAAAGAGCAGTTTTGATCAGAGTAATTTGTTGGAGGTTATTCAAAAGCTTTTGTGAAAAAAGGTTGATAGACTGTAGGCTGTAGGTTGTTAGAAAATTAAATGTAAATGGAAAAATATGAGAGATCATACTAAACTAAGAGCATTTGAACTTGCCGATGAAGCGACAGTTTTGATTTATCGGATAACAAGAGAATTTCCTAAAGAGGAAATATATGGATTGACTTCTCAGATGAGAAGGGCAGCGGTTTCTGTTCCTTCGAATATTGTAGAAGGATGTGCTCGCGAAAGTCAAACCGAATATTTTCGATTTCTTGAAATCGCTTTTGCTTCTTTAAGAGAAGTACATTATCAACTTGGATTAGCCACCCGTCTTGGTTTTGTCAAAGAATCTGTTGCAAGTGAATGTAATGTGAAGTTAATTGAAACTGAAAAAGTTTTAGGAGCATTAGCTCGAAGCATACGGAGTAGAAAATAGGTAATAGGCTGTAGGTTTTTAGACTATAGGTTGATAGGTTAAAGACTGTTAGGTTTTTGTTTCCCTACAGCCTAAATGCCTACAGTCTATAAACCTACACACTAACAGTCTTGAGTTAAAAATACATAAAGGTAACAAACAATGGTCAGGGTTCTCATAGTTGAAGATTCGCTCGTGATGCAGCAATTGCTGGCTTACACTATTGCGGCAGATCCTGATTTGGAAGTGGTTGGGATAGTTGGTAACGGTGAAGAAGCTATAGAAGCAGTCAAGAAATTCAAACCGGATGTAATAGCAATGGACTGGCATATGCCGAAATTAGATGGTCGACAGGCAACTCGCATCATTATGGAAACAAACCCGACTCCAATCGTGATTGTATCCGGAAGCTCAACATCAACAGAAATGTATTCCTCTTTTAGTCTAATTGAAGCCGGCGCACTGGCTATTGTTAAAAAACCACCGAGTATTAATCACCCGGACTATACTAAAGGGATGCAAGAGCTAAACAAAACGATCAGACTGATGTCCGAAGTGAAGTTAGTTAAACGAATTTCCCGCACAACACGTGAACTAGAGCCTATTAAACCTGTTATTGACAAAATAGGTGGGCAAGAACCGGGAATACAAATTGTTGTTATCGGTGCTTCCACCGGAGGTCCTATAGTATTGCAAAAAATACTTTCACGGTTACCAAAAACTATTCAGGTCCCGTTATTGATTGTCCAACACATTTCGCAAGGTTTTACAGAAGGTTTTGTTGAATGGTTAAATAATACAACGAATTTTCCGGTACATATTGCTTCTCATGGTGAATATCCCCTACCGGGACATGCTTACATCGCTCCGGATAATTTTCACATGGGAGTTGAAAGAGGACCCAAAATTATACTTAGCGGTCACGATTTAGAAAATGGACTGCGTCCATCGGTTGCCTATCTTTTTCGTACGGCGGCAAATGCGTTCGGTTCCAAAGTTGTTGGGGTATTGCTAACCGGTATGGGACGCGATGGCGCTGAAGAATTGAAACTATTGAAAGAAAAAGGAGCGGTTACTTTTGCTCAAGATAAAGAAAGTTCCGTTGTTTATGGAATGCCGGGAGAAGCTGAAAAATTGAACGCAGCCACATATATTCTTTCACCTGAAGATATAATAACGACTCTAATTGGTTTAATAAAAAAAAGAATGGAGAGGTAAATGGGAAATTATATGAATTCTGAAAATAATTTGGTTACTATCTTAATTGCCGAAGACAGCGCGACTCAGGCAGAAAAATTAAAGTTCCTTCTTGAGAAACAAAATTACAAGGTGATACTGGCTAAGGATGGTAAAGAAGCATTTGGTTTTATTGTTAAAGACAAACCATCATTAGTTATCAGCGATATTATAATGCCGGAAATGAATGGTTACGAACTCTGTAAAGAGATAAAAGCAGGTGAAAGCACTATGGACATCCCGGTTATACTGCTTACATCTCTCACGCGTTCGGAAGATGTGCTTGAAGGTATTTCTTGCGGAGCTGACAATTTTATAACCAAACCTTACCGTGAAGATTATCTTATCTCGCATATTGAACAAATCCTTGCGAACAGAAAAATTTACAAAAACGAAAGAGTTAGAGTAGGCGTAGAAATATTGTTCGGCGGTAAAAGACGTTTTATTACCTCCAGCCAGCAGCAAATGCTTTCTCTTCTTATTTCAACCTATGAAGCGGCGGTTCAGAGAAATGATGAATTGGTGCAAACGCAGGAGGAATTAAAAAAACTTAACGAACACCTGGAAGAAGTAGTGACCGAAAGAACTGCAGAATTATTGGCAGAAGTAGAGATTCGGAAACGTGCAGAAGATAGGATTATTAAACTAAATCGTGTGTATGCTGTATTGAGTAATATCAATCAAGCGATTGTTCGAATTCACGATACAAAACAATTGCTGAACAAAGCATGTTTGATAGCGATTGATGAGGGAAAATTTCAAAGCGCATGGATCGGAATCGTAAATAGTGAGACGAAGAAAATTGAGACCGTCGCAACTGCCGGTTTGGCAAACAGTTTAATTGAAGTGAGCTCAAAGCAAAATCCTATTATTAATGCGATAAAGTTAGGCAAAAGTTTTTTTTCAAATAATATTGATACCGATAACAATATACCGGAAATATTGAAACAGCATTCTCCCTCTTTAGGATTTAAGTCATTTGTAGTATTTCCACTAATAGTTCTTGGAAAAGCAATTGGCGGTTATTGTATTTGTTCAAATGAAGTTAATTTTTTTGATGAAATTGAACTGAATCTGCTGGATGAGATGTCAACTGATATTTCTTTCGCTCTTGAATACATTCAAAAAGAATTTGAACGAAAACGCGCTGAAGAAGCGCTTTTAAAATTAAAAAAAGCTGTGGATAATTCCGGGGAAATTATTTTTCTAACGGACAATGAAGGCATTTTTACATTCATCAATCCCGCTTTCACATCTATTTACGGATTCACTTCCGATGAAATTGTTGGTAAAGTTACCCCACGAATTCTTAAAGGCGGATTAGAGGAAGCTAACGATTACAAACTGTTTTGGGAAACCTTAAAAGAAGGTAAAGAAAAGAGAGGTGAACTCATTAATAAAAGAAAAGACGGCACTTTGATTAATGTCGAAGTCTCTGCTTCTCCGATTTTCGATGAAACGAAAAATATCATCGGCTTTCTCGGAATTCAACGAGATATCACTGAGCGGAAAAAAGCAGAAGAAGCATTAATGGAAAGTGAATTGCGATTTAAACAAGTATCGGAAAATGCACTCGAATGGATTTGGGAAATTGACATAAATGGTTTGTACACTTATGCAAGTCCGATTATAAAAGAGTTATTGGGTTATGAAGCTGAAGAACTCGTCGGCATTAAATATTTTTATGATTTTTTTGATCCGGAAATTAAAGAAGAGATGAAACAAGCAGCCATTGCAGCGTTCGCACTTAAGCAAAGCTTCAGGAATTTTATTAATTGTAACATTCATAAAGATGGCAGAAAAATTATTCTTTCTACGACAGGTATTCCAATTTTTGATAAAAAAAATAATCTTATGGGCTATCGTGGAGTAGATGTTGATATAACCGAGCGGAAACGCGCAGAAGAAGAAATTGCGATGCTTGCTCACTCGTTAAGAAGTGTTAATGAATGCGTTAGTATTACCGATATGGAAGACAAAATTCTTTTTGTTAATGAATCATTTTTAAAAACGTATGGCTACAGCGAAAATGAATTAGTTGGAAAACATATGAGTATTGCACGTTCACCAAATAATCCGGCGGAATTAGTTGGGGAAATTCTGCCAGCGACAATACACGGAGGTTGGCAAGGAGAATTATGGAATAAAAGAAAAGATGGAAGTGAATTTCCGATTTCTCTTTCTACAACAGTTATAAACGATAAAGGAGGGAAACCATTAGGGCTAATAGGAGTTGCTCATGACATTACCGAACGTAAACGCGCAGAAAAAGAATTGATTGAATCAAAAGAAAAAGCTGAATCTGCCAATAAACTAAAAGATGCATTTATCAATAATATGTCGCATGAGATCCGAACACCTTTGAACGGAATTTTAGGTTTAGCGAGTATTATTAAAGAAAACTATGCCAAGTACGTGGAAAAAGAAGACGAATCGTTGTTTACAGGAATTGATAGCTCGGCACAACGCATTATTCGAACGGTAGATATGATCCTAAATTATTCACGTTTGCAAACCGGCGAGTATTCGGTTATCCTCAAAGAAATAAATCTTCCTGAAATATGTGAGCATATAATCAACCAGAACAAAGATGCTGCAGAAAAGAAAAATCTCGAATTGCTATTCGATAACCGGTGCGGAGAAACCAAAATAATTGGTGACGAGTATTCAATAACTCAAGCTATTTCCAATTTGATAGACAACGCTGTAAAATATACTCAAAAAGGATTTGTAACCATTAGTCTTCTAGACAAAAGTGACGACGCATTGATTCTTGAAATAAAAGACAGTGGGATTGGTATAAGTCATGAATATTTAGAACATCTTTTTGAACCTTACAGGCAAGAGGAAATGGGGTACGGAAGATCGTATGAAGGGGTAGGGCTTGGGCTTGCACTAACAAAGAAATATTTTGAACTCAACAAAGCGGTTTTGTCGGTGGAAAGTAAAAAAGGAGAAGGGACAATTTTTACAGTTACATTCAAAAAAGTGATGAAACCAATGGGAGAGACCGACATACCTAAAAAAATTACTACTAAAGTTGAACCGGAGAATGGAGAAAAAAAACGTCTGGTGCTGTTAGTTGAAGATGATTATATCAACCAGGTTACAACAAAAAGATTTCTTCAAAACGGATATAATATACTCATGACCGATTCTTCTGATGAGGCACTGAATATCTTAAAAGAGAATAAAGTTGATATAATCTTAATGGATATTTCAATCGGCGGCTCAAGAGATGGATTGGAATTAACCAAAGAGTTAAAAGCTTCAAAGGAATATCAACACATTCCAATAATAGCGGTAACGGCGCACGCATTTGATAAAGACCGGCAAAATGCTTTGGCAGCCGGCTGCGATACATATCTGTCTAAGCCATTTACAAAAGTATCGTTGCTTGAAATGATAGCGAACCTGATTTAGAGTACTAAAACACTTTGCGTCTTTGTGAGAAAATTCTTTTTGAGCTTTTAGAAGTACTCACAAAATATTTGTAGTCATTCCTTATAACTTTTGAGAAAGAGAATATCTAATTATCAAGAATCATTTCTAATTATCAACCAATAAAATGCTAATGGTGTCTTTTCTCGAATGTAGTTAGTTAAATATCATGGCATTCATTTTGAAAAAGTTAACTGAAATTAACTTTCGAGGATGAAATGCACGAAGATATTTTTAAGAACTACACCCCAAACGATAAAAGCTATTTAATTCCCCTGCTTCAAGACATTCAAACCGTTTACGGGTATTTGCCGGAAGATGCATTAAGCGAGATCGCCGAATTTGTCGGGATTTCTTTAAGCCGTGTTTATGGAGTAGCAACTTTTTATAATCAATTTAGGTTAACACCGCTGGGTGAAAATGTTGTGCGGGTTTGCCGTGGAACTGCTTGTCATGTTAAAAACTCTTCCAATATTCTCTATGCTCTGGAACAGGCTTTAAATATTAAAGCTGGAGAAACCACGCGCGATAAAAAATTTACTATCGAAGTTGTAAACTGCATAGGCGCATGTAGTATCGCTCCCGTGATTACGGTAAATGAAGATTATTATGGGAGAATCGGAGTTAAAGATATTCCGAACATCATGAAAAAATATCAAAGCAAACCAAAAGCCGACACGCCGAAAAAAGCAGAAATTGGAACGGAGAAAGTATGAATTCATTTTTAGATAAATGTTGTGATGAATGCTGGCACTCACTTGAAAAACCATGCGATCTTTTTGTACGGTGTTGTACCGAAGGTCCCCTGTGCCACCACAATGAAAAATGCAGTGAAAAGATACAGAGTTTAAATAGAAGAATAAATTATGAAGATCACGATATTCCGATCATTTGGATAGGAATGGGAACTTGCGGGCTTGCTTCCGGGGCAAAAAAAGTTGAAGAAGCGATTATTGCAGAGCTTAAAAAACTCAATATCAACGCGAGAATTGAAGCTACAGGCTGTATAGGTTTTTGCGCTAAAGAAGTTATTGTTGATGTAAAACTTCCGGGACAGGATAGAGTCTCCTATTGTGAAATTATTCCGAAGATCGTTCCCCGTTTTATTCAAAAGACGTTGGTTGAAAAAACAATATTTAAAGAGAAGCTGCTTGGAACCCATGGAGTCTCTTCTGGTGAAGCAGCCAATATTAATGAAAATCCTTTTTTCAAACATCAGTTAAAACTTGTTTTGGAGAATTGCGGAATTATCAATCCCGAATCGATTGACGCATACATTGCAAAGGGAGGATTCAAAGCATTTGATAAAGTCCTTCGTTTAATGAAACCGCATGATGTGATAAAAGAAATTTTGGACAGCGGTTTGCGGGGAAGAGGCGGCGCCGGATTTCCGACCGGGAAAAAATGGGAATTAGCGCTCGCACAAAAAGCGGAACAAAAACATCTTATTTGTAACGCAGATGAAGGCGATCCGGGTGCGTTTATGGACCGTTCGGTTTTGGAAAGCGATCCGTTTAGAATTATTGAAGGAATGGCAATTGGCGGATACGCAATAGGGGCAACAGCCGGTTATGTTTATTGCCGCGCTGAATATCCTCTTGCAATTGAACGGCTGGAAAAGACTATCAAATTATGTGAAGAGTATGGATTACTCGGAGAGAATATATTAGGAAGCAATTTCAATTTTCATATTCGTATAAAAAAAGGGGCGGGAGCTTTTGTTTGCGGAGAGGAAACCGCGCTGATTGGCTCGATTGAAGGGAAAAGGGGAATGCCCCGTCCGCGTCCTCCGTTCCCGAGTATTTCAGGATTGTTCGGCAAGCCGACTGTTATTAACAATGTTGAAACTTTTGCGAACGTTGCGAATATTATTAACCGTGGTTCGGAATGGTTCTCTTCAATTGGAACAAAGGCGAGTAAAGGAACCAAAGTTTTTGCATTAAGCGGAAAGATAACAAACACCGGCCTGGTAGAAGTTCCTATGGGTACGACACTCGAAGAAGTTGTCTTTACAATCGGCGGCGGAATACCGGATAACAAAATATTTAAAGCAGTACAAATTGGCGGACCTTCAGGCGGATGTCTTCCGCATAGTGTCATTAAAACGCAAGTTGATTATGAATCGCTGAAAGAAGTCGGCGCGATGATGGGCAGCGGCGGATTTGTTGTAATGGATGAAGACACGTGCATGGTGGATGTGGCAAAATTCTTTTTAACATTTATACAAAATGAATCATGCGGAAAGTGCGTTCCTTGCCGCGAAGGCACAAAGCGGATGCTAGAAATAATTGAACGCATTCCGGTGAGTTATAAACAAACAAAGAATAAAGTTGATGAACTTCAGCGGTTTAAAGGGATCATCTATCTCAACCGTCTGGCAAATGTAATAAAGGATACTTCACTTTGCGGACTCGGACAATCGGCACCGAACCCGGTTCTTTCCGGTTTGCAATATTTCCGTGAGGAATATGAAGAGCATTTATATGAACGAAAATGTTCTGCAGGAGTGTGCAAAGATCTATTAACCTACACCATTGATAACAGCATTTGTTCAGGATGCGGGGTTTGCTTGCGCAGATGTTCTGTTGAAGCAATTGTTGGTGAAAAAGGTCACGCTCATTATATCGTGCAAGATAAATGTATTAAATGCGGAATGTGTCTGGAAGCGTGCAGATTTGAAGCAATTGAAGTAAACTAAAACTGAAAGAAGATTTTTAAGGTAAATAACATGGTTGAACTAACAATAAATAAAATAAAAGTAAAAGCTGAAGAAGGAATGACAATTCTGGATGCGGCAAAATCGGTTGGTATTTCAATACCAACGTTATGTCACATAAAAGATTTGCTGCCGACCGGCGCTTGCAGAATCTGTTCGGTTGAAGTTGAAAATCAACGGAACCTGGTTCCTTCATGCGCGTTCCCAATTTCTGAAGGAATGAAGGTAGAAACTAATTCTTCGAGAGTTCGCAGAGCTAGAAAAACAATAGTGGAATTGCTTGTTGAAAATCATCCGCAAGAATGTTTAATCTGTGTGAGAAACGGAAATTGTGAATTGCAAACTTTATCAGAACGTTACGGAGTTCGTGAACACCGCTATCAAGGCGAACAGAAACAACACGCAATTGACATTTCAAGTCCTTCAATGGAACGCGACCCGGCAAAATGTATTTTGTGCGGAAGATGTACACGTATTTGTAACGAGGTTCAGAAAGTAGGTGCGATTGATTTTACCATGCGCGGATTTCAAACCATTGTAACCACGCCATACAATCAAGGATTAAACATCAGCGATTGTATCTTGTGCGGACAATGTATTTTAGTTTGTCCTACAGCCGCATTGCGTGAAAAAAGCAGTATGAAAGAGGTTGCAAATGCAATCAACTCAAAAACGAAATACGCGGTTGTGCAAATTGCCCCTGCAGTCCGGGCATCCTTAGGTGAAGAATACAATCTTCCGCTCGGCACAGATGTAACGGGAAAACTTGTTGCCGGATTAAGAAGATTAGGATTCAAAAAAGTTTTTGATACAAACTTTGCTGCCGATCTTACAATAATGGAAGAGGCGAACGAATTGATTGAACGGATTACGAAAGGGGAAAATCTCCCGATGTTTACAAGCTGCTGCCCGGGCTGGGTAAAATATGCGGAACAAAAACATGGTGATTTGCTTAATCATCTTTCAACATGCAAATCACCGCATGAAATGGAAGGAGCTGTGTTAAAAACATATTACGCAAAAAAAATGGGAATTGATCCGAAGGATGTTTTCGTTGTTTCAATTATGCCTTGCACAGTAAAAAAATATGAATCGGCGCGTCAGGAGTTGAGTGAAGAATTCCTGCCGGATGTTGACGCGGTTTTAACAACGAGAGAATTAACCCGATTCTTTAATGTAGCCGGAATCGAGTTTACAGATTTGCCTGACGAAGAATTCGACAATCCGTTAGGGGAATCAACCGGAGCCGCGGTTATTTTTGGAACGAGCGGCGGTGTTATGGAAGCTGCTTTGCGTACTGCTTATTTTAATTTAACGGGTAATCATCTTAAAAATGTTGACTTTGAAGAAGTAAGGGGATTGGACGGGCTTAAGGAAGCTTCTATCAAAATAAATGGGAACACCATTAATATTGCGGTAGTGAATGGCATTGGGCAGGTTGATCCGGTGATAAAAGAAATCAGGGAAGGGAAATCAAAATATCATTTTATAGAAGTGATGGCTTGTCCCGGCGGATGCATCAACGGCGGCGGTCAACCGGTACATCAAAAAACCGATAAAGTAATTATGCGGATGAAAGCGTTGTATGCGATTGACAAGAAAATGAAATTGAGAAGATCATACGAAAACGAATCTGTGAAGACACTTTATAAAGAGTATTTAATTACTCCCGGCAGCCATAAAAGTCATGAATTATTACACACAAGTTATTTTGATAGAAGGAAGAACGCAAGAAAAATTTCGTTTGATAAAAATTGAAAAGAAAAGTATTTACTTTTAGTTAGCTAATCTTTATTTTTGCAGCAGACGTTGATTGAAAGTTCTGCTATCGCGTTACAGTTTCCTCATCTGTAATGTTTTTCTATTATCTAGAAATGTTAGAAAGGGGAATGTTGGTAGAAAAGAAACGTTCTAAAAATCTTTCTAAAGGATTTCTTATTGAGGGAAGGATTTAGTAATACTGCAATAAGTATGATAATTCCGGAGGCGTATTAAATAAATCATAAAACGAAAATTGAATTTTCAGAAATAGTATTTCATTTATTTGAAATGCCATTTTGCGATTCCGGAATGGTATTTTAAAATTATAGTGAGAAGTGCGAATTACCGGAAATGAAGTATGTTCACTTTGAAATATGATCATGATACTTTGAGATAAATTAAGAAGATTCTGAAATGCGCCTTGTGAACGTTGAAACATGATTAATAAACTCTTAAATGTAAAAAGTAAACAGAGAAACATGACAGGTAAAACCGGGAACGAGGAAAGTAAACCCGGGGACGAAGAAAGTAAACCCGGGGACGAAGAAAGTAGAGACGAAAATGAATATTGAAGGTTTCAGAATATAACACAAAAGTCTTGAAATAGATTTAAACGATTTAGAAGTGAAGTAAATGAATTTGGAAGTGGGATTTAAAAATTTGGAAATGTGATAAATTGACTCTGAAATGAGACAAATTTATGTTGAAATGAGACAAAAAAATGTTGAAATGAGACAAAAAAAGTCAGAAATGAGATTGGTAAAGTAATAAATGTTCATTTTTTGAAGAAAAAGGAACTTTTGCTCCAAAGTGGAGCTATTTATAAACTAACTAAAGGAGGTCGTAATGACTGACAAACAGGAGAACCTGTTTTCAATGTTCACTATTTTGCACGGATTCTTAAAAACAGAATCCACTATCGTAGGTACTATTCCGGCTTTTCAGAGAGCGACTGGAAAATTGGAAGGACTTATAGCAGATATCCAGGATGTGGATAGCGGAAGGAAGAGTATAAAAACCGGGAAGAATTCAATTAAGGTAAACTCAAAAAATGAGCTTGCCTCTGCGGTGTTCCAGGTAGCTAATGCTCTCTTTACTTATGCGGATGACAAAGGGGTTCCCGAGATTAGAGAGAGGGTGGATAACACAGAAAATTTCTACAAGAAGATGCGCGACACCAATCTTACCAGTGAAGCCATCGATCTTGTGAAACTGACGGAAGGGAAAGAGACCGAACTTACAGAACATGGACTAACCGCCGAAGAGATTGCAGATGTTGGTCTTAAATCGGAAGCATTCAAGAAAAATCTTGAAATTTCGGGAACGAGTGAAGGGGAAAGTGTTAATGCTACAAAAACGGTTTATGAATTGATCGGTGAAGCCAAGGATCTTATCGATAATCAAATTGACCGCTTCGCCGAGAAATTCAAAACAATAAATCCCGACTTTTTTACAAAATATACAACCGCACGAAGGGTGCTAGAGTTGGGAGCGAGAAGCGTTAAGAAAGAAGAACCGGTACCGCCTACAACCTAAAAAAAACGGTTCCTCCAAGCTGTGTTAAGTAGCCTTTGTGGTTATAGCGGATGAAGGGAATAGCTGCAAAGGTTACTTTTTTTTCGTATTTGGTTTTATTAGTTTTAGGTAATTGTTAAGTTAAACAATGTCAGTGAAAAAAGTTTAGCATCAAAGCGACTTGTAAATAAGAAGTTTTATAAAAAAGATCAAGGGTATTTAAAAATCAGGTAAGTCGATAATTCAGATAACAAGTAACATAGAAATCCGGACACTAGTACAATTGTGTGCTACGCTTTTACACAAGTTGATAGACGAGGAAAGGAGAATATGAAATTAAAATGGTTTTGACAAAAGAGATAGTATATAAAGCGATTCGTGATTTCTTTACATCCAACCCTTCACCATTGGTTATCTTTGGCACTGGAATGTCTTGTGCAATTGATGTTGATTTTGGGATGAATAAATTAAATAGTCAACTCCAATCTGAAATGCCGAAGAAGATTAATGGTCAAAAAGAATTAGAAAAAGAATGGAATAAAGTAGTCGGCTCTCTAAAAGGTGGCATAGACCTAGAATCTTCACTTGACCATGTCCATAATAGTGCCTTAATCAGCTTAGTGGTAGAAATTACTGGTAATCTTATAGCACAATTAGACAAGAAATATTCATATCAAATTTTAAACGGAACGAAAGTTTGGCCAGCAACAGATTTTTTTATGAGATTGGTTGATGGATTGCCGGAAAGTGATCGGAAACTACATGTTATAACACCAAACTATGATATGCTTGCTGAATACGCTTTTGAAAATGTTGGTATAAAATATATAAATGGATTTTCTGGTTGTCTTATTAGAAAAGTTGATTGGTCCCAAGCACGAAATTCGGTTTCCTATCTTGAAAAGATAATTCGGAATAATAAATTACAAAATAAAGCTAATGAATTTAAACATATTGAGTTACACAAAGTCCATGGCTCTTTAAATACTTTTTTTCACAAAGACGAAGTTATAGAAGTGAATTCATGGATTCATAAACCACCGAATAATATTGAACGTGTTATCATTACTCCCGGTGTATCAAAGTATGAAAAGATTTCCTGTTTCCGTAAAGAATTATTAGAGAAATTTGATAAAGCTATCGAAATAAAAGATTCTTTTATTTTTCTTGGTTATGGTTTTAATGATAAGCATATTGAAAACTATGTTATACAGAAACTTATTAATCAAAAATGCCACGGTATTATTATAACGAGGGATTGTAACAAGAAAATTGAAGCTATTCTGGAAAAAGCAGCTAATCTTTGGCTTGTATGTAAGCAAGAATCAAATAATTTTACCAGAATAAAAAATAAGAATTATGAAGATTGGTTATTTTTAAATAGCAAGAGTTTATGGAATATCGAAGAATTTACGAAAGAAATATTAGAGGTTAACTTATGAGCATTTTCTTTTTTGATCAGTCACACTTTTTAGGGAAAGTAAGAGAAGTTGATACGCGCAAAGTTTCAATACTCGTAGAAAAAAATGAAGATTTGCGAAAGGCAAGAGTTAGTCAACTGGTTGTTTTAAAACTTCCCGGTGCTGTGGAAGCTTGGTTAATCGGTGTAATCGAAAAGGTTATTAAATCAGTTGCTATCAATACAGAATCCGATGAAATTAATTTAGATGGAGTTGAAGAAGTTGTTATAAATACTGTCAAAGTAACTCTTCTTGGTTCGCTGTGCCCTGGGAAGGCAGGGATGACTTTTTCAAGATCATTAAACCAAGTCCCTGATATTGATTCCGAATGTTATGTATTAAAAGATGCTCAATTAGAATCTTTTATGAATATAGTTTCTCAAGCTGGCAAACTTGAAAACTCTTTTGAAATAGGTAAATACACTATTGATGAAACTGCTACAGCTTATATAGATGGAAATAAGTTTTTCCAGCGTCATGCTGCGTTACTCGGTAGCACTGGTTCCGGTAAATCGTGGACAGTAGCAGCAATACTTGAGAAAGCTGCTCTGCTCAAATCTGCAAATATAATAGTATTCGATCTGCATGGTGAGTATAAAGAATTGAGTTATGCAAAACATCTTAGAATTCCCGGTCCGGAAGATTTAGGTAAAAAGAAAAAAGATATTTTATTTCTTCCTTATTGGTTATTGAATGCTGAGGAAATGCAAGCTATGTTTATCGATCGTTCCGAATTCTCAGCTCACAATCAAGTGATGGTCTTCCAAGATTTAGTAATAGCTGAAAAGAAAGAAGTTTTGAAAAAACTGAAAAAAGATAAAGTCCTTGCTGCTTTTACTGTAGATAGTCCAGTCCCATTTGAGTTAAATAACGTTCTACAAAATCTTAAAGAATTAAATGAAGAAATGATAGAGGGTTCGAGAGGACTAAAACAAGGAAATTTTTACGGGCAATTTAGTCGTTTATTGACACGAATTCGAAGTAAGCTTAGTGATAAACGATATGGTTTTCTCTACCAGGCTCCAAAGGAAGAACAGCAATATGAAACGATGTCCGAAATTGCAGCTAAACTTATGGATTTTACTGAATATAAATCTCAGATTAAAATTATTGATTTCTCTGAAGTTCCGACAGATATACTTCCCATTATCGTTGGGTTAGTTGCCAGAATCATTTATCAAATCCAATTCTGGACAGACCGTGACAAAAGACATCCTTTAGTTTTTGTTTGCGACGAAGCTCACCTATACCTTCCCAAGAAAGAAGGTCAAAATCCTGTTGAGCGACGGGCCATAGAAAATTTTGAAAAGATTGCCAAAGAAGGAAGAAAATATGGAGTCGCACTTTTAATAGTAAGTCAACGTCCTTCTGACGTGTCGGATACCATTTTGAGTCAATGTAATAATGTAATTTCTCTTAGGTTAACAAATAGTGAAGATCAGAACACTGTTAAAAAGTTGATGCCAGAAAGTTTGGAAAGCATGATGGATACATTACCAATTATGGATATTGGTGAGGGTATGGTGGTTGGTGATGCAGTTTTACTCCCAAGTCGAATAAAAATTAGTAAACCAAAGGAAGAACCAATTAGTGCAACAATAGATATATGGACTGAATGGTCAAAAGAAATCCCAACACCAGATTTTGAAAAAACAATAGAAAACTTCAGAAGACAGAGTAGGGAATAGCTATGATTAGGAATAAAGATGGGATTAATTTTGATGAAGGAATTCCTTTAGTAGATTTAACTGAATTTGAAACACTATATGTACAGTGTCATGAAAAACAACAAATTGAATTCATATCATGGTTAACTGATTCAACGAGTCCATTATTAGTCGGGGGACAGATAGGAACTGGTAAATCGACTTTTATTAATAAAACTTTTAGTGATTCATCTATCTACCCAGATTTGACATTTCATTTTGATCAAGATTCGATAGATATTTTTGAAAACAATCCTTTAATAATTATTGTGAAAGAAATAATCATTAAAGCACTTAATGAGAATATAGATCTTTCATTCACAAATCCTTTGTATGAGTTAACTGATGGACAAGTAAGTGATTGGCAAAATTTAATCGAAATTTTCCAACTTAATGATTTTTCGCTAAATGTTTATAATATTAAAAAAAATATTGCACAAAAATTGCAATTAAATGAGGATTTTGTTTTGGGAATTATGAGGGAAGTGATTTCTAGAATAGAAGGTAAAATGGGACACAAAATATTTTGTTTTGCGTCTGGTTTTGATAAGTATTCGAAAGCAAATGTAGAATTCTATTTTTTAAACTCCGTATCATTATTTTTATCTAAGTATAAAACGCTTTTTGAAGTAAATGCAGTTCATATATTCGATAATACTTGGGCTTTGAAGAGTTGTCAAAAAATATTTTTGTCTTCGTTGAATAATGACATAGTCAAAGAAATATTAAAAAAGAGAATGGGAGTTTATTCTTTTTCTATAGATGAAATAATTAATAATCTTTGTGCGCTATCTGGAGGTAATCTAAGGCAAGCGCTACGTTTACTAACGAATTATACTATGATGAAGTACAATTATGAAACTTTAGAATCATGTTTAATTGCCACTGCAAAAAAAACCAGTCAAGATTTTTTTGCATTTGCATCTCGTCCTTCCGAAGAATTAATGAAATATATTTTCAAGGAAAAAATTATTTCCGCAACAACAATTTCGTTACCAGGAGATAAAGAAACAGCACAAAGATCAATATATCAAAACTGGATTTTTATTTATGAACACTTTGAAGGAGATAAGTGGAAAGTAGATTTAAATCCTTTAGTTCAACACCTATTCCTAAATTCGAATGAAATAACAAATTACGAAACAGTGTTACTTAATTCGTATGCTCAATCAAATCAGATAAGCAGCTATGGCCTAACCTTTGGCAATCAACTTCAATCAAAAACACCTTTGGTAGAAGAACTAAAAAAGTCTCTTAGTGATAGTTATGTTTTTAATACAGCAGAAATACTCCATATGATATCTGCTGCTTTGTTATCAACGGATCGAACGGATCGAATTATTATTGCTTATAGAGACAAAGAAATTACTGAAGTTGTTAGGGATTACATATTTGCAAAAGCGAACAGTTTTGAATATCAATCTTTTTTCCATACTGAAATAGTCATGTCAGATATATCTGTACAGAACCAGCTTCTTGAAGCAATCAAAAAGAACGATGTAAATATTTATTCTTTTAGTTTTAGTAGTGGACTTAATGACAATGATATTGAGGTTGTAGATAAAATGAGGGATGTTTTTTTGTCCTATCAAATGATTTGGTGGTTACAAATCGATGACTTGAAGTATTATCTACCTAAATGGACGCAGTTGAGACAATTGTTCGAGATTTTCATTCTGGAAGATGAACTTCTAGCTAGTATTAATAAGAATGAGATTGAAGAGGATCTCAAGGCATATTCTGAATTAAAATTAAAATCTAAGAATATCTCAATAACTATGGGCAGTCTAGCAAAAGTTCTTTTATGGCTAAAGGGAAAGGAATAAATGCTGACAAATAGAGAACAAATAAAAGCAGAAATATGGTTGAAAATAATTATGCTCGCATTTTCTCCAAGCAAGCAAGACGACATATTTACTTGGTTAAGTTGCTACATTCGGAGTATCCCAAAATTTTGGGAAATAGAATTTAGTCCGGCCCGTAATCCATTAAATGCAACTATTGAAAATCAATTTATTAACATCAGTTATGATTATAAAATTGATTCATTAAGTAAAAGTGTTATTAATGTTTTTGTACACAGATCAAGTGAAAAATATATTTTGTGGAGCCACGATATAGACAAGTCATATTATTCTTTACCCTCTAATTCTATTCTTTCCATGTTAAAAAGTACATCGCGCAACAAAGAAGAAATAATTAATGAAGAAATAGAAAGTGTGCTAGATGGATTAATATTTCATCCTACTGTCCATCAGCATATTATTGATGATAATATTTTTTCGGCTGGTGCTAGTATTTCAAATCATGAAATAAGAATTGGTGGCTGCATTGACAATCCTTTCTTATACTTATTCCAATTACGATATCAATTTTGCTTACTTGGAAGTAACCGAATTGAGGAAAAAAATCGGCTTATAGGGCTGTTTTCTCGTGTTTTGAAAAAAAAGTCGACCATTCAGATTTCTGCTGGAGAATTATTTGGTTTTTCTTTAAGTAAATGAGACCATTAACAGAGGACTTTATTAAATCTTTATCTTTAAAGCAGTTTTAATTTTTCAATTTGGATTATTTGTATGTTTGATACCGAAATATACGTGAAATAAATCATTTTTAGTTGAAGTAGACAGTTTAAGACAATCACCGTATATATAATAGTTTAAGTTCGGAAACGGAGAATTGGAAGAAAAATATTAGGAGATTAAATATGAATGCGGAAAACATCAAAAATCTAAAGCAAATCTTAGCGAGTAAATTTAATTATATCAATGGTGTTATTGTAAAAATGAATAACAAAGAAGTTGACTGTATAATAGTTGATCAGATTGAGTTTACCGATCCACCAAATATAAAATTGATGCGAAGAGATGGAACTCGCAATGTTGATTGCCCTTTTTATTTAGATTACGATGAAATCCAATTGTTAAGAATTTATGATCGTAATGATAATAATTTATTCTTATGGGATGAAAATATTGAATAGCTAAAACTTAAAACTGGAAACTAAAAACTAAAGACAGCTTTGTGATATACTAATATAGAGACGCATTGAAAGAAATAACAATATATACGGATGGTTCGGCAAAGAATAATCCGGGTCCCGGCGGATATGGAGTTGTGCTGTTGTTTAAAGGACAACGGAAGGAACTCTCCGCCGGATACAGAAAAACAACGAACAATCGAATGGAATTGCTTGCAGTAATTACCGGACTTAGCGCTTTGAAAGAAAGATGTAAGGTTAAAATCTATAGTGATTCAAAGTACGTGATTGAACCAATTCAAAAAGGATGGCTTACTTCCTGGAAAGCAAAAAATTGGAAGCGGGGGAAAAAAGAAGATGTGAAAAATCCCGACTTGTGGATTCAGCTTGATGCGTTATTGCAGAAGCATGACATTGAATTTTGCTGGGTGAGAGGGCATAACGGGAATAAAGAAAATGAACGGTGCGATTTTCTGGCGGTGTCAGCTTCAGATAAAGAAAATTTGTTGATCGATGAAAACTATGAGGGGAAATCCTAGCGCAGTAAGCTGCCGAAATGTTTGATGTTTGATGTTTGATGTTTGAGGGTTAACGGTTGATGCAAGAAGATTTCAATCTTTTCTCGAAAACAAGAATAGTTTTGTTATTTATTGCAAAGCGATTATTTTATCCATCATTTTTTATCAAAAAAATATTCTTTAGGCTGGCATAAAATATGGTGTATTTGAATGTTCATGATGAATTAAGAAATGAAACTTGGGACTTAGCGGGGAGGTAAGCCCTGAGTTTCATCTCTGTTTTAAATAGAACAGCCAGCCTAATTAAACCTCTAAAATTTATCTTTTCAGAAATTAATATCTATGGTTCTATCATACAAACATCAACGGAAATTGATTGTTGCACTTCTGCAAAAATGTAACCGGGTAAGGGAAAATTTATGCTCTAACGAAAAACAAATATTATTGCTAAGTTTGGTATAAATTATTGAAAAGATAGTAAAGGACAGTATGCTTCAGAAAAAAATATTGTGGGTTGACGACGAGATCGATCTTCTTCGGTCTCATATAATTTTCTTGACCGAAAAAGGATACGATGTCTCCACAAACACGAACGGAGAGGATGCTTTAGTTACTTTAAAAGAAAACGAAGTCGATCTCATCTTTCTTGATGAAATGATGCCCGGTATGGGCGGCTTGCAACTGCTCGGGAAGATAAAAGACTTGTATCCGAATATTCCGGTTGTGATGGTTACTAAAAGTGAAGCCGAATCTCTAATGGATGAAGCCATCGGTGGGAAAATAAGAGATTATTTAACCAAGCCGGTAAATCCAAGTCAAGTCCTGCTTGTCTGTAAAAAAATATTAGATGGGAAAAGGATCTCTACTGAAACGGCTACTAAAGATTACCTGCAAGACTTTAACCAGATATCAATGCTTCTACAAAATCAACTTTCCTATTCAGAATGGATTGACTTATATCTAAAACTAGTTTATTGGGATTTAGAACTTGCGTCCCACAAGGAAAGTAATTTACTCCAGTCGTTAACCGATCAAAAGAAAGAAGCGAACAAAGAATTCTCGAAGTATGTAGAGCGGAATTATAAAACATGGATTAATTCATCCTCTAAGGAAGACCGTCCTAAAATGACTGTAGAGATCGTAAAAGACTATGTTTTCCCGATGATAAATGAGGCAAAAGGACCGGTCTTTTTTTTCGTTTTAGATTGTCTCCGGTTAGACCAGTGGTTGACAATGGAAAAGCATTTGGTAGATTATTTTAAAATTTCAAAAGATTATTATTATTCAATTCTTCCCACAGCAACTTCTTATGCAAGGAATGCACTGTTCGCGGGTCTTTATCCTTCGGATATTGAAAAAAATTATCCCGATTTGTGGACGGGAAATGATGACGATGAACGCAGCATGAACAAATATGAAAAAGAATTACTTCAATTACTTCTCAACAGGTATAGAATAAAATTACAAACCGATTTGAAATATTTGAAAATTATTGATCCCGAAGTTGGTAGGAACTTTGAACAAAATATCCTATCGTATCAAAACAGCCATTTTACTGCGGTAGTGGTAAACTTTTTAGACATGGTAGCGCATGGCAGATCAGATTCTGATCTACTCAAAGAAATTGCACCTGACGAAGCAGCATACCGCTCATTAACGGATAGCTGGTTCACGCACTCTTCTCTGCTTTCAACCTTCCGCTCAATTTCTAAAATGAAGAATGCCAAAATTGTAATTACTACCGATCATGGAAGTATTCGCTCGTTACGTGGCGCAAAAGTGCTGGGTGACCGTGAGACTTCAACAAATCTTCGGTTCAAGTATGGAAGAAATATGAAAGTGGATGATAAACATGCAATTTTTGTAAGAGATCCACTCGAATACAAACTACCCCGTCGCGGAGTCTCAATTAGTTATATCATTGCAAAAGAAGATTATTATTTTGTTTATCCGACTGATTATCATAAATATTTAAGTCATTACAAAGATACTTTTCAGCATGGCGGAGTTTCTCTTGAAGAAATGATCCTCCCAATAATTACGCTCGAAACGAAGTAATGAAGTTCCCGTTCGTTCAAAATATTTCTTCAGAAGAAGACACCATCAATCTGGCAAAGTCGTTTTCATCTATAGTGCAAAAAGGAGATTGTGTTTCTCTTATCGGAAACCTGGGAACAGGGAAAACATTCTTCACCAAAGTATTGTGTAAAGAATTTTCAATTGATGATGCCAACAGCCCAACCTTTGCATTGCTCAATGTTTATTTGGGAAAGGAAAAGTTTTTTCATTTCGATTTTTATCGAGTCCGGTCTGAACAAGAATTACTTGACGTCGGATTATATGATTACTTAAACGATGACGAAGCCATATCGATGATTGAATGGGCGGATTTGTTCCCGGCGGTTCTTCCCCAAAAACGTTATGAAATTTTAATTACTCTCAATGACGATTTTTCCCGTACTTTTACAATAAAAAAATTATGATTGAAGAAAGACCAATATTAGCAATTGAAACTAGTGGAGATCAGTGCAGTGTCTGCGTTTTCTGGAACAACGAAAAATATGTTGAAACGACTTCTAGAATTAAATTCAGCCATTCCAAAATGATTTTTGCAATTGTTGAGAACACCCTGTCCACTGCGGAAATCGCATTAAGTGACTTGAAAACAATTGCAATCTCAATTGGACCAGGCTCATTCACCGGTTTGAGAATAGGTTTAGCCGCGGCTAAAGGGATGGCTTTTGGTGCCTCCTTACCGATTCTTCCGGTTCCTACTTTTGAAGCAATTGCACTGGAAGCATTAAAGAGAACAAAAAACGGAGAAAAATATTTTATCGCTAATAAAGTTAACCGGGAAGAAATCTATTTCGCCGGTTTTATTAATATGGGAAATATCTATAAATTTGCACATGATTTGGGTATCGTTTCAAAAAATGAACTTGAACTAAATTTTCACGATGAAATAATATTTGGGAATGCAGGGAACCATCAATTGACTTTTCCTTCTGCAAAGTCAATTGCCATCTGGAGTTCATTGTTTGGCGAAAAGCATGAACTGGCAAATTATGATTTATTAGAACCGCTTTATGTAAAAGATTTTTTAGTGAAAGGATCGAATGTAAAATGAAAATGAATATAAAATTATTAATTGCTTTTTTTCTTCTTCAGGTAAGTTTTCTTTCAGCTCAAGTTGGAGGACCTCGCATACAGACAAGCATTTCTCAATACGATTTTGGTGAAATAACAGAAGGTGTTATTGTAAAATTTTCTTTTCAAGTTAAAAATGTTGGTGATCAGGTCCTTCATATTACTAATATTATGACAAGTTGCGGATGTACTGCGGCAGCTATGCAAAAAGATGAAATTCAGCCGGGAGAGGAAACTACAATTAATGCTGAATTTGATTCCGAAGGGAAATCGGGCGTTCAACATAAAGTTATCGCTCTGGCTTCGAACGATGCTTCCAATCCAAGTTTGAATTTAGTGTTAACCGGGAAAGTGTTACCTAAAATCGACAAGGCAGAACAATCCAAAGGTACCGGTCCCAAAATTCAATTTGAAAAAACTCTAAATGATTTTGGCAAGATAAAAGAGGGAAGTATTGCCGAATACACGTTTAAATATAAAAATGTCGGTTCGGATGTATTGGAAATTAGTCATGTAAGAACTTCGTGCGGATGTACCGCAGCGGTAATAAGCGGGAAATCTTTAAAACCACAGGAAGAAGGGACACTTAAAGTTGAATTCGATTCTTCGAATCGTGAAGGAGCGGTAACTAGAACAATCACTTTAACTACTAATGATCCATCAGAACAACAAAAAATATTAACAATTACGGCATTCATCGAAAAAAAGAAAGATTAATATTATGTCATGGTTTAAACGATCAAAGAAAAATTTTTCTGATGATACCCAGAAGATCGATCTCCCGGACGGAATGTGGATGAAATGTCCGGAATGCGATGAGATCATTCATAAAAAACAACTTGAAAATAATTTATGGACGTGCTTTAAATGTTCCTACCATTTCCGCATTGGAAGTGAAGAGTACATAAAAATTTTACTTGATGAGGGGTCATTCAAAGAAATGAATAAGAAGATGAGGTCCGCAGACCCGCTGGAATTCTCCGATACAAAAAAATATGCTATGCGAATTAACGATGCTATAAAAAAAACAGAACTCTTTGATGCAATAAGGACAGGAACAGGAACTCTCAACGGAAAAGAGATCTCTTTTGGTTGCATGGATTTTAAATTTATCGGAGGGAGCATGGGCTCTGTTGTGGGAGAAAAAATTGCAAGACTCATAGACAAATCCATTAAATCTAGAATTCCGCTTGTACTAATTTCCTCCAGCGGCGGAGCAAGAATGATGGAAGGTGTTTTGAGTCTAATGCAGATGGCGAAAACAAGCGCCAGACTCGCAAAACTGGCGGACATTGGCGTGCCCTATATTTCCATTTTAACGGATCCCACAACTGGTGGTATTACAGCAAGTTACGCTATGTTAGGTGATTTAAATATTGCTGAACCAAAAGCGTTGATCGGGTTTGCTGGTCCGCGTGTAATTAAACAAACAATTGGTAGAGATCTTCCAAAAGGATTTCAGACAGCAGAATTTTTGCAGGAGCACGGTTTTATTGATAAAGTAGTTTCACGCAAGGAAATGAAAAATACTCTTTCCACTCTTTTGGAATTTCTGAGTTAAAGAAGCAAGTTGACTTTTCATGTGAACTTAAGTATTTGTTTGGTGCATGGAGAATCTTTGAATTTGGAAAAATGAGAAACAAAACCACTTTATTGCGAAATGGATACTCCGCATAAAACTTTTGAAGTCTTCATTTGTTGACTTAGAAATATTTAGATAACCTAACCAATATATTTAGTTTCCTCACCCCGGAGGCCAATTCATTTTTCTACCGCCGAGCAAATGCATATGGAGGTGATAAACTTCCTGTCCGCCGTCATCTCCACTATTAAACACTAACCGAAAACCTTTCTCAGCGATTCCTTCTTGTTTTGCAATTGCATTAGCGGCGTCGATCATTTCACCCAGAAGTTGGCCATGCTCTTTACCGTTCAAATCTGTTACTTTTATAATTTCGATTTTTGGAATGATAAGAATATGTGTAGGTGCAGCCGGGTTAATATCACGAAATGCCAACACTGTGTCATTTTCATAAACTATAGTCGCTGGAATTTCTTTTTTAATAATTTTTGAAAAGATGGTTTCTGCCATTCACTATCTCCGTTTAAGTTTTTGTTTTTTATAACAACAAGTTTGGTGTATCTAACTTATAATTTTCGAATTGTGTCGTTAAAGAGCAATTTCTAATTCCTCATTCGTAATTCCTAATTGAGGTTTGTCTCTTTATGCTTTCCCTTTCTCAATATTATATTTCTTCATTTTATTGTAAAGGTGACTGCGCTGAATGTTTAACGAATCGGCAGTTTTGCTAATATTCCAATGATTAGAGTCGAGTTGTTTCATAATAAAAGCACGCTCAGCTTTTCCCTTAAAATCTTGAAATGAATTTGAAAGATCAACCATTTCTCCGATATCTTGTTTTTCATACGGGATAAGGAATTCGATATCCTTTTTCGAGATATCTTTCTTATCGATGATAATAATAATTCTCTCGACGATATTGTGCAATTCTCTGATGTTTCCCGCCCATCGCAAACCTTGCAGAACTGTAAGAGCGTCTTCCGAAAATGCCGGGACAACTTTTTTATGCTTCTGCGAAATATCCTGTGCAAAATGTTTTACAAGTAAGGGGATATCATCCAGCCTTTCGCGAAGTGGTGGAACAATAATGGGAATAACATTTATACGATGGAGTAAGTCTTCGCGAAAATTTCCCTTTTCAATTTCTTCAACTAAATTTTTATTTGTGGCTGAAATGATGCGTACATCTACCTCAATTGATTTTGCTCCACCCACGCGTTGGATTTTTCCATCTTCAATAGCGCGTAGTACTTTTGCCTGCGCTTGCAGGCTCATATCGCCAATCTCATCTAAAAAGATAGTTCCTTTATTAGCAAGTTCGAACTTTCCAATCCGTTGTTGCATTGCCCCTGTAAACGAACCCTTTTCATGACCAAATAATTCAGATTCAATAAGTTCATTGGGGATAGCGGCGCAATTCACTTCGATGAAAGGTTTTTCTTTGCGCAGACTTTTTTTGTGAATGGCACGGGCAACTAATTCTTTTCCCGTTCCATTTTCACCTGTTATCAATACCCGCACATCCGTTTGTGAAACTTTTTCGATTAGCGATAAAACATTTTTTAAGGCGTGCGAACTACCGATAATTTCACCCGGTTCGAGAAAAGTTTTTTTTATCTCATCATTTTCTTTTTTGAGGTGAGTCTGCTCAACCGCATTGCGGACGGTTATTAAAAGTTTATCGCGGTCGATAGGTTTTTCAAGAAAATCAAACGCTCCCAATTTAGTTGCTTGAATCGCATTCTGAATATTTCCAAAAGCGGAGATGATAATAACATTCAAAAAAGGGAAATTTTGCTTTGCTTTTGTAAGAACTTCAAAGCCATTGAGGTCGGGCATTTGAATATCGAGAAGGACAACGTCAAATTGTTCTGAAGCTATTTTCTCCAATCCTTCGGTTCCGGAAGTAGCGAAATCCACATGGTAGCCCTCAAAATCGAGGATGAGTTGAATACTTTCGCAGATCTGTTTTTCGTCATCTATTACTAATACGGTGTTCATAATTACTGCTGATATTTCTTTAAGAAAAATGAAGGAACCATTTTATTATTTGTATGTAAATTTTTACCAAATGCTTCACCAAGTGCATTGATTTTTAAATCGCGAAGATCAATATGATTTTCCGGTGTAAAATTTTCTTCAATAACTTCTACAAAATAACCAATAGCTTTAGTTAAATCAAAGACTTGTGAAGTATAAGCTATAAATGCACTTCCAAAAAAATGAGCTACTTTATCTTCATCTCCAAATGCATTCTGAGGAGAGTCCGGCAAAAAATATTTCGGCAGATTTTTGTTTTTCAATTGAAACGTTGAATCATCCGCAGAAAGCAAGGGATAATTAAACCGGAAAAGGAAATGGACCGGAACTATTTTATAAGGCACAGCCGCAAACGTCAACGCAAGTAATGCATCTTGAATGTTATTCCCCGTTATACGCAAAGCCGTAACGTAGAGTGAATCAATCGATTGTAGTTCTCCTAGTTGATTTTTTATTGAGAGAAAAGTTTCGGAAGCAATAAATTCTGAGATTTCTTGAACGTTGCTTGACAGGTGGCTTCGTTGAGGGAAAGAAAAATTTATATTTAGAAGAATTAGAAGTAGGAAAGTTAATTTTTTCATTCTACAGTTTATGTTCGAAGTTCATCATTACACCTGTATCACACCGACTTGAAACTCCGGCATCACCGGATTATTATTTACGGCAGAAAGAGAAGTGGAAATAACTTTTCGTGTTTCTGCCGGGTTGATAATTTCATCAATCCACAAACGTGCTGCAGCATAAAGTGGAAAACTTTTTTCATCATAAGATTTTTGAATATCGCTCAACAATTTTTTCTTATCAATTTCAGAAAAGGTTTTCTGTCCCAACTCTGAACTTGAAGCAAGTTGTTTCAGTTTTATATCGAGAAGCACGCTGCTTGCCTGTTGCCCGCCCATTACTGAAATTTTGGCATTTGGATACGCAAAAATGAATCGTGGGTCGTAAGCTTTTCCGCACATAGCATAATTCCCGGCGCCAAAACTATTCCCAACAATAATAGTAATTTTGGGAACCACGGAATTAGCCACGGCATTTACCATCTTCGCCCCGTCTTTAATTATTCCACCATGTTCGGCGCGGCTGCCGACCATAAATCCCGTTACATCTTGAAAAAAGACAAGAGGAATTTTCCTCTGATTACAATTCATAATAAACCGTGCAGCTTTGTCTGCACTGTCGGAATAAATTACTCCACCAACTTGCATCTCCCCGGACTCTGTCTTCACAACTGCACGTTGGTTTGCAACTATGCCTACAGCCCAGCCGTCGATGCGCGCGTACGCTGTAATTAATGTTTTTCCGTAACCGGCTTTATATTCATCAAGTTCGGAATCGTCTACAATGCGGGCGAGCAGTTCGTATGTGTCATAATTCTTTATTGGGTCTTCAGGTAAAATTCCTAGAATTTCCTTTTCACTAAAAAGGGGGGGGGCGCTTTCAGTTCTATTAAAATTAGCTTTTTGTTGATGAGGGAATTTATCAACGAGACTTCTGATTTGCAGTAAACATTCATCGTCATTTTTACAAATATAATCTGTTACTCCCGAAATATTTGACTGCACTCTTGCGCCGCCGAGTGCATCATTGTCAATGACTTCGCCGATTGCGGCTTTGACTAAATGTGAACCGGCAAGGAAAACCGAACCTTCGCCTTCAACAATTAATGCTTCATCGCTCATTATAGGCAGGTAAGCGCCGCCCGCAACGCATGGTCCCATGATAGCGGCAATTTGTGGAATTCCCATTGCAGAAATTTTTGCGTTGTTGCGAAAAATTCTACCGAAATGTTCTTTGTCGGGAAAAATATCATCTTGTAAAGGGAGGAACACTCCGGCGCTGTCAACTAAATAGATTAGCGGCAAACGATTTTCCATTGCAATTTCTTGTGCTCGAAGATTTTTTTTACACGTTATGGGAAACCACGCACCCGCTTTTACGGTTGCGTCATTTGCAATAATAACGCATTCATGTTGATGGATTTTCCCGATCCCAAAAATCGTTCCGGATGAAGGGGCCCCTCCGTATTCTTCATACATTCCGTATGCTGCAAACGTATTTAATTCGAAGAAGGAAGAATCTAAATCGATTAATTTTGCAACTCGTTCGCGTGCGGTGAGTTTCCCCTTGGCTTTATGTTTTGCAATTGATTTTTCTCCGCCGCCAAGTTTTACTTTTGTGCGTTCGGCTTCTATCTTGCGAAGAAGATTTTTATAGTAATCTTCTTGCTTAAGAAAAAGAGCGTTTGAATTTATTTCAGTTCCAATTTTTTTCATAAAAATTTCCTGGACGCGAATTACACAAATTATTTTACTTGATGTCTAATCTTTTAATAGTTCTCTTGCGAGAACAAGTTTTTGAATTTCAGAAGTTCCTTCACCGATGGTTAAAAGTTTTACATCGCGGTAAAATTTTTCAACAGGATAATCTTTTATGAATCCGTAACCGCCGAAAATTTGCACAGCATCGTTCGCAACTTTTTCCGCCATCTCACTTGCAAAAAGTTTTGCCATTGCAGCTTCTTTTGTGTTTGATATTCCTTTGTTCTTTATTGCAGCGGCTTTGAACGTCATCGCCCGCGCAGCGCCGATATTGGTTGCCATCTCAGCAAGTTTAAATTGAATTCCCTGGAATTCGTTAATCGCTTTGCCAAACTGTTTTCTTTCTGATGAATAATGGAGAGCAGCATCGAGTGCGCCTTGGGCTAAACCAACGCTAAGTGCGGCAATAGAAATTCTTCCGCCTTCAAGCACTTTCATCGCTTGAACAAATCCTTCACCTTCAACACCAATCAAGTTTTCTTTTGGGACTTTACAATTATCGAATGAAAGCTGCGTTGTATCGCTGGCGCGCATTCCCAATTTATTTTCTTTTTTGCCGATTATCAATCCTTCAAAATTCTTTTCTAAAATAAAAGCGGAGATTCCTTTTTTCATTTTAGATTTATTAGTAATTGCCATTACCACATATGTTCCGGCAACTGTGCCGTGCGTGGTAAAAGTTTTACTTCCATTGAGATAATAAAAATCATCTTTTAATTCGGCGGTTGTAATTAAGCTTGCAGCATCACTGCCTGAGACGGATTCAGTAAGTCCCCACGCTCCAATCACTTTTCCGCTTGTTAAACCGGGTAAATATTTTTTCTTTTGTTCTTCGTTCCCAAACAAATTAATGTGGTTGGTACAAAGTCCGTTATGAGCAGCAACAGAAAGGGCGATTGAAGGATCAACCTTTGCAAGTTCTTCAATGATGAGTGCGTATTCTGTGTAACCTAAGTTTGCGCCGCCGTAGCTATCAGGAACGAGAATTCCCATTAACCCAAGTTCTCCAAGTTGCTCCATTATTTCAAATGGAAAAGTTTGGGATTCGTCAAATTCCATTACCTGGGGTTTGATTACTTTTTCTGCAAACTCTTTAACCGTTTGCTTTATGGCAAGCTGTTCTTCGCTATACTGAAGAAGAAATTGATGCTGTGTTTCCATTTTCATCCTTTTGGGATAGGTTTAGTTTGAATGTATTTAAAATATCTTCCGCTATGGTGTAGGGAGAAATTTTTTGTGCAAATGATTTTTCAATCAGTCTTTCAAATGAAAAAACATTTTCTTGCTTCCACAGGTTTTGTGTAAGCTTTTCTTCAACAATCTCTTTAATTCGGTTCTTTGTTCTTTGAATTCGCTTCTTAGATAGAAGATCGAATTTCTTTAAATGATCTTGATGTCGTGAAATTTCTTTAGCGATTTCTTCAATACCAATATTATCTTGTGCAATAGTTTTAACTATTTCGGGGAGAAAGGTTTTTTCATCATGATTCCTCAACATCAAAATAGTTTTCAATGCATTAATTGCTTGTTCGGCTGCCGGTCTATCACATTTGTTGACAACAAAAAAATCTGCAATTTCCATTAAGCCTGCCTTCATTGCCTGGACTGCATCACCTGATTCAGGAACAAGGACTACCATTGTGGTATCGGCAGCTTTAGCAATATCTAGCTCTGATTGTCCAACGCCGACAGTTTCAAGAATAATATACTCATATCCGGCGGCGTCCAGGAGGTCTGCTGCGTCAATCGCTTTTTTACATAATCCGCCGAGACTTCCGCGAGTTGCCATACTACGAATAAAAATATTTTCATTCCTCCCGATGTCGGACATCCTCACTCTATCACCCAACAAAGCACCGCCTGTAAAAGGACTTGTAGGATCAACGGCAATGATGGCTACACTTTTCCCATTTTGCAAATATAATTTTGCCAATTGATTGGTGATAGTACTTTTACCTGCACCGGGGGGACCCGTCACTCCAATTCGGTATGCTAAACCGGAATGTTGATGTGCTTTTATTAAAAGTTCTTCCGCTTGCGGATATTCAGATTCAACATAAGAAATTGCACGTGCAATTACCCGTTTGTTCTTTTTTAACAATTCCGGAAAAAATGTTTCAACATTCATCCAGACTTACCGGTAGAGATTATTTTTTAAAATGTATTCTTTTGCGGCGTGAGTTACCATAAAATCGATTGGCATATTAAGCCTTACTCTTTCCCGAATATATGTCGAGCTGAGTTCGACATAAGGTGTTTGGATAATTGTTGCCATCTCAAAGTATTTGTGTTTGTATTCAATTTCCTTATCGATGATACGTTTCATTACAACTACATTAGTCAATCTGAAAAGTTCATCCGGCTCCTTCCAAGAATCGAAAACAATGAGGTTGTCGAACCCGATGATGAGTTCGATATAATCAAATTGCTTTTTTAATTCTCTCACGGTATCAATGGTGAAAGAAATATCTTTTCTGTTGAGTTCGATTTCTGAGTAAGAAAATTGTTTTTGATACTGTAAAGATAATTTTAAAATTTCAAGACGATGAACAGGATTTGAATTTTGTGCTTGATGTTTGTGGGGAGAAATATAGCAAGGAATAAAAATTATTTTATCAAGTTTTCTAATTTCCAGCAACGATTGAGCTGCAATTAAGTGTCCAATATGAATCGGGTCAAACGTTCCGCCGAAAATGCCGATGCGTTCCATTCAGAGTAATTCCTTATATTCAATGAAGAGATGAGTAAAGCGATCGTGCATCTTCTTACTACAGCATGCATAGTTTTCTTTACGCGAAAGCATTTTGTATAGTTCTTTAAAATCATTTGCATGAGCTAAAGAGAAAACATTTTTTAGTTTATAAAATTGGTAATCCAGAGCGCACAATTTTTTAAGTGCTGAATCGCAGACAAAATTTTTCTTATGCATTAATCTGGGTATTTCATTTTGAAATTTGTTCGTAGCGAATAGTACAATTTTTTTGTGGAGTGTTTTCTTTAATAGTAAAACGTCATCTTCTAGTAGAAGAAGATCAAGCATCTGAAGAATATCGGCTTCTGTCAGTCCAACAAAATCGGGATGAACAAAAATAAAATTCTTTACCCCGGCTTTTCTTTTGTCAAATATGGAGACAAACTCATTTGTAAAAGTATCTTCATTAAAGTAAAACAAATTATCCGATAAAAACGGTGATGAAGTTTTCAGTGAAAGAATTTCTTCATCTTTTTCATTAAGGCAAACGAAGAGATCTACTTTAGGAAATAATACAGAAAATATTTCATACATATTTTCAAGAAGCGTAACATATAAAAAGGAGCTATCTGCCTTTGTAAAATTGGGATATATTTGGCACTGCTCCTGATTGTAGACCGGGTCAGGGAGAACGAAAAAAACATTTGTCGAGTTTAGCATCTTATCTGGCTCCGTTAATTAACTGTATTAATTCTTTTCGGTAAAGAGTAACCTCATTTTCATAAATGTTTTTATTAGCACCGGAAGAATTACGTACCTGCATTTTTCTGAAGGCTAGAGCCGTTGCCATTTTGATATAAGCCTTTCTGATCCGTTCATCAATCCAACCTTTTTGTTCACGCTGAACCGAACTTAAAATCGTGACATGTTCGTAGGGCAAAATATCATGTTCTGCTTCATCGTACAATTCCCGGAAAATAATTTTTGCGTCCGATAAAACTGCAAATTTGAAGGAAGCGATAAATATTAAAATTGAACCGGATAAAAATAAAAATCCAAGAAGAGACGTTTGAGAAAAACTGACACTAAAATTCCATGCGAAATGAATAAACATAGCTAAAGCCAAACCAAGCGGAGGGAAAATTATTTTGAAGATTAATGGTTTAAATTTTGCATACCCTAAAAATGCTCCGAATGAAGCGGTCGTAACGCAGTGCATAACCGCCGTGAATGAGGTTCGAACTAGAACAAGCATAAGCCAATTATCAAATGTTTTACCGTAGGTTAAAAAGTATGTAAAATTTTCCGTCATCCCAAAACCCAAACCGATTGCTCCCCCATAAACAATCCCATCTGTAATGTTATCGAATCTTCTGTCGGAAATAGTGAGAAGAAGAAACATACCTTTTGTAATTTCTTCAAGAACCGGCGCCACTACTATCGTTTCCGTCCTATGCCGAATCTCAGGGTTGGGGATAGATAATGATAAGAAAAATCCAATAATATAACTCCCGATCAGTGCAAGAATAATAGCACCAATAGCTCCCCAAAGAAAATGCTTTATATAAAGCCCTGCCGGTTCACGATCAAACCGGTCGAACTTCCACATAAAGAAAAGATAAAAAGCAATAGGAATGAAAGCTGCTAATGCTGAAGCAAAAACAGGCATCGCTATTCTTTCTCTCTAAGCCAGACAAAAAGCTGTGCCAAGCTGGGCATTTTCCCGTAGGATAAAATTCCTATTCTGAAAATCTTTGATGAAATTTTTATCACCAAATAAATTGAAAGAACTAATTCCGCTAATGTTGCTAAAATTTCTAATGTTGAAATCGGGGCAGCGTTCAAACGCAAGATCATCACACCCGAGGTTGTTAAAGGGATATAGGAAAAAACTCTGATTAAAAGTGAATCGGGATTTTGCATTGCCGGAATCATAATAACGAGAGGAGAAATCGTTATCATCGAAAGATAGCTTGTTATTTGCTGTGCTTCCTGTTCTGTAGTTACAATTGAACCGACGCCAACAAAAATTGCCGTGTAAAGCACAAAACCCAAAATGAAATAGACGAACAACAAAAATAAATTTTGAAAGGAGGCAAACATCACCATACCCTGCCCGGCAAACGCTACTCCTATCAAGACCCACACAACAATTTGCGCTAGTGTTAAACCGGAAAGCCCAAGAATTTTCCCTTTTAATATGTCATCCGGTTTACAACTTGAAACAATAATTTCCATCAAGCGGTTTGATTTTTCTTCAACTAAACTTCTAACAAGCATCCCGCCGGAAATCATAATTACCATAAACAAAATCATGATGAAAATAAATGAGGAGAAATATTGCGATTTAAAATCAGCGGAAGATTCTTTCCCTTTTTCATCTATTTTTACGGTGTTTAATTCAACATTATTTAGTAAATGCGAGACCAAAGCCGTATCAATATGGGCTTTCTCAAATTCCCGTACACGGCGTATCTTATTAAAGCTCTCCTCAAATCTCCGGTAATCATTAAAATTGCCAACGCTTAAACTTCGGTACTCAAAGAGCATTTCTTTTTTATCATTTACGGAAAGAAAAATGTAGCCCTCAATTTTTTTCTTTACAACGTTTCTGTTTGCTTCGGCTTTTAAAGAGTCAATCGGTTCATTCTGTTTAAAGAGATTAATAACTACATACCGGGGTTGATTCTTCTCTAGTTTATATTCACTTAACTTTTCGGAAAGTGAAGTGAAATAATTTTGCGTGTTATCAATAATCCCAATTGCCTGTGTTGTTGCCTCATCTTTTTCAGCAAAAACACTTGGTAAAATTGAAAATCCTAAAATGATAAGGGGAGTGAGGAAGAAAGAGATAATCATCGCTTTGGACTTTATCTTTTCCATGAATTCCCATTTTGCAATTGCTAAAGCTTTTTTCATTCCTAATTCCTAATTGAAAATTTCTAATTCTTAATGGCGTCAATAAAAATTTTATTTAGAGTCGGTTCGATAATCGAAAAATGTTTAACCTCGATTTTGTCTACAATAGAACGTAAGAATAAAGAAGGGTTTATCGAATCATTCAATTGAATTTCGGCGTAGTTTTGATACATGTCTAGATGGGCAACGTCTTTGTTTTGGTTCAGAAAAGTGGCATCTCCTTGATATTCAATTTTGATTGATTGTGTCCCGTACTGCCGTTTTATTTCGCTTAGACTACCGCTGCAAACTTCTTTCCCTTTATTGATGAGGAAGATATCGTTGCACAACTTTTCAGCGAATTCCATCTGATGCGTTGAAAGGACAATGATCTTTCCTTCACTCGCCAGTGATAAAATTGTTTCTTTTATAAGTTGTTGATTTATCGGATCGAAACCCGTAAACGGTTCATCAAGGATTAAAATTTTTGGATCGTGAACAACAGAAGTAATAAACTGAATTTTTTGTTGGTTCCCCTTGGAAAGTTCTTCAATTTTTTTGTTCTTAGAATCAAGGATGTCAAGTTTGGTTAACCATTCGGTTGCAAGCTGTACTGCTCTATGCGAAGAAAGATTTTTTAATGAAGCCAGATAGACTATAACATCCAACACCGTACTCTTCTTATAAAGTCCTCGCTCCTCGGGCAAATAACCTGTTATGTTTTGAATCGATCTATCCATCGGTTTTCCATCAAACAGAACGTCACCTGAAGTAGGTTTTATGATGTTAAGAATTACTCTGATGGTTGTTGTTTTCCCGGCTCCGTTTGGACCAATCAACCCGAAAATTTTTCCCGGTTGAAGTGAGAAAGAAATGTCATCGATAGCGACAGTATTTGTGTACTCTTTGCGAAGGTTTTTAACTGCAAGCATAGTCTTTCTTAAAATTTTAGTTAAGTTGTTTCAAATATATGAACTTTGGTTTGTTTGTCAAATTGCAGGAATAAAAAAACCGGCGGAATTAACCGTCGGTCAAAGGGTTCTAACAAGTCGTACGTCAGACTATATATGTAAAAACAGCAGCTAATCTTCCATATAGGATGGTTTCTTTTCTTTAGCCGCCAAATAAAACTGTAGGCAGAATTTTCTTACCGATTCGCTCTCATTTAAGTAAGTATTTTGTTTTACGGCGTAAAGACTCTTGCCGGTTCCGATTTTTGTTAATGAAAGCGCTGCCATGATGCGCAATCCTTCACAACAATCACTGTGAAGTATTTTCATCAACGGGATTATGCCAGATTCGCATCTATATTCACCAAGATAATATGCGGCACTTAGCATAACACCTTCATTTTGGCTTTCGAGTCCCTTGATAAGATTTTTTTCAATTATAGCTTTCTTAGCTAAAACTGCAGCCGGAAGTTTAGGGCTGTAAGAAAATCCTTCGAAGGCGAAAACAAGAACAAAAAAACTTGTGAGTAAAAAAGCTGTACGTTTCATTTCAGTCTCCTTTTATTTTATTATTTCCGTACGCAACTTCGGGTATAAAGGAGCTTAAAAGAAGCAAATCTCCATAGCAGGAAAAATAAAATGATGCAGGGAGCTATTTCATTTTGAATGAATAAAATTGATGCATTTTTTTTAAGTATTTATCTTGATGTTCCATGAAAAGCAGAAAAATTTTTGGGAAAGTCCGATTTACAAACCACTCTTCAAAACCTTCATGAATAACTCATGCTATTCCTTTGAATTATCATGCTATCATCTTTATATTTGATTTACCATTTAAAGGAAATAGCCAAATGAATAACAAAATACTCTTAGAAACTAATTTCAGCGGATTGCCGACACCCAAACGTGGAAAAGTCCGTGATATTTATGAAGTCGATGATAAATTATTAATCGTCTCTACCGACCGCTTATCAGCTTTTGATGTGATTATGAAGCAGGGAATTCCGGGCAAAGGAATTGTGCTAAACACTATTTCAGCTTTTTGGTTCAAACTAACCGAAGACATTATTCCCAATCATCTCATTTCTACAAATGTTGACGATTTCCCCAAAGTCGTCGAACCCTATAAAGAAAGCCTTCGCGGCAGATCAATGTTGGTGAAGAAAACCAAAGTTGTTCCGATTGAAGCAATTGTCCGCGGATATTTATCCGGCTCAGGTTGGAATGAATATCTTAAAAGCGGTGAGGTTTGCGGAATACAATTACCTAAAGGATTAGTTGAATCGGAAAAACTTCCCGAACCGATTTTTACTCCTTCAACAAAGGCTGAGATCGGCGATCATGATGAAAATATTTCATTTGAGAAAGCAAAAGAAATTGCCGGTAATGAAGTAATCGAAAAAATGAAAAAGACGGCAATTGAGATATTCAATAAATGTTCTGAATATGCTCTGCAAAAAGGAATCATTATTGCCGATACAAAAATGGAATTCGGCTTGGACGAAAAGAACAACCTGATTTTAATTGATGAACTCCTGACTCCCGATTCATCCCGCTTTTGGCAAACCTCTGTTTATGAAAAAGGAAAGAGTCAGGAAAGTTTTGACAAACAATTCGTGCGCGATTTTCTTCTGTCAATCAAATTTAACAAACAACCTCCGGCGCCCGATCTGCCAGAAGATGTTATCCGGATGACCAGTGAAAAATATATGCAAGCAGTAAAAATTCTAACCGGAATAGAGTTGAAGTGAAGCCGATAAAAATAAAAACTTCACAAAATCAAAATTTGGAAATCACCTGGGAGGATAATTCTGTTTCACAAATTAGCTTTCAGACACTTAGGAAGTTTTGTCCATGTGCTACGTGTGATGAAGAAAGAGAAAAACAAGGAGAAGCCTATTTCCCTCTCTTCATGCTCGATCAAGTAAGTTTGGATTCGATTGTTCCGGTAGGGAGTTACGGAATCATTTTAAAATGGAAAGACGGACACAGCACGGGCATTTACGAATTTCCGTATTTAATCAATTTAACGGAAAAATGGGTGTAACGGAATTTTATGATTTTACCTAATCAATTAACGGTATTACGAATTATTCTTTCACCGATTTTTCTCTATCTTTTCCTTTCGGGTAATGAAGTGCTGCAACAAATCTCATTAGCAGTATATCTCGTTGCGGCTTTTTCCGATTGGTACGACGGCTGGCTGGCAAGGAAATATAATTTTATTACTGCCTGGGGAAAATTTTGGGACCCGCTGGCTGATAAAATTTTAACCGCATGCGCATTTATCGGGTTTGTGTATCTTGGAGTCCTTCCGTTCTGGATGGTCTTGCTTATCCTTTTAAGAGATTTTACGATTACCGGTTTTCGTGGTTATACCGACTCTAAAGGCATTACCTTTACGACTAGTCGATACGCGCAATTTAAAACATTTTTCCAGATGACGTTTATTTACTACCTGCTTATTGTTTATATCCTTTCGCAAAATCCTTTTTTGGGCAGGCAGTACGAAAACATTTTTACAATACTCCTTGATAAAACTTTTGTTTTTATTTTGATGATTATCGTTACCTTTATTACTGTTCATTCAGGTATTTTATACTTTACCGCAAATAAAGCGGCGATGAAAAAGTTATTTAAGAAAAAATGAAATTAACAGTCCTAGAAAAAGCATTAGGTTCAACCTTGTTTAGCGGATACATTCCGTTTGCGTCGGGAACATTTTCCAGCGCGGTGGCTTTTGCGTTTTATTGGATTCCGGGATTCGAAAAACCTGCTCTACTAATTCCCTTGATTATATTTTTTTCTTTATTGGGAGTCTTCATCGGATCGAGGTTTGAAAAAAGTTATGGGAAAGACCCATCTCAATGTACTATTGATGAAACGGTCGGGATGTGGATCAGCTTACTGTTTCTTCCGAAACAGATTATCATTACGGTTATTGCTTTTTTTATTTGGCGGCTTTTGGATATTATTAAACCTTTCCCTGCACGGCAGTCTGAAAAGTTACCGGGCGGAATAGGGATTGTTACGGATGATATTATTTCAGCAATTTATACGAGTATTATTATGAATCTAATTGTTATTAAGTTTTTTTAGGGATAGAAATGAAAGCGCAAATTATTACTATTGGTGATGAACTCTTAATCGGACAAACACTAAACTCTAATGCATCATTTATAGGGAAAACTCTTACCGATTTTGAAATTGAGGTGCTTAAGCAAGTTGTTATCGGAGACGATGAACATGCCATCTTGTCTGAATTTGAAACTGCCTGGAAAAATTTCGACCTTGTAATCGTAACCGGAGGACTCGGTCCAACGCATGATGATATTACTTGCGCAACGGTAGCAAAATTTTTTAATTCTGATCTTGAAAAAAATATTGAGGTGCTTAAAGACATTAAGGAACGGTTTGCACGATTAAACCGAACCATGGCGCTTGTAAATGAAACACAAGCGATGGTTCCAAAAATCGCCTCTGTTATAAGAAATTATTACGGCACTGCCCCCGGATTGTGGATAGAACAGGACAATAAGATAATGGCTGTTATGCCCGGTGTTCCTTACGAAATGAAAAAGATGATGACCAATTATATCATTCCCAAATTATCGGGGAAGATGACCGCTTCCGTTACTGTTACAAAAAGATTAACGCTGCTTACAACAGGAATTGCGGAATCCACTTTGTTTGCAAAATTTGGCGATATGGATGAATTTCTGCAAGGAGCTAAACTTGCTTTTCTTCCAAGTCAGTTTGGAGTAAAATTAAGATTAACCGTAACCGAAGTAAATGAAGAAGCAGCCTTCAACAAATTGAATGAACTTGAACAAAAGATCAGATCATTTGCCGGAAGATATATTTACGGAAAAGATGAAGATGAATTAGCCGAGGTTGTCGGAAATCTTTTAAAAGAAAGAGGATTGACACTTGCTGTTGCGGAATCTTGCACCGGCGGAAATATTTGCAGCATGCTGACAGATTTTAGTGGAAGTAGTAAATTTCTTGAACGGGGAGTAGTTGTTTACAGCAACGCAGCAAAAGTTGAATTACTAAATGTTGATGAAGATGCAATCACAACTTACGGAGCGGTAAGCAAAGAAGTCGCACAGGAGATGGCTGAAGGAATAAAGGCAATAAGCGGAACAGATATAGGACTTTCCATAACCGGAATTCTTGGACCCACCGGAGGCTCTGATCAAAAACCGGTTGGCACCGTATTTATCGGTATTTGTGATCAAAACGGATGTACGGTTCACAAATTGAATTTTGGAGACGACAGAATCTTAAACAAGCAACGCGCTTCGCAGGCAGCGTTGGATATTGTACGTAAAAATATTCTTGGTATTCCGCTGGATGCCTAGGTATTAATTAGGAATTGAGAATTAGGAATTAGAAATTTTTTTTAGCAATATTTTTATGGAACTAGAAAATAATAAAAAAACGCGCCGTCTTTTTATCGCTCTTGATGTTCCCGATGATGTAAAGACAAAATTACTTGAACTCAAGGAAATGGTTCAGTTAAAGAATGATTATCCATGGGAAGCAAAAGACAAAATGCATATTACCCTTTGTTTTTTGGGAGAAGTTGATGAAGATCAAATCCCTTCGCTTGAAAACCTTGTGGAAAGATTAGCTAAACAAAAAAAAATTGGTTGTAAAATTCCAAAATTTAGTTTCTTCGGTCGTCCCGGCAATCCTAATATTCTCTATGCGGCTGTTAATATGGAAAAGAAGCTCCGACCGCTTCTAAGATGTTTATATAAAGGACTTAATGAACTAAACATCTATACCGGCGCACCGCGATATAAGCAGCATATAACGCTGTTAAGAATAAAAGAAAAACTTGAAGAAGGATTTGTAGAAGCTTTTTCAAATTTTCATTTTGAAAACATTTCTTTTATTGCTTCAGAAATAGTACTTTTTGAAAGCACTTTATTGCAAACAGGTTCAATTTATAAACGATTAAAAACAATTTATTTATCATAGTAGGAGAGTATATGGCTGACGACAAAAGTGCAAAACTGAAAATATTAGATGAAACAATCGCCGGAATTGAAAAGGCTTTTGGTAAAGGTTCCATCATGAAACTCGGTGATGGAGTTATTAATCCGGTAGAAGCCATTCCTACCGGGGCTTTATCCCTTGATTGGGCGCTTGGTATCGGCGGCGTACCGCGTGGAAGAATTATAGAAATTTATGGCCCTGAATCAAGCGGTAAAACTACATTATGCTTGCATATTATAGCTGAAGCGCAAAAGCTCGGCGGACTTGCAGCATTCATAGATGCCGAACATGCACTTGATGTAAATTATGCTAAACGGCTTGGAGTAGATTCCGTGAACTTGCTTATTTCCCAACCCGATTTTGGTGAACAAGCTTTGGAGATAGCCGACACGCTCGTTCGCAGTAATGCGATAGATGTAATTATTATCGACTCGGTCGCAGCGCTTGTTCCAAGAGCTGAAATTGAAGGTGATATGGGAGACGCACATATGGCGCAGCAAGCGCGGTTAATGTCTCAGGCTTTGCGGAAACTTACCGGAGCGATCAGCCGTTCAAAAACTTGCGTAATTTTTACAAATCAATTAAGAAGCAAGATCGGTGTAATGTTCGGAAGTCCCGAAACAACAACAGGCGGAAATGCTTTGAAATTCTACGCTTCGGTACGCCTTGACATTAGAAGGATTGGCGCTATCAAAGAAGGAACCGATGTAATCGGCAACAGAACAAAAGTTAAAATTGTAAAAAGTAAAGTCGCCCCACCGTTTAAGGAAGTTGAGTTCGATATTCTTTATAATGAAGGGATCAGCAAAACCGGTGATGTTCTTGATCTTGCTGTGCTGCACAATATTGTAAAGAAAGGCGGTTCATGGTTTACGTTTGGTGAAGACCGCTTCCAGGGAAGAGAGCAGTTAAGAGCAAAAATGATTGAGTTCCCTGAAATGTATGCAAAAATGATGAGTGAAGTAAAAGAAAAATTAGGAATGGTAACGGTTGAAACCGCTGAACGTGCAAAGGGAACTGCTGAATCTAAAACCGAAACTAAAGCAGCCGCAAAAGAGAAAAAAGGAAATAAATAACCGTTGGTTATTCTAAAGATTGTTTCAAAGAATGAAAAGAACGTTGTTGTTACGTTAGAAGACGGCAGCGTTCTTTTCCTTTCTAAGGATTTGATTTATCAGACAGGACTACGGAAAGGGGATGACATTTCTGAAGAACTACGGCTACAACTCATCGAAGAAAATCAAAAATACTTCATTAAAATTAAAAGTTTAGACTATCTTTCCCGGCGTCCCCATTCAACGCAAGAATTAAAAATAAAACTCATGCAAAAAAAATATGAGAAGCGTTTAATTCAAATTGTGCTGGATGAGCTTCAAGAAAAAAAATATTTGGATGATGCCGATTTTACGGAACGCTTTATTACGGAACGTATCTATTTTAAGAAAAGCGGCGCACAAAAAATAAAATCCGAACTCCTAAAAAAGGGGATTCCGATGGCGCTGATTGAAGAAAAGTTGAAAATGGTAATTGATGAGAATGAATCATACGAGAATGCTCTCTCTTTGGGGAAAAAGAAAATGGCTTCATTTGTAAAAAGAGGATTCGATGATAAGAAGATCAGGATGAAACTCTTTGCTTTTCTTGTTGCCAAAGGATATGATTTTGATACCACCAAACAAGTTTGTAATGCGTTGTTAAAAGGGGATGAGATTGAGTAAGCGCGTCCTTTGCGGTTAAAAAGAAAAAGTATTGAACCGCTAAAAACGCAAAGAAACGCAGAGGAGAAATCTATTTCTCCAAGCCAACAAGATCAATAACCGTAATATTGAACGGTTACATGAAAGAAATGTCATCTCGCAGTGGAGAAAACTCATCTCACAGAGATGGGAAGCAATCTCGCACTGACGGAAAATCATCTCGTACTGGTGGGAACTCATCTCGCAGTGACGGAAACTCATCTCGCAGTGACGGAAAGTCATCTCGCAGTGAAGAAAACTCATCTCGCAGTAACGGAAACTCATCTCGCAGTGACGGGAAGCAATCTTGCAGTGACGGGAAGACATCTTACATTGACGGAAAATCATCTTGCAGTGACGGGAAGCAATCTT
>Ga0172379_10001759_pt1 | contig 41533 bp, 39 predicted proteins | sample GrowelOW334metaG_FD_119756 | JGI IMG/M metagenome (GOLD analysis project Ga0172379, IMG submission 119756) | Groundwater microbial communities from an aquifer near a municipal landfill in Southern Ontario, Canada - Groundwater well OW334 metaG | ecosystem: Environmental > Aquatic > Deep... | reverse complement strand
GTTTAAATATAACTAAAAATACCTGAATTGGGGAACGACTCGCTTGCCCTTCCAGGGTAAGCGCATTACCCCCCTATGGGGGGCTTAAGCAATACCCCGCCCTTTGGACGGGGTTGTTTATTTGTCTTGGGGATTTTTGTCCTTCTCTGGAGGGTTGTGCTCCGTCACAACCGCGTTTTCGATCCTGGTTACGACGGAGCGTAACCCTCCAGGAAAACATATAAAATCAGTCCATCATTTCAAAATTGAATAGCAGATTAACATCATTTCATAAGCGCACCCTCTAAAGCTTTTTAAAACATGCCGAAGAATAAATATAACTTGGAGGCTATTATGTCATTTAAAATGAATGTTTCGATCAGGCAGGATGTTGAGAGTCTGGTCGGCAGAATCAGGGACTGGATACAGCAGGAAGGCGGGAGTTTCAGCGGGGATACTGAAAGCGGCAGCATTTCCATTGAAACCATGATGGGAACGGTCAAAGGGAATTATGTGGTGAACGGCAATGAATGTGTGCTGGAAATCACCGAAAAGCCATTCCTTGTTCCCCTGGGGACGATTGAATCCCGGATCAGGGAAGCATTGGAAAAAGTCTGAACGCAGGGGGGCGGTACGCTCAATTATGCCCGTTCTGCTTATCGGCATTGCCGGGCTGCGGCTGGGCGATAATGGCCTGAAGCTGCTCAATCGCTTTCTGGGCAATTTTGCGGTGCTCCGGTTTGGTTTCCGGAATGCTCAGAACAACATTATAGGTTTTAATGGCGTCGGAATACTTCTTTTGAGCTTTTAATATACTCGCTTCCCCCATGCAGGCCTCGGCGCGCTGTTCCGGTTTAAGGCCTTTGTCCTTTTCCAGCAGGCAGTAAATCTCCATGGACTTGTCATAATTTTTATCGGCCTGCATGTTTCTGGCGACTTTCATGTATGCACTGATCAGAGACGGGTAAAAACTCTTTTTAGCGTCAACCGTCATCGCATCGAGTTCCTGCCGGGTAAAAACTTCAATAACGGCGGGATAATTTTCCTGCGCGCTGTAAATCCATATCATAAATCTTTTTGCCATAAACTGGTTTTGAACATTGTCCTGGCACAATGCCAGGGCCTGCCGCGCATAATCCAGAGCATTGGGATAGTCTTTTTTAGTGTTCATGACATGGCCTGCTTTCATCAGGAACCGGTATTTATCGGCATTTGCAGTCACCTTGCCGAGGCCTTCCATGCAGTCATCTATCGCATCATCGTATTTCTGGGCGGCGGCATGGACGTCCGCCATTTGCAGATATACCCTGTTGCGGTCATTTCCCGCAAGGTCGGGAATGTCCAGAATTTGTTCAAGGTATCTCATTGCCTCGTCAAGGCTGGACATTTTGAGGCAGGCATAAGAAAGATCGAACAGCACGGCTACTTCCTCCGAAGAAAGCTGGGCGGCGGCCAATGCTTTGTTGAGTTCAGCAATGGATGCCGGGTAATCCCCTGACTGCATTTTCTGCCGGGCGTGGGCATAAAGCTGTCTGAAATCCTCTCCGGCGGCGGCGGCGGACCATGCCATCATGCTCACAAGCGGGAGAATGAATATTAATTTATGCAACATAAGTACCGTTTCCTTAAAGATTGCCGCCGGTCTGTCATGTGCCTCATTCCGGCTGCTGACTATTAATATATCGCTCCGATGGAGCTAAAAAAACATTTTATAAATTTAAAACTATTAATATTTCGCGCCGCCGGCTTCATTTTTTTGTGTTTCCGCCGGTTCCAGTGCTGAATACCGACTCCTGAATTCTGACTTCCGGCTTCCGGGTTGCGGGCAAATCCCGCCGGGGCATCCATTTTGCGGCTTCCGGCAGATGCTTTACCGCGCTGAAAGGTTCATCCCAGTAAGCGTACCTGTCCGGACTGCCATAGAGCATATTCTTTGAAAATGCAGCCAGAAGCATTTCCGGGTCACGTCCGAAAACCGGGATACCGCCGGGAGGAGCAAGCTTCCTCAATTTATTGCTCAGCGCCTGATTGGCAGGCCTGAAATCCTGGAATTCAGAAGGCTGCAGCATTAATTTCCGCCTGAAGAACGCGTTCTTCAGTTCATCCGGCCAATCGTCCGGCGGCATAAAGGAATTGATGTCACAGCCCTTATAGATTCTTCTGCCGGGCAGATCCACGACCCAGTGCTGCTGTTCCCGGGACACCTCCGTCAAAATATACGCCGGAGCGCCTTGAGCATCCGTCAGCAAGCAAATTTTAGCGTCAAACCCGGCCTGTTCCGCCAGGCCACAGAAAAGTCTGGCGCGGGCATAAATATCCGGACAGCCGTTCTCCAGCAGGCCGGAAAGCCGGCCGGAGGCGGCGGGAGCGGCTTTCACCGCCAGAACAAAGCGCAGGATTTCCTCAACGGGAAAAGCTGTTTTCAAAATCGCCGCCGCGGCATGTTTCAGAATCAGGGCATCACGCCACCTGAAATAATCAATCGTTGAAAAAGGCGTAGACCACAGCAGCGGGAGGAGGCCCTCCTGTCTGCCGAATTTCAGCGCATTCGCGGCAGGCATGGGCAGCGGTTCGTCAGGAACAATCAGCAATGATGCGGCATAAAGGGCTTTCCGCCGGTCGTCCTTCTCCACCGCCTGAAGCCATCCGGCTGCCAGTTTCTCTTCATCCCGGCAGCGGGATTTATTGATTTGCGCCAAGATGGCCGCCGGTATTTCTTCGCGCAGGAGAGCGGTAAATACAGTACCGGCCAGCATTGCCGCGGCAAGCATGAAAATTATCCCGGCCCCGATCCGCCTGTCATAAAATGCCATATTGAGTTTCTCTGATTAGTTCCAATGCGATTTATGTCCGGCTGAGAAACAAAACCCCGAGCAGCAGTGCAAAAAGTTCAAACAGATATCCGGCAAGACTGATAATGTCAATGGTCACGCCATTGAGTTTGATTTCGCAAAACCGGCGCACGACATTGGCAAAGACGAAAGCCACGGCAAAGGCAATCAGTGAAACATAGGGAGATTTAAACAGAATGAACAGAACGAAAAAACCGGCGACGCCCCAGATGTAAAGCCGGTTCTCCTGATTGATTTCAATGACCGGCAATCCGGTGTTCAGCGCCGGCGCGGCGGCCAGATGGCCCTGAATGGTAAATGACAGCACCAGCACCGCGATCATCCAGTAGTAATAACCGCAATAGAACATCAGATAAAAGGTGAAAAGCTTGAGCAGCACCGCCAGCACCAGCACCAGGCTGCTCAGCGGCCCGGCGGCGTTGCGGACGTCATTATCAAGGTTGACCATCGCATAGCCCAATGGTTTTTTGTCAAGTATTTGCTCAAACAGGGAAACGAGCGCGCCAAGACTGCGGAAAGAGTCTTTCAATTCCGTCAGCAGCGTAAGCGAAATGGCAAAAATGACGGCGCCGGAAATCTTCATGGAAAGCATTGAAAGAATTCCGCCGAAGAAGAAAATAATCAGTCCGGCCACCACGCCGACAACGGGGAAACACATCTGGGTCAGCGGCGAGAAAACCTCATCTTCAAAGTCTTTTCCCGCATTTTTAATTGATGCCGGAACCGGAAGATCAATCAGCATTTCCCATGCGGCCGCAAAAGACGCCATTATAACTTTATGAATCATCCGACACTCCTGTGGTTTAATTTAAAAGGCCAGCGCGGCATCCCGTACTTCCGCTTTCGCCTGCTGACGGTTTTTGATATTCCAATATTCCTTTTCCATCAAAGCATGAACATACTCGGCAAGTTCCTTGCGCGATCTGCCTTCCGCCTTGATTTGCGGAAGAATATGCACCTCGACATTAATGGACTTATATCCCAGAATCCGCCAGAGGTGCGGCATCAATGTCATGTCGCCAAACCACGCGGTCGTCTGCCCCGCTTCGGCCGGCCGGTAATAAGTTATTACCGGCAGTATCGGATAATCACTCTGAGCAATGGCTTCAAAAGGAGTGGACTTGAACGCCTTGATGCCGCTTTCGCCGTCCGTGCTGGTTCCTTCCGGATAAACCAGGATCGGAATCCCGTGTTTCATTGTATCCAGAATCTGTGTGAGCGCGTCTGAAGATTTCTGCTTTGAACCGCGGTCTATCCAGAGCGGACGGCTTATGCCGAGATACCATCCGAGAATCGGCCAATGCCTGATGTCCATTTTCGGCGTGAATCTTATCGGAAAAATCGAGCCGTGCACCAGAATGTCCAGATATCCCATATGATTTGAGACTATCATGCCGCCCTTGAACGAACCGGGATCGCCGGCAATGGTAACCTTTATACTCAAAATCCTGACAAAACCGCGGCCCCACATGCGGGAGCAATATGTAACCCGCCGGATCGCGCCCCAGCCGCCGATATGCACAAAAAATGAGAAAAAACCAGTAACCGGCAACCATAAACAAATCGCCAGAAGTTTAACAATACGTCGCAGCATCATCATTTTAAACCTGCACTATTCATCTTGATTCTATGAACAAAAATGCTTGAAATATTTTTCCGGAAGACTGGCATGATCCAGCAACACCAGGAAGTCAATGGAACTGAAGTCTTTATCCAGCGCCGGAGCCCCGCAGATTCCCACGCCGAGCCGCAGATAGCCCTTGAACAATGGCGGAATCAGGTGCAGCAGCGTGCGCCGGCTATCCAGCAACTCCCGCATTTTCACCGCATCCGGCGGCGGCAGAACAAAATCATCCGTCGGAGTCGCCTGTAAAACCGCAGATAAATTATTGCGCTCCTTAAAATGTTCATACAGCGCCCAGCCGACCGCGGGTTCCGTTGTTTCCAGGCTGACACAGCCGAGCAGATATCGCATTTTTGACCGTTTAAGCACTTCGGCGATTCCGGCCCACAACAGCGCGACCACGGCGCCGCTGCGGTATTCCGGCGAGACGCATGAACGTCCGACTTCGATGGTATTCTCGGAGATTTTATCGAGACCTTCAATATGGTATTCCCTGGCGGAGTAGAAGCCGATACCGGAACTGGCCGCCATGCCCGGATGCATCCGGTAGGTGCCGACAATCAATCCGCTTTTCTTTTCAACAACAATCAGATGCAGGCAATATTCATCGAACTCGTCCCGGTCAAGCTGATCCTGCTGTGCAGACGCGAGATTTTTTCCCTGTTCAAGGCCGAAGACTTCAAAACGCAGGCGCTGGGCCATTTCAATTTCTTTGCCGGAATCAGCCATTTTGATCAGGAATTGATCCTTCTCGGCCAGCACCGATGGTGTACATATCTGTTTTATTAATTCCTGTAAAGTCATATGCCCCGCTAAAATTTCACTTATCTCTGTTAGGTAATATGTAAAATAATGGCTCTGCACCAATATTCCAGCAACAAATCAAATCATATTATAAAAAAAAACAGCATGGAAAAAACCGGCTGGAATCCACCAGACTCAGTTCGGCGCTTTCTCCAGGCCGCGTAATCTCTGAAACCACTATTTGATATTCATAAAAAATTAAATCACAAAATAGAAAAATCAATCTCAGCGAATAAAAAAAATATCAAGAATTAACCGCTTTTCGACAAATAAAACATGCCGGCAATTGTTGAAGCTGTAAAATCATTTCTTCTCTTCAGGAATAAACTCCAGATAATCCAGCTCCGCAACGGTATGCGATTTAGTGTATTGGCTGTTGCCGCAAACGCTCAAGGCAAATTCCTTTGGAATTACCCCGTACGCTTTTTTCAGGTCTTCCGCCACATTGCGCTCTTCAGTATACCATTTGTCGGTGCCGTCATTTTTGTTGCGGAGACAGTACCATTTGACATTGACCAGCCCGGCGGCATAATTAACCTGCCCGGTTTCCCCGGCCGGAGTTTCCGCCTCGTAGCGGTAGGAAACACTCTTTTTGCGCACCCAGTCGTTGAAGCCGATATAAATCGCCACCGCCTGATCATCCTTGTCCGGGCGGCGTCCGTCTCCGCCCGGAGGGAGGTTTTTAACCCGCCATCTCCAGCGCAAAATCGGGGTTTTATTCAGGTCCACGGTTTTGGACGGATTACAAACCAGTCCGCCGCTGGCCTTGTCTGCTTCAACAACAAGTTTATTGGATTTCAGATCATTGTCTTTAACGACATAGAACGAAGTGGGAGTTACGCCCGGCTTGATTGCGTCCAGTTTCCATTGTACAGGCGAATACAGTTCATCCTTTTTCTCCGTGTTGCTGAAGTCTTCACGCCAGAATGCGACATTGTCAGCCATGGACAAATATAGACAGGCGGAGAAAAAAATTGTGCCTGAAAGTATTATTTTAAGTCTGCTCATGGCTGCATTATGCCTCTTTTACAGTATTCCCGGTATTTTTTCATTATGGCTTCCACATAATTCTTCGTACTCTTAATTTTTATCCGGTCCATGACTTCTCCGTCATAAGACTCCGGCTTCCAGCTTTGCGCCCGCTTGTCTCCGGCATTATAGTGACACAGCGCCAGCTCAGTGCCGCATTTAAAATCACGCCACCGGGCCATCGCCTTAGCCAGATACCAGGTGCCGATTTCAATGTTCAACTGCGGCGAATACAACATTCCGGCAGTCGGCGGCTCCACGCCCTGTTCCTTCGCCCAGTCCTGCACGGAAAACTTCTGCATTATCTGCATCAGCCCGATTTCCCCGGCCTTGCCGCAGGCGGAAGGGTCGAACCGGCTTTCCCGATATATCACCGCTTTTACCAGACGGCTGTCAATGCCGTATTTTCTGGCCGACTGAACGATTAAGTGATCATATTTGGTGTCGTCCAGAAATAAATCCCTGATAACATCGCGATAATACAGCGCCAGCAATACCCCCGCGACCGCAAGCATAAAAAAGCAAAGACTGCCAAGTTTTGTTTTTATGCTTTTTTTCAAAGCCTCTCCTGTTAAATATTCATTACAGACAAATCGGCTTTTCTTTAAAATTTATACAATGACCGGCATATACTCCCTGCCGCATGCATGGTGATTAATTAATCCGCATCCTCATCATCAGGGGCGACACCGCTCTTTTTGTCTTTTGTGCTGTCACTGCTGCCGCCTTGATTGGCGTCATCATCTTCGTTATCATCGGCGTTCCTGTACATGTCATCATCCTGACTGTCGTCGTCATTATCAGATTCCTTCACCCCGACCAGGGCCGCTCTTGCTTTGCCGGACATGTTGTGACATCGGTTAATGCTTCTAAAAATGTTGGAATTTACGCCAAGAGTCAATGCCAGAATCAGAACTAATACATAATTCTTCATTTTCCAGACCTCCTGTTAGTTATTGTGCACTATCCGCCTTGCCGACGGCAACCGCCGGTTTGGCAGCCGGAACCGCTTTGTTCAGCGGGACTGGTTTGCCTGCGGGAACGGCGTCAAATTCGCCGTCGCCCGACGCCTGACTGTCCGGGCCGTGCGACATAAGATAATCTTTAACCTGTTTATGCAGCTTTTCCGGCAACTGCAGATTGGCTTTGACTTTACTGCCGTCAGCCTGCACTTTCAGCGCATTGCCGACATCTGCCGCCAGCGCGGGATTATCTTTGAATGCAGATGACAGTCCCAGCATCACCATGCCCTGGGCCTGCATTGCCATCATCGCCGCTGAATTTTTATTTTTACAGTCAATAACGGCATCCAGCGCAATATCCTTCTGCTCCGAGCCGTTGAAATTCAGCGCCATCCCCATCGACTTGAACGGTTGAGGACCTGCCTGTTCGGGCATGCCGCCGTTACTCGATGCATCGGCAGGCCTGGCGGATGGCATTGAGGGATGATAAAGAATCCATGCGAGAGACTGCTGGTTTATGCCGGAAGCATCTATAAACTGCCTGCAACTGCCTTTCTTAATTTCATCCATCACGCGTCCGGCTTCCTGATAATCCGTGATCAGGGCGACATCCGGGTTCAAGTAAAAAACTCCTATTTTTTTCATGTCCCGTTGTCCGATCATCCCTGAATCAACTAATGTTTCGCCGACTTTCACAGGTTTATTTTCCAGGCAGTAAACCGTCTGTCCGTTGACTTTTTCCACCGTATAATCAATATTGTAGCCGCTTTTAAGTTTGGTTTTCAGCAACTCCACAAATCTGGCTTCCGGGATTGTCGCGTCCATGACAATTCCCCAGTAGGCGCGATCCTGACGTCCGAAAATCACTGCCAGCGGCGGCATGTCTTTTACTGAAAGGCCGTTCTTTTCCAGCTCTTTTTCAAAAGAAGTATACTTGCCGGCAAAATCTTTGTCGCTGGCGCGCATTTCTTTCACCAGCGGCAGATTCAGCGAGTCCGTTACCCGCAGGCCCAGAATCAGGTCGGCATTATCGGGAACGAAATCCAGCAGGCTTACCGCCGGAACGTTTGCCAGCATACTGAAACACATCATCAAAACTAATCCGGTTTTTTTCATCTTTTATCCTTTTTTGCGATACGATCTGTAATATTTTCGAAGCCGGGTAATTTTTAGTTTATCGGGTTAACGGTAATTTGATGTTTTACCGGTTGCAGACAGCTTTTGACCTTGGCGTCCAGTTCGGCCTGACGCGCCATCAGTTTCATGCGCAGATATTCCGCCGACTCTTTCATTTTCGGGTCCTTGTCCGCGTCCGGAAGCGTTGCCAGAAGACGAATATTGGTGATGATGCCTTTAATCATCCAAGTCTCGTGATTCTGCTTGCTCCCAAGTTCGTCCTGGAGCAGTTTGAACTGGGCGGAAAACGGATTGTCGATAAATTCCGCCGCCAGGTTGATGCCTTTCTCCAGTTCGTCTTTGCTGAAAACTTTTTTCTGGCCGCCCCAGTTGACTTCGGCCTTTGCCGACGGCAGATTGCTGACTTTCAGTTCGAAACGGTTCAAATCCTGCTGAAACGGCACAAACGGCAGAATGCTGACTGTACCGGCTGGATCGTCAGGTTTGCCGGTGAAACAGAACGGATAACGTGCGCTCTCGATTTCCACCATGCCGGGTTTCCGGGTTATAACCGCATGTCCGGCGGACACACTGGTCTGACCGTTAAAATCCATACTGATGGCGGCGATCCGACCGTCAAAACCCATGGCTTTCAGGAACGCGTATGCCATCAGCAACTGCCCGTCCGCCGCCGGGTGAACGCCGTCAGGCCCGGCGACATGGAAACTGCCGCCCAGCCTGGCTTTGGCCGCAGTCATGGCGGTCATCATCACGGTGTTGACATCGGCAAATCCGACATTGGCGGCCTGTGCTATTTCCCGGTCAATCAGGGCCAGTTTGCTCAAGTTTTCATTATATACCGCAGCTCCGGGAAAACGCTTGTAAGTTTCGGAGTCAACCACGCCGGGAGAACCGACGATCACCTTGACGCCTTTGTCTTTAAAGAAATCAACGATCTTTTTCATGTTGTCGCGGTAAACCGCGCCAATGATTTTTTCATCATACGCACGGTAGCCGCCGTCATTCATTCCGTAACAGGTGGTGATGACCGTGGGCCGCCAGCTCCAGGTGTCGTTCTCCATGCGGGCAACGAAACCGGAAGCGCGTTCGCCGCCCCAGCCAAATTGAAAGACTTTAATATCCTTCAATCCGGCGCAGGCCAGCAGGTAGGCTTCAATATAGCGGGTATAGATTTTCTGTTCGGTAATGGAATCGCCGGCAATTGCCAGGCGATCGCCGTTTTTAACTACCGGATCAGCCGCAAAGGCCATCCCGGCGGCAGCCAGCAGTACAACAAAACTCAACAGAATACGCCATGACGATTTTATCCCGCTCATATCAAAATTCTCCATGTTCCGCATTGTCTATATTATAATATACACCCTGATTGCAAAAAAACTATTTTACAATTTCCTGCTTCTTTTCAGGAAGCGCTATCTTTAAGTGCAGTTCACGCAACTGCTTAGGCGTGACTTCCGCCGGGGCGTTCATCATCAGATCCTGCGCCTGCTGGTTGAACGGGAACGCGATCACTTCGCGGATATTGGGTTCGTCCGCCAGCAGCATGACGATGCGGTCAACTCCGGGAGCGATGCCGCCGTGCGGAGGCGCGCCGAGCTTGAATGCGTTGATCATGCCGCCGAACCGGCTGTCCACAACGTCAGGAGCGTAACCGGCAATTTCAAAAGCCTTATACATGACATCCGGACGGTGATTGCGGATAGCTCCGCTGGACAATTCAATGCCGTTGCAGACAATGTCATACTGGTAAGCCAGAATATCCAGCGGCGGTTTATTCATCAGCGCATCCATGCCGCCCTGCGGCATGGAGAACGGGTTGTGGCTGAATGCCACGCTTTGGGTCTCTTCATCCAGTTCGTACATCGGAAAATCAACGATCCAGCAGAATCTGAAAACATTGGGGTCAATCAATCCGAGCTGTTTGCCGATCTCGGTACGCACCAGGCCGCCGACATTCATGACCAGGCTTTCCTTGTCAGCCAAAAAGAACATGGCGTCGCCGTCTTTAATGTCGCCAAGCTGTTTCAGCTTATCGATCTCTTCGCGGCTCATGAATTTCACGATCGGGCTTTTTTCTTCGCCGCCGGTCCAGATGATGTAAGCCATCCCTTTCGCGCCGGCTTCCTGGGCGAACTTGATCAGATCGTCATAGAATTTTCTCGGTTTCCCGGCAACATCGGAGACTTTTATCGCCCTGACGACGCCGCCTTTGGCGACCGCTCCCGCAAACGCCTGAAAACCGCTGTTGACGAACACTTCGGAAACATCGATCATTTCCAGCGGATTGCGCAGATCGGGCTTGTCTGTTCCAAAACGGCGCAATGATTCGGCATACGGCAACCGGATAAACGGCGCCTGATCAATCTTCTTGGTGCTGAATTTGTTAAAAATGGTCATAAACAAATCTTCAATGACCGCAAAAATCTCATCCTGGGTCACGAAGCTCATTTCCATATCAAGCTGGTAAAACTCGCCCGGCGAACGGTCGGCGCGGGCATCTTCATCCCGGAAACACGGTGCAATCTGGAAATAACGGTCAAAACCGGAGACCATCAGCAGTTGTTTAAACTGCTGCGGAGCCTGCGGCAGAGCATAGAATTTTCCGGGATGCAGACGGCTGGGAACCAGATAGTCGCGGGCGCCTTCCGGCGAACTGGCGGTAAGAATCGGCGTCTGGTATTCATTGAACCCCAGCGAAGTCATCTTCCGGCGCATTTCAGAAATCACCTGCGAGCGCAGAATGATGTTTTTGTGCAGTTTTTCGCGGCGCAGGTCAAGGAAACGATATTTCAGACGCATGGCTTCCGGGGTCTGCTCATCCTTGGCAATCTGGAATGGCAGCACTTCGCATTCGCCCAGTATTTCCATGGCTTCCGCGACAACTTCGATCTCGCCGGTGGCCAGCTTGGGATTGACGGTTTCCGCGATGCGCGCCACCACCGAGCCTTCAAACGACACGACGGTTTCGACACGCCAGCGTTCCAGCGACTGATAAAACGCCTGCTGCGGATCAATTACCACCTGAGTAAGACCGTAATGGTCGCGCAGGTCAATAAAAATCACGCCGCCGTGATCGCGCACGCTGTGAATCCAGCCCGCCAGTTTAACTTTACCGCCGACGTCTCCTTTACGGAGCTCTGAACAATTGTGTGTTCTGTACTTGTTCATGTTCTCTCTTCTCTTGTTTTATTTTTATATAAAAAGTTTATTGTCAATTCAGCCGTAAACATTTAAAGTAGCACAAAAATTATTATTTTCGCGTCAATTTAATTTTTTTTTCAATATCTGCAATGCAAAATAAATTTATAAGGTTCAAGAAATCAGATTTCGAGATATACGCAGAGAATGTCCGGTATGCCGGATTATGATTTAGGCAAGCTTTGACTCTGCAAGTTTACTGATAAAGCTCACAACCTCGTCAGGCGTCATTACATGCTTTACCGCTTTCAGTTTTAGCGCTTCTTCCGGCATGCCGTAGACGACAGAACTTTCGCGGTCCTGAACAACGGTTTCAGCGCCGGAATTGTACAAATGCAGTAAGCCCAGGGCGCCATCCCGGCCCATGCCGGACATTAACACGGCGAGAGCGTTTGCCCCGTAGAATTCATTCATTGAATCAAAAAAAACATCGGCTGACGGCGATGGCGTATTAATTTTAGTTTCAGGCACAACGGAAAAAGTATTTTTCGTTTTTAATGAAACGACACTTCCGCCGGGGGCGACATAGACCATTCCCGGTTTCAGCGTATCGCCGTCGGCCATGCTGATCACAGGCAGCGGACTGACTTTGCCGAGCCATCCGATCAAGGAATCCGAGAATCCTTTAGGGATATGCTGAATAATGCAAATCGGAAACGGCAAACTACCCGGCAACATTTGCAGCATGCCGGCCAGGATCGGCGGACCTCCGGTGGAAATTCCGATTGCGGCAATTTCACAGTTAACGGCAGCAGGAGCCGCCACCGCAATATCCGTGTTTTTTTTATTTCTTTGTGAATTATAACGTCTGAAGATTTTAACATTTGCCATATTCCGGACAAGATTAACCAGATTATCCACGCTATGGTTATAGCTGCTGTCCATTGCCATCACGGGTTTTTCAATCATGGCCACCGCGCCTGCCTGCATGGCGTTAAAATCATTTTCATGACTGCGGTTCAATGAGGAAACCATTACTATGGGAACCGGCAGTACCTGCAGAATTGCCTTTGTGGTTTCGTAGCCATCGATATCCGGCATATTGACATCCATGGTAATCAGGTCAGGCCGTAATTCGGTCGCCATTTTTATCGCAACACGGCCATTGTGCGCAATGCCGGCGACAGTCATATCCGGAGCCTGCGAAAAGATACTTTTAAGGATCTCGCAATATGTCGCGGAATCATCGACAATCAATATACGAATCATAATTACAGCAGCCTTTCGATAGTTTCAAGCAGATGATTCTGACTGAAATCACTTTTAGTTATATATGCATCGGCGCCGCAGGCAATGCCGTGTTCACGGTCTTCACGGCGGGCCAGAGAGGTGACCAGCACCACCGGCAGCCCGGTCAAGCGCTGATCCGCACGGATTTTTTCTGTCAGGCCAAAACCGTCCAGACGCGGCATTTCAATATCTGAAACCAGCAGATCAATCCTGGTTTGCTCCAGCATTTTCCATGCCGCCATCCCGTCGACAGCAGTTATCACCCGGTAGCCGGCAGCTTCCAGAATATTGGTTAAAAGCGTCCTGGAAGTGATGGAATCTTCGGCAATCATAATAACCGGCTGTTTCCTGTCCTGTTTCATTTGAGTCATTTCCAGCCGCCCATGCTGTCCGCCGAGTCCGGACTTGAACAGGTCTCTGGAGTTAAGCACCGGAACAACAGCGCCGCTGCCGGTTATAACCACCCCGGCAATATTCCGCACCCGCCGGAGAATACAGCCCAGCGGCTTGACAATCATTTCAATTTCCTGGATCACCGCTTCAACTATCAGTGCCGCTTTTATTCCGGCAACTGACATAACCAGTACCGGAAATACATCCTGCATTTTGTCGGCCTGCAATTCCAGAATCCCGGCCAGATCAAATACCGGGATGGTATCGCCGCGCACGGTAATGGACGGAACACCTTTTATCGAACTGATACTTTCGCGTTTAGTCAAAGCGGCATGAAGCAGCCCGTTCGTCGGCAGCGCAAACATTCTGCCCCCGGCTTTCAACAGAATTCCGCGCTGCGCGGAAAGGGCGGCAGGCAGCAGAATGGTGAATGTGCAGCCCTGCCCCGGCCGGTTGTCGATCCGGATCGTGCCGCCTACATTTTCAACTTTTTCCCTGACAATCGCCATGCCCAGACCTCTGCCTGAAAGCGAGGTTATTATTTTGCTGGTGGAAAATCCCGAAAGAAAAATGTAGTTGATGACTTTATCATCAGGCAGGGCATTGACGATGCCAATCGGAAGATTGAATTTTTCGGCTATTTTCAGACGCAGCGCATCCAGATCCATGCCGCCACCATCATCGGAAACGATAATTTCTATTTTTTTGTCAGAAGTGACACTGACGGATAAACTGATTCTGCCAGAAAGCGATTTTCCGGCGGCGATTCTATTTCCCTCCGGCTCAATGCCGTGATCGGCGGAATTGCGCAGCAGATGAATCAGCGGATCACGCAATTCATCAAGTATCCGGCGGTCAATTTCAATGTCTCCGCCGCTCATGACAAACTCAAAATTCCGCCCTGTCTCCCTGGCAATCTCCCGCATCATTCTGGGAAAGCTGCTGGACAGCGATGAAAACGGCATCAACGCGATGGTTTTCAATTCCTCGCGGAATTCATCAATCATTTTGGAGCAGGTGCGGGCATCGCTCAACCCGCTGCGGCTTAACATGGAAAGCTGGTGTGAAAAATGCTCAAGCCGGCCGCCGAGATTTTCAAGATTGCGCTCCAGCAGCTCCAGCGATAACTGAAAGTTGTCTTTCCCTGAATTGGCCGTACCGTCCTGTTCCAGCGCTTTGATTTCCCGGTTTATCCTGAGCAGAATGTTTTTGAACGACCGCTGCAGTTTATCCATCCCCTGCATATCACCGCTAAGTTCATTCAACTGGTTAAGGCGTTCGCTGAATATCATCTTCAGCGCAATAAGTTCATCCGACTCCTGCAGCAGTCCGTCGATTTTCTCCTTGTTCACCCGCACCGAACTGCCGGAATTTCTGGAACGGTCCGCGGCAGTTGCATTACGGTCTGCCGCGATCGTTTTTTTCTCATTTACATCCACCGGACGGGAGGACGGGGTAATTTCCGGAGCGGCGGCGGATTCTGTTTTCGGAGATGGATTCCAGGCTTTGGTTTTATATGCTGAAGCGGACTGCTTTTCGCCATGCATGAAACTATCCATCTCGCGACATAAACCTTGCAATTCAGCCATATTTTCCGGATTATCCGGCGTTTTCATATAGCATTCGACAGAGCCGATCCCCCGCTGCAGCAGAATCGTGATATTTGAATTATATTTGAGGTGTCCTTTCTTCAATGCCGAAAATACGTTTTCGGCGGACTGGAAAAACATTTCCAGCGGCTGCAGTCCGACTGCGCGGGCCGCGCCTTTAAGGCTGTGCACATCGCGAAAAACAGTCTCGATCGCACTGGCGGACTCCGTTTCGGAAGTTTCTTTTTCCAGCACGACCAAGTGATTCTCAATAGACAACAGTCTCTCGCCGGCCTCTTCCCGGAAAGCGGCTTGCAGTCTTTTACGCAGTTCCTGTTCATCCATAGTCGGAATATTTCCAGTTCTGATTTAGTTGGTTTTGAACTGTTCTGTCAGCGATTTCAGTTTCGCCGCCAGTTCTTTCATGCTGACGGAAGCGTATTCCAGTTGCTGCACACCTTTCAGGCTTTGATCGGTCGCGGTGCGGATACTGTCCAGCGCGATGGACAGTTGATCAATGCCGATAATCTGCTGTTTGCCGGAAGCGGATATCTGAGATGTGGCATCTGCCGACTCGGCAATGCTTTCCGCCAGGGTGCTGATCGCTTCGCCCGCGGATTCAGACAGATGAACTCCTGTTTCAACCGCTTTGCTGCCGCGTTCAGTAGCCATGACGGCGCTGCTGGTGGCCTGCTGAATTTCGTTAAGAATGCCGGACACCTGCCTGGTGGAAGCCTTGGATTGTTCCGCCAGCGACTTGATTTCCTGGGCGACAACCGCGAACCCCTTGCCGAATTCGCCGGCTTTAGCCGCTTCGATCGCGGCATTTACCGCCAGCAGATTGGATTGTTCCGCGAGGTCATTAACGGTAAGAATAATTTCGCCGATGCTCTGGGTCTGTCCGCTGAGCTTGACGATATTTTCCGCCAGGGCCATCATCTCCTCCTTGATGTGATTCATGCCGTTGATCGCTTCATTGGTGGCCTTGTTGCCATTTTCGGAAATTGAGCTGACGCGACTGGATGTCTCGGACACATGCGCCGCCTTCTCCGCGGCAACATGGGTCGTTTGTTTAACCTCTTCCATCGTGGTGGAAATTTCGGTAATGGCAGTGGCAGTCTCAGTGGAATTAGCCGCCAGTTCGGATACCGCCGCGGAAATCTCAACTATCGCCGTTGCCAGTTCGCTGGTGCCTTCCTGTATCTTCGTTGTCTGTTCGCGAAGGGAGAAAAGCATCCGGTTGAAAGATTCTATCAAGATGCCGATTTCGTCATCGCGCTTGACATTCTCGATTTCGACCGTAAGATCGCCATTGGCCAGCTTGACGACTTTGGCCGTCAGCGAACTTAAAGGTTTTGACACAGACCTGGCGATCAGGAAGCCAAGGGAACAGGCGAACAGGCCGAGTACCAGGCTGGCAATGATAATGTTTCTAATAATTGCATACAACGGGGCTTCGATCTCCTGGGTTTCCACTTCCGCAACAATCGCCCAGTTAAGATCGCTGGTGATTTTCTTTAAATCCAGTCTGCTATAGGAAACAAGCGCTTCGGCGTCATGGGAATTCATCATGAAGCCAGTCTGCCCGGATTCAGTTTTGAAAGCATCTTCCCGCATTTTATCTTTGACCTTGATTTTCATAATGCTGGGAATGCCTTCGTTATGACGTTTACGGCAACTGGTGCGCATAAAACCGTCATCCCCAATAATCACGGATTCCCCGGTTTTGCCCAGTCCGGTTGAATCCAGCATGATGGAATCAAGTTCGGCAATGTTAATAAACAGGATGAAAACGCCTATTGTTCTGCCGTTATTTACAATCGGGGCTCCGACAAACATTGCAGCGCCGTTCACCGGCGGATAGTCGATGTAATCAAGAAATTTCGACTTGCCGGCTTTTGCAATTTTCCGGCAGAATTCTTCAAGTTTGGAATTAGGAAACGTTTTAACAACTGCATCTTTGTTAACAGTTGAAATATAAACAGGGGAGTCTTTTTCGACGGAATAAACTATAACGCCGGAGTAATCTCCTGTTGAAATCAGCGGTTTCAGAGCAGCATCGGTTTGTGCAGGGTCAAAATTCGGTTCGGTCAGCAATCCGGAGGCTTGCTTCAGGTTTGCACCGTTTTCGGCATCATTCAAGGAAGTTTGCAGATGATCCGCCACGGCTTTTGCCTTGTTGATTCTCAAGCCGTCAAGGCCTGAAGCAAGTTGTTTTTCCAGCGCATCCTGGGTCATCCATATCCCCATGTACGTGGTTATTGCCAGCGGAATCAGAGTTACGCCCATTACCAATAATACCAGTTTACGATTGATACTTCCGGTTACGAACCTAAACATAGTACCAGCTCCTTTTTAGATTATATTTTATAAGTTGCGTTTTTTCCACAAAAATTATTAATTAAACTTATCTGCTTCTCACTATATAAAGCCATGAACTAAATACAAATTGCATTCAGTTTAATTTACATAAGTTCTTCACCCGGCTCCGCATCAAGTATGATGGATTTATCGCTGCGGATTTTTTCATAATCCAGTATAATCAGCCGGTCGGCGGTAATGTCTTTCAGCCATTTGGGCGGCGTTTCCAGCGCCGCGCGGTGGGCGGTCGTCTGTATTTCGTCTTTGAATACAGTCCTCTGCCCGATAAGTTCATGCATCAGAACGCCGCATTCAAATTCATGATCGCCGATTACCGCAGCCAGTTTGCGGTTTTCCGCTTCCGCCGCGGGAAGATTAAAAAGCTTGATCAGATCAAGGACCGCAACAATCCTTCCCCGGAGATTGATTGTACCGGCCAGCCAGGCCGGAGTACACGGGATCATGGTCAGAGCATTGACTGAACAAACTTCCCGCATGAAACCGCACTCTATGCCGTAATGTTCATTGCATATTCTGAAAACAATTACGTCAAATGCCGCTTCGCGGTTTTGATCTGCAGGGGCCGCCGCCAGCGCCGCCGCCCTGGCGCGCAATATCTCCTGCCCGCGCTGATGCTGCTGTTCATTTTCTATTTTCATGATATCCTTTTCGTTTCGTCTGAAAAGACTATTGAGAAATTATTTTTATTATAGTCTCACGCATGTTTCTGACGGTGACGCCTTCACAGCCGGCCACTTCCAGCGAGTCATCCATGGTTGAGAGCAGCTTCGCCGCATTGCGCAGATTACGCAGCGCCTCTTTCGGGTTTCCGCTTTTAAGCTGAAGCATGCCGCTGGTAAAATATCCGGCAATAAAATCCGGATTCAAAAACAAAACATTCTTCAATTCGCGCAATGCCGCGTCAATATTGCCGCTTTCACGAAGAATCTGCGCCTGCAAATAATGCATCTCCGGGTTGAGATTATCTCCGTCTATTGCAATATTACTCCAATGCAAGGCTAATTCAAGCCGGCCGGCATCGGCACAGTACCGGGCCATATCCGCCGCCTGCTCCGGACTGACTTTCGTCTTCCTGTCTTTCGCCATTTTCAACAGTTCAGGCGGCAGAATATGCTTTTCCGGGGGCTTTTCTTCCGGCGTTGGCTTTGACTGGCGAGGAATTGGTTTAGGACGTCTCTCCGGTTGCTGGCGAACTTTCGCTTTTCTCTCCAGTGAGTGTTGAATATTATTATGCACGGCGGCGGATTGTTCAGGGACCGCACGCGTTATTCCGTAAAAATATACTCCTGAGCAGTTTACCGGCTTCAAGCGGCAATCGGGATCGGCGGCGACTTCGGCGGGCGAAGTCAGCAGCCGGCCTTCATCATGCAGCAGTGACTGAAACTTATTGAAAATACGGTGAATCTGTTTTTTATTAAAATATATCAGCACGTTCCGGCATATAATCAGATCCAGCTTCCGCGCCGGAATCTCCGGATATTCCGGACTAAGGAGATTGTGACTGAAAAATTTTACTTTTTTACGGATTCGCGGCTCAAGCTCATAGCTGTTTTTTCCGACAGGTTTTAAGTATTTATGCAGATACGCTTCAGGCAGCTCCCGGAATGACCACTCTGAATATATGCCGGCCGCAGCCCGCTTTAAAAAATCCTGATTTATATCGGAAGCATAGATATTGATTTGACATCCAGACAGCGGCAGCGCAGTATTATCCAGCAGCATTGCAAGCGAATAAGGCTCTTCCCCGGAGGAACAGGCGGCACACCAGACATTCAATTCGCTCCGGCCTTCATTTTTAGCAATTTCCGCCAGTTTCGGCAGAATATCGGACTTAATCACATCGAAACATTCTTTGTGCCGGAAAAAATACGTTTCGCCAACGGTGAAATACTCTATCAGCGAATCAATGCCGTCAGTGCCGTTGGATTTGATAAGATTATCGATTAATTCCTGAGTGGAACTGAATCCGAGTTTGGCGGCGCCCATCGACAGGCTTTTATGGAGTTCGCGTTTCCGGAGTTTCAGGTGGCTGGTACCGACATACTGCTCAAGTATTTGCAGCAGCTTTTCAAAATGCTCATCGGCTATGTTTTCCGGCATAAATCATCCTTTGGCAAGAACATTATTCCAGAACGTTTTAAGCACTTCCCAGGATGATTCATCCGGCTGAAACAGTTTTTCCGGATTGTAAACCGGAACCGGCATTCCATCAACCCTGATCACGCCTTTTAATAAATCCGGGCAGGCTCCGTAATTGGCCAAACCGGCGGAATAATCGCCTTCCGGTTCTTTAATTACAGGAGTTGTTACGCTGCGTACCGCAATTTTCCCGGTGGAATGTTTAAGTATTATAAAAAAAATTGCAGGATCCAGCGGCGGCGCTGGAATTGACAACCGGCAATACAAATCAATCACCGGGACCGCCTCGCCCCGCAGATTCAGCAATCCTTCCAGATACGGCGGCATGTCCGGGAGAGTCACCAGCGCAACCGCCCGGAGCACACGTTCAACATCGTCTATGGCTACTGCGTTTGCATGGTCTCCGACATGGAACAGCAAAACATTCGTATTTCCGGTTGCGTTATCAGCAGCATTAATGACTGACATTTTGGCTTCCATAATTATTGATTATCAATTGCCTGAATTAATATAGCACACCGCAGCCAGTTTATGCAATTTCATGAAAAGATTTTTACAAATACAATTGTTACTCTTTGTCGGTGTTGGATTTAATAGCTGAATTTCCGACATTCCGGCAAAATAAAATTGCATTTTGTTTTATTTCTAATATACTATTAGGATATAGTTCAGTACAAAACAGTTAATCAGAATAACATTTGAGCATATTGTAATGAGTGAAAAGTCAAAAATCCTGATAGTTGAAGACAGCAAGACCCAGGCGCTCGGACTCCATAATCTGCTTGTTGAAAACGGTTATGAGGTCTCCATTGCTTTTGACGGGCTGGAGGCAAAAGCGTATCTGGAGAACTTTTTACCGGACATTATTATTACAGACATTATCATGCCGGATATTAACGGCTATGAATTATGCCGGATAGTCCGGAATAACGAACGCACTAAAAACATTCCGATAATGCTGCTGACTTCCCTTGCTTCTCCTGACGATATTATCGAGGGCTTGAAAAGCGGCGCGGATAATTTCATCACCAAGCCTTTTGATAAAGCCGGATTACTGGCCAGAATCAGCTATATTTTATTGAACAAGCAGTTGCGCGAAACCCAGCCGTCATCTCTGGGCTTAAATCTTTTTTTTGCAGGGCATCAGCATTTAATCAACGCGGAACGGGCGCAGATTCTCGACCTGTTCTTTTCCTCCTATGATGCGGCAATCCAAAAGCACCGTCAACTTGAGGCAACCGTAAAAGAATTATCTGAGACTCAGGAATATTTGTACGATGCCAGGAAGGAAGCCGAAAGCGCAATGCTGGAAGCGGAGCAGGCGAAAGAGGCCAGAGGATTGTTTCTGGCTAATATCACCCACGATCTCCGTTCACCGCTCAGCGCGATAATCGGCATTGCCGATCTGCTTTGCGATACCCCTTTGCAGCCGGAGCAGAAAGAATATGCGACAATTATTAAAAATGCCGGGGAAAGCTTGCTTGCCCAAATAAATAATATCCTCGATTTCTCTAAAATTGACGCTGGAATGCTGGAACTGGAAGCTATTGCGTTTGATCTTTATGAACAAGTCAACATCGCATCAAGTATATTTACCAAAGAAATTTCGGACAAAAAACTTCTTTTTGAGATCAATATCGATCCCCTGGTTCCGCAATACCTGGTCGGGGATGAATCCAAACTGCGCCAGATTTTTATAAATCTGCTCAGCAATGCGGTCAAATATACTTCCAAAGGCGGAGTCGCTTTCAATATTTCCCGCATTGATTTTACAGCCGGCAAATCCGCCAGATTGCGCTTCGAAGTCATTGACACCGGAATCGGCATTCCTAAAGACAAACAGCAGACATTATTTCACGCATTTGTTCAGGGACACCAGTCTGCCGCGCGGATTTACGGCGGCACCGGGCTTGGCCTTTCGATCGTCAAGCAACTCGTCTCCAAAATGGGCGGAACGGTTGCTCTAGCAAGCGAACCCGGGCTTGGCAGCACTTTCTCTTTTGAAATAGAATTTCCGGTTTCCAGTGAAGATGCAGTAAGAAATGTCAAGACACAAAAAGAAAACGGCCTCATGCAGACACAGCGGATTACATTGCTGCCGGAGAAGAGAATTAATGATTTGGCGAAAGATACAAAAAAGATACTGATCGTGGAAGACAGCAAAGTCTACCAGCGGCTTGAACGGGAAATGCTGGAATCCTGGGGATTCAAATTTGAACAGGCGGAAAACGGGCAGGAAGCATGCCGGATTTTCCGCGAGCGCGGCAATGAATTCAACTTGATCCTCATGGATTGTCAGATGCCGGTGATGGATGGCTATCAGGCCGCCGCGGAAATCAGAAAAATTGAACAGTCGCAGAATATCGCCAGGCCCGTTCCGATCATTGCCTTGACTGCGGGAAGTGATCTTCCTGATGCCAATATGTGTTCAAATGCCGGAATGAATGATTATATAGAAAAGCCTTTGAAAAAGAAACAATTGGAAGAATGCCTAGCCAAATGGCTTTGATTACACCTTGACTATGCTCCCCCGTCATTGCCGAATTGATGGTTCCCTTATTGCATGATGGCCGCGGCATATAATACGGTAATACTGTTCCATTTACCCGGATTATGCCGCTGCGACTGCAATCCAATATCGTCCGGATCAATGCTGAAATCCCATCCCCCGGCCAGATTCCGAAAACAGGCGGCGGCGGGGACCGTCTGCCGCCGGAAAACCTGTTTATGAATTATTCAGACTAAAGCCTTTACAGCTCGAATAATCTTGAATAAATCCAATGGATTAACGCTTGAATTCCAACTAATATGATGCAAATTATCTGTTTGTGCTTTCGGGCAATTTTAATTTATGAATTTTAAGGAATAATATGAACAGGATTCGTCTGATTATCATGCTGTCCGTGTTTGCGTTCGCCTCGGTTTTTGCCTGTCCCGCTGCGGATGCGGCAAACAAAAAGCACAAAGCAAAGTCATCCCATGTCGCCAAAAAGCACCATAAGAAATCCGGCAAGAGTCACTCCGCTAAAAAAGCGAAACATTCCTCGGCAAAAGCCGCCATGGTCCCGGCATAATGTAACGGCGCTGCCGGATTACGCGCAAATGCCCGGATACTGCCATTACTGGTAAATTCGGGCATTTTAATATAACTCTCTCATTCATTTCCGCTCAAGCAATCCTGCGATAAATATCACAACCCTTGATTTTTACACACATCAGGTATATCTTGTCATTCAGCTTTTTATTTAAAGTTGATAAACAATTATTTTAAGGAAGTGTATCTTGATTGAATTTTTAAAGAAAAGAATCAAAAGTCTGTTTTCAGGAAGAAGCAAGCATATTGAGTCTGCAGAGCCGCCGGTTAGAGCTAAACATCACTATAAGCATAAGCATATTGAGGAAAAGCAGAAACAGAAAAGCCATCCGCGTCAGTTTGAACAGCCGCCGGTATCCGGCATAAAAAATATCAAAGCCGGGCAGAACAAAAAACAGAAGCCGCCGACCTTTGACATCAAACCGAAACGTACCCCGCAAAAACCGGACACACTGGTAGACATTCCGCCGGAAGAAGGCAAAACACGTTTTGTTGATCTGGCCATTCATCAGGATATCCTGTTCGGCATCCAGAATCTGGAATTTAAATATTGCACCACGATTCAGGCCAGGACGCTGCCGCTTCTGCTTGAAGGCAAAGACCTTACCGGCAAAGCCCAGACCGGCACCGGCAAGACCGCCGCATTTCTGATCGCCATTTTTACCCAGTTGCTGAATAAGCCGAATCACGAACGTCTGCCCGGCACCTGCCGCGCACTGGTAATGGCTCCCACCCGCGAACTGGCAATCCAGATTCACAAGGACGCGGAAGCCCTTTCATTGTTTGCCGGAATGAACAATCTGGTCGTTTTCGGCGGCATGGATCACCATAAACAACGTGATCTGCTGGGCAAACCGATTGATATTCTGATCGGCACACCGGGCCGGATAATTGACTACTCCCGCAGCAGTCACCTGAATCTGTCCAAGACCGAAATCCTGGTAATTGACGAAGCCGACCGCATGCTGGATATGGGATTCATTCCCGATGTCAGCCGGATTGTCCGTCAGCTTCCGCCCGCCGGCAAACGCCAGACCATGTTTTTCAGCGCAACCCTCGATCCCAACATCCTGCGGCTGGTCAACAACTGGCTCAAAGATCCGGTAACTGTCGAGAGCGAATCGCAGCAGCTTATCACCGACCTGATCGAACAGGTCTTTTATTCCGTTTCAAGAGAAGAGAAATTTGCCCTGCTGATGTGGCTGATCAAGAATGAGCCGTTTGAACGGATGCTGATTTTCGGTAACCGGAAAGATTCAAATTTCAATCTGGCGAAAAAACTGGTGCGCAGCCATGTCAAATGCTGCATGCTGTCCGGCGACGTTCCTCAGGTGAAACGCATGAGAATTCTCGAGGACTTCCGTGAAGGCAGGGAAAAAATCCTGATCGCCACCGACGTTGCCGCCCGCGGCATTCACGTTGACGACATTTCCATCGTGGTTAACTATGATATTCCGGAACGCGCCGAGGATTACGTTCACCGTATCGGCCGTACCGGCCGCGCCGGCCAGAAAGGCAAATCCATCGGTTTTGTCTGCGAATACGGCGCGTACTCGCTGGAAGAAATCGAGAAATTGACCGGCCAGCAGATAAAATGCACCATCCCCAACGATGAAATGTTCAAGTCAATGGATAATAATCGCAACGCATAACTTGACAATCAGTGCATCATAGAGCTGGTAATTTCCAGCTCATCCTATTATCTTCGATAGCAGGTTAAAGCGGTTTATTGCTAAAAACTTAGTGATTCCCATATTTTTTCCAACTATTTGTTGAATTATAGAAATCTGATACATTTGAAAAGCCATTTGAATCGTCAACAGGCAAATAAATACAACCGCAAATATGGAGATAACTTACATATATATTCTTTTTGCTATCCATTGCAATTGTTACATCGCCTATTTGATTTTTCCCTCTAATGTCATGCGGGCCATGCCTCGAACGAAGCGAAATGTATACCCAATTCCCGTCTTTAAATTTGATAGCGCAGTTTTCTCTTAAGACATAACAATATTTACCATCTTCCTGCTTTACTGCTGCTAAAAATTCAGTCGGCTTAATTTTGCTTATTTCTTCAATAGTGCTTCTAATATATTCATCCCTTTTAGGATTTTGATCTTCAAAATTTAAGTAAATCAATAATGGAATCATTATTATAAGTAATACGCAAAATAATATCGCAATACGTCTATGTGCTATTTTCATTTTTAAAACATCCTACCATGAATGCACGTATTCTGAGAAGTGAATTACTGGTCTTCATTCAATTTCTCGGGACTTCGCCAAAATGTTGTAAAGCAAAAAGACATAGAGTCAAAAATACTAGTAGACCAATGCCAATAACCAGGGGGAATGCCGCCCACCACTTTTTTCTGCCTTTGAGCCGGATGATTTGGACTATACCCACAATGATAGCAATTACAGACAGCAGTATTATTCCAACTAGTAATATCATTTCACTCACATTTTTAACGTTCTGCCCGGTGTACTAAAAAAAAGGCCGTGCCTGGTATGGCACGGCCTGGAATCTGAATCGCTTACTTGGCTGCTGGAGCAGCTACAGGAGCGGGGGCAGCTTTAGATGCGGGAGCAACCGGTGCTGCGGGAGGAGGGGTTACTAATATTTTAACACCCTGATCAACAGTTGCTTTTGCCAGAATTGTCTTGATGGCTTCTTCGGCTTTCTTGGACTTGATTACGTTTTCAACTGCGCCTTTGACTTCGGCGAGAGATTTTTCACTTTCGGTGACAGCTTTGTCACGACGGATGATGTGATAGCCGAATTTGGTCTTCACGACACCGCTGACTTCGCCGTCTTTGAGTGCAAATGCGGCAGTTTCAAATTCCGGAACCATCTGGCCTTTGGAGAAAGCTCCGAGCGAACCGCCGGCTTTCTTGCTGGGGCAGGCGCTTTCGGCTTCAGCCAGCTTTTCAAAAGTTTCACCGGCTTTGAGTCTGGCCAGAACCTTTTCCGCTTTGTCCTTGGCTTCTTTATCCGCCGCCGGAGATTCATCCTTTAAAGAAATCAGGATATGAGAGGCGCGGACGCTGCCTTCAGGATCGCCGGGAACCTTGAAATTAGCTTTGTTTTCTTTATAAAACGCTTCGATTTCCTGGTCTGTGGCCTTGAGGTTGGTCAAGACGTTTTTGTCAAGCCACTGACGAATGGCGAAGCTTTCCTGAACAATCTTGTTGTCGGCGGTTTTGTCAATATAGGACTCCATGGTCATATTTTGAGCTGCCAGCTTCTGCTTTTCCATATCAAGCTGTTCCGGCGGAATGTTCTTGATCATTTCATTCAAAGCAGTGACAGTGGCTTTTTTATCCGGCTTAATGCCGTCTTTTTCAGCCAGGTTCAGGAGAACCATGGTATCCACCATCTGCTTGATGACCTGAGGAGCGAATTTTTCCAGCATCTGACGGGTGAACATCGGAGGAACCTGTCCGTCCGGGAATTGTGCGGTGAAAATCTTGACAATATCTTCTTTAGTGACTTTCTTGCCATTGACTTCGGCAACGACGGCCGGGAGGAATCCCCAGAGGTCTTCCGGCTTCTCCGCCGGTTTGGCTGCGGCGGGCGCGGCTTTGGCGACTGCCGGCGCTGCGGCGGGTGCGGCTGCGGGTTTAGCATCCTGGGCAAAAACCGGCTGGCCGGCAAGAAGCGCTGCGGACAACGCGCCTGCGGTCATGACTGCTACATTCATTTTCTTCATTTTCGATCCTTCAGTTAATTTATAATTGATACTGTGGTTTTAAATTCTGTTATCAGGGACAAGATGCTTCTCTAAATCCGAAACTCAGATTTACAGGTACGAATCTGCTCCTTTCAGTAAAAATTGTTTCATCATTTGATATACCATATTTGTTTAGACATTGCAAGTTTAAAATTGTTCCAAAAGCAATATTTTTTTATGATTAATCGCTTTTCACACAATATTAACATAATTTATAGGAGTAAAATGCAAAACTGCAATTCTGGTCCATCGTTACAGCCAATTCATTTCCGGAGGTTTTCACGACTGAGGAACTAGTGCTTCCGGCAATATGTTTCATGATTAAATTGCCGTCTAGAGGAACCGCGCCTGGGATTTGCGCTGACGGCAGCGCGTTGTTTTCGCGATAAAACACCAGGAACCCGCTGCCGGACGCCGCATTATGCGACTGGAAACCGCAGATTGACGCACCATCCGGTTCATGCCCGATTGAATATATTTCCCCGGCGAATATCTGATCGCGGTATTCCAGATGCAGCTTGATCAGCTTGCGGTAAATCGCCGCCACTTCCGGGACAAGCCTTGACGGGGCCAGCCAGACCAGGGGATTGGAGAATAGCGGTATCGCCGCCCAGTAATCAGCGGGATAGATATCCGGCTGGAGACGATTGTTTTCAGCATAGAATTCCCGTTTGATTGCTTTGAAATCGGGAATTTCAATCTGCAAGGTCTGGGGCCGGATATATTTTGTCAGCCGCCACATGCAGCGCAGCGTGGTTTCCGGATGATATCCCAGCCCCCATGAGTGGCAGACGTAACGGTTTTCCAGAAAAATATTGCCGTATTCCAGAAACAGGAAATAGCCCGGGCGCTGGCCGTTGGTAGTATCGAAATTAAAGAAAATCTCGCCTTTACTGCGTTCCCGCAAATGCCGGACCATCTTCTCCAGATTGTCTTCGGCTTCCTTGGACCTGGTCATTACCGCGTCGATCTTGAACATCCTGATATTATAACGGCAATAGTAGTCGTAAACAATATCGGCGAACTCGCGCCAGTCGCGGTATTCGCAGTTGCATGACGGCGCCATCCACAGCGCCAGCTCCACTCCGGTATCTTTGGCGGCAGTGGCGATATGGTCAAATCCATTCGGCAGATGCTCCCTGGAGAACTCCCAGAAATCCCTGGTCATGTGCCGGTTGTTGCCGGTCATCTCGCTAAGAGCCCGCCCTTTCTGCCAGCCGTCGTCCACTTGGTAATGAGTTGCGCCAAGCGCTCCCGTAGCGTTGATCTCGTCTATCAGAAACTGTTCGCTGACCAGTGACGGAAAACAGCCGACGCCCCACGGGTTGACCGTCACGGAATAATCCTTTTCCGGATTCTGCGGGAAACGGGTTTTCAAATATTCTTTAAGACTGGTTATTGCGGTTCCGGCCTGATACAGCACAATAACATGGCGGTAGCTGAAGAGCTCTTTCTCCGGCGATACTTCATGGGGGTTAATTCCCCAGCAGCAGGAGTGAATGGTCTTTTTTTCGTCAATTCTGAAATCATATTCTTCAAAGTCGCGGCGTTCTCCTGACGGCGGCGCTTCCTGGAGGAAAAACAGTCCGCTTCCGGATGTGTTTTCGCAGAACAACAGATTGCCGTTGAACGTCGCTGCAGGATTTTCACGTTCGAACACATGATCATTGGTGTAGTCAGTGCGCCCGGCGAATTCCACAGCTTTTGCCGGATTTATACTATCCGCAAGCCGCAGACTGTCTTCGCAGCTTTCAAGCGCTTCCGGGGAATGTTGCCTGTAGAGGTCTGTTTTGTAAAGGTCGCCGCGTCTGGTCCAGTACATCTGCGGCATTACCCTGCTGATAATTCCGGTCTGTGATGCAAAGTACGGCAAATCAGGATAAATAAAATACTTGCGGGTAAAAGAGACATTCTGAATGCTTTCGTGGATTTTCAACTTGATACAGACATGTTCTGCGTCAAAAATCGAACCTTCAATCACGGATGCGGTGATTTTCTCCAGCCGGTATTCTGTGCGGGCTCTGGAATTATGCGGCATATTGATGCCGGCAAATGAAAAATCACCATGGTCATGTTCTGCAGCCAGTTCGGCGCCTGAGCATTTATCTTTCAATGAAATGGTCTGAGGAACCGCATGTTTCAGGTCGAAAAGCCTTGAAAGACAGGAATTTTCCATCAGCAGCCGATGATCTTTAAATCCAACTTTAACGTCTTTATATGCAAAGCTTTGTTCTGAAGTTATTTCCTGGTTCTGATACGGCATCGCATTACCTTTCAGTTATCGTCTGGCTGTTTAGCATAAAAAAGCGCTTCAAGAACATTTTTGAAGCGCTTTATCATAGAAATCTTGAACAGAAAACTTATTGAGCTGCGGGTGCGGCAGTATCAGCTTTCTTATCTGCCTTTTTGGCCTTTTTTACAGCTTTCTTGGCTATTTTGGCTTTAACTTCGTCAATTTTGGCATCAATTTCTTTGGTGTCGGCAGTGGCATTCTGGGCAACTAATGCATCTTTCTTGGCCTGAAGATCGGCAAGCTGCTTGTCCAAATCAACATGTTTCGTCGCTTTGGCAGTTTTGTCTGTTGCGGCTGCTGCGCCATCATTCGCAAATACGACGCCGCCGACCGATAATACCGCCACTACGAGAGCCAGAGTAAAAAGCTTCTTCATTTTATTGAACCTTCCTTTTGGTTTAACCGGGACTATCCCTAGTTATAATATTACCTAGAGAATTTAACGAATTTGTAAGATAATGCAAGCCTTAAAACATCATTAATAAGATGATTTTATGATGAATCAGGCAATTTGCGGCATAAGATTTTAATTTTACAATAATTTTAAAATATCAGAGACCTTTCTGCCGGTGTCCGGGAAGATCATATCCGGGGCGATTTCGGCAAGCGGCGCTATAACAAAAAGGCGCTGCGCCGCACGGAGATGCGGAATCATGAGCGAGTCCGACTTGATAATCCGGTCGCCGAAAAGGATTATATCAATATCCAGAGTTCTGGGAGTATTGATTCCATGGGCGGCCGCGCGGCCGGATTCGCGTTCAATCTTCTGGCAGACGGCAAAAAGTTCATCTGCGGTATCTGTCCATTCTCCGATAAGCGCGGCATTCATAAAATCCGGGGTGCCGGGAGCGCAACTGACCGGCACGGTGCGGTGAAAACTTGAGATTTTAATGTTTTTCATACCGGCGGCGGCGAGTTTCTGTGCCGCGAGTTTGAATGTTCCGGCGACGTCTCCGAGGTTGCCGCCGAGCGCCAGCGCTATTTTTATCATCATTAAAATTCCGCTTTTTAGCTTTGTGCGTTCGAAATTCCGATTCTGCCGGTTATATTTTAGCTTGGCTGGCTAAGAAAGCAAAGCACGGACGGTTTAATGAATAAAAAAATTAAAGTATATTTTCTTGGATCAGGCAAGATTGCAGTACCGGTTTTAAACCGGCTGGTCTGGTCTGACCGGATTGAACTGCTGGGTATCGGCACTCAGCTTGACCGCCCGGCGGGAAGAAATAAAAAGCTTCATCCCACCCCGGTCGGCGAGTTTGCCCATGCTTCAGGGTTGCAGGCCGATAAGATTCCAACCGTCAATGCGGAGGAGTTTCTTGATTATTTAAGGTGGCTGGCGCCGGATCTTATTGTTGTCGTGTCTTTCGGTCAGATACTTAAACAGCCGCTGCTGGAGCTGCCGAAGATCTCCTGTGTCAATGTCCATGCATCCCTGCTGCCGCGCTACCGCGGAGCCTCGCCGATTGCCGCGGCGATAGTCAATCACGATACCAGTACCGGAGTGTGTTTCATTGAAATGGACCGGGGCCTTGATACCGGCCGCGTCTATTGTTCCTTTGAGCATCTTTTATCCGGAAGTGAACGGGCGGACTGGCTGGAGGAAGCGCTGGGACGGCTTGCCGCCGACAAGATAGTGGATGTGCTGGAGGGGATTGTCCAGGAGGAAAATGATCCTGTCACGCAGGACGCGACTCTGGCGACAATCACTAAAAAAATACATAAAGGCGACGGCATAATCAACTGGAACCTGCCTGCGGCGGACATTGAGTCCAGAATCCGCGGTTATTATCCCTGGCCGGGGGCGGCTTTCACCTTGCGGGCGCATAATCGCAAAATCACCGTCCGGGTTACTTCCGCTTCCGTTCACGCGCTGATGTCCGGCAAGCCCGGCGAAGTATTGCAGGCGAATAAAAAGGGCTGGATTATTGCCTGCGGCGCGAATGCGCTGGAACTGCTGACGGTCGTTCCCCAGGATAAAAAAGAGATGCGCGGCATTGATTTTCTGAACGGCTGCCATCTGGATAAAGGAATTATTGTCGGCATGGAGTGATTTCACCGGTTGTATTAGAACAGTTCCGGGTGTTATATTGTATTCAAGAATATATTTAAAGATAGCAATGGGCAGAGTTTATTATGGACAATGTAAAAAAACAGATAATCCTGAATTGCGAAAAGCTTGAAACCAGATTTGCCATGCTCAATAACGGCAGACTAGAAGAGTACCAGATTGAACGCGGGCAATGCGAGCCTCGCGTCGGTTCTGTTTTTCTGGGCAAGATTGTAAACCTTGAACCGACCCTGCAGGCGGCATTTGTGGATATCGGTACCGGGAAAAATGCTTTTCTGCACTACTGGGACATGATGCCGTCCGGCGATGAAGTTGAGGATGATTTTGCCGAAGAGCACGAAAAGAATGAAAAACCGCTTGAAGCAAAAAATAAGAAGCGGACCAGTTTTTCCGAAAAACTCCGGCGGGTGCTTGGACAGGCCACCGGTTCCAAACAGCTTCGCGAAAAAGAGCGGAGCCGCCGCCGCAAAAAAATCACCATGAAAGATATTCCGGAAATGTTTCCGCAAGGCACTGAACTGCTGGTACAGGTGGTCAAAGGCCCGATTGGAACGAAAGGCCCCCGGGTTACCACCAACATTTCCATTCCCGGCCGTTATCTGGTGCTGCTGCCTTATTCCGATCACATCGGGCTCTCTTCAAAAATAGACAACGCCCAGGAGCGGCAGCGGCTGAAAAAAATACTTTCCGAACTGGACGTACCCGAGGGCATGGGCCTTATCTGCCGTACAGTCGGCGAAGGCAGAAAAGCCATTTTCTTCAAGCACGACCTGGATATGCTGCTTGATTACTGGCACAAAGTTGAGCTGGTCATGTCCAAGGGGGTGGTTCCGTCAATCGTATATTCCGAGCCCAATCTGCTGGAGTGTACTGTGCGGGATTTTATTACTGACGATATCGACCAGATCATCGTTGATGACGATACTGCATTTCATGCGATACATAACGCCCTGATCAAGTTCGGCGGGACACGCACTGCCCGCAAAGTGGTGATGTATGACCGCGACATTCCGATTTTTGAACGGTTCAAGGTCAAAGAGCAGGTAAACGACATCTTCAAGCGGCAGGTACAGCTTTCCGGCGGCGGCTATATCTGCATAGATGAGACCGAGGCGCTGATTGCAATTGATGTGAACACCGGCAAAGGCCGCAAACTCGGCGATCAGCCGGAAACCATCCTGCAAACCAACCTCGAAGCGGCGGAGGAAGTCGCCAGACAGCTCAGATTGCGGAACATCGGCGGACTGGTCGTAATCGACTTTATTGATATGCGCAGCGCCCATGACCGGGAAAACGTGTTCAAGCACATGAAGAAACTGGTTAAAGACGACCGTGCGAAAACTAAACTGCTGCCGTTAAGCAAGCTCGGACTGATGGAAATGACCAGACAGCGCGAACATGAAAGCCTGAAAGACACGCTTTACGATCCGTGCCCTTATTGTGACGGCAGCGGCAACATCAAGTCGGCGATGTCCATGAGCGTGGAAATTCAGCGCCGTCTCAATGAAGTCCTGCGGCGGAGAAACGCCAAAACCGGGATTTCAGTCCGGGTCATCATGCATCCCGACATACTGGCAAGACTTAAGAATGAAGACGCCGATCTGCTTCAGGAACTGGAAAGCAAATACGGCAAAAATTTGAGTTTCCGTGCCGAAAGTGTCCTTCATCATGAAGAATTCAAACTGGTGGATCCAGACACCAATGTTGAATATTGAGAAGGCGTTCAAGTTATGAACATTACTGTCAACGGCAAAGTTTTCATTATTGAAGCCAATCTTTCCCTGGAACAGTTTCTGAAAGACCGGGGCTTTGATCCGGCCAGAACAGTCGCCGCGGTCAATGGCAGTGTCGCCGGCAGTGAAGATTGCGGCGGGATTATCCTGAAAGAGAACGATGTCCTGGATGTAATGAGCTTTGTTGGCGGCGGCTGATCTTTCAATTTGCTTTTTACAGGCTGTTATTATGACTTTAACCTTGGCGTTATGCTGCATACTCATCGGTTTCAGCGCCATGCTCTCCGGCGGTTTCTGGGGACTTGGCGGCGGCTGGCTTATCATGCCGGCGCTGCTGCTGGCCGGAGTTAATATCGAAACCGCCGTCGTCGCCAGCCTGCTCCAGATGATTCCCAGCACTCTCCCTACAGTCATCAGACAGTTTCCGGCAATCGGATGGCGGAAAGGTTCCTGGGGCTATGCCGTCGCGCTGCCGATTTGCCTGTTTTCATTTGCCGGCAGTCTGGCGGGCAAGCCGCTGGGGGATTTGATGCTGAATCTCTGCGGCAGCCGCAAGCTGCAGGAAGCGCTCTATCTGTTTATCATGGCCGTAATCTTTTTGGAAACGGTCAGATCTTCCGGAAAGCCGGTGTTGCAGAATACGGCGGACGCCGGAAACATCAAACTGGACGGCAGGAAAAAGTGGTTTGCGGCAATTTCCGGAATCATTACCGGAGTTATTTCTTCGCTGCTCGGAATCGGCGGCGGATCGCTGGTCCGTCCGGTGATGAAATCTTTCCTCAAAGTGCCGGAAAAAATTGCCGGTATGATTCTCCGGCTGTCCGTGCTGATCGTGGCCGTTTCCGGGTCGGCGTCATATCTGATCGGCAGAAACGGCTCAGTGAAGGATTCTCTCTGGCTGGCGCTTTTCCTGACCATCGGCGGACTTCCGGCGTTTGCGCTGGGGGCCCGAATGCACTCTATTGTGACCGGCGCCGGTGACGACAAAACCGCTGATTCCAGTTTTGCCTTGTTCATCTTTTTCGTATTCCTCAGTGTTTTGTGCAAAATTACCGATTATATTGTAACTGGCAGAATTATCATTGTTATTTCAGGAATTCTGCTGATAGCTTATCTGGCGTCGGTCACGCTTAAATCAAAAAGAAAGCTGAAAGCGGCGGCGCCGCAGTAAACGGAGTAAGGCACATGAAACTTTTTAACCTTTCCGGCCCCGCATTAAAAAGTGTTTTCCAGGGCAATGTCCTGATGCTCGGGCTGGTGAGCTTTTTTACTGATTTTTCCAGCGAAATGATCTATCCGCTGCTGCCGCTGTTTTTCTCCGGACTCGTTTCCTCAGGAATGGTTGCGGTCTATATCGGGCTGATGGACGGCATCGCGGAAACTGTTGCCAGCGTGCTGAAGATTTATTCCGGCAGAATCAGCGATGCGGTGGGCAGACGCAAACCGCTGGTGTTTCTGGGGTATGGCATTTCCACTTTCGCCAGGCCGGCGCTGGCGGTCTGCACCGCCGGATGGCATGTGATTCTGCTGCGCTTCGTTGACCGCATCGGCAAAGGTATCCGGACCGCGCCGCGCGACGCGCTGATCAGTGAATCGGTCTATCCCGAAGTCCGCGGACTGGCGTTCAGCTTTCACCGTTCAATGGATCATGCCGGAGCAGTTTTGGGACCGGTGACCGCCGGCATTTTCCTCTACCTCCTGCTGGGCGGGAATGAATTATGGAGCCGGTTCTCGGCGACGGCTGATCAGGGGGAAATGCATGCCCTGCGCTGGCTGTTTGCGTTTGCCCTTATTCCGGGAATCGCCGCAGTCTGGATCATAACCAGTAAAATCAAAGAAAGCCGCGGACAATCCGCCGCCGAAGCGGATAAGCCTGAAAATCATAATGCCGCGCCGCTGCCGGGCAGATTCTATGTCTTCCTCGCGGCTGTAACATTGTTTGCACTGGGCAACAGTTCCGACCTGTTTCTGCTCTATTACGCCCAGACTCAATTCAACCTCGGCCCGGGCTACCTGATTCTGTTCTGGACGGTGCTGCACCTGTCAAAAATCTGCTTCAGCATGCCGGGCGGCTGGCTTTCCGACCGCCTGGGCAGGCAGTTCACAATCACCTGCGGCTGGATCATCTATATGGCGGTTTACTGCGCGTTTCCTTTCGCCGCGGAGCTGTGGATGATCTGGCTGCTGATTATCGCTTACGGCTTCTTCTACGGCATGACCGAAGGTTCGGAAAAAGCCCTGGTCGCCGACTTCGTTCCCGCTGACTGCCGGGGCCGGGCCTACGGGCTATATCATGGTTTCGTCGGGCTTGGCGCACTGCCGGCAAGCCTGGTTTTCGGCGTACTGTGGTCTGTAGCCGGCCCGAAAACCTCTTTCATGCTTGGCGCGTTCTTTGCAGCGGCTGCCGCCGCAGTCATTACCGCTCTTTTTCTGGCAACCGCGAAAAAGCCGTCAGCAACCCGGTAAGTTACTTTTTCAGATAGCTGGACAATGGAGTTTTAGCGGCGGACAAATCTTTGACAATCAGTTCCGCTATGGCAATTGCTCCCGTTTCAGAAAAATGGGTACGGTCATCGGGCGCACAGAAAAGCGGGGCAATCCCGTCGGGGCCCAGCTCCTGCATCAAGCTGCCGCTGGAAATATAGAGATCAATGCAGACGACATCCTTTTCCCTGGCGATCTTTTTCATTGCATCAACATACGGTTGCAGTTCAGCGGAGATTTTGCCTTTCTCAAATTTACCCCGATGCATCGGAGCAATCAGTATCGGCGTCGCCTTCGCCGCACGGACATCGTCAACATACTTCCGGAGAAATTCCGTATAATTAGTCGCGGCATCGGTGGATTCCGGTTTGTCTTTGGCGTGAGAATCATTATGACCGAATTGAATCAGCACATAATCTCCGGGCTTCACCAGTTTTAACGTTTTATCCCAATCTCCCTGCTGAATAAATGTCTTGGTGCTGCGGCCGCAGATGGCCTGGTTAATGACTTTTACATCATCATTGAAAAATTTTGGAATGACCTGTCCCCATCCACGGATTACCAGTTCCGGTTTGTAATCCGCTACGGTGGAGTCGCCGACAAGAATGACATTGATTTTAGTTTTCTGGTTCATGGAATTTTCCGTCCGGGCTGATAACGGTTGAGTTTGTGTAAGACTGACGGTCAAAGCTGCTGCTGCAAATATTCTTTTTATCATCTTAATCCTTTTCTTTATTCAGAAATATTGATGTTTATTTAATTATTTCAAGTTTCAAAACTAACGTTTAAACATTTTAGCAACCGCGTCAAAAACCGGTTTAACCACAGACTTACAGCGTCACAGAGAGAACATTGTCTTTAAAAAACTTGTTTCCCGGCAACTGCCCGCCTGACGTGATCCAACGGTCCCGCAGCAATATAAACGTCCTGCACGATCGCAAGCCCCCGAACAAGAACAGATTCCTGACCATGCCCCCGATCAGTTTCAGCGCCGACCGCTGGTCGTCCGTAAATTTAAAGCCTGCCATAAATCGAAATCCTTTTTAACCATAAAAACAAAATGGTAACATTAAAAATTTTAGCAATCAATTATCTATAATATAGTAAAATTGTCAACCAGAACGGTGACAATAAGTTCAAATAAAGCTGAAAAACCAGGAATGATTTTGCAATTCTGATGACCGGCATCTCAAAGTTGAAACACGCGCCGCCTGCTGCATTTACCGGAAAGGCATCAAATTGCGCTGTCATTCTCTGTTTTTATCCTTAAAATCCGGGAATTGTTCAGTATTGCGCTTGAAACCGGCTCTGGATATTCTATCATATAGTAATTGCGCGCCTGTAATTAAGGAACGAATATGGATTTTGAAATAATTTTTAATTGCCCGGAATGCGGGGCGGAAGTATCCGCGCAGTCCAATACCGCCGGCCAGACGCTGCAGTGCGGCGCCTGTTTCAAAGAAATCACAATCCCGATTCCGGGACTTGAGGAAGGGCTGGAAATCGGCGACTTTGTGCTCCGGAGCAAGCTCGGCAGCGGCGGAATGGGGGAAGTCTGGCTGGCAACCCAGATTTCCATGCGGCGGCTGGTCGCGCTGAAAATACTGCTGCCGAAATTTGCCGACAACAAACGCTTTGTCGACCGTTTTCTGACCGAAGCCGCCATGGCCGGTCAGCTCAGCCATCCGAATATCATCACGGCTTATTCCGCCGGCCAGGTCGGCAACTACTATTACCTGGCCACCTCATATATTGACGGGATGGAAGTCGCCACCAAGCTGAAACTGGACACAAAACTGACTGAACGCGAAGCGCTGAAAATTACCCGGGATATCGCCTTTGCGCTGAAATATGCCTGGAACGAGCACCGGATGCTGCACCGGGACGTGAAGCCGGGGAATTTCATGCTGGACCGCAAAGGTTTTGCCCGGCTGATGGATATGGGGATTTCCAAGATATTGAAAGACGACCCGGAAGAGACCTCCGTGAATATCGTTATGGGAACTCCTGACTATATCAGTCCGGAACAGGCCAAGGCGGAAAGGAATATTGATTTCAGATCCGACATTTATTCGCTGGGGGCCTCGCTTTACCACATGGTGACCGGGGGGCCGCCCTTCAAGTCGGATACCGCCGGGAAAGTTTTGCAGATGCATGTCAGAACCCCGCTGACCCCGCCGGAAAACATAAATCCGGCGCTGTCCAAAGAATGTTCCGCGCTGATCCAGATGATGATGGCGAAAGACCCCAATGACCGCCAGTCAAGCTGGGATTACGTGATTGACGATCTTGAAGCTGTGCTGTCCGGGCGGATGCCGGGCAGGAAAACGCTCGGGTTATTCGGAAAGACTAAAAAGTCAGGCGCCTCGACATCCCGGGCGGATGATGTAATCTCCCTGAATGGCAGATCCGCATCCTCCAATAAAAAAGGCGGGGATGGGGCCGACGCCACTACGGACGTGACAGTCGCCATGGATTCCAATGTCACCATGAAAATGGACGCGGTCGCGGATGACAAATCCGAACCGGCCGCGGCGCCGGCCCGGAGTGCTCAGAACCATACGGGGCAGACAGCTCCGGCAAACAAGCCGCCGCCGCCGCCGCCGAGAGTCAGAACGGTACCTCCTAAAATCGCCGATTATAACAAAAAGTCTTTGAAAAAATTGAACCTGCTGATTCTGGCGGGAATAATCTCCGCCATAGTTCTGGCGATAATCGTTATCGTTGTCTATCACGTCAAAAAATGATAAGATCCGCGGCGATTTCACCCGCCGCGGAAGTGTGCCTGCCGGAACGCTTTACTTCAGCATCTCCATCATGAATTTGAATATCCGGTCATTGTTGCCGGGCAGTCCTTCATGTCCGAAATCGGGATAAATCACCACGTCTTTCGGCGAGGTTATTTTATTGTATGCGGCAAACTGGCTTGACGGCGGACAGACGTTATCCATCAGGCCGGTGACCATCATGATCCTGCCGCGGATCCGCTTCGCGATATTCTGCACATCAATATAGCCCAGGCGGCGGAAAACTTCATCTTCGCGGGAATGAGTCGGATCAAACCAGCGGAAATACTCCCGCAGCTCGGCATAGGCGTTTATGTCCAGGTCCATGTCCCAGATGCGCTTATAGTCGCACAGGAACGGGAACACCGGCGCGGCGCGGCTGATGCGCGGTTCCAGCGCGGCGCAGGCCAGCGTCAGTCCGCCGCCCTGGGAGCCGCCCATTGCCGCAACTCTGGTCGCGTCCACTTCCGGCATTTGCATGACCAGGCCGGCAAGCTGGGCGCAGTCCAGATATATCTGACGGAAGAGCATTTTCTCAGGTCCGGAATCGAGCCCGCGGATGATTTGACCCTTGAAAGTGTTGCCGATAACTCCGCCGACGTCTTCCGAATTTCCGGCCTGGCCGCGGCAGTCCAGCGCGGCCACGGTAAATCCGGCGGCCACATACGGCAGCTTGTCGCACCAGTCGCCGGAATTGCCGCTGTAGCCGTGAAACATGACAATGGCCGGATGTTTTTTCCTGAGCGGTTTCGGGCGGAGCAGTTTGGCGAAGACCCGGGCGCCGCCGATGCCGGTGAAATACATGTCGTAGCATTCGGCGTAAGGGGCCTGAAAGTCGGACGGAAGCAGTTCCACTTCCGGATCAATGGCTTTCATTTCCGCAATCGAGCTGTCCCAGAATTTGTCGATGTCCTTGGGGCACGGACTGCTGCCTTTGTAGGAACGCAGTTTATCCAGCGGCATGTCAACTAATGGCATAACAATGTCTCCTTAGTTATTTTTCCCGGAGTTGTCCGGGCTATTTTTTATTTTAAGACCTGTCTGATTTCCGATTCCGATACCGGCCCCTGCCGGATTATGCGCAACTCACTTCCGGACACATCAATGACCGTCGATGCCTGGCGGTCCGGCGGAATGGCCCCCCCGTCAACTATTATATCCGGAGTTCCGTTCAAATCCTTAACCGCATCCTGCACGTTCAGGGCGTTCGGCGTTCCCGACAGATTGGCGCTGGTCGAAGCCAGCGGAAGCTTGATGCGGTGAAGCAGGGCCAGGATGAACGGATGGTCCGGAATCCGGAATCCGGTTTTGCCGCCTTGTGCGTCAGCGGTTATGATCGTGACCGGGCCGGGACAGAATTTCTCCGTCAGCAGCGCGGCTTCACGGTTCAAGTTCACCCCATGCGCTTCGAGCATGGCGATGCCGTCGGCGAACATTGCCAGCGGTTTGCCGCGGTCGCGCTCTTTCAGCCGGTAGATTCTCTCGATTCCGGCGGCATCGTCCCGGCGGCAGATCAGGCCGTAAACCGTTTCCGTGGGCACAACCAGCACCGCGCCCGGCACCTGAAGCTGCTTCGCGCAGGCCAGAGCAATCGCTTCGATGTTGTCGTCATCCAGTTTGTATGTATTCATCGCCATTTTTAATTTAATAGTTCAAGAATCCGTTAATGTAGCATTTCTTTATCTCAGGCAACACACGAAAACTAAAAAAATGCAATTTTTTTATCTTCCCGCCCAATTCCGAGATTTTGGAGTGTCGTTGAGCGGAGTGCTTGTCGGACCGGGAGGACTTGTCAGACTGGAATTCCGACTTTGGATAGTCGTTGAGCATAATGCTTTTGTTTTTTTGCCTTCCGATTTCCCGGTTCCCATTCTGAATTCTGGCTCCTGACTTCTCTCTTGCTCATTTCTCACTGCTGATTCCCGGTTTCCTGTCTGTTCTTCAAAAGACGCTGACGCTCCTTTCTCGACATTTTGGCAAACCGCCGGTCATGGGACCTGGCAGGGAACTGGGAGGACATGGCAGAGGATTGGCCCATGCGGCCAGCATTACCAGACGGACAACCGTCCGATTCCGAGATTTTGGAGTGTTCTTGAGCGGGGGCTGTTTCGCCCATGCGGCCAGCATTACCAGACGGGCAGCCGCCCGATTCCGAGATTTTGGAGTGTTCTTGAGCGGGGGCTGTTTCGCCCATGCGGCCAGCATTACCAGACGGGCAGCCGCCCGATTCCGAGATTTTGGAGTGTCCTTGAGCGTAGGTGGGTTCCAATCTTCCGATTTCATCGTTCCCATTCTGACTTCTTGTCTTCAAGGCTTCTGCCCCTGCTCCCATTCTGACTCCTGACTCCTGACTTCTGACTTCTCTATTGGCTCCCGTGAGCCAATATTTGATCGCTTTCAGATTGGGCGGAAGCTGGCGCTCGGTGGATTTGCGGAAATCACCGTCGCAACAGGTTTCGGTACGCACGGTGCATTTGCCCAATGCCAGCGCCAGCAGTTGACAGCGCAGCCTGCCGTAACATTCCCTTCTGCCGCTGTCCAGCGCGGCGGCGAAATCCGGAAACTGCTTTTTATAATTATAGAATGATGAAAGTGCAATCCCCAGCCGCCGGGCAATCTGCAAATCGGTGTAGCCTTCGGCGGCATAGCGTTCGACGTCTTCCAGAAAACCTTCATCATACTTTGAGTTTACCGCAATGTTTACTTTTACCGGTTCTGCTGTCCGGATGTCGCCGTCGCCGGCATACTGTCTGTTCCGTTCCAGCCAGCGGATGAGCATTTTCAGGTTCGGCACAAGCTGCCGCATGGTCTTGGTTTCGCGCCCGCTGACAGAATGTTTGACGGTGGTGATAAAACAGCGCCCCAGCGCCATATCCATCAGACTGCTTTCAATGTTGTCCGCCGACACCGCCAGCCGTCCGGTTTCGACGGCGGCGGCAAACTCCGGAAACTGCCGCTGATAAGTATAAAACGTATCTTCGGATATTTCCAGTTTCGCCGCGATTTCAGCATTGTTCATCCCGTCGGCCGCGTATTCCCCTGCCCTTCCCGGCAGACTTTCATCATATTTTGATTTCGGCATGATACCAATCTCCTTATTTTTTATTGATTTTTGCGTGGTCCCCCTGGCGCAGCACGCGTATACATATAGGAGATTTGTCAATCAATGGCGGTGTAAATCGTTTAAAATAAATCGGTTAAATGAGTCATTTTTCGCAAAATTTTATCTGGCGGCAGAACAAAAACAGGTCTCTCACGCGGAGACGCGGAGGCGCAGAGAAAACGAAAACGGGAAAATGCAGCGCACATGAATGACATCAAGGAAATGAAGATAAAAAGCTTAAATCAAGAAAACAGCCTTATCAAATAGCTTTAAAGAGCCGTACAAAAAAAACCTTTACATCTTCGCGATTCTCCCGGATGCCTTTGGGTTTGCCGGTTCGTTACATGCGTTCGGGCTATGCGAGGAGGCTTTCATAAGTGAGCCCCAGACCGGAATGCAGCTTGCGGATCATTGCCATGCTGAGATTTCTTTTTTTATTTATGACGTCGTAGAATCTGCCGGTTGAGCCGAAATACTCTTTCATGTCAACCGGCCTGAGCCCCTGCTGCTCCATGCGGAATTTTATAGCCTCAACCGGGTCGGCTTCAACCGCCGGATAATGTTTGCGGTCATACTCCTCAATTAACAAACTGAGAATCGTCAGCCGCTCATATTCCGGAGTATTTTCCCGCGGGTTGGTTTTAGCCAAAGCCAGAATCCTGCCCATTGTCGCATCATATTCTTTTGCGGTTCTAACCAGGTGAATGTTGTCCATATCCTTATACTCCTTAAAATGTTTTCCCGTTATATTCTTCATGCGTGCCGATCCACTCTATAAATATGCGGCCGGCCGCAATTATACTGTATTAGTTTAAAATATTAACATTTTTAAAACTCTGAAATTCACACGTCAATAGTGTTTCTAGATCATGGAGTATCTCGGTTGTTTGATTTTCCAGACACTCCATAATTGCTTG
>Ga0172379_10001758_pt1 | contig 41546 bp, 41 predicted proteins | sample GrowelOW334metaG_FD_119756 | JGI IMG/M metagenome (GOLD analysis project Ga0172379, IMG submission 119756) | Groundwater microbial communities from an aquifer near a municipal landfill in Southern Ontario, Canada - Groundwater well OW334 metaG | ecosystem: Environmental > Aquatic > Deep... | reverse complement strand
TGGGGTTATGCAAAAGACTACGTAGAAGGAATGTGGTTGATGTTACAGCAGGACAAACCAGATGATTATATTCTTGCAACGAATGAAAGCCACACCGTACGTGAATTTGTTGAGGAGGCGTGTGATGCAATTGGAATCAATATACATTGGGAAGGAAAAGGAGAAAAAGAAAAAGGGACTGATATGAAGACTGGCAAAGTGATAGTAAGGGTTGATCCGCAATATTTTCGACCAGCCGAGGCTCACGAGCTTCTTGGTGACACTAAAAAAGCGCGAAAAAATTTGAAATGGATTCCCAAAACGACGTTCTCAAACCTTGTAAAAATAATGGTGAGCGCTGACCTTGAGAAAGAAAGACTCTCTTGAGAATAACCCCATCTTTGTGGGTAGGGAGGTATAGGCAATAGAATAGAAAGAATGAGAGAGGGTTGGTGGTTTTTATTTTAGAAATAACTTAAAATGAACGGCGTACAGTAAATCTCTTTATTTATGCTCAAAGACGCCATTAGAAAGCTCCCTCCGCTTTATAGGTTTTTATCGAGGGCGAAGCAGATAATCCCTCGTTTTGGCAGGATTTTCTTGCCTTATCGATGTAGGGTATACGAAAAAAGAATAGGGTTTCACGCAGACCCGATTTGGCGATATCTCGTGTTTAGCATTAGCGAGTGGTTTCCGATAAGTTCTTGCGTCGAAACGGGAAGTTTCAAAGGGGACACCACTTTGTTTTTGGTAAATATATTTCCGAAGGTTATTACCTACTCCATTGAGATTGTGAACGAATACTTCAAGGAATCTACATGGCGTCTGCGAAATTTCAAGAACTCCCTCATCATTAAGAAAAACTCTCCTCAGGGAATCGCGGACCTCATCAAGGAATCAAAATTAGGGAGTACGCCCTTTTTCTTTCTCGACGCGCATTGGTATGAATATTGGCCGCTTCCCGATGAGTTAAAAGAAATTTCCAAATTGGATAAGGCGATTATTATTATCGACGACTTTAAGATAGAGGGGCGTCCAGAATACGGCTTCGATACCTATAAGGCGGGTGATAAGGACTTGCCGAACGATTTCAATTTTATCTCAGGTTCGATGACTGCAAAAAGTTACCGCTATTTATTGCCGAAATACAGAATTGAAGAAGCGTTTCCTGAAACACCAAGAACTCTCCGCGGGTATGTGGTTATTTTCCAGAATATAAGCGAGGATGAGTGGCAGAAAGTTGCGAATTCAGAATTAGTGAAGAGCAAATACTCCACGGGTATTTTTCCGATGCGATAATATTAATGGACAAATTCTATTTGAAAAAAGAAGGCGGGTGCCTCGTATGGATTACCGGACTTCCGGGTGCGGGGAAGACGACTCTCGCGAATAAGACTTATGAGCTCATCAAGGAGGTAACCCCTACGGTTTGTGTTGATGGTGATGTAATCCGCGAGATGATGGGAAATGACCTTGGCTATGATCCTGAGAGCAGAAAATTAAATGCGTGGAGACTTGCTAAGCTCAATAAATATCTCGTAGAACACCATCTGACCGTCATTTGTTCAACAGTCTCTTTGATAAAAGAGATTCACGAATGGAATAGGGAAAATATAAAAAATTTTATCGAGGTCTTTATTGAGGTTCCTATGGAAGACCTTATTGCGCGGGATAAGAAGGGAATTTATAGCAAGGCATTGAACGGAGAGATTAAAGATGCGTATGCAATCAATCAGTCGTACGATATTCCCAAGAAGCCCGACCTCATAATCAAAAACAACAAAGACCTAGACTTTCTTATGAAAAACGCCCAAGATATAAAGGATTTAATACTAAAAAAATAAAAAATAGCGAATAATAAAATGAAACAAGGCGATTTTACAGGTTTAGCAAAAAATTATGTTTATCGAGTCGGTTATTCGAAAATAGTTTTAGATAGCTTAATCTCATATTTAAAAATTAACGATGATTCTATCGTAGCCGATGTGGCAGCGGGGACGGGCAAGTTAACCGAAAATTTACTAAAATATCCAGTAAAAAATGTTTTTTGTGTTGAGCCAAATGATGATATGAGGGGAGAGGGGGCAAAATATATTACTGATGCGCGTGCCATTTGGTCCAAAGGTTCTGGAGAAGAGACTGGACTTAAGTCTGAATTAGCAGACTGGGTGACGGTTGGCTCAGCATTTCACTGGATGGATTTATCCAAAACATTAAATGAGTTTCACAGAATATTAAAACCCGGAGGATATTTCACGGCAGTTTGGAATCCAAGGAATATTAGAGGCAGTGAACTTCATGAAAAAATCGAGGCAAAAATTTATGAAATGGCCCCACTTATTGAAAGAAAATCCTCGGGCTCGGGAAAATATACCGAAGACCTCGACGTAAAAATTATGAGCACTAATCAGTTTCATGACGTGGTATATATTGAGGCAAAGCATGAAGAAAAAATGTCAAAAGAAAGATATCTTGGAATTTGGAATTCAGTAAATGATATTCCCGCACAAACTGGGCCAGAATTGTGGGGAAAAATAATGAAGGAAATCAATGAAATACTGAATCCATACAAGGAGATAATAGTTCCGTACAAAACAAGATCGTGGACCGCCAAGGTGAATAAGTAAAGTGAAATTGTGAAAACGAAAAAAAAGACCAAGAAAATTTTATTTGGGACAAAAGCGGAGACATTAGAAGAATTGAATGGCGTTCTTCAGCATGCAGTAGTAGATGATCTTCTTAGGTTCACCGCGAAAGAATGGAAGGAAGGGAGCAAGAAGATTTTAGAGAAAATAGAGCAAAGATTTGGTGCGGGTTCGGTAATTATAAGAAGCAGTGCTTTAGCGGAAGACCGCAATGAGACATCGAACGCTGGTCGCTTTAAATCAGAAGGAAATGTCTCAACAAGTCCTGACGTGCTTACTCGCGCCATAGATGGCGTTATCTTGTCCTACGGAGATTTTGAAGGTGATAATCAGGTATTTGTGCAGAACTTCATATCTAATGTGGATATGAGTGGAGTTATATTCACGCGTGATTTAAATACATTCGCCCCTTATATCACGATAAATTACGATGACGTGAGCGGCCTTACTGATACGATTACTTCCGGTACTTCTCAAGTTAATAAAACACTCGTCGTTTTCAGGGGAAAGGAAATTTCTTTTGTCGATGAGCGGATTGGTAAATTACTGAAGATGGTGGGGGAATTAGAGGAATTATTTAATACCGATGCAATTGATATCGAATTTTTATACAAAGATGGGATTATTCATCTTTTGCAAGTGCGTCCACTTGCGATAAAAAATGACCGCGTACCCGAAACAGCGAAGATTGCCGATGTGTTGGAGAGTGTTTTTTCTCGCATAACCGAGCTGAGTCAGCCTCACCCAGATCTCTATGGCAAGGAAAATATATATGGCATCATGCCCGATTGGAATCCTGCTGAGATGATAGGTATAAAGCCGCGCGCACTCGCGCTCTCCCTTTATAAGGAATTGATTACTGATAGTGTATGGGCTTTTCAAAGGGATAATTATGGCTACAAGAGATTAAGAAGTTTTCCTCTTCTTGTTTCACTTGCGGGACATCCTTATATCGATGTCCGCGTCGATTTTAACTCTTTCATTCCAAAAGTATTGAATGACAATCTATCCGATAAATTAGTCAACTTTTATCTTCATAAATTAAAATCTATACCTACGAGTCACGATAAGGTTGAGTTTGATATCGTTTATTCTTGTTATTCGTTGGATATTGATGAGAGATTGAAGGAACTCCTTCAATACGATTTTTCAGAGCAAGAAATAAAAAATATAAAAAATGCCCTTTTGGAACTTACGAATAATATAATCAAAGAAGATGGACTATATCGGGCAGACATAAAGAAGATTCAACAACTTGAAATAAGGCTGAAAGAACTTCTTTCCTCGAACCTAAAGCCGATAAACAAGATTTATTGGCTAGTGGAAGATTGTAAGCGCTATGGCACACTTCCTTTCGCAGGAATCGCGCGGGCAGCATTTATTGCAGTACAATTCTTGGATTCGATGGTGAATTTAAATATCATAAGCATCGAAGAAAAGAATTTCTTCTTGAATTCACTGAATACCGTGACAAAACAGCTCTCTGACGATATCGAGAGATTTTACAAAAAAGAAATGTCTTTGGAAGAATTTCTTGATGAATATGGACACCTTCGTCCCGGTACTTACGATATTCTCTCGGAAAGCTATAAAGAGAACATCAATAAATATTTTGATCTGAATAGTAAGACAGTTAACGCGAAGATCGAGAATATGCGACCGTTTTCCTTTTCTTCAGGACAGATAGGAAAAATAAACGAACTTTTGAAAAGTCACAATATTCTCGTAAGTGCGGAACATTTTGTGACTTTTATGCGAGAAGCGATTGAAGGTCGGGAACGCGCGAAATTTCTTTTTACGAAGAATGTGAGCGAGATACTTCGTTTAGTAAGGGAATATGGCAAGAGTTTCGGATTTTCCGTTGATGATATGTCCTATGCGGAAATAACCACCATGATGAAAAGTTATTCTATTATCGCGTTGCCCGATGAGAAGAAGATGTTAAATGACGAGATAGTACGAAACAAAGAAATGCATGAATTATGTAAATATATCAATTTTCCCTATCTTATTTCGGCGCCAGATGACATATTCAGTTTTCATATGAATGAGGTGGAGCCTAATTTCATTACGACCGGCAGCGCTGTTGCCGAAGTAGTCATCATTCATCCTGCGATAGAGAAAAGCGATATAAAAGGGAAAATAGTATTTATTGAAAATGCTGACCCGGGATTTGATTGGATTTTTTCTCACGGGATAAAAGGACTGATTACCACCTATGGAGGAGCCAATTCGCATATGGCTATTCGGTCCGCGGAATTGAGCATTCCTGCGGTTATTGGGTGCGGTCCCGCACTCTTTGAAAAATGGAGTAAAGCACATCGATTGGAGGTGAATTGTCTCAATAAAAAAGTATTTATATTATCATAATTCCATGAAGGCAATAGTATTGGCGGCGGGTATGGGTACGCGTCTTGGTAAATATACGGAGAATCTGCCCAAGGGAATGCTTTCGTTCGCGGGAAAATCTCTTATCGAAAGGCAGATCAATACTTTGCGAAGCTGCGGGATTGAAGATATCACGATTGTGAAAGGATATGCGCCGGAGAAGATTAATTTTCCAGGCATTAAATACTATGTAAATGAGAATTTCGCCGAGACGAACATGGTTGAAACTCTGTTTAAGGCCGAGAAGGAAATAGACGGAGATTTTTTGGTTCTTTATTCTGATGTGATTTGCGAAAAAAAAGTTATTGAAGAGGTTTTAAAGAGTAAGGCAGATATTGGAGTAACAGTTGATGTGGATTACTGGGACTATTGGAAGGCGAGGTTAGATGACCCCGAAGAAGATACCGAAAGTTTGATAATTGGTAGTGGTGGCAACATTGTCGATTTGGGTGACACGAACTGTACCTTATCAGATGCGAAGGTGCGCTATGTAGGTATCATACGATTCTCAAAAAAAGGTGCAGAAGCTTTAAAGAAGGTCTATCATGAGCAGAAGAACCTTCATTTTGAGAGTAATTTGCCGTGGATGAGATCAAAGAGCTTCAAGAAGGCCTATATGACCTGTATGTTAAAAGCGTTGATTGACGCGGGATACCGGGTTGATCCTATCTTCATAAAGCACGGATGGCTTGAGTTCGATACGGTGGAGGATTATGAGAGGGCAACAGCGTGGAACGAGAATGGTACTCTTCAACGATTCATCAATTTACATGACAACGATAGCAATCACCCAAAGGGTAGAGCGAAATAAGTATGGGAAAGAGGTGGATTCCCTCGAACACGACTATGTGAAGTACTACGCTAAGTTCGGCGTGGCGTTAGTTCCTATCCCAAATTCCCTTGGGAATATCAAAGATTACTTGGACAGTCTTTCTTTGGACGGAATTATTTTGTCGGGCGGAGGAGATATTCACCCATCGCTTTATGGGAAATCTTCTCGAAAAGGTTTTGAATATTTCCCCGAGCGCGATCATTTAGAGAAGAAGGTGCTGGAATTCGCTGTAAAAAATAATGTCCCACTTCTTGGAGAGTGCAGGGGGATGCAATTTTTGAATGTATTCTTCGGCGGTTCTCTTTTGGAAAACGTGAATGATATGAAGGGTATTCGGCATGCGGGAACAACACACGAAGTTGATATAACCGATGTCCGAGCGCGGAAATATTTTCATAAAAGCTCCCTTGCGGTTAATTCGTTTCACAATCAAGGCTTTTCCAAAGAAGAGGTGGCAAGTTCGTTAAAAATATTTGCAGAAGCGGCTGATGGCACAGTGGAAGGGGTCTATCATCCAGCGAAGCCAATCGCGGGCATTATGTGGCATCCTGAGCGGGGGAAAATGAGGGGTTTGTTCAACGCAAAATTAATCGAAGCTTTTATTAAGAGAAAATTATATTGGAAAAAATAATGGAGAAAAAAGATATTTCAATTTTTTCTTATACTGGTTCCGGTGTTACTTGGCTTTTAAACTTTTTTATTGAAATCGATATTTTGGTTTATCATGGTATCGATTCCAAAGACGTTTGGAATTTTAATGAAAAACGACAATCTCATATTCTCAAGAAAAAAGAGGAAACGTTAACAGTATATATTCCAACATTTTTGGAGAAGAAAGAGTTTGTTTTTCGTGATAATCTTGCAATCAAGTGGAGTCACGAATTTCCTAATTGCGACAAAAAAAATCAGAAAACAATTCTCCTGGTGCGAGATGGGCGTGACACAATCTACTCCCAATTTAAAAGAGAAAAGATTTATAAGAATTTTTTAGATATGCTGAATGGTGTGTCATTACCTCTCAATCTGCCGTATCCTGAAACGTGGGCACTTTTCAATTACCTCTGGCTCAAGGTGGTCAAAAAAGAGAATCTTTTTATCATTAAATTTGCAGAGTTGAAGACTAATCCAATGCCCGTTTTGAAGGAATTACTACGTTTTATTGGAATTGAGAGGAGTGATGAAGAAATAGCACGCGCCATAGAGCAATCGAGTTTTGATAAGGCAAAGAAGGCAGAAGCAGAATATAGAAAGGAAAATGCGAATGTCGGGTTTACGTTGGTTAACCGCGGCGGAAAAATTGGAGAGTGGCGGCAGATATATAACAATGAGGAGTTGAATCATTTTAAAAATTTTCCCAATGAGGTACTTGGCACTTTTGGATATGAGAAAATATCCCAAGAAGAGATTAAACCAGTGTATATTGAAAAAACCTTCTTTGGCACAAGAAAGACGAAGAAGAAGATTGTGAGTGACTTGAAGCATGCGAACGAAGATGCTGTGTTGGTATTGGGAAGGAAAGCTCTTTGTTTGGAATGGCTCACGACTCTTCAAGAAGTGGGGAATGAAAAAAGGGCAGAAGGTACAGAGGCGCTATTCGCAGCACTTATCGAGGCGTGCGAACATATGCCGGAAACGCCGTATTTAAAGATAGAGATTGCAAAAGCCTTAGGAAACTTAGGAGCACATACGCAGGCATTACGGATATTAGATGGCATTGATGTCGCCCTCCTCAGCGATGCCCATTTAACTGAAAGAGGAAAAGTATATGCACTAAATTGCCGTTTCAGAGAGGCGCGAAGGGATATTCTTCGTGCGGGACATCATAAGTGGTTCACAATCATCTTCCGTGAAAAATTTGGAAAGTTCACGCCGAGGTTTTTCTTAAGAAAGATTTTGCCGATGAACGTGCGGCGGAGTATTCGCAGTTTCCTCACAATGCTCTCACCACAATGAATAACATATGAAACCAAGAAAAATCTATTTGTTGCCCTTTAGTCGTCTCAAATTAAAAAACAAGATTTTTGAAGAACCCCTCTTCAAATCCTTACGGGAATTTTTATTGGATAATCAGGTTGAGATAAATACTTTAGATTATTTTGATTATGCAAAGAAAAATACTGAGGATGTACTTGTGGTTTTGAATCATCCAGGGCAGTCAGTAATAAAGAGATTCATTAAGCGAATACGAGGAATATTAGTAGGTGGTTCACTGGCAGAAGAAAAATATTTTTTCAATTATAAGAAATATTTTTCTTTTTTCAGCAAGAAAATCCTTTATCAAGGAGAACCTCCGACAGTTTCGCCTATTTCTTCTCACGAACTAAAATGGATAACAAGGACATATAGTAAGGCATTTTCCGTTGCGAAGAGAGAGGGATTTGATTATTTTTACTTTCCCACGATACAAGAGAAGATAATAGAGCCCCTTTTTAATAATAGAGAGAGGGGGTTTATCACATTGATTAATGCGAATAAAGAGCCCGCATCATATGAAAATGAGCTCTATAGCGAACGGTTATGTGCTATTAAATATTTTTCTGAGCAGGGACTCGACCTCTATGGGATGGGATGGGATACTCCAATCGCATTTTCCGCACCATTTAAGCAATACATAGATAAATCATTTCGGGGAAGTACGGACGATAAGTATAAAACGCTCTCAAAATATACATTTGCTATTTGCTATGAAAATGGGGCATTTGAATGGTATATCACAGAGAAATTATTTGATTGCTTTTTCACCGGCACCATACCAATCTATCTGGGAGCTCCTGACATCAAGAAGTATGTGCCGAGCGAATGCTTTATTGACTTCCGAGAATTCGGAAGCTACGAAAAGCTCAACACTTTTTTGAAAGGGATGACAGAGGCCCAAATTGATGCCTATCGAGCTGCGGCAGCGGAATATGTAACCAATTCTTCTCAATTCAAACTTTTTTCTATGCGACATTTCGGTACCACTCTCTTGGAAACTATTTCGCATTTAGATAACAAATGAGAAAAGGCGTAGAAGTTGAACTTGTTGCTTAGATTTAGAATTTACCGCTATAATTGATGCATTATTATGAAATATTTAATTTCTAAGCCCGCAAGAAACGTTATATCAAGTCTCAAAAATAAATTACTTGGCATACATGAGCCTGCGGCAGGAGATGTATTTGGCAACTATTTTACTCTTCAAAAAGATAGTAAATCTTGGGCCGGTATGCCGACCAAGGACGATTTTAATTGGTCTCTTTACAATCTTCATTATCGCGATGAGATGAAGATTGCTTCAAAAATGAGCACGTTAAATCTAGGCGCAAAAGATTATGCATTTGAAGGGGGGAGACTTATTCAGGTAAATAAAAATATTTTGCCACTCCATCAAAATGCCCAGCTTCTTTATGAGACAATCCTTCAATTAAATCCTGAATCGGTGTTTGAATTGGGAATTGGAAATGGCATACACCTCAACAATCTTAAAACGCTCTCTGAAAAAATGAGTGTGTCAGGAATAGATCGGTCCGAGGATCAAATTAAATATCTTCACGAGACATATCCAAAACTGAACGCATCTATACGGCACTATGACGCAACAAAGCCTTTTGATGAAACTTTTCCTAAGGTTGATGTGGCGTACACACAGGCAGTTATTATGCACATCAAAACTGGCACCACCCATTTAATTGCACTCGCAAATCTATTCAACATCTCAAAAAAACAGGTTGTTCTTATGGAGAACTGGAAGAGTCACAATTTTATGAAAGATGTGAGGTACCTTTTCAATAAAAAACTAATTTCTTGGGAGAATTTGTATATATACTATCGAGTATCTAAAGAAAACCCCGATACAAGGATTATGATTTGTTCTCAATATCCATTGGAATATGCAGTTCTTGAGGATTATCGAGAGATGGAAAGGGGGATAGAAAGCCAAGGTTTCTTCTACAGACTTATGAAGTGGATAGGGGTGAAATAGGAATTACAGCTGGTGATATTCCTTGTACCACGAAATCAATTCTTTCATTGCATCTTCAAATTTGACGCGTGGCTTCCAGCCAAGAATTTTGTGCGCATAACTCACATTTGAATAAGAATCCACCACATCTTCCTTGGGAAGAGGCATAAGTTTTATTCTAGCTTTAATGCCAGTTTCTTTTTCAATAATGGTCACAATTTGTGGTACTGGAACTGGTTTTCCGTAGCCAATGTTTATTGCATCAAAAGGAAGATTTTTTTGAAATGCTTTTACGATGCCATCTACTACATCATTGACGTGCACAAAATCTCTCGTCATTTTCCCGTAGTTATACATTTGAATCTCCTTTCCATTCATAACCAATTTTAAGAATTTATAGGGAGCAAGGTCTGGTCGGCACCAAGGACCAATTACATTGAAGTAGCGGAGACCCGTGATATGAAGACCATATACATGATGATACGCGTGTGCGAGCAGTTCGTCTGACTTTTTGGTTGCCGCATAGAGTGAGGCAGGAAGGTCTGTGGGGTCAACTTCCTTGAAGGGAGATTTTGGTGAGTCACCATACACTGAAGAACTCGAGGCAAAGACAACGGTCTTTATTTTATGAAGGCGCGCCAACTCGAAAATGTTTAATGTGCCGCGAATGTTCGAGTGCTCGTACGTAAAAGGATCCGCGTGTGGGTGTCTCACAATTGCTTGCGCCGCTTGGTGACATATAAGATTAATTTTATTTTCTTTAAAGACTTTTTCGAGTTTCTTAAAATCACCGATGTCCACCTTGTAGAGTTTGTAGGTATTTTTTTTGAGAAGGGCATTTAGTCGGTCTTTTTTAAAGTCCACATCATAAAATGCATTGAAGTTGTCTACAATAACTACCTTTGCTCCAAGTTCGATAAATCTTTTCGCTGCGTGTGCACCAATAAAGCCAGCCCCGCCTGTTACCAAAATCGTTTTTCCTTTCAAATTCATACTCTGATTATATTGCTAATTCACCAAGATTCAAAGGAGTCTGGTCGTTGTTTTGTTTTTAAATATGGGGTACCGTTACTATTAGTTTCCGGCGCAATTTAATTAATTGATGGTTAAATACATTCGTTACTTTTTTGGAAAAATACAGAGCTTATTATATGTACCACTGGTTTTGCCGGACTACTTTCGATTTAAAAAAAAGAGCGATTCCAGATTTAGTATCCGATTGAGCGATTTATACCCTTGTGTGGGCGAAAATACCGGAAACACCTCATTTGATAGGCACTACACATACCACACGGCTTGGGCGGCGAGAAAGGTGAAGGAGATACAACCCGAATATCATACCGATATTTCATCAAGTCTGTACTTTTCTTCTATAGTTTCGGCATTCGTTCCAGTAAAATTTTATGACTATCGCCCTGCAAAGTTGGGGCTTAGTGGGCTAGAATCAGGAAAAGCTGACTTGCTTGCATTGCCTTTTGAGACGGGTAGCATTCAATCACTTTCGTGTATGCATGTAGTGGAACACGTAGGGCTTGGCCGCTATGGAGATCCAATTAATCCTCAGGGAGACAAGGAAGCTGCTCAGGAATTATCGCGCGTGATATCAAGCGGTGGTAACCTGCTTTTTGTGGTGCCGGTGGGCATTCCACGAATACAGTTCAATGCGCATAGAATATATTCGTATGAGCAGGTAATTGCGCTGTTTCCTGATTTGAAACTCAAAGAATTCTCTCTTATTCCACAGTATGAAAAGAATGGTGGTTTAATAATGAACGCTGATTCGCATCTTGTTGAAAAGGAACAATTTGCGTGCGGATGTTTCTGGTTTCAAAAATAAAACTATTTTCCATGATTAAAAGAAGGAACATTTTATCAATATTCCCAAAAAAGATAGAAAAATATATATATAATTTTCTATCGAGAAATGTTCATAAAAAATGGCTCGCGGCAGGAGCGCCCCTTCCGCCATCACACTTTTCTAAGCAAGAGGTACTTCGAATGTATGGGAAACGATTCGGTATAACTACGTTCGTAGAAACGGGAACTTATTTGGGAGATATGATTTTCGCACTTCAAGATGATTTTGAGTCTCTCTCTTCTATTGAGATTGCAGATAATCTTTATAATGATGCGATGAAAAGGTTTAAGGAAAATAGCAGCGTTCACATAATTCATGGAGATAGTGGAGAAAAATTAGCAGAGGTGGTTCATTCATTGAACGTGCCTTCTCTTTTTTGGCTCGATGGACATTATTCTGGTGGTGGAACTGGAAAGGGAGCAAAAGAGACCCCAATCTATAAAGAATTGGAAGCGATTTTTAGTTCTGACCTGAAGCATGTTATTGTGATAGACGATGCGAGATTGTTTGTGGGGACTCATGATTATCCAAAACTCACAGAACTCGAATCATTTGTGGTGGGTCGACGTCCCAATTATATTTTTTCCGTCGAAAATGACAGTGTACGCATAATTCCTAAGAAATAACAAAAGCATTATTTTACAAAGCAAAGCATCGCTTAATTTATGACAAAAGAAAATAAAAAAGAATCTCTATTCACCTTTGGATTAAACAATGATGCGGGCAGAGATGCGTGGCTCAAAAAAATACTTACTGCCATCCCTGCGGGCTCTCGAATACTTGATGCGGGTGCGGGCGAAAGAAGATTTGAAAAATATTGCACTCATTTAAAATACGTCTCTCAGGATTTCGGAGGGTATGATGGCGTAGGGGATTCTGTTGGTTTACAGACAGGTGTGTGGAATCAAAAGGGGCTTGATATTGTGAGTGATATAACGAATATTCCAGAACCAGACGGGTCATTTGATGCAATATTATGCAGCGAGGTTTTTGAACACATCAAGAATCCAGTCGAGGCAATCAAAGAATTTTCCCGACTTTTAAAAAAGGGGGGCATGCTCATTGTTACTGCACCATTTGCGAGCGGAACTCATTTTGCGCCGTACCATTTTGCTACTGGATTCAATAAATATTTTTATGAGGCCAATCTTCACGATAATGGTTTTGAAATAGCTGAAATGGAGAGGAATGGCAATTTTTTTGAATTCCTTGCACAAGAAGTAAGACGAACCCCATTTATGGTAAAAACCTATTCGAAAAAAATTGTACTACCATTTGTATATGTTGCCGCTATACTTTTTCTTGCAACAATCCGCCTCGCTTATATATTTGATAAGCAATCGAGCGAATTTATGTGTTACGGATATTTTGTTGTAGCTCGAAAGAGATAGATATGATAATAACAAAACTTTCAGGTGGGTTAGGGAATCAAATGTTTCAGTATGCGGCAGGCAGGCGTTTAGCGCTCAAAAAAAATACAGAATTATATTTTGATGTAAGCGATCTAAAATTAGATCCAATGCGCACATTTTCTTTGGGTTCATTTTCTGTACGCGCAAAGGAGGCTACCGCGGAAAATTTTGAGAAATTGAATATTCCCCAAAGTGCATTTTTTAAGAAACTGATTACTGCATTAGAACGGTTTAGCTTATTAAAAAATCCTAAGAAAATAAGAGAAATGAGCTCGCTGTTGGTTGATCAAAGGCTCATCGACTGGGAAGACAACGATGCGTATCTTGATGGTTATTGGCAGAGCGAGAAATATTTTATTGATAGCGCAGACGCTATTAGAAAAGAATTTTCTCTTGTTTCTGTAAGTGAATCTGCGGCAAGGGCTTTTGCTACCGCAGCAAAAACAAATTCAATCGCAGTGCATTTTAGAAGGGGGGATTATGTGTCTGACGTGAGAGTCGCCACATTTCATGGTTCGTGTGGTCCAGATTACTATTCAAAGGCTACCACTCTTGCTACTGAGGGCTTGAAGGAGCCAATACTATTCATTTTCACTGATGATGTGGCATGGATAAGGAATAATTTCAAAACTGAGGTACAATGCATATACGTGTCGGATTTAGGTCTCACCGACGCCGAGGAGCTCATCCTTATGAGTAAGTGCAAGAATAATATCATTGCGAACAGTTCGTTTAGTTGGTGGGGTGCGTGGCTTAATCAAAATCCCAAGAAAGTCGTAATTGGACCCAAAAGATGGTTTGCGAAGGAGAATATTGTGGAGGCTGATCGCTTCCCACCCGGGTGGATACTACTATAAATTTATGTGTGGAATAGCAGGGATAGTAACAAAAAAAGCAGAAGAACACAGAGGCCACATCAAGAGGATGACGGACTCCTTGGCTCATCGCGGTCCCGATGGTGAGGGAATTTATTTTTTTAAAAATTGTGTATTGGGACATAGACGCCTTAGTATTGTGGACCTTTCAACGGGCGCTCAGCCAATGTTTTCTGCGAATCGTGATTTAGGAATAACATTCAATGGCGAGATTTATGGATATAAGGAAATAAAAACAAAAGAATTTTCTCATTATTCATTTCAAACTACTTCAGATACTGAGCTTATTCTCGCAATGTATGAAAAGTATCAGGAAAAGGCGCCAGAATATTTGCCAGGTATGTTTGCGTTCGCGCTCTGGGACGAGAAAAAACAAAAACTTTTTTGTGCACGAGACAGGTTTGGCGAAAAACCATTTTATTATGCTATTGGAAAAAATGGAGAATTTATTTTCGCGTCCGAAATAAAAGCAATTCTTGCTTCTGGCCTTGTGAAACCAACACTTGATAAACAGTCGCTCTCATTTTATTTGAAACACGCATATGTACATCCGCACCACTCAATTTATAAAAATATTCATGTGCTTCCTCCGGCACATTCACTTACATATGAGCAGGGCAAAATAACCGTAACGCGATACTGGAACATACCCCCTCTACGTGAGAGCATCTCTCTTAATGAGGCTGCGGGTGAAGTGAAACGTCTTTTTGATCAGGCGGTGAAAAAACAACTTGTGGCAGATGTGGAAGTAGGAGCTTTTTTGAGCGGTGGATTGGACTCAAGTACCATTGTTGCGGTGGCAAGTAAGTACAAAAAAGGTATTAAAACGGTATCATTCGCATTTAGAAACTCAACAGACGAAACACCCTTTGCGCGTGAAATTGCAGAAAAATATGGAGCAAACCATAAAGAACTTTATGATGACCAGGGTGAGACGTTAGGTGACCTTTTTTTAAAAATTCAGAATGTATACGATGAACCCTCAGCAGATTCATCAAATATCCCGACCTATTTGATATCCAAATTATCTCGTAAGGAATGCAAGGTGACTCTTACGGGTGAGGGAGGCGATGAGCTTTTGGGTGGGTATGTGGCATATCGTCCATTCCTTTTTGCAGAGAAGAGCATTAAAAATGCCACATTAAATACATTTGTCTTGAGGCTTATTGCAAACGCGCTCATACGTCGTGGTTTTGGAACAAATCTGAAACATCAGTTTGCGGGGGCTCATTACGCGTATAATTTTGATTCTATGGCAGAGGCACATCAGATGAAGTGCAAAGCATTCTCGGCAAAAGAAACCGCCCGCTTAGGATTAGAGTCGTTTCCAGAAACAAGTCTTTATTCACCAAGTTGGAAGATGACTGGCACAATGGATGATATTTTTCGTTTGGATTTAGAGAATTTTATGCCAGGTGACATCCTTGTAAAATCTGACAGAGCATCAATGGCACACGGATTGGAACTCCGTGCCCCATTTTTAGATGTAGATTTTGCTTCTTTCTGTATTTCACTTCCTCATCAGTTGAAACTTACAAAAGATCAGGACAAACTTGCGTTACGTGCCGCATTTGAAGATATGTGGACCACTTCCATTCGTGCGAGAGGGAAGCAGGGCTTTGGCGCTCCCATTACGAAATGGCTAACTGAGGACCAGTCGCTCATCGATCTTAAAAAACAGTATTTAGAAAACAAAAACGGAAAAATATACAAAATACTTTCCTTTGATGAAGTTCAACCGATGCTCGCACACAATGATTACAGAACGTGGACTTTTCTTGAGTTGGCACTTTGGGCCGAAACACACGAATTCGAATATGAATAAAAGTGTTGCAATAAATAAAAAAACGAAAGTACTGGTTGTCGGCGATTTTTATTTGGAGATGCAAGAAAGAGCTCTTGCAGATGCTTTTGAACAGATTGGATGCGAAACATATCGATTTGCATGGTGTGATTATTTTTTTGGCTATAATACTCGTGGGTATAATGGCCTTTACGATTTTTTGAAGTGGGTTTATTATCGTTTTCAGAATAAATTTCTTTTTGGTCCTACTCTTGTTAAGTTGAATCGAGATCTCTTAGCGTATGCAAAAAAAGTAAATCCCGATCTTATTTTTGTGTATCACGGCTCTCACATTTTTTCGAGCACCATTCGCAAGTTGAAGGAGAGCGGATTTGTTCTCTTCGCTTATAACAATGACGACCCATTTGCTGCTTATTATCCCAAATACTATTGGAGGCATTATTTGCGACCCACAAAGTACTTTGATCATATTCTCGTTTTCCGACAAAAAAATGTCGAAGATTACAAGCAAAAGCTTGGCTATACGAAAGCAAGTATTCTTATGCCTGATTACATAGAGAGTAGGAATTTTCCGATTGAAAAACTTCCTACTGATAAGTATGTGTGCGATGTCGTGTTCGTTGGCCACTATGAAAATGATGGTCGGGACGACTATATAAAAGAACTAATTAATAGTGGTATACGATTTAAGTTGTATGGACCAAATTGGGAAAATTCACCAAACTTCCAATACTATAAAGAAAAACTAGGAGAAATTCGCCCACTTCTTTTGAATGAATATAATCTTGCGTTAAATAGCGCGAAGATAGCTCTCGTTTTTCTTTCGCATTTGAATAATGACACCTATACAAGGCGCTGTTTTGAGATACCTGCTATGAAGGTTTTTATGCTTTCGGTGTACACGGACGACCTAAACCATTTCTTTGAAGAGGGGAAGGAGGCCGCATATTTTCGTAATAAAGAGGATATGATGAGCAAAATTCGTTATTATCTTTCTCATAACGAAGAGCGCGCACGTATTGCACGGGCTGGATATGAGCGCTTGAAGCGTGACGGACACGAAACAAAGGATCGTGCTCGCCAAATTATTGAACTTTTTAATAATCAGCATAATTCAAAATTATAAAAATTGAACCACCCCAATTTTCTATGAAAGTTTTGCATATAATACCAACCTATCTACCCTCGATTAATTCTCGGGGAGTTATTGATGCAATACATTTTCTTAATAAAGAACTTGTTCGAGTTGGTGTGGAGGTGTCTGTATATACAACCAACCTTGATGGCGCGGGAGGTGTTTTAGATGTTCCTCTTGGCAGAGAAGTAGCTATTGATGGGGTGAAGGTTTTTTATTTTGAATCATCGTTTCCAAAATATTGGCAGTATTCTTATGAAATGCAAAAATGTTTGGCCAACACTATAGCTACTTTCGATGTGGTTCATATAACTTCCGTGTTTCTTGCTCAATCTACCCTTGGGGCATATTACGCTCGCAAATTTAAAAAACCATATATTATTACCCCCCACGGCAGTTTAATGAAGAAGCCACTTTCAATGAATCCTTTTTTAAAAAGACTTTATGTTTTTTTTCTTGAAAAAAGGAACATACAAAATGCAGTTATGCACTTTACGACCGAGATAGAAAGAAACGAATTTCTTGAGACGGGACTGCGATGTGTAAAAACCATCGTTGTTCCAAACGCTTTTGAAGCGAAGGCGGTTCCTGAGGGAGTTGCGAAGGGAGCGTTTCGGAAAAAAGCCGGCGTTTCGAACGATATTCCAATTATTTTATTTTTAGGACGCCTTTCAAAGATAAAGGGAATAGATACGCTTATTCCTGCTTTTGCAGACGTGTTAAAAAAAGAACCAAGTGCTATGTTGGTTTTGGCTGGTCCTGATGATGGGGGATATGTGAGCGAAATAAAAGATTTAATTTCTCTCTACAAGATAGAGGATAACACCTATTTTACCGGGATGGTTGATGGCATAGAAAAACAACAATTATTTTTAGACTCTACTATTTTTGTGGCGCCTTCATATTCAGAAAATTTCGGAATGGCTATAGTTGAGGCTATGCATTATCACCTCCCCGTTATTGTGTCTGAGGGGGTCGGAATATCTCCGATGATTGCTCGTGGAAGTGCGGGAATGGTTATTAAGAAAACGAGAGAGGAATTAGTTACTGCGATGCTTAGACTAATGGCCAATGAGGTACTAAGAAGAGAAATGGGTTCTGCGGGTGCTATTCTTGTTGATAAGGAATTCTTGTCTAAAAGCGTTGCTCAGAGGTTTCTTCTGGAATACAATAGGTTGTAGATATGAGTAATTTCTATGAACGATATTGGGAGGGGGACGCAAGTGAACTTTCCGATTTTAGTCTTAAATGGCCTATATTGCTTCCTTATATTCCGAAAGATAAGGAAGTTACGGTCCTCGATTTTGGTTGTGGTAAGGGACACATTCTTTCTGAGATTCTATATCTAAATCCGAAGGCAAAACTTATCGGTTGTGATGTATCCGAGGCCGCACTACAGGTTGCGCGCGTAAAGGTTCCCAAAGCAGTCTTTCATAAAATAATTGATGGAGGAGCAATCCCACTCCCTAACTCATCGGTTGATTTTGTATTTTCTTCTGAGGTGATTGAGCATATTTATGATACCGAAAATGCAGTAAGCGAAATATCGCGCGTGTTAAAATCTGGTGGCAAGGCTTTAATAACCGTTCCTTATCACGGATTTCTAAAAAATCTTATGATTATTTTTTTGGGTTTTGATACACATTTTGATCCAGTGGGACCCCATGTGCGTTTTTTTTCTAAACGAACAATGACAAAACTTTTGAAGCAGAACGGGTTTGAGATTGAAAAATATGATTACTATGGACGGTTCCGCCCATTTTCCAAATCGATGGTGGTTCTTGCAAGAAAAAAATAAAATGGAATCGAATATAAGCATTATCATTCTTACTTACAATGAAGAGGTAAATCTCACTAAGTGCTTGGAGAGTATCTTGAATTTGTCTGACGATGTTATTGTGGTTGATTCATATTCCACAGACAAAACACTTGATATTGCGAAGAAATATGGAGCACGCGTGATGCAACACGAGTTTAAAAATCAGGCGACCCAATTTAATTGGGCACTTGATAATATAGAAATCAAACATGAGTGGATATTAAGACTTGATGCCGACGAGGTTATTACTAAAGAACTTGAGAAAGAAATTGTAGAAACCCTTCCTCGTGTCGCGGATGATATCTCGGGATTTTACATAAAACGAAAAGTCTATTTTATGGGTCGTTGGATAAAGCATGGCGCATATTATCCCACATGGATTTTACGTCTTTTTAGAAAAGGGAGAGCGCGTTCGGAAGAGAGGGAGATGGACGAACATATTATTCTTCTTCAAGGGAAGCCCGCAAATTTAAAAAATGATTTTATTGATGAGAACCTAAATAAACTTTCATGGTGGATTGACCGATATAATAAATATTCGACACGCGAGGTAAGTGCTCTTTTGATACACAATGAAAGTGTTTCTGAAAAACTTGATGGTTCACAAACGGAAAGAAAGCGCTGGCTTAAAAATAATTTCTATTATCGCACACCTAAATTTTTGCGAGCATTTCTTTATTTCGTGTATCGCTATTTTATTCGACTCGGCTTTCTGGATGGTAGAGAAGGCCTCATGTTCCACTTTTTACAAGGGTTTTGGTACCGTTTCCTTATAGATGCAAAAATGTACGAACAGGAAAAGTGATGACTTATGAGCCACTCACGAACAATGAGCATCGTTGTAGCCTCCCTTTTTGCTGTTTTTTGCATCTTTCTTATTGGCGTTTGGTATCCCGCGACCACGAGTTATCCCGATTCTGATTGGTATATAAAAATTGCCGAGGGCAACATTAAAGATGTACCACAACCATTTGCAAGTCGCGTTCTTGATCCATTGATAGTGCGCTTACTCTCTGTTTCAAGTGGTCTTGATATAGACACCTCTTTTTATGTCGTAAATGCCCTTTTTCTTACTGGCTTCGTTTTTGCTCTCTCTCTACTTTTCTTGAGTGTTTCTTTCATGAGCCCACTGTTAGCTTTTAGTATTGTATTTGTTCCTTTTCTCTTTGAATTTCATCGCAATTTCTATATGTCGGATATTCTCTCTGGTTTTCTAATCGTTCTTTTTCTCCTCTTCTTAAAAGAGAAAAAAAATAGTTTGAGTTTATTTTTATTGTTTCTTTTATTTTTTTCTCGCCCAACAGACGCTACAGTTCTAGGGGTAATTCTTGTCGCGGTTAGTTTTTATAAGAAAGAAATACAATTGGCCCGAGCAGGGTCCGCAGTTTTTTTGATATCATACCTTTTGAGTTCACAAATAATAACTCCCTTGGGAGCACCAAATATCCATAATATAAGCAATTTCATCTATCGCGTTGTGGAGCCCCCTTATTATTTTGTAAGAAATATTTTGGGCATTGACTGGTTTGTGAGTGCTCATGTTCAGTATTGTCAGCCCAAGTTGTTGCTTTCTCTTCCACAGTGGATTCAAATGGGAAATTTAAAAACAATCGGTATTTGTGGTTTTAACATTTTTAATCCGCTTTCTGTTATTTTATACGCGCTTACAACTTTCGGTCTTATTCCTGGGATATTGTTTTTTGCGTTGCGTAAAAACGTACGAGCCCTCTTCTCCAAAAGTGAAACGTGGCTATTAGTTGCTATATGTTACGGAGTTTTATTGTTCCTCTTGGGTTCTCTGGTGCCGAACTTGAGGACAGTAAGTTATGGATGGCCAGTGTTTTTATTGTCCAGTTTCTTCATCTTTGATGCACAAACTAAACAGTGGCCAGCAAAGGCAAAAGAATATCTGATTAAGATATTTGTGCCAATGCAGATAATTTTGTTGTGGACTCCTTATTTGATAGTTAAAAACCTGTCATACGCCCATGAGACACTCAAATTTTCTCTATCTCTTTCTCTTGCTGTCGTTTTTTATGCTATTTTTATTAAAATCTGTTCAATTGTGGTTAAAAAATATAATTTGGTTTACAATTTGTAAATGAAAAATGTAGTCTCCTCTGCACATATAAAAGAGAGTAATATCCAGTGTTGTGTTTGTGGTAGTACCGAAGTTAAATTTTTTACAAGAAAAGAGTCTTGTGATTTATATAAATGCAAGCAATGCGGGTTTATTTTTGTTTATCCTGCCCCTGGAAGCGTGTCTCACATTTATTCCGAAGATTATTTTTCGGGAGCAAAAGGTGGTTCAGGATACATTGATTACGAAAAAGATAAGGAAGCAATGCGCGACACCATAGAGATTTATCTTGATGAAATTGAAAAGCTAATGCCCACTCGCGGTAAACTTTTTGATATAGGGGCAGCCACCGGTACTTTTTTGGAGGCAGCTTCTCGTCGCGGATGGCAGGTGAGTGGCGTTGAAATTTCTGATTATGCTGCCTCAAAAGCGCGCGAGAAAAATTTAAACGTTCAAACTGGATTGTTAGAAAATTTAGAATTCAAAGAAGCGCCATTTGATGTAATAACTATGTGGGATGTTTTGGAGCATCTCCCGAATCCCGAATCAACCTTAAAATCAATCAATAAACTAATGAAACCCAAGGGGCTCATTGCTATTAATACACCAAATGCAGGAAGTCTTTTTGCAAGGGTGATGGGCAAATACTGGCATCTTATCGTTCCCCCCGAACATTTATCATATTTTAGCGTTGCTAATTTAACAAAACTTTTAGAAAAAACAGATATGCATGTTCGTCGTGCGACCTGCTTGGGTAAAAAATTCACTCCGCAGTATATTTTGAGGATGTTGGCTGTTTGGCATAAGTTTTCTGGATGGCGATGGCTGGCAGACAGGATACAAAACACTTTTCTGGGTCGTATAGCGATATCTATTAATTTGCACGACAATCTCTTTCTCATTGCTGAGAAACGAAGCGACATTCCTCGCGGCTAAAAGGAATAGTATTTCACTTTTTACAGGGGTTCTGGTATCGTTTTTGTATAGATACAAAGCCATATTTATGAGTCCCGTTAGAAATCGCGGACGCATAGAACACAAAACAGTTTTAATCAAAATGGGAGCCACAATTAACAAAAAGGTCACAAATTGCGCGAATTCTTTGTTCGCGTCCTATTTCTAACGGGATGAGAATACTTACCGGTAAAAAATGGAGAAGTGGTTTTTTGGATTATTTCCGAAATAAAAGTGAGTACCGAATTCAGGTTCTTGCATGGAAGAACCTTGAAAAATTAGAGAACGTTTATCACACAAGACCTAAAAGTATAAGGCTCTTAATTAATTATTTTCCGGTGGTAGGGTTTCAAGGATTATTTACAAAGACATGGTCACGCCTTCGAGAGGACAGGCGCAATGATAAATATATTTCTTGTGGCATAGGAAGAATTATTGAGAGCGCCGATGAGAGGAATTTTAAGGTAGGAGAGATAGTGAGGTTTGTGGCTCCGTGGCACCCCGCTCTTGCGGAACGCATTTCATTACCAAGAGAGATGATTTTTACTATGGAAAAGTCTGATATGTTGGATATGCCCACGGACACGATTCTATATTCCCCATTACAGAAAACTGATCTGCATACCACGTGGTGGAATAAAGTAAAAGCATGGAGTATTTATTCCGGTATAGAAGTTTCCAAAGAGACACAAGATGTTTTAAAGGAGGGAATTAAAAAAGAGCTTTTTAATACTGATTGGGCAAAAGCAGAAAGAATCGACACAACAAACGCAGAGCCCATCACTGATACAGAAGGAGAGATCAAGGCAAGAAAACCCGGCGTAAAGAGCGGTGTGCTTTTTGGGTATGGCAATTACGCGAAAATAAACATCATTCCGTATTCGAGACCTTATGTGGACATAAAGTCCGTACACGAAATTGATCCCACACAGATATTTGTGGAGAAGCGTGTGCAACAATGGGACTCCTCACCTTTTCCGAGAAAAGATGAAAAGGCGGATGTGTTTTTTGTGGCAAGCTACAATCATACCCACGTACCAATAACATTGCATGCGTTAAGACAAGGTTCTTATGTGGTAGTAGAAAAACCGGTAGTAATGGATTATGACGAATTAGCGGAATTAGAAAAAACATTACGACAGGTAGGAAGAAAATTATTTATTGGCTTCCATAAGCGGTATGGAACGTTTAACAAGCTAGCATTAAAAGATTTGGGCATACAACAGGGAGACCCTATTTCGTATCACTCCATTGTGTATGAACTCATTCAGCCCGAATTTTTCTGGTATAACTGGCCGGTTTCTCGCAGCACCTTTTTATCAAATGGCTGTCATCAGATTGATCACTTCCTTCATTTGAATAATTTTAGTAAGCCGAAAAATTCCGATATTAAACTCTTGCAAGATGACGCGGTTGAGGTGTGGATTGAGCTTGAGAATGGAGCATCATTCACGACGACCTTTAGTGAAAAAGGTAGTTTACGCGTAGGGCCGAGGGATCACGTGGAACTCAAGGTTCACGGACGAAACGTAAAAATAACAGATGCAATAAAATATATGTCCGAGGATAATCATAGGATTATTAGAAGAAAGAGAATATTCAAGACCGATAGTTATCGAGAAATGTATCAAGAGATAGGGAGAAAAATAGCCGCGAACGAAGACGGCGATTCAATAGAGTCAATTCTTATTACTTCAAAAATAATGTTGGACCTTGAAGAAAAATTAAAAAAGATGAAAGGGTGGGGCGATAAGTATGAAAAAGCAAAAGCGCGGTTTGAAAGCTACGTAAAGTAATAGTTAGATCATACTTGTATGAAGAAAAAAATTCTCATTATTACGGATTCCTATCCGCCAGAGCTTAGATCGGCATCCGAATTAATGGGGGATTTGGCCAACGTATTAAAGGAGAGGAGTTATGAGGTAACCGTTCTTACCTCTTATCCTAAGTATAATTTGGCTGATTCCCGCGGACACGCGGTAACTTTTGGATTAGATACTATTGAAGATGGGGTGCGAGTACTTCGTGTAAAAACGCTTCCTCATCATAAGGTTCATTTTATAATTCGAGGCATTTCACAGCTTTTATTGCCTTATATTTTTTGGTTTGCACTTAGAAAAAGAACTAAGGAACGATTCGATGTGGTAATTGTGCATAGTCCACCTCTACCACTTACTATCACCACCGCAATGGTACAAAAATATTACGGCGCAAAATTTCTTCTCAATTTGCATGATTTTTTTCCGCAGAATGCAGTTGACCTTGGTATTCTCACTTTTGCACCCATCATCAAGTTTTTTGAACAGATGGAACGTGAGGCATACGCAAAATCTGATTTGATAGTTGTTCCTTCAAATGAGCACCAGTCATTTTTAGAAAAGAACCGAGGCACAGGAAAAGAGAAAATTCGAGTGATTCCTCATTGGATAAATATGGTACCGTTTCGAGAAGCAAAGAAGACGGGGATATTTAGAAAGCAGTTTGGATTAGAGAATAAATTCGTGTTCGTGTTCGGTGGTGTGCTTGGTCCATCACAGGGTCTCGACCTCATTCTTCGTGTTGCATCAAAATTAAAGAATTATCCCGACATCGCATTCCTTTTTGTGGGTGAGGGAGGTGAGAAAGAGAGACTCATAAGAATGAAGAGAGAAATGAATTTGGAGAACGTTGTTTTTGGAGATTGGATTTCTAAGGAAGAATATCCAGGTATGTTAAAAGATATGGATGTGGGCTTCTTTAGTCTTACAAGTAAGAATACTACCCCCGCAGTGCCGGCGAAGCTTATGGGGTATTTGGCGGCAGGATTGCCGGTTATAGCACTTCTTCATAAGGAAAGTGAGGGGCACTTGATAATCAAAGAAGCTCATTGTGGATATTCAGCACTTTATGGAGATGAGAGTGAGGCTCTAGAAATTGTTTTAAAAATGTACAAAGAAAGGAATATGTTAAGGCAATATGGAGAAAATGGACTTCATTATGCCGAAACACATTTTACGAAGGAGGTTTGTGCTACCAAGTGGGAGGCACTATTCTAACTGTTTTTGGTAGAGTAGTATTGTAAATATAATGTCTTTTAAGAATAAAAAAGTTTTGGTGGTTTTTGGTACGAGACCAGAAGCAATCAAGCTTGCCCCAGTTACTAAAGAGTTGGAGAAAATGTCTAATCTGAGCGTGCTTACTTGTGTTCTTCGTCAGCAGGGAAAACTTTTAAATGATCCAATCAAAGTCTTTGATATAAAGCCAAACTTTGATATTGACTTACCATTCGGCAACCATGGACTTTTAAGTTCTAATCTTTTTAAGAAGGCGTGGAGCGCTCTCAAGGTTTGTCTCGGTGTTATGAGATTCCTTTTTATCCTAAGAAGGAATCACCCCGATTTAGTAGTGGTGCAGGGAGACACCTCAACAGTTTTTATTGTCGCATTTATTGCATTTCATTTTAAAATCCCAGTTGCACATGTTGAGGCAGGACTTCGGAGCGGTGATAAATATTCTCCGTTTCCAGAAGAGATAAATCGTAAGCTTACGGGTTCAATTGCTGAGTTGCATTTTGCATCCACCGAATCTGCTAAGCAAAACCTTCTTAAGGAGGGCATTAGTAGTAATACAATTTGGGTAACGGGGAATACCGTACTCGATGCATTGCGTCTTGTTATGGAACTTCACAGAGAAGAAGCAAAGCAAAAAAAGCTTTGTTTACTTTTTAATGAAAAATATAATATTCCATTAGGAGATATTACTAAAAGAGTTGTTCTTATTACTGCGCATCGCAGAGAAAGTTTTGGCGAAGGTATGCAGAATATTATGGAGGCAATCGCAGAACTTGCTCGTAGGCTTCCTGATGTGATTTTTGTGTATCCTGTACACCCCAATCCAAACGTAAAAGAAGTAGTTTTTGCAAAATTAAAAAATATTCAGAATGTGCGTCTTATCGAGCCTCTCGGATATGAATTGTTTACCTTCCTTATGAGTAAGTCCAAAATCGTCCTTACGGATTCGGGAGGCATTCAGGAGGAAGTTTCGTTTATGGGGAAACCCACGTTGGTTATGCGTGAGGTCACGGAGCGTCCAGAGGGAGTGAGTTTCGGCGGCGCCTTACTTGTGGGCACCGATAAGGAGAAAATAGTAAAAGAGACATTGCATCTTTTGGAAAATAAAGAGGCTTATGAAGCGATGTCTAAAAAACACACGGCGTTTGGTGATGGATACGCGAGTGAGCAAATTGCGAAAGTCATTCAAAGGTATCTTAACTAAGCCTTCAATTCTTTAATTTCGAATATCTCAAGTGATTCTTTTATTAATTTTTCCTTGAGGAAAATAAGCACCCCAAGGTATATAAAACCTGAGGCGACAATATTTATAATTACTTGGATTCCTACGGCACTAAAAATATAACTGAAAATCCCCATAATAATTGAAGCGGAGACGCCCTTCTTAATATGTTTCAGGGTGTAGAAGTTATTAATATCTTTCATTTTTTTCCAGGCAAAACCGTAGGCGAGCGTTTGTGAAATTATGGTTGCAAGAGCCGACCCGACCATTCCTAGAGTGGGTATAAACAAATAGTTGAGAATAACATTACCAACGCCGCCTAATATCATAGATGTGACGACAATTTTTTGTTTATTATAGGCAAAAATAGTGTTCAGTATAATTACCCCGGGAAACATTAATAATATTGTAAAAAGAAGTAGGGAAAATGTTGTTGTAATGGGTAAAAATTCAGAACCAAAAAGAAAAGAAATTATTTGTTGAGACAGAATTGCGCCTCCCACGAATATCGGCAAGGCTACGAGGAGGGAGATAGAAACGGTTTTTTCAAGAATTGAACGAACATGATCATTATTTTTATGTACCGATCTCGTAATTATTGGGAAGACGCTGGTGGCAAGAAGACTTGAAATAAGATAAATGAGGAGGACTGGTCGTTGTGCAGCAGAATATAAACCAACCTCTTTCGCATTTCGTAACCAGCCAATCATTATAGTGTCGGTATTGATGGTGAGCGCTCCTAGTAAGATGATGATGGCAAAAGGTACTACGTCTCGAATCATTTGCTTCGCAAGCTCCTTATCAAAGTGATGCCAAAAATGTTGTACGTATTTTCGAAGAAGAAAAAACGCGAGAAAAAACCCCAAGGCTGATCCCATCACATAGCCAATCATCAAAGACATTGGATTTGGCGCGAGCCAAAGTGCTCCGAAACCAAAGATAGTTATGCCAACCCCTGTAGTAAAATTGATTGCCGCCTCTATCTCCATTTTTTCTTTTGCTCTAGTTATACTGAAAGCAAAATCTCGCAACGCATCGAAAGCTATCAAGAGTGCCGCAAGTGGTATGAGCGCAGACGCGCCTTTTATTGTGGAAAAAAGTGGCGCAATAAATAATACCAAAGCAAGACTAAAAAGAACCAAAGACACCTTTATTACAAGAGAAGTTCCTAATATTTTTTCAGTTTTTTCCGCATTTTGTGATATTTCACGTATTATTATTGTACTCATCCCAATGTCGGCAAGTATGGAAAAGAGAGCGGATAAACTTAAGGCATAAGAAAAAACTCCGTAATTTTCTGTACCAAGGCGTCGAGCGGCATAAATAATTATTAATGCCTTGATTACTCGACTTGCAACCGTGCCAATGGTAAGCCAGAGTGTATTTTTAGCCACGGTCTGCTTATTGTTCCGATTTTCAAAAAGGAACGATTTTATCTTCTTTATCATTTATTTCTTGGTTAGTAATAGAAATATCATGCTAAGTTTATATCGAAAATCCTCATTTGTCAGCCTTTTATGTGTAAATAAAAACCCGTTCGCTTTCAGGCGAACGGGGTATTTTTTTGTTATCCATTTTTTGCGAGACCAAAAGTAACAAGTCTCATAATGAATGTTGCTGCATTTGTTTCTTTAATCTCCTCAATATCCTCAAGAGGAACATCAATATATTCCCAAATAAAATTGAGTACCCCTGCTTTTATCCATATAATCTCGGCAGTTTTTCCATCGGGATTTGGTTTATTAAGGAGCCCTTTTACAAAGAAGTTTCCTGAACGCCATCGCACCACTTTCTTAGTGATGAAGTCTTTGGGAATTTTCTTTTCAATAAAGCGTTTCAGTATTTTGCCATTTTTGAGGCTACTTACAAGTGATACAACAAATCCCGTAAGAAAGATTGCAAATGGTACGAGCGCAATTTGAAAGAGCTGACTTGTAGTGATGAGTCCCAGGGGAATCATTGCAAATTTCCAGAGTATCACCACGAGAGTAATGCCAAGCCACGGCGCGATTCCTCTACGAAAGTTCTTTGAAAAAAATGCAAAAAGAGATGAGGGCTTATTTCCGTTCATTTGTTTCTCCTTTTTAAATTAGTAAAAATTAAATTACTAACATTATAATAATAAAAAAATTGACTTGTGTCAATTTAGTATTGAGTTCTATATTCCTCTCACAATAAGGAGAATCTCGTGTGTGATTTTTTCCTTAAGGATAACAAGTACCCCAATATAAAGAAGACCAGAAAGAGCGATTGTGACAAGAATATGAAAACCCACAAGGTTCATAAGGAATGCAGCAATACCCATAATGAGTGTAGCAACGCCAATCTTTTTTAAATGGTATAAGGTTTGAAAATTGTGAATTTTCTTTGCAAATCGCCACATAAAAAAATTATAAAATGATTGCACTACGATAGTAGCGAGTGCGGCTCCCGCAATACCGAAGGGAGTAATAAAAATGTAATTAAATACCGCATTTCCGATTGAGGCAAATGCCACAAATTTTGCGACATCACGTTGGCGATTATATCCTAGGATATAGTTTCCGATGAGAGTACCAGGGAAGACAAAGAGAAGTGTTGCCATAAGAATCTGGAAGGTGAGTGCCCCAGGGAGATATTCGCTACCAAACACGAAGGCTACAATAGGTACGCCGAGCACAATTCCTCCTACTGCGAGGGGGAGCGCCACAAAGAAAATGATCGCCATACTTCTTTCCATGATGTTTTTGACCTGAGACGATTCATTTTTTCCTATTGCGCGAGAGAGTGCAGGAAAGGTACTTGCGGCAAGAATTGAGGGAAGTACATAGAGTACTTGCACGATGCGCTGACCCGCGGAATAGAGACCCACATCTGAGGCGGTGCGAAGCCAGCCAAGCATGATGACATCAATGTTCAACATAAATACCCCAAGAAGTCCGAGAGCGGCAATTGACCACGCCGCAGAAAAAATGGGAGAGACTAATTCTTTTCTAAAATTACTTATAATATGCACAAACTCATTTCGTAACATGAATATTGCAGCGAGCATACCGAGTCCCGCACTTGAAATATAGGAGACGGTAATTGCAGTCGAGGTTCTGTAAGAGGAGAGTGCAAGAAAACCAAAGAAGGCAATTGCAATATTAGTGAGAAGAGTGATAAGTGCTTCGCGTTCCATTCTCTCTTTTCCACGAAAAAAAGCATTACAAAATTCTCGAATGTTATCAAATATTACGAGGAAGGCAACAAGAGGGAGAAGCGCTTTTGCTCCTTCAAGTTTTGAAAAATAAGGCGAGATGAATATGACTGCAAACGCAGTACCAATAAGGAGAATCACTTTTATCCAGAACGCAGTAGAGAAATATTCTGATGCGCGTTCTGGTTTTTGAGATACCTCACGCGTGAGGATGGAGCTAAGACCAATATCTGCAAAGAGAGTGAAGAAGCCCGCGAGACTTAATGCATAAGAAAAAATGCCGTATTCAGCAGTACCGAGAAGGCGAGCGCTGTAAATGATAATAAGTGCGCGGATACCACGACTTATTATCTGACTGAAACTGAGCCAGAAGACATTTTTGATAACCGTTTGGCGAGTATTTTTATTTTGAAAGAGAAGCTGTTTTAGGCGCGCAATCATAAAGAGGCAGTAAAAAGATACTTAATGGTTTTAAGGAAGATAACCACATCAAGGAGGAACGATCTATTTTTTATGTAGTATACGTCATAACAAAGCTTCTCATACGCTTCTTCAAGTGAGGCACTTGGTTTGTAGAGTACTTGTGCCCATCCAGTAAGGCCTGGTTTTACCACGTGGCGGATATCATAGTAGGGGAATTGAGTGTATTGGAGAGAAAGCTCTGTTCGTTCGGGGCGGGGACCCACGAATGAGATAGTATTATTGAGAATATTGATAAGTTGAGGAAGCTCATCAAGGTGGGAGGCGCGAAGTATTTTTCCGAATGAAGTAATGCGCGTATCATTTGTCTCGGTCCAAAGTGCCCCTTCCGCATTATGAGTCATTGTTCTGAATTTATAGAGTGTAAAAGCAATTCCATTTTTTCCAATACGTTTTTGGGAGTAGATAATAGGCCCCTTTGAAGTGACCGCAATAAAAAATGTGATGAGGAGCGAAGGGATGAAAAAGACAAGAACACAAATAATGGCGATGCCAATATCAAAGATGCGTTTTGCAATATCAAAAAACGGCCGACGCGTTGAGATATTTTCAACAAACCAACCCTCATCAAGTTCTCGTAGGGGTTCTTTCTCAAAATTGATTTCATAAAATTCTGAGAAACGCATAAGAGAAACTTCCAAAGGGAGTAGTTGATATATAAAACGAAGCATTGAGAGATCTTTAGTGAGGTGTTGTGGAATAACCACAAGATGAACATGAGAGGACTGAACGAGAGTAGCAAGTTTTTGAAGTGCGGTAGTGTTTATAGCATCCATCCATTCTACGAGCTCATACCCAGCATGAGGATTTTTTTTGAGATATGCCGCCGTTTCGTTAATAAGAGGCGAGTTTCCCAATATTACGACGCGAGTTTTTCCAGAGGCAAATAAATACAATGCAACTGTTCTCCAAAATTGAGCCAAGAGAAGAAAAAGAACACTGAATAAAAGTAGGTTGGTTTTTGGGGTGAGTTCAAAAAAACTAGGAAATAAATAAAGAACAATAATGGAAAGCGAGATGCTTATTGCAGAAACACGGGCAATTTTTTTGAATAGCCAGAATGTGTCGCGAAATGAGCGGTAACGGTAGAGATCATGCAAATAGAGAACGAGGAGCCAGATGGAGAAAAGAGCAGAGAAGGGTCCTATATGAGCCGCGAGACGTTCTGAGAGTTGTGTGGTGTCCCAATAGCGAAGAATAAGGGTTATGGCGAGTGCCCCATAGAGCACCGCAATATCTCCCAAGAGGAGGATTGTTTTTTTGACCGTATTCATAATTTATTTCATACTACTCTGCTTTTTTATGTTTTGGAAGTTGCGTTGACGAAGTGTGGTGTGTTCGATAATATAAAGCATATGGATGAACATATTGAAGAGAAAAAAATAAAAAAAGATTATTTATTACCTGCAAGTATTGTACTTGCCGCAGTTCTTGTCTCTGTTTCTCTTATTTATAATGTGGGAAAAAGAGGGGAGGTGAATACACCACAAGCAGCGAATATTGCGGAGAGCGCAGATGCAACTCCGTCGTTTAAAGATGTAAAAGCAATAACCGCAGATGATCATATTGTTGGGAGTATTGATGCGCCCGTAAGAATTATTGAGTACTCTGATTTTGAATGTCCGTTTTGTAAGCGATTTCATGCAACAATGCAACAAACAGTAGAAGCTTATACAACTAATGTAGCGTGGATTTATCGTCAGCTTCCTTTGGATCAATTACACCCAAGAGCAATAAAAGAAGCAGAGGCAAGCGAGTGTGCTGCAGAACTTGGAGGAAATACAAAGTTTTGGGAGTATGCGAAACGCCTTCTTGAACTCACTCCTTCAAATAATGGACTCGACCCCACACTTCTTCCAACAATTGCGACTGATGTAGGACTCAACAAGGGAAAGTTTGAAGAATGTTTGAAGAGCGAACGGAATGCTCCAAAGGTAAAAGCACAAGTTGAGGAAGGGACTGCTATTCTCAAAGGAAGGCCAGGAACGCCACTCTCTATATTTGTTGTAAGTAAAGGAATTTCAAAAGACGCAAGAACATTTATTGAGGGTGCAAATGCATACTTCTTAAAACTCGACCCTACGAGCCCACCCCCATTCTTCATTTCAGAAGATGGAACAATGGTGAGTATGGGCGGTGCACTTCCTTATACATGGATTCAAAAAATGATGGATGCCTTTATTGCAAAATAGGAGAATATCCGCCCGAAAGGGCGGATTTCTTTTATTACTTCTCCTTTCGCGGTACAATATTCCTATATGGTATGGAATCAATGGGTAGTAATTAGTCTTAGTCTGTGGCTTGTCATTTCTCCTTGGATTCTCGGATTTTCCGGTGTAAATTTGGCGGTGTGGAATAATATTCTTACGGGAGGTCTTATCGTTATAATGATTGTATGGAATTTTGTGCCACCTGAAGAATAGTCGATAAAGAGAATTTTCTCCCTACGGGAGATGTCCCGAAGGGACAAAAATTATTAATCTATGTACGATGTCATTATTATTGGTGGTGGGCCTGGAGGTGTCGCAGCCGGCGTGTATGCAGCACGCAAAAAAATGAAGACGGCAATTATTGCAGATACCGTGGGTGGGCAATCAGTAATCTCAGTAGATATCCAAAATTGGATTGGCACTCCATCAATTTCTGGATTTGAATTTTCACAAGCGCTTGAGAGACATCTCCGTGCTCAAAAAGATGATATTGATATTGTTGATGGCGAACGCGCAGAGACAATTGAGAAACTTTCCGATGGTACTTTTCGTGTGACGACCAATTCAAAAAAGGTATTTGAGACAAAAACAATCCTTCTTACTATAGGAAGTCGTCATCGCAGGCTTGAGATACCCGGCGAAAAAGATTTTGAAGGTCATGGGGTAGTATATTGTGCAACCTGTGATGCCCCTCTTTTTAAAGGCAAGGAAGTGGCAGTGGTGGGTGGTGGTAATTCCGGCCTTGAAGCAGTAGTCGATCTGTTGCCGTATGCCACAAAAATATATCTCATCCATCGTGGCGAATCATTAAAAGGTGATAAGTCTACACAAGATAAAATTGTTCAAAAACCGAATGTTGAAATTATTTTGAATGCAGCTCCGCGCGAGATTCATGGAGAAGGAAAACTAGTAAGCGAGCTTGTATACGAAAATATAATTACGGGGGAGAAAAAAATTTTGAAAGTTCAGGGTGTGTTTGTGGAAACGGGAGTTCAACCAAACAGTGAGATAGTAAAGAATCTTGTAAAATTGAGCGAATGGAACTCAATTATTATAAATCCTCAAACGCAGGAAACCTCCTGCCCTGGTATTTGGGCAGCAGGGGATGTGACAAATGCACTTTACAGACAGAATAATATTTCTGCGGGTGATGCAATTAAGGCAATCCTTAACATTTACGACCATCTCCATATCAAGGGAAAATAAGTCGCAGTTTATCCACACACTCTTTTGACCACAAAGTGCGAAATGATATACTAATACCTATATGAATAAGATGAATAAAATTCTTCTCTCAGTGGTCGTCGTTCTTCTTCTTGTGCTCATTGGATTTGTGGTGTGGAAGGAGGTTGCGGGAAAACCTTCGTACGCCGCTGTCTATTTGAAGACAGGAGATCTTTATTTTGGAAAACTGGTTCGCTTTCCATACTTTGGTTTGAAGCAACCATACCTTTTCCAAGTAAATCAGAACAACAAAGACAATCCTTTGAGCGTACAGCGTTTCAAAAATGTATTTTGGGGTCCAGAAGATTATATGAAGATTAATCGCGAAGAGGTGGTGTGGTATACACAACTTCGTGGCGACAGTGAACTTGCAAAGGTATTCGAGACGAATCCTGATCTTGTTCCTCCCGCAGGACAGCAGCAAGGACAGGCCCCTCAGCAACAGGCTCCTGCGCCTCAGCCAACTCCTGAGCCTCAAACAAAGAAATAATCAGTGCAAAATACAAAAAGTCCCGCAATTCGCGGGGCTTTTTGCTATTATAAAGAGTGATGAAGATTCAGGCGCCGATTAGTAATCATGTTCTTCGACATAATTCTGGGCAAGCGACGCTTTCATTTATTATTCTCGTAAGTGGTCTTATTCTTGAAATAGCGATTGCAGGAAGTTTCGTTACCTATTTCTTGAGTAGCTCAGGACTTGGCGAACGTCTTTATGTGAGAGCGCTTACCGTAGCGCAGTCGAGCATTCGCGATGTGCAGATACACATCGTTCGTGATAAGGATTTTGGGGCAAGCACTCTCTCATATCCATTTTCATTAAATGGTGACACATCAAATGTAACAGTTTCTCGTGTCACATCAGGTTCAAGTTATATATATTCAGTGACCGCAATCGGCGTTGCGGGCACGCGGCAAAGAAAATTTGTTGCAATCATTGCCGCAGATCAGATTACGGGACTCGCTGATTTACAATCCTTGAGCGAACAAACGATTCAGTGATATATGACTATAAAAATCATTCTTCAAAAATTACAATTTCTTCTGAAGCAATTAAGCTCAGAACCTCTTGTGGGAGGACTCCAAATAAGTGACTACGCACTTCAATATGTAGCGCTTACGGGGGAATTACGCACCGCAAGTGTAAAGATGCCTCCTGGGGTTGTTCGTGAGGGGAGACTTATTGATGGCGCACAGTTTCTTCTTTATTTAAAACAGTTGCATCAAATAGTGAAACCAGAGAAAGAGAAGGAACCAATTCCTGTTACTGTAACTCTTCCTCCGAATGTGGTGTACACCCAAAGTTTTACAGTCCCTAATGTGGGCGTTGAGAAACTTGAAGAGTCTGCAGCGCTGAATATTCAAATGATTTCACCTATGTCGCCCGATGCCGCGTATATTAGTTGGCAGGTTATTCGAGAAACACCTGATCAATATGAACTTCTCGGTGCATTTGCAGAAAAAAAATATGTAGATGAATTTCAAAAATTTCTTGAAGAATCATATTTTTCTTCGGTGGCATTCGAATTTCCAAGCCTTTCACTTTCACGTCTTATTGCGCTCGCGGGAAATACTGATGAAAGTCCCTCACTCCTTCTCCAAATCTCGAGTGATGGATTAAATCTTTCTATTTTAAAAAGCAAGGGACTTTATTTTGATTATTTCCGTTCATGGCGCTCAGTGCAGGGTGAGAGTCGACAGATTACGCGAGAGCGGTTTGAGGAGGTAGTTGCAGAAGAGATTCAAAAGGTAATTAATTTTACACTTAGTAAATTTAAGGAGAGTCCTAAAAAACTTTTTATGATTGCACCAGGGTTTGAGACCGAAATACAGAGTTTTGTGCAATTAAAATTCGGTATCTCAGTGGCAGTACTTCAAGTTACTACGTGGAATATTTCTTCTCAATGGTATGCGGCTGTAGGCGCGGCACTTCGAGAAAGCGAGAGTCGGAAGCGTGATATTTTAATTAATGTAAGCTCAGGGAGATCGGGGCAATATTTTTATGAAGAACAAGGACTCAAGTTCTTACATTTATGGAGAATCATTATCGCGGGTGTACTTGGAGTATTTCTCCTTCTTTTTGGAGGAAGTGCATATGTGCTTGCAAATGAATTAAAGGTAACAAAGCAGAATCTCTCCATCTTTAGCGCGCGGATTCCTGCGGGAGAGCTGCAGAGTCTTGAGGGGAACGTCACTTCTTTTAATGCGTTGGTAAAAAGTGCACATCTTGTAAAAGATGCGAGTGAGCCATGGACATTATTTTTTTCAAGGATTAAAACAATTGCTGATGCAAACAAGGTAGTCATTGATAGCATTGACACCACTTCGCTTAAAAAAGAAATTACATTGAATGCACACGTAGCTGATAATAATGCAATTATTACATTTAAAAACGCAATTTCTGTTGAAAAAGATTTTACCGATGTAGATCTTCTCGTATCAAGAATTGTAACGCGAGAAGACGGATCGGCGGGATTTCAACTCACCTTTTTGTTTGCGGGGGCTGCGCTCAAATAAATATACAAGGACTATAAAAGAAGCTCTTTTATTTCGCGAAAGATCGCCGCAAGTGCATCTTGGTCATTTTTTGTAATTGTATGAAGTACAAGAGATGATGCTCTAATTTTCTTTTCTGATATATTTTCTTTTCCAATACCAATACGTACACGCCAGAATGCGGTTGAGCCGAGTACGGTAATAATTGACTCAATGCCATGGTGGCCCGCTGCGCCACGCGCAAATTGTAGCTTGTAGCTTCCTATGGGTATATCAACATCATCGTGAATAATACACATATATTCCGATTTCTTTTTAAAGTAGTGAAGGGCATCCGCAACCGCCCTTCCGGAATCATTCATGAAGGTCATCGGTTTTATAAAGCGGATTCCATCTTTTTCCAATGTAGAAAAAGTCTTTGAATGCGAAAGAGAGAATTGTTCGTGATTGGTAAGAAAATCAACTGCGGAAAAGCCCACATTATGATAGGTGTTCTCATATTCACTTCCAGGATTGCCGAGTCCTACGATAAGCGTAATTATTCTCGCTTTTTCCTTAGTAATGACAGGGTTGTGTTTCCGTTCCATATTCAGTAAGATTATCGCATATTTCAAAAGGAGATTCTATTTGAGAGAACAATGAAAGCTTTTTTATGGTCATTATTTGAAGTCGTTGAAACAGTTGCTATCGCAGTTATTGCGGTAGTTCTTGTGCGTGCATTTGTGGCACAACCATTTCTTGTAAGTGGTTCTAGTATGCAACCAGGATTTCAGAATGGTGATTATTTGCTTGTAGATGAGCTTGCTTATCGTTTTCGTGAGCCAGTGCGTGGAGAAGTGCTTGTATTTAAATATCCCTTGGACACTCGTTCATATTATATTAAGCGCGTGATAGGTCTTCCAGGAGAGAGTGTGCTTGTGGATGGCAATGCCGTGTCGGTATTTGCAAAAGATGGGACTCAAAAAGTTCTTTCAGAACCATATGTTGAGCGTATGACAAGTACGGAAAAGCAAGAATTTGTGGTAAAACCTGGAGAATATTTTGTGATGGGAGATAATCGGGATGCAAGCTATGATTCTCGAAGATGGGGAACGGTTCCTGCCGACGATGTGATAGGTCTCGTGCGATTTCGATTGTGGCCAGTAAGTACCGCAATGGCATTTAGCGCTCAGCCATATTAATACAACCCTTGAACATGGAAAAAACAACACAAAAGAAACAACCCAAAAAAGGAAAGTCGCTTAGCGATTTCGGGAATGTGAAAGGAATGCACGATATCCTTCCGAAGGATGCAGAGTGGTGGCGCGCAGTATGGGACACTGGGAAAATGTTAAGTGATCTTTATGATTTCCACTATATTGAAACTCCCGTACTTGAACACGCCGAGCTTTTTATTCGTGGGAACGGTGCATCTGATGGTATTGAAAAAAAATTGTTTATGTTAAAAACACGGGACGGTGAACAGGTGGCACTTCGTGCTGATCTTTCGGCGCCCGTAATGAGAAGTTATATTCAAAATCATCTTGGTTATTTTGCATCACCACTTAAAATTTATCAGAATGCTTCTATTTTTCGATTTGAAAAAATTGACGATGGAAAATTGCGACAGATTCATCAGTGGGGGTTCGATGTGATAGGAGATAATGATCCAGTGTACGATATGCAAATTATTCTTGCGGCATTTGAATTTTTAAAAATACTTAAATTTCAGAATCTCCGTTTAAGAATCAATACCGCAGGTTGTAAGGTGTGTCGCACAAGTTACCGTGAGAAGTTGAAAACGTATTATCGTAAACAACCGATGTGTGCTACATGTAAGACAGATCTTGAGGAAAATCCCATGAGGCTTTTTAACTGCGCTAAGACAGAATGCAGAGAAAGTCGAAAAGAGGCACCCATCATTCTCGATCATCTATGTCAGGGCTGTAATAATCATTTCAAGGCAGTACTCGAACTTGTAGAGGATAATAGTATTGTGTATGAACCCGATCCATTTTTTGTGCGTGAAAAAGAATATTGTAATCGCACGATTTTTGAAATCATAAGTAGTGATACTCATTTTGCACTTGCAGGTGGCGGACGTTATGACTATCTTGCCGAGGCATTGTTTGGTAAGACAATTCCTGGTGTTGGTGTTGCGCTAGGATTAGATAGAATTGTGGAGCAGTTGAGAATAAAAAATGTGGAATTGCGAAGAAAGATGAAGCCGCGCGTAGCTTTTATGGCAGTGGGAGACCAGGCGCGGAAGATGAGTGTGCGACTCATGAATATGCTTCGTATGGGGGGTGTGGGTGTGGTGGAGGCAATAGGGAAGAAAACATTAAAAGCACAGATGAAATTTGCTGAGAAGTCGCATGTACCAATAGCACTTATTTTTGGACAGAAGGAGGCATTTGAAAATTCAATTATTGTGCGTGATATGAAGTCAGGCGCTCAAGAAACATTCATCGTGGATACTTTTGTGGAACAGGTAAAGAAGAGGCTTAAATAGATATGGTTGAGTGTATTTTTTGTAAAATTACACACAAGGAGATTCCCTCCGAAATTCTCTATGAGGACGAGATAGCTCTTGCAGTTTTAGATGCACATCCTATTGCGCCCGGACACACAATAATACTTCCGAAGATTCACGCAGAAACGATTCTTGAGGTTCCTAACGAGAGTTTAGGGCCACTCTTCGGTGTGGTTAAAAAAGTAACTGGCCGGTTGCACGAGACGCTTCATCCTGATGGATTTACGATTGGTATTAATCATGGGAAGTGGGCGGGGCAGGCAATTGATCATCTCCACATTCATGTGATTCCGCGTTGGAAGACAGATGGTGGTTCATCAATTCATGGTGTGGTCGCAAATCCTCCTCAAGAAACATTGACGGAAATGAAAAATAAGATTATAAAGGAATAGACGTATGGCAATAGAAGTAAGAAAAAGAGAAGGGGAAACATCGAGCTCAATGCTCTATCGTTTCACGAAAAGGGTACAACACAGCGGTTTGGTAAAGGAGGTGCGAAAGCGCCAGTTTACTAAGCGAATCGCGAATCGTGGAAAGCGACGCAATGCAGCTCTCTATAAATTAGAAAAGCAGGGCGAGTTTGCAGAATCGAAAAAATACGGAAGTAAGTAATTTCGTATTACGCGGTATACTCAATTCATGTCTCTTGAAGAAAAATTAAAATCAGATTTTGAAGTCGCATTTAAATCGCGGAATGTTATTGTTGCAGATACGCTTCGTCTTCTAGTATCCGCACTCCACAATCGCGCTATTGAAAAGCGAGGAAAAGGGGAGGGTGAAAAATTGAGTGATGAAGAGACACTCGAAATTACCCGCCGCGAAGTAAAAAAGCGTAAAGAAGCAATCGCACTTTACACACAAGGAAAGCGCGAAGATCTTGCGGAAAAAGAGCGTGCAGAATGCAATGTGCTCGAAATATATCTTCCCGCACAAATGGATGAGGATACTATTAAAAAAGAAGTTCAAAAAATAGTAAGTGCTGCGGGAGAGGTAAATGCAAAAGATTTTGGAAAAGTGATGGGCATAGTGATGAAAGAATTAAAGGGAAAAGCAGACGCTGCAGTAGTGACACGGATTTTAAAAGAGTTTCTCTCTTAAAGTTGGAAAGATAGTCTAAGGTACGAATTGGTAACAATTCGTATTTTTTTTTATAATAAAGAAACGCATTATGAAGTCCTCAATAACTATCCACTGTTCTCAAAAGAAATTTTTACCTCTTGTTCGTGTGGTACGCTCAATTCTTACCTCTTCGCTTCCCGCACTTACAAAAAAAGAGGTAGCACTTGAGGCATATCTTGTCTCGAATGCTGAAATGAAGACCTTAAATCGCACTTTTCGTGGGAAGGATGTATCAACAAATGTACTAAGTTTTGAAGCAAAAGAATTTCCTCGCGCAGATATGAGGGATCAACGCTATCTTGGCGAAATCTATCTTGCGCCCGATGTAATTAAAACAAAAAAAGAAGATATAAAACTTTTAACTGTTCACGGGCTTCTCCACTTATTCGAGTATACTCACGCAAAAAAGAGTGATAGGATGAGGATGGAACGGGCCGAGGATCGTCTTCTTGCTCGCACAGTGCGGAAATAATAATACAAAAAAGAACCCCTTTGCATACACATGTCTTCATTGATTACCAGTCTTGATATCGGATCATCACAAATAAAAGGAATTGTTGCGACGCAAAAAAAAGACGGAACTCTTTCGGTGGTTACCGCATTTAAACATCCATCTGCTGGATTTAAGCGAGGCATTCTTGTTGATGTAGAAAGTGCAACTGCTGCGTTGCGCGAACTTGTTCTTGATTTAAAACGTGTTTCAAAACACGCAACAGAAAATGTATGGGTTAATATTAACAGTGATCATGTGTGGTCTCGACAATCACAAGGGATGGTAGCGGTTGCGCGTGCAGATCAGGAAATTCAGCAAGATGACCTTGATCGTGTGGTTGAGGCGGCACGTGCAGGCAAGATGCAACAAAACCGTATGGTGCTCCATAATATGGTGCGAGAATATTTTGTAGATGGAGTAGGCGATATTGCAGATCCTCTTGGTATGTCAGGTAACCGTCTTGAGGCGAACACACTTATTGTCGAAGTATTTGGGCCACATCTTTCTATTGTGACAAAAACACTCGACCGAGTTGGATTTGGAGTGGGTGGTGTTATTTTTAATCCACTTGCATCTGCGCGTACGGTGCTTACCAAACGACAAAAAGATTTAGGAGTTCTTCTCATTGATTTTGGTTCTGATACTACCTCGTTTGTTATTTATGAAGAAGGAAAAGTTCTTATTACTAAGAGTATTCCTCTTGGTTCTGGATATATCACTAATGATATTGTGGCAGGCTTCCGTATTCCTTTTGATGTAGCAGAAAAACTGAAGGTGGCGTATGGATTCGCAAGCTCAAAAGAGATTGGGCGCAAAGAACTTGTCCGTTTATCTGAGATTGATCCAAAAAATACTACAGAAATTTCAAAACGTTTTCTTGCAGAAATTATTGAGGTGCGCCTTGAAGAAATTCTTGATCTCGTAAATAATGAATTGAAAACACTTGGGCGCAATCTCCAGCTTCCGGGTGGAGTAGTAATTGTAGGAGGGGGAGTGAAACTTCCTGGAATGACTGAATTTGTGAGACAGGAATTAAAACTTCCTGCGCAAGTAGGATTTCCGAATCTTTCGGATATAGAAATTACCAATCCCGCGCATCAAGAATTGTTAGATGACCCAGAGTTTGTAACAGCGGTAGGGTTGCTTATGTGGGGAAATGCTGATGAGAGAAAAGTACCCAACAACTTTTTAGAAATAGTTCACCAAGTGCTTAAAAACCTTTTTCCTTAATCTATGAACAAAAAGAAAATTATAAAGAAAAAAAAGAAAATAATCTCTTCTCAATCGTCTGAGAAGCTGACAGATATTGCACCAAAAAGAAAGCTTTCAACCACGCTTACTAAAATTAAAGTGATAGGAGTAGGTGGAGGAGGAGGAAATGCAATTACGCGCATGATGGAGAGTGATCGTATTCGCGGCGTTGAATATATTGCAATTAATACTGATGCGCAAGATTTGGATTATGCATCAGCACACAAGAAAATTTATATTGGGAAGGCACTCACCAAAGGTCTTGGTGCAGGAATGAATCCCGAAATAGGAAAGCAAGCCGCAGAAGAAAATCGTTCCGAGATTGGTGAAGCACTTGAAGATGCGGACATTGTGTTTGTGACCGCAGGACTTGGCGGTGGTACGGGAAGTGGAGCGGGTCCTATTGTGGCCGACATTGCAAAAGAAAAAGGAATTCTTACGATTGGCATTATTACCAAGCCATTTGGATTTGAAGGTGCTCAGCGCATGGCAATTGCACAAGAAGCGCTTAGTAAATTTAAGGAAAAAGTGGATGCGCTTGTAGTGATTCCGAATGACCGTATTTTTGGATTGATTGATAAAGACACTTCGGT
>Ga0172379_10001757_pt1 | contig 41554 bp, 40 predicted proteins | sample GrowelOW334metaG_FD_119756 | JGI IMG/M metagenome (GOLD analysis project Ga0172379, IMG submission 119756) | Groundwater microbial communities from an aquifer near a municipal landfill in Southern Ontario, Canada - Groundwater well OW334 metaG | ecosystem: Environmental > Aquatic > Deep... | reverse complement strand
AGTCATGGTCGAATTACTGAGGTCAAATCAGAACAAATTCAGCTCCCAGAATTTTTTAAAAGCCAACATCGAAAAAGGAGACCTAAAAGACACAGTTGAAATTATTCGTGAACTTTTGCCGCCATGGGTAAAGATAAACACAGAATTAAACGCCAATGGAAAAACAAAATCATACGAATTTATTATCGGAGAAAATTTAGAAAAAGACACCAAGGCTAAAACCGACGAACAGCTTATGGAAGAATTAATTGCTTCCGAAAAATCATTTGTGATTAAGGAATTTCCGTTGCCACGAACGAGCGATCCGGAATATCACGCATTTCAGAATCTCAACAACAAGAACATTCAAATAATAGGAAGCACAGCTATTAAAATTCCGGAAGACTCGGAGCTTTACGCGAGAAACAGTAAAAAACTTAGAATGAGCGTTTATAAAAAAGATTTTATTATGGTAATTTTGATAGACGAAAGGGGGAGAAAAATGATAGTAAAAATTCCAAGATTATTTCACGAAGCAAAAAGACAGGACAAAAGCGGAGGGCTTGTGCAAGCGGCTATAGAAGAGGGAAAAAATAAAGCACGACGCCAGGGAACCATAAATTATAATTGGAGGATGAACAGTCCACTAAAAGCAAAATGACATTGTTCCCGATATAATTTTTGAAAAATAAGGAGATAATTAAAATTCCACATCCCGACCTTCGTCCGCACCGTTAACAATTTTCCAGCTCATAACAGGTTTCAGGTGACCGGTTATTCCGAATCCGCTGGCTTTTGGATGACCGCCGCCGCCCCACTGTGAAGCAACTTCGGAAAGATTCACATCATCGCGCTGAGTTCGCAAACTTCCTTTAACAACGCCTTTGTCATCCTCGCTTAAAAGCACACAATATTTACTTCCGGGAACAGCATTTAACAAATCAATAACGCCGCCGGTATCCTTTGAGGTTGCGCCAACAGCTTGATAATCCGCGCTGCTCACGGCCGAAATAGTCACATTGTCCTCATTCACATAAGTTCGATCCAAAATTCTTCCCCAAAGTCTGAGTCTGTTTACGGGCGTGGTGTGAAAAAGATTTTTTGAAACAGCCTTGAGGTCGGCCCCCTTCGCTAAAAGCGCCCCGGCAACTTCATAAACCTCAGGCGTGGTGTTGGAGTGCATCAAACTTCCGGTGTCAAAATAAATTCCGGCGAGCAAGCACGTCGCGATATCAGGAGTTATCGGCATTTCGCAAAAAGCAAGGAACTGAAACATGATAAAAGAAGTGGCGCACGCATAAGAATCCACGGGATTTATCGTGCCAAAAGAATCATTGGATTCATGATGGTCGAAGTTGATATACGGCTTGTCTCCTGACAAAATCTCGGGCTTGGTTTCGGTAAATTTCACAAGTTTTAAGTCGCCGCAATCCACACTCACAATCACATCAAAATCTTCATAATTAAAATCGGTTACGAAAGTGTCGGCTTTTTTCATGAAAAGGGATTCCGGGCCTACGGGATCAACGCTTGCGCTTACAACGTATTTCCCGGAACGTTCCAGGCAAAACCTTAGAGCAAGATTGCTGGCAACTGCATCGGCGTCGGGATTTCGGTGGGAAATGATAACAATTCTTTCAGCATCGGTTAGAGCTTTTTTGGCTTTTCTAAATTCTGTTTTTAACTTTTCAGAGATGCCGATTTCCATAGGTGAGCACAATTGAAGTAAGGGGAAAATTCTATCATTTTTTTTGTGGTAAAGTGAAACTAATAAAATCAAATGGGATTGAAAAAAGTTCCGTTATGTTGAAGCATATAAGTATGGAAAAAGAAAAGATAAGACATGAAATAGAAATCCGGGCAAAGGAGCTTGGTTTTGATTTGGTTGGTTTTTCGTCGGCGGAACCTTTGACGAAAAATATTGCTATGTACAAAAAATGGCTGAAAAAAGGGATGAACGCGGAAATGGAATATATGGAAAAAGCGGCTGCGCGAAAAAACATAGAAGAAATTTTGCCGGGCGCGAAAACGATTATTTCGGTCGCCATGAACTATTACCACGCGCAGCCACCACTTCTCAAAGGCGAAGGAAGGATCGCGCGCTATGCCTTCGGTCGCGATTATCACAAAATTATTAGAAAGAAACTTAAGGAGCTGGAAAATTTTATTTATTCAAACGAGCGCTCGCTTTCGGCTCGCGCTCTCCCATGCGCTTCATCAAAACCATGTCGGGCTCGCGCCTACGTCGACACCGGTCCGATTCTCGAGCGCGCCTACGCCGAAAAATCCGGTCTCGGTTTTATTGGAAAAAATTCGTGTTTAATTACTAAAGAATTTGGTTCGTGGGTTTTTTTGGGCGAAATCGTAACCGATTTGGCCCTTGCCCACCCTAAGGGTCATGGGTATGGCGGAAAGCCATTTTCCGGCTGTGGAGTTTGCACAAGGTGCATCGATTCTTGCCCCACCAAAGCCATAATCGCCCCCGGGGTTATCGACGCGAACAAATGTATTTCGTATCTCACAATTGAAAATAAAAAATCGATTCCAAAATCGTTAGCGACGGAAATAAAAAAATCCCGACGACTTTTTGGCTGCGACATTTGCCAGGAAGTCTGTCCGCACAACTGTCGTGCAAAAGAAACACCACACAAAGAATTTGCGGAACCACGGCTCGCCGGCAACGCTCTCTACTTAAAAAATCTCCTCGCAATAAAATCCGACGAAGAATTTCTCCGCCGTTTCGCCGGCTCGCCCTTAATGCGCGCCAAGCGCGCGGGCCTAATTCGCATCGCAAAAATTATTGCCTCAAAAAGTCAGGCATAACTTTCGCAAAATGTTTCTCAAATTCAGATTGCTGCTCCAATCTTTTTCTTATGTTTGAACGAACGTCATTGATTGTAGATCCGGTGTAAAAAGTTTCAAAAAACTTATACTGCCCTTGGTATCTCGAGCCCAACATTCTATCCAAATCCATAACAACGTTCCCCTCAAATGCGCGTCTTTCTTTCTTGGTGGCAATTTTGAGGCCGGATTCTTTACGTCTTGCCTCTTTCAAAACCCAGTAAATCTTTTTCGCCGTAAGCTCTTTAATTTCATTCAAAATGGGATCTCCCGAAGTCTCCGCCGCCTCAAGAACAGGATCTTTAATAACTTGTGCTGTTTCCGGTTTTCTGGAGATAAATTTTCCAAGCGCCGCTTTTGCTGCCCCGAAAATTCCACCTCCTTTTTTCTCAGCTGGCGAGGCCGGGGCGGCCTCCTCAACTTTTTTAGCCGGCTTTGTAACAGTAATGTCCGGCAAATTTAAAAAATCTACAAATCCCAAAGATCGAGTAATGGCGGAACTTTTAAACACCACCTTGCCGTCTTTAATTCCTTGGAAAACAAATCTGCCTTTTTTCCAATCGACGGTATCTCCAATTTCTATATTTTCTCTTGCCAATCTCGCGTTAACTCGGACAATCAATTCGCCTCTCGATGCATCAGGAGTAAAATCTCCCGAAGCTTTCTCGGAAGTGCCGGATGGTTTAACGGGCTTGCTCGATGCCGGCGCCGGTTTTACCGCTTGTACCACAGGCTTTGAAACCACCGTCGGTTTAACAGGACTTGCAGGTTTTGCAGCTTCCGCGGAAGGCTTTGCCGTCTGTGCTGCAGTCCTAATTTTTTCCAAATCAGTTTTCTTCATTACATGGAACTCATTTGGATTTTCAACGTAAACCAAAAAGACAGCTCCTTCAATAGTCATTGGCGCGCCACTACCTGCATCTTTAAAGAACAAAACCGGGCGATCTTGTCCATATTTTAAATAATCAACTCCGGCAAAAACTAAACTGCGGTCTTTCATAAAAAGAACATCCCCCGGTTCAAGGCCGATTTTCTCCAATTTTTCTGCAACAAAATCCTCGGTTGTATATTCGGAAGACGCGTCCACCGCAGGTTTTTTCGGCTTGCCGGCCTCCGGTTTAGCCGCGGATGCACGCTTAACAGAATCTTCAAAAGTTCCTTTTTTGAGAGTTCTAATCTTCCCCACAATGCCGAGTGATAGGTCGATAAATCTTTCTCCTGTAAAAGAAGATGGCGCATGGGTTTCTGCGTCTTCGAAAAATAATATAACGTTGCTGGGGTCATTCTTTGGATTTTCAACCGAAGTCAAAATAAGAAGACGGTCATCAGCCCCCATAATAATAGCATCGCCTTTTTCGAGAGAAAGACTTTTTAGCCTAAGATCGACGACTTCTCTAAGTGTTAGCTCGACTATTTCAGCATCAATAACATCATCACCGGTCCCAAGTCGCGGAGCTCCGCCAACGGGTGCTTTTGCTCCTTTTGCGGCAGGCGCAGCGCTTCGCGGTAAATCCGCTTCTTCTTTATGACCCATAATCCCCTCTCTTTGTCCTTTTGCCGATTCTTGCGGCACATTTTTTAAGGCGTCTCTCAGTTTATCTCCGGTATTGGCCGCCCCTTTCTTAACATTATTCTCCGCAGATTTATCGGCACTTCCGGCCCCTCCACTTCCAACAGAATGTAAATCAGGCCTGCCTCTACCTTCTCCAATTTGATCTCTTTTACCACGCGGCAAATTCCTTTCGTTTAACGCTGTATTTCCATCGGTTCTTCCTATGGGTCTATGTTGTTCACACATATATTTATTGTTACAGATTTAAAATCAGGAAGCTATTGTAAGCACGTTCACTATGTCTTGGCAAGCTTTTGGGTCCGTTAGCAACTGCGCCTGTATCGGCAAAATTTCCGCTCTAAGCCAGTCAAATAATTCTCTCATTTCAAAAACTACACCCTCTTCAACACCATTTTCAACCACGTTGTCGTAACATTCAACCCAGGCCTCCGTTATTTTTTTCACGCACTGATAATGTCTTTCACTTGCCTGATCATCTCGCATGTCATCTTTAGCGGAATAAATCCATTTTTCGGTAAACGCGTCCTGAAGTTTGTATTTTTTTATTATTGCGGCATGCTTTTTTATAAACTTTTGCGCCAATTTTCCAAACGGCCCGCCAAATTGTCCATGAACCAAAACGGTTCCGAGTAATTGATATAATTCAATATCGTGCGGGCTTCTTCTTCCAAGCATGTCGGTTCTTCCTTCAAGGTCTCCGACAAAGGGGAGTCTGACAATAGGCATATCAGCGTCATACGCCATAATTCTCGCGCCGGTATGGCAATCTTGGCTTGTCTTGAAAGCGTCAGGAGAATAATCGTATGTTTTTTCAGTCGCCAATAACACCGAACTTCCCAAAATAGCCGCATTTTCCGGCGATAAACGTCCGGCGATACCAATTTGCAACTCGGGATAATCTTTATCGATAGCGTCAGTAACATCCAAAGTAAATAATAATAACATCATTTCTTTTGAGCTTGGCGAGGGTGGCAAAATCATTGAATGATTCGCATGTATCATATGAAACGGAGTGCTTTCGACGGTTGTAAGCGTTTTAAATATTCTTAGTTTTTCGGCAGGAAGAGCATTTATGAAATGAATTTTTCCTCCAACCGGAAGTAATCCCAAAGACTCCACTCTGGCATTAAATATTTGCTCCACAATTGCGGCGTGTTGGGTTCTCAAAGTTTCTTCAAGAGCGCTTTCAGCAGTTTCAATTCGGCGAAGTAATGCATTTGCCGCGGTAATGGCCTGCTCCGAATTCATATGGCTTGTGTCTATGGGCCCGAGGGCGGAATCTTCCCCCGGAGTTAATTGGGGAACGCGCATAAGCATGGCGCCGGTTTCGCCGGTAAGCATTTTAGGAAGTTCTTTATTCTCGGATATTAACGAAACGCCCATGTTCGTTCCCTGGACAATTAAGTTCACCGCCCTCATTGCGGAGACGGAAAAGTTAGTGGCCCGATCTATCGGTGTCGCTGCCTTTTTATTGGCTCTACTAGCCGTATTTTGCAAAATATTTATAATCGATGTCCAAAGGTTTATTTTTGGAATTTTCGCAACCAAATCTTTAATAAAATCTTCCCTGACAAATTCAAACGATCCAAACAGTCTAAAAACTTCATCGTTCAAAATTTTCAATTGGTCCCTTATCAAGAATGCAAATTCCATGGAGTCATAATCATTTCGGGAGAAAACAATTTTTGTAATATTACTTTCAGTCGTTTCAATAGTTGCTCCCAAAGCCTCCATAATATCGGATAATCTTAAGCACCCTTCTATAAGTTCCATGGCTCTTTCTATTGTCTCGGCTTCGGCAAACGCTTGTTTTAGCTTAGCCATATCAACAACTTTAAGCCCCAAAACCTCTTTTAAAGCGTTAATCATTTGATCATAATCCCCGGTCTTTAAAAGGTCCCTGTTGGCAACTTTAAATAAGCTGAAATCAATTTTAAGATTCTTGGCCATTTCAAATAAATTCGCGACAACAGATTTATAATTTTCGGCCGACAACATCTTGGTAACAAGAAGTATTTTTACGCCGACTAAAATTTTTGTAAGTTTTTCAAGATTGCAAACTTTTTTAAAACGGGCATCTTTATTAGCCTCCTTGTAATAAAGCTTTCTTGAACGTTTTAGGTCGGCTTTTTCTCTGGCCGCTATTTTAGAAGGGGTAAATGCCGTCCTAAGGTCATCGTCCATTTCATCATCCCGATCATCATCTTCGTCAAACGGATTTTCATCTTCTTCCAATATTGCCTCCGGTAATTCTTCCTCCTCTGTCACCCACTTTAAATAATCCATTGCCTCCGTTTCGGAAACAACGCCGAAAGCATAAAGATCAAATAAATTGGAAATTATAAGCCACCTGTCAACATAGGCACGAGCCGAATTTTCCGCGTGAATCCACTTACGATTAGGATGAGCAAAAAGTCTTTCATTGATGGAGGTCATCGCTTCAGGATCGGGAATATTTTCGAATTTTTGAAGCAATTTAAATATACCTTCGGGAGGATTTAACGGGTCTCTAAGTTTTGGCGCAATAAAAGCAAAATATGGATTTAAAATCCTCTCGCTCAAATATCCACACTCTCGTTCAGCTCTTTTAAAAAGATTAATAATGCTATTCGAAGGTGTTTTTACAGAATCGGGAGTGGTCATAGCTTCTGTATTCCGCGAAAGCAATTTACGATCGGCCCTTTGTATCGAAGCCCCCAACATTCTGGAATTTGGTATATGAACTTTAATGGCGGGAAGAAGATTTGCTCTTTCCTCATATGGTCTTCCAAAAAATCTGGCGGCTTGTTGCAAATGACCATAATTTAGAGTCATTTCATCAAAAGGAGTTTCACGCGCTTTTTTATCCCCAACTATTGCGTGCATCATTATTCCAAAAGACGGAATAAAAAATCCAATATCATCCCCTTCCATACAATTTATAATTGGAGAATCGGAAGAATTTGCAGCAATAAAATCACATAACGATTTCAAGGCTTCCTCTCTCTGTCCGGGCGGTAATTCCGAAACGTGCTTCATTGCATAGCTGACAATATTGCCAATCCTTTTTACATTCCCAATTCCAACTTTTTGTGTAATTTCGCAGGTAAAATCAATTGCGCTTTCTTCGCTAACGCCTTGTATTTTAGATAATTTATAACCATAATTTTTATATGTCGCGCGGGCGTAAACAAAGGCAAAGCCGGCTTTTTCGGCGATACGTTTCGCGATGGCTTTTCCTCTTTCGTCAAAGCCCGTTAGCAGCCCCTTTTTTGAAATCTTGGTTTTTTCGTTTCCGTTAAAAATTTTAGTAATATCAAAATCCTCTTTAAACCACCAAGGCTCTTCTCCGCTATAAATCGCCAAAATCATATAAACGGTGTAGTCAAAAGCCTCCTTCGGAGAGGAAGAATTTTGGTTCATCATTTTAAAAAGCTGTGTCATCCTGTCAACCATAAGGCCGTTTTTCAGACACGGCTCCAAAAGTTTTAGTTTCGGATTTGTTAAAAATTCCGGCTCGATGTATTGAGAATTTTCCAAGATAAAATAAGTTAGCTCAACGGGAAGATCTTTTCCAAAAATAAGAAGAGCCTGAGAATAAAGAGCTGATTTTTTTGCCGTAAAAACATAAGATTTTGCATTTAACAAATTTGGATTAACCGTATTACAAGCCAAAGGAGCCATTTTTTCGAACTGATGCTTTATAGCTCGAATCGGATAGTCGTGAAGAATAGTTCCACCCACCATCGAAACAGTTTTATACGAATATCCAGCCATCAACTTGGTTCTGTCCGTCGCCCATCTTATCGGTTCATCAGTTTTATCGCCGATGAAATGACGATTGAAGTAATGTCTATAAAATGAAGCGCCGGGATTTTTACTTGCCCATTCGTCATTGTCAAAGTAATCGTTAATGGAGCAGCCTTCGGCTATTTTTTCTTCGGAAAGCTTTGCGTTTCTTCTAACAGGAAGAGCCAGAGTGATTTCTTGACCGACGGTTTTTTCTTTAAAATCCCGCAGAGCATCCTCGAGATCTTTTTGCGTGACATCGGTAATATTGTGCGGCACATTTAAAAACCCATGCTGCGAAAGCGCAGTATTTATATTCAAAATTCTGCTTTTAATTTTTTCAATTTCTTTCGGAAGGCCGATAACGCCGGGCCTCTTCATATTGTGTGGATCCAACGACTCGGAATAATAATTTAGAACGGTATCGGGATCTTCCCAGCTGAATTTATGGCATCTGAGACCATGAAAATCGTTATACCAATCAGCGCTATCCGCAGGAATCGTAAGATGAACGGTATGTGCTATTCCTTGAAATCCATAGTAAAGCTCATCTTTTGTGGACGGAGGTTTGTCATAACCATCGTAAGGAGGCGCAAATTCCTTTTCGGCAAATTCTCTAATATGATCATTTGGTTTTCGATCACGAATACTATCCCACCACTCGGCAATGTCGGCATGATATTCTTTTAAAGCCGCCATCTCTAAGGGTTCCTCGGGTTTTTCGGTGTCTTCCGAATCGTCAAAATCTTCCAAAATTCTGTACTCTTGGTGACATTTGCGAAATTCAGCCTCGTGTTCCTCCTGAAGCTCCCTGAGATATTCCTGCTTATCTCTAAAGTCTTCTTCAAATTCTCCGAGGCTGTCATACTTGCTATCATAATTCCTAAGCTCCGCCAAATATTGAACTTCCTGAGCCAAAGGATCGGCATCGGGGTTGAATTTTTCCTTCATTTCTTTAAACCGGATATGACTTAGATGTCTATATTCGTCGTCAGCAATTTTTTCGGCCTCATATTCCCAAGCCAGAAACACCTGTTTAAGTTTTCTATGTTTGTTATAAACGCAATGAAGTCTTTTATCTTTCAAAGCGCCGCTTGCCATGTGTTCAACGCTTGTTTTCTGGGCCGTTTTTACAAGAAACTCCTTAACTTCTTTCGGAAAAGGAGTGGACGATAATAACTGATCAAACAATGAACGATTTTCAACGTAATAACGAGTCAAAATTAAAAAAGCCAAATCATTATCCGCAGGTTTTGGAATTTTAAAGCTTTCGTACAGAGTGCGAGCATAATGATCAGGATGCCAAAAGAAGTCTCGCAGGTTTTCTAAAGGCTTGGTGGTTCCCTCGTTTTGCCCATGCTGTTCAAGTTTTTTTGCCATAAAATACAACAAAAAGGCGATTATTCTGTCACTACGGTGCGAAAAAGTCAACCCTATTGACATACAAAAAATTAGGCCTATCATTCACCTCCAGAATATGTAACCAAGCCACAAAATGAACGGAGGACTAAACGAAGGAACACAAAAAGCGCACGAACCGATAATTAACAGCGCAAAACAAAACGCATCGAGAGTGTCAAGATTTTTACCGGAACATGGAGTGGAACCGGAAAGAAAAAACGAAATATTTTTGCGACAAACAATGGGCTTGCACAGCTTGGCGCTATTGAAAAAATTGGAATCCGTAGAAGTGAGAGAAAAAATAATAGGAATTTTAATGTCAGCCGATAAAGATCCAATAACAAGAGAAATTGTGTTAGAGCTGGAAGATAGAATCGCAGAAATATTGGCAAACCCAGACTTGATGGAAAAAAAATGGTCAAAAAGACAGCCAAGAGAGGAGGGATTCTTTTCACGAGATTATAGTTCGGGCAGCGCGTTCAAGCCAAAAGGCGAACCAATGACAAGAGAACAACTGGATGCCATGATTGCGCGTATAAATGAAACTTTAAACTAAGACTACATAAAACTCTCAATCATCGAGCCCACGTCGATGTTTGATATGTCCGCTTTGGCCGGAATGCCTTTTGTTAAACCGGGCTCGGCATCTTCGTATGTGGGGCGCGCCACCTGATAAAATATTCCGATAGGAATTTTCGCGCCCATTTCCCCCGCCTTTTTAAAGGCGGCTTCTATGTCCGAAGTTTTATAATTTTTATCATCTTCAAGTTTATAAACGCGATTTCGGAAATAATCGTAAGTATTTATTTTATTGAAAGTTACACACGGCTGGAAAACATCAATCAACGCAAATCCGCGGTGAGAAATCGCGCGCTCAATAAGGCTTGTTAAGTGCGGGATATCGCCGGAAAATCCGCGCGCCACAAAAGTGCAAGCAGAGGCCAGCGCGAGTCGAATAGGGTTTGCAGGCTCTTCGATAACGCCTAGTGGCGTGGATGGACCCTTCGCTCCTTTGTCCGAAGTCGGCGAAGTTTGGCCAAGAGTCAGCGCGTAAAGTTGATTATTTTGAACGATATAAGTGATATCCAAATTTCTGCGCATTGAGTTTATAAAATGTCCCATACCGATTCCGTATCCGTCGCCATCGCCACCACAATCAATTACAGTTAGTTCCGGATTTGCCAGTTTTATTCCCATGGCCACGGGTAAACTTCTTCCATGTAAGCCGGCGAAACCGTAGGTTTCTATCCATTGATTTATTTTTGAGCCGCAGCCAATTCCCGTAGAAATAACCACGTTTTGTGGTTCAAGTTTTAAGTTAACAAGCGCTTGTTTCAGCGCAACCTGTATCCCGAAATTTCCGCATCCGGGACACCAATTCGACACATCTTTAGTTTGTAGGGACTGTAGGTTCATCCTTTGGCGTGCTTGTTATTTTATTATAAAGTTTAGTCATCATTTCTTTCACTCTTGGTTGTCTTTCTTGAGCATATCCTACGTCGCTTGGAGATAATTTCATCGGAGTCTCCGTTCTAAAAACATACAATGATTCGCCTTGAGGAATCAGCACGTATTCAACATACATTCCAGGTTCTTTTCTAACCGCCAAAAATCCGTTATAAGGTCCGGTTCCGTCATATCCCAAAGTGTAAGGATTAAAATCCCATTTCCAGCCGCTGCTGTAATCTTGATATGCCGCATCCAGCCAAGCTCTTGGCGTTAGCGTAGTATTCTCAGCAGCGAGAGTATAATAATCGGTGGCCACGACGGTATCACTTGTTCCGCCAGGAAAAACCTCAGAATTTTTGTCAGGAACAAGCGTCTGGGAATCTATCGCGTCAGTATTACCGACCGGAGTAGTGTTATCCACTTTAATATTTAATCCATCATCCGCGGTTCCGATGTCCAAATCACCATCCTTATCGGTCACAGGATTTGTCGGTAACGGCTGAGCCATGCAGCCGGCGAATGTCAACGCAATCAAAAGCATCAGCGCGTAAAACTTTTTCATACTTTTACATTGTTAAGAATAAATTGTGCGGTAAACGGTCTACCATCATATCTTAGAATTTTTTCTTCAAAAATGAATCCTGTTTTTTCGGTGACAAGTCCTCCCATTTGCGAGTCAAAATTCTGTTCCACAATAATCGGCCTTTTACATTTCTTCAAAATTTCCAAAGTTTCTTTTGCCAAAAAAGGATAGCCGGTTTTAATTTGCAAAACATTCGCTTTCACCTTTCTGTCAGCCAAAATTTCACACGCCTCAATGCACACGCCTTTTGCGGAATTCCACGTTACAAAAGTTATGTCGGCGTACACGTCGCCAATTAATTCGGGTTTCGGAAGATCATTATTTTTAATCGCGGTTTCCAACTTTTTCATTCTTTTTTCCGTCATCAGTTTTCTGTTTTCTCCTTCTTCGAAAATTTCGCCGTGTTCGTTGTGTTCGTCACTTGTGGCACGATGGATTCCTCCGGTCATGCTTGGAATAACTCGCGGACTGATTCCGTCCGCGGTCCTTAAATACCTTTTGTAGTCTGGAATTTTTTCCAATTCTTTTTGCGAAAGTAATTTTCCGCGGTCGATTTTCATTCCCTTAAAATCATACGGTGCTGTTGTGTAATTGCTCTCGCCTAAATATTTGTCATACGCGACAATCACGGGCAGTTGATATTTCTCCGCCAAATTCATTGCCAAAAAGCCAAATTCAAAACATTCATTGACATCACCGGGAAGTAGCACAATTTTATTAACGTCGTCTTGTCCGGCATGAATAACTTGGCGAAGATCGGACGCCGCGGTTCTGGTAGGTTGGCCCGTGGCCGGGCCGGGGCGCATTACTTCAAAAATTACAATCGGAACTTCGTTCATGGCGGCCAAACCAACACCTTCCGTCATTAGCGCAAACCCGCCGCCGGCGGTGCCGGTGAGGCTTCTTGCGCCGGCGAAGCCGGCGCCAATAATGCTGTTTACCGCCGCGATTTCGTCTTCTGTATGCTTAACAACTATTCCATATTCTTTCGCCCACTTTGCCATAAAGTGCAAAACGGAACTGGAAGGAGTCATAGGGTATTCTCCAACAAATTTCACGCCGCCTTTTACGGCTCCAATACAGGCCGCGTCATTCCCGCACAAAAACATTCTGTTTTCAGAGTTTTTCTTCGCGGCCACTTTCTTCGGAAAATCTTTCGCCCATTTTTCTTTCGCAATGTCATATCCAATCTGCAAAGCTTTTTCATTAGCTAAAATTATTTCCGCGCTCTTTGCGCCAAAAACATCTTTCAAAGCCGACTTCGGAATCGATAAATTGTAGTCCGTAAGTCCAAAAACAATTCCAAGCGCAATCATGTTTTCAAAAAGAGAATTTCCAAGTTTTTCAATCGCTAATTTCCGCAGCGGCACGCCAATTAAAACCGCTTTTTTTACACAGGTAATTTTAGGAAGTTTAACAACATCTTCATCATAAATAATCACCCCGCCCTCATTTATACTGCACCCATGTTCTTCAATAGTTTTGGAATCCAGCGCGATAACAATATCGGAAATCTCAAGATGTGATTGCAAAAATCCTTCGCTAACACGAATTCGTAAAAAATTATTTCCGCCACGAATCTGCGACATATGTTCTATATTCGAGAAAACATAATAATCGCCGCGAACGAACGCCAAAGAAATCAGGCGACCTGATTTTTCTATGCCACTTCCCGCGGCCCCACCCACCAATATATTTAAATTCATTTTATTTATCTTCATGTGCAAATAAAAATAACAAATCGGATAAACGATTCAAATATTTTAAAATAGACAAAGGAATTTTTAATTTTTCCGTATATTCGACAATTTTTCGTTCCGTTCTTCTGCAAACCGCCCTCGCAAGGTGTATTCTAGCGGAAAGTTCGTTTTTCCCAGGAAATTCAAACTGGCTGATAACGCTCATGGAGCTCTCCATTTTCTCGACTTGTTTTTCCAGATATTCAATGTCTTCATCTCCAATCATTTTAATGTTTTTTGGCGGCTGCATTTCATTTCCAACAATTGCCATGATTCTAAAAACATCATTTTGCATGCGCTCAAAAACATCAAAAATATAAATATCTTTTACCGCCACTTTTGCAAATCCCAAAAAAGAATTCAATTCATCCAGCTCCCCAATAATTTTTATAATCGGATCAGATTTCTTAACTCGCTTGCCGTCAAAAAGCCCCGTCTCTCCATTATCCCCTTTTTTTGTGGAAATTCTCATTGTCGAAATATATAATGTGCATAAGCAAAGGTATAATTTTTAACAACTTTTTTCAATGGATAAAACCGAAACGGATCTTAATATAGATTTAGTGAAAGAGCTGAAGGAATTAACAAAAGAAATTAAAAAACTCAAAAATCAGGAGTTCATGAAAGTGTTTGCTCATCCATGGAAATTTATGGGATTTTCACTGCTAAAAGGGCTTATGGTTGGCCTTGGAACCGTTTTGGGCGCAACAATCTTAGTCGCGATTCTCATTTATTTATTAGCACAAATCAGCGTTGTTCCGGTGGTCGGAGATTTCGTTGAATCAGTTATTCAGGAAGTTCAATCAGTGCAAAAAGATGATCCCGCATCAAGTCCTTCCGGCAAGGAATCCGGGCTGATGGACAAATTTAACAACGCAAGAGGCAACTTCTAGATTTATTCAAAATCAGACTCTTTAAAAACCTCCGCCTGATAAGTAAAAACTTCCAGTTCACCCTTTTTCCATTCGTCGGAAGGAAGGCCGGCTTTTATGCAAAGAGAGGATAAAAACTGTTCTTTGTTTTGTAGATCTTCCCAAACTTGTGGAAGATAAGTTGCGGAATAATAACCTTTTTCAATAACAACACCGTCTTTTAACGGAGTCAATTTTTCCAAAAATTCTTTTGCTGATTTGTATTTTATTTTTTTTGGAACAGTCAGGACGGAAATTTCAATTTTTACATTTTTAAACTCATCTTTTGCGAGAGGTGCAAACCTGGGGTCGTCAAAAGCGGCACTTAAGGAATTCTTATAAATGGCTGTCTCTAGAGGATAAATAGCATAAATATTGCCGATACAGCCACGAAGATTTCCATTTAATTCCAGCGTGACAAAAGCGCCTCTTTTTTCTTTCAAGATCTCAAAGTCTTTTTCGAGAAGAGGAATTTTATTATCAGTCAGGCGCAATTCGTAAGCGATAGTGTTTCGCGCCAAGGCCAGAAGGTGTTTTTTAACTTGAGGGTTCAAATTTTCGGAAGAAAAATTTTTCATAGAAAAATAGAGATTTGTAAAAACACCTATGCCCCAAAAAATCCAATAGACGCGTAACCGACAACCGAGTCCATGGCTCCGGCAGTGTCTCCGCTGTTTCGATAATCCAAAAGTTTCGGAGAAAGGCCGAGATTTTTGGCGACGCACATAAGAGTTAGGATTCCTATTCTGCCGCAGGCGTCGCCACGTTCCGCCATAGCTTCAATATCAAGACCTAAAATGGAATCAATAGTTTCTCCATCAAGTTTTTTCGCTTCGGCATATTCGTTGTAGTGGCTCAAATCGCTGCTGGCAATGATAATCACGTCATCTCTTTTACAAAATTCCATCAAGTCATTTGCCAAAAAATCCGGACGGACATTTCCAAGAATGAGCGGATAAAGATAAAAATTTTTCAAAGAAAGCTGAAGAAACGGAACCTGAACTTCCAAAGAATGTTCTTTCATTTCCGCCTCGGGAATATCAACGATATTTTCTGTCGGGGCAATTTCTTTTCGGACATCAAAGACGTCAACTTGACCCAAAGGAGTTTCCCATTTTGCGAAAGTGGATACGGCCGCGCCAACGACAGGAACAAAGTGCGAAAGACCGAGCAAAAGTACTTTCCATTTTTTTGTGCTATCGAAATTTTTCAGAAGTTTGTAAGCGTGCGCGGCCACCGGACCGGAATAAATATAACCGGCGTGAGGAACAATGAGGGCTTTTAACTTGCCTTGCCCCGGCATAGAAATCGAGTTTGTGGTTTCGCTTGCCGATGCGGCTTTTTCCAAATATCCAAAAATAGCCTGCTTTAACATTGAAGCGCTTGCGGGATAAAATTGTCCGGCAACAACAGGCTTTTTTACATTTGTGAATCTGTCTTTGTGAAAACTTATAACCATAAAATTTCTATTAATTTAATTCCAGACTCCGGCGATTTTTTCTCCGCAATCGGGACACTTTCCGCGTCCTTTTTTGTCCACCAAAATATTTTTCATCATGCAACTCATTCCAATTCTTTCGACCAAAAGTTTATCGCATTTTGGGCATAAAGTGTCTTCGTGCTCGGCTCCAAAAACATTGCCCATGTAGACGTATTTAAGGCCCGCCGCCCTACCGATTTCGTAAGCCATCTCAAGTGTCTCCGGCGGGGTTGTTTTCTTTCCGGTCATTTTATAATCGGGATGAAAAGCCGTAACATGCCACGGAATATCTTTTGAAACTCCCGCAATAAATTCCGCAATACTTTTTAATTCTTCACTGCCGTCGTTTTCATCGGGAATAACTAGAGTGGTAACCTCAATCCAAAATCCCATCTTCCATGCTTTTTCAATCGTTTCCAAAACTCCATGAAGCGTTCCTCCGCAAGTATTTACATAAAAATCTTCACTAAAACATTTTAAATCTATATTTATCGCGTCGCAAAAATCTTTCATATATTCAAGACATTCATCGCTCATGTATCCATTTGAAACAAAAACATTTTTCAATCCCTTCTTTCTGGCCAGTATGCCCATATCATGTGCGTATTCGGCAAAAATAGTTGGCTCGTTATATGTATATGCAATCGCCGGAATATTCTTCTCCTCGCAGTATTTTACTCCATCCTCCGGCGACAATTTTCTTCCATCTTCATAAGTTTGATCCACAGCTTTTCTGACCAAATCAGGATTTTTATATTTCTCTTTTATTAATCTAAGCGTTTGTGAAATGTCCCAGTTCTGACAAAACGAACATCTAAAATTACATCCAAAAGTTCCAAAAGAAAAAATCTGTGTTCCTGGCAAAAAGTGATAAAAAGGTTTCTTTTCAATCGGATCTTCATTAACTGCAATAGCCTTTCCATAGACCATAAGTTGCAAATTTCCACCGACATTTCTTCTCACGCCGCAAAAGCCCTCGGAGTCTTTCGCAATCAAACATTTTCTTCGACATGCCAAACAGCGCACAATATCGTTCTTCTGTTTTTCATACAACACCGCTCTTTTTCCAGTCATAAATTTAAGATTTATGAACAACACAAAATATAACAAAAATTTCAATATTGAAACAGCAATAAACAAACTGGTATGCTGCGACTACATTTAACTCATTTATATGAAAAAGAACACAAGATATTTATTGATCGGAACGATTATAGTTGTTGCGGGAATTTTAATAATTCGCAGTCTTTTGCAGCCTACAACTCCGGTTGGCACAATACCGGGAATAAGCGACGCAGATTGGGTAAAAGGAAACCCAACTGCAAAAATTCAACTCGTTGAATATAGCGATTTTCAATGCCCGGGCTGCAGGCAGGCATGGTCGCTTATGAAAGAAGTCGAACAGGAATTTGGAAACGATATTTATTTTACATACAGATATTTCCCGCTTACAGAGATTCATAAAAATGCTTTAGCCTCCGCTTGGGCGGCAGAAGCGGCAGGAAAACAAGGAAAATTTTGGGAGATGCACGATGTCTTGTTTGGGTACCAAGATGAATGGAGCCCAGAAGTGGATCCTTATTCAAAATTTGAAAAATACGCGACAGGCCTGGGCATTGACCTCACAAAATTCAAATCGGATTACGAATCCTCCGACGTACGAAACAAAGTCGCCACAAGCCGACAAGCCGCAGTGGATTTAAAATTGCGTGGAACTCCTTCGTTCTTTTTGGACGGAACAGCGTTACAGCCGGGCCAGGATCTAAAAACATTAATCAGAGATACGTTGGCCGGAGGTCCAAAGAAATAAATATTTTTCAGAGGTTTGACGTAAATCAAAAAAGGGGTACAATCACCTCCTTTGCATTTTTGTTTTGAGATCATTTTCAATTTAAATGTGTCACATGACACCATGCAATGATCTTTGTAAGTCAGGCCAAAAGTTCAACAACAACAATCAATAAGTCGAAAGACTGGAAAGGAGGAAAAGGCAAAGAAACTGGCGTCTAGGTAGAATAATAAATCAAATCGAGAATCGAGAAAGGAAAAGAAAAACGATGACAATACGTGTTGCAGTTATCGGGGCAGGCATGACGGACTGTCGAGCAAGACATTACGACAGAACGCTCGGTGACCTCGCCCAAATAGGAACGGCTGCAGCCGTCCATGATGCCGGAATCAGCATTCGAGATGTCGAAGCCACTGTAGTGGGACTTTACAATGACATTTTCGCTTTTCAAGCGATACCGGAATGCGGATTCACCGGTCAAATCGGGATGGCGAACAAGCCGGTTCTCCGCGTATCAAATGGTGGAGCAACTGGAATGTATGCCCTTCAGGCCGCTTATGAAATGGTGGCCTCGGGCAGATTCAAAGTTGTCCAATGTCTTGGGGTCGAAAAGGCGACCGACCCCTACGACTTTCAATCAAAATCGGCCACTCCCGCGGTCGTCGGGACTATCGCCTATTCGTGGGACCCCAACTTCGAACGGCCGCTTAATGCGCATGCGGCCGACTCGTATAATCAAGTCGGTCTCGCGTACAAGGACGAATACCCTGATGATCTGGACGACAGGGTGCAGGGAGGAATCATCGAACTGGAGAGCAAGCAAGCATTCGATAATCCCTTCGCACAGCGACACGAAAAGGTGACAGTGGAGGACTATCTCAACTCCCGCTATATCGTGTATCCAAGCCGTGAGCTCGGAATCTGCGTTTACACCGAAGGCGCCTGCGACATCATTCTTGCGGCCGACGGAATCGCGCAGGAAATCTGCAATCAGAACGGCACGGAACCGATCTGGGTCTCGGGATTCGGGTTTGCCAACGAACCCTACTTCCCCGGCACCGACATCACCAAGCACAAGGTTCTTCACAGGATTTATTCCGACTACTTGGCGGCCAAGCAGGCCTACGAGATGGCCGGGATTAGTCCGAAAGACATCGGGATTTTCGAGTTGCACGACGCGTTCGTGTTCCAGCTCATGATCACGATGGCCGAGTGTGGATTTGTCCCTCTCGGACAAAGCAACAGAGTTCTGGATCTCATGCTCGCCGGAAAACCGTTCGTAAACTTGAGCGGCGGATTGACTTTCGGCGGACACTTCGTCGGCGGCTCGAATATGATGTCGCTGTGGAGCGTTCGTCGTGAAATGCTCAAGCGACGTATCAAGTTTGGAATGATTCACGGAACGGGCGCCAGCCTCGCGCAATACGGCGGGGTCTGGATTCTCGAGCAGGGTGAAAGGAGGGCGTCATGAAAAATAAAAACGGCCAAATGGGCAAAACAGGCCAAAAGCCCTTCTACGAAGGACCATGCATCCCTCCGGAGATGCTTCCGGAAAGAGGAGTGACGCAGATCAAGGATCCATTGACCGGAACCGACGTCCTTCTCGTCAACTCCGTAATGTTCACCGCCTACATGTACAGCCAAGGAGCCCTATCCGAGGCTTTCTTCCTTCCTCTCCGCGACCGGGCCGTCATCATGGGTGCGCAATGCCCCACGTGCGGGACGATCAACTGCCCGCCATTTCAGAGGATGTGCCCCGACTGCGACTTCGTCGAGATGGTTCCAGTGGAGCTTCCGGACACCGGCATCATGATGGCGTCACCGCCCATATCTTTTTTCACGCCTTCAATGTTCAAGCACCTCGCCCCGCTCGCGCGCGGCTACGTGCTTTTCGGAGAGGCGCAGACGGGGCTGAGCGTGTGGTGCAGAACAACGACCGGGATGATCCGTCCTGGCATCTTCAAGAAAGGAACCCAGGTCAAGGTGGTGTTCAACGACAAGCGGCAGGGCTTAATCACGGATATCTGCGTGGTCCCAATCGCCGAGCTGTCGCCGGAACTGGCCGCCAAGTCTCCTCTGCTCTTCAGCGAGGTAAACTGGAGCGCGCTCAAGAAGCCCGAGTTCGAGTTCTCGAGCGAAGCGGAAGAAAATTTGCGAGGACTGTTCGGACTCGAAGATGAGATACGAGACAGTATCAGTCGTTCGCCGCGCGCTGTTCAAAACCTCAATGGATGGGAGGTGCGAGTTCAAGTCACGACGGCGGCTGGAAAATTCGGCATCTACATCGAGAACGAAAACATCGAGTTCGTCGATGGATCAATGAAGGATCAAACATTCGAGCTCGCCGTCTCCGACCCCGCCGTCTTCCTCGATTGGTGGGAGGGAAAATCGCTCACGAATCTTCTCGTCGAAGGAATCATGTGGATGAGCAATCCTTCCGGACTGGAAACGATCACGAAAATGGACCGCATTCCCCGATCGGTGAAACGCGACAAAGAAGACGGCTCCTTTCGCAAAGACTGACGTGTTGAACAACGACTGACTACAAAGAATGAAATCTATGGGGCGGCAACTGTCGCCCCTACTTCTTTTATTTGCGCTTTCTAAAAATCGCCCACACAAAATATCCCACCGAAACTAGAATCGGAAGAATGCTTAAGACTTGCCCCATTGAAAGCGGAAAACCCTCCGGTAAAACGTGAAGATCTTTCCAGTATTCCAAAATAAATCTGGCGGAGAAATATAAAAAGATAAAAACAAACGTCAAAAAAAGCGGCGGATAATAGTTCTGTGCCCGAGACCCGTTTTGCGGGGCGAGGGCGCTGTCTTTCTTTTTTCCTTTCAAATACAACCACATCAAAACTACAAAAACGATAAGAAGTGCGGCGGCCTCAAAAAGCTGAGAAGGATATCTTGGAAAATCTTCGCCGAGCTTCTTAAAAACAACTCCAAAATTACTGTTCGTGGGAAGCCCCACAATTTCCGAATTAAAAAAATTTCCAATTCTCACAAACATCGCGGTTAACGGCATTGGTATCGCCAGGAAATCCGCATATTTATAAAACTTAACTTTATAAATTTTTGCCCAAAGAAGCAAAGCAACTACAAGTCCGATTGTGGCTCCATGACTGGACAATCCCCCATTCCAAATCTGGAGAATCTCGAACGGATGCGCGGAAAAATATCCGAGGTTATAAAATATTATATGTCCAAGCCGCGCCCCTACAACCAACCCCACAAAAAGATACAAAGCCAAACTGTCCAAGTGTGTCGCGGGCAACTTTTCCCTGTTAAAAATCCATCTCAAAATCAAATAATTCAAAACAAGTCCGATTGCAAAAAAGAGTCCGTACCATCTTATCGACAGAGGCCCATATTCAAACAAAATCGGATTGATATCGTTTATAAAAATCATGGGCAAAGATTAGCTCACAAACTTCTCGGCCGCAAGCCGAGGCTTGACAAAACAGCCATTATGTAAGAGAATATGCCACTAAATTTAAACAAAAGTTTATGAATCTGATTGGAGATGGACATAATTTTCTCGACGAATATTTACCGGAACCGATATTTAAGGAAAAAGAAGACTTGTTTGATAGAGCAAAAATCGAAGCAGCGGTGGGAATAGCCATAGAGAAAGTTTTAGGTAAAATGGATGAAATCTGGCCGCAACTCGATGATATTTATAGAGCCAAAATAGAAAAAATAGCGGAAGATGAAAAGGCGGATCCAAAACGCGTAGGCGCGGAATATTTGGTTCAAGAAAGAATATTTTTTGAGCTATCAAAATTTTTCGAACTCATAGAGGCAGACACATTTAGCAAAACAAGCGCAGACGGACTCGTAGCTTTAACAGACAGTAATTCTTTTGTAATTGCGACTCCTCCGGATGAACGCGACAGAAGAATAATAGAATATATAAGAATCCCATCCAGAAAAGAAAGTTGGGATGGGGAAACTACTATGGCAAACGGAAAATTTGAGCGCAACATCCAAACTCAAGATCGACTGATCGTAGAAGGAGGACTGTCCACTTCGCCGATAAAAGCGATAGCGGTAATTCCATCGGGAAAAGCCGAAATAATAGAAAGTATAAGCGAAAGCGTCCACACGGCTACGCATTTCACGGTATCGTTCAGAGAAGGAAGCGATATCTAAAATCTAGCACTTCACCACAGATCATGGATTTTTTGCATTGCTCTTACAGCATTGCCCGCAAGGCTAAATTATGCTATAATAACAAAACGATAATTATAGCTTATGGATCGAGAAAAAAAGACATCAACAGGAGCAGGGGTAAAGGAAGGCCAAAGCTTTATGCCGGCAGCATTCCCCGAGGAAGCTAAATCGCAGCAAGTCTTAGACCAACGTTTAAGGACAGGTGCCGAAGTCATGCGTATTCTTGATAAACATTTCTACAACGAAGACGGCTCAAAGGACAGCGAAAAAGAGGCTGAATACAAAATAGCGGAGAAATTCTATAACGCCATGAGAGAAATGTGTTTCAATGGAGCCATAAGTGGCACATGGGGCGAAATTGACAGTATTTTTCAGGCAACATACATAGATAAAAAAGTGAGATACGAAACTTGCCGCGGATTGATTTTTAAAATTATAAAAGACTTTGGTACAGCAAGAAAAAGCGAACATGACTTAAGTTTTACGTGGACCGACAAAGGGTGGCTTTTTAAATTGTATAATGTTTTAGAAGATTTTAAGGAATTTTTTAAAGATGAAATGCCGGAGGACGAATATAGATATCTTTTAAGAAGATACATAGGCGAACTTATGGTTCCCATGTATGTCTCGAAATTAAATAGAAGAAATGAACCTCTTTGGGTTGCCGAAGACATTGATGAGAGGGTGGACAAAATGAGGGGAATTAACAGAGAATTTAATCTTGTTCCGAAGAATCAAATGGAAGAGTACGAAGAGCAAACACAAAAAACACTAACCCATATGCTATCAAAACACGTAGGCACATGGTTTTATAAACAAAGAGGTGGTGAAATATTCAATCAAGAGGAAAGCGAGCGCGCGGCCAAAATAGGATTTCTCGCAAGAAAACATGATATTGAATTACCGTCGGAGGCAGACGCGTGGAAAAAAGAGGTTTTGAAAAACACCGAGCAATTCGGCGAAATTCTAAAAGAAATAAAAAAAATAATTGGTGAGTCATATTTAGACATGGATTATAAAAGAGATGATAGAAACAAAATAATAACCTTTTTAAGAAAAGCAAAAGAGGCCGAAGAAAGAATAGGAGCAAGAATTTTTCCGGAAGAAATTCAAGATGTGGAAAAATGGATTGAAGAAAAACAAGCGCAGGTGAAAACATACGTGAACAAAGGAATAGAGTTAATATTTAGCAGAGGAATAGATGAAATTAGGGAGCTTATTCCCGGCTCCATGCAAGGAGAAAATCTGGGAAGGCTGCAAAGAGTGGCCGATTTGTATTCGCAAAAGATAGAGAAAGCAAACAAACCGGGAAGCAAAGCAAAACTTTTGGAGGTGTTAACTCAACATCTGGAAATCATAGAAAAGGACATCAGGGCAATACTCCAAGAAATGGCGGTGGAGCTTTCCAAAACCAAAGAAAATGCGGAAAGACTAAAAGTCCTCGGCGGTTTGAGAAACGAAATCGTTCACCACAAAAGAAAACTGGAAGCTTAACGCGTCTTAGCCTCAATCGCACCAAGAGATGCGGCTAAGTCCTTAATATTGATTCTTGTACCTTCTCTTTCTTTTGGCTTCAAGCTCCTCTCTATATGTAATTGCTTGATTGTGCCGTGTGCGTCCCAAAGACCATTGTCGGCAAGATTATCAACAATTTTAAAAACCTGTAAAACAACATCTCGGGCATCCTCATTTTCGGGAGCAAGGCGGTTGAGCATATCGGAAAGAACACTAAGTGCTTTTGAGGCTATCTGATTCTTAATGCTGGTCAAGGCTTTCACCTTCGAATCATCTCCGGAAACCTCGGTAAACAAAAATCTTAGGCTGTAACTGAATGCGGAAAGCGCGTTTATATCATCATTAAACTCGGATATATCAACAGAGTCTTTCTTACGATCTTTTGCCATTTCTCGATTTCTTACAAAGTGAAGATTGTATATCAAGGAATCTCCCCCTATGTGAAAATTATTTTTGTTGGAAATATCAATAATTTCTTCAAGAACCCTTGGCACTTTTTCTCCCGCGGAATTTAAATATTTGGCAAAAACATCAAGAATACGACGCGCCACGTCGAGTGCTTCTTGCTGGCTAGTATTCGCATTTGTGGCAAGGACGCTCTTGTATTGAACAAAAAGCGGATTAACATCTGTTCTCATTTTAAGAACTGCGGATTGTTCTTCGATTTCACGCCGAACCTCGGCTCGGGCCTTTTCCTTTTCTGCGGCTTTATTGCCTTTCCCCTCGCCCAGTTCAAACGCAATTAAAAATCCGTTGCCACGATTTCTAAACCATTGAAGAATTTTTTCAACAGGAGGTCCGCTTAAAAGGACTTCCATGTAATTGGCTTTGTAATCTTCAATTTCGGTTTTCGGTCCATGCGGAACTTCTATTGGAAAATCATCATGTGCTGCCGTAGGAGATTGTATTGCCATAAAAATTGCTTAAATATAAAAAGGAAGCAAGCTTATTACTCCGGCCATTTAAAGTCAATATATCGTTATATCGTTGCGCGCTTCATTTCCCCTCCAAAAGGCAAATCCGACTTTCGTGATTTGCAACCTTGTCGTCCAAGCGGAGCATTTGTTCTTCGGCCAAGACTCTTCCTTCGCGGGCGTCTCTTAATTCCTTCATGGCTTCATCCATCCATGTCATAAAAACCTGATGGTCAGCTTTCGTGTAAATTATTTTTGCAAATTCATCAAATCGATTGTCCACATAGTTCTTTAATTTTACAACTGCGTTATCAATCTTGTCCTCAAGCCTGTCCATGCGGGCATCAACAGCATCAAAGCGAGCATCAATGCTGTCCATGCGATTATCAAATCCATCCATGCGGTCACCCATGTCTTTAATGGCCAAATCAAACTGCCCTTTAGTGACCGGTTTATTCAAATTGTTTTTTCTAATATTTTTCATATCTTGGACTCCACATTTTAGACGCGAAAAACAAGAAATCAATATTTCTTTATAATTTTGTGTTATAGGGATTTGAACAACACGCCTAGTGAAAAGCCCCCATCTATTAGGCTGGTTTATCGAATGAATTTTTTCCGAACATATTTTATTAACAATTAGCGAGGTAAAATAGTTCTTGGTTGACAAATATGATAAAACCATTTATAATCAGCAGCCATAGTTAATCCATAGCAATAAATTATATGAAATTAAACGATTTGTCTGCAAATTATGATACAGGCAGGCTTGGTCCACAAAAACGCCGAACGGAATTTGAGTCTCTGGAACAAAAATTATTTTATGACGCAAGAGAGCTTGTGGGAATATCATTGAAACAGTCTGACAAACTGAAAACGCCAGTAAATCCTATGCTTTTTGCTCGAAGAATTGATGATAACAATGAAGAACTGGAACCTGTAGTAAACATAACGCTTATTGCAGCAATAAAAATAATAGCCGAACAATAGAACGCCAACTTATACCAAAAGCACTTCTATAATCGAGGATTTTTATGGCGGAACGGAGGGGATTCGAACCCCCGACCTCCACAGTGACAGTGTGGCGTTCTAACCAGCTGAACTACCGCTCCGCGTTAAGGTCAAACAAATGCTGCAAAAAGATAATATACTTCCGTTTTAAGCACAAGAGAAAGTTATTTACCGATTCTTTCCTTTGCCGATGCCAAGGCTGTTTCGATAGAGTGTATCCTTTCCAAAAAATCCATACTCTTTGCCCTAAAAGCAGCTTCAGCCTGGGGATTGGTACGGTCAGACCGAAAAACAATATAAAGAGAATTTTTCACAGCTTCGAATCTGGCTTCCAATTTTTTCAATTGTTTTTGAGTCGAGGCCAAATCCAGTGCCGCACGGATATTTCCAAATTCCCTAAGGAGCGAAACTATATGAGTATTTACGTATTTAAATGGAATCATATCCGGATCTCTCAAGAAGGTTTTAGCACGGACATCATCAGAGACTTCAATCTTGCTCGGCCTTTTTACTTCCGGTGCTTTTGTAACAACAGGAACACGAGGCTCTCCAGCATTTGGCACTCGTGCACCTACACCCTTCGGACGATAACTGTTAACGACAGCCCTTGAAGCATATCCTTCAAATTTCACAACTCTACCGGCGGCACTATTGGTGCCTTTGCTAATTCGACCAACGACAGGGCCGTGAATTTTTTGATTACAAATAGCGCGAAATTCAGCTGAAACTTTTGAAACAAAATCGGGGTTATGATTAAAATTGGATCTAATCATGTCGACAATAGCTGCAGGCTTAAAAACAGGATTTGGTTTAAGTCCTCCGGATAGTTTAAACCACTCAAAAGCTTTTGCGGCATAGTCCTCGGGAGTTTCACTTCCGTCCCTCAAAAAATCCATAAAAGATATGCCGACAATAGGTTTTTCGGGACGCTCGTCAGCAGAATGTTCGCTCAATCCGTCATTCATAAAAAAATGAATATTATTACTATGGCCGAATTATACAACAAGTGATAGCACAAGTCAACTAACCCCACTTCACGGCATCAAAAAAATAAACTAGACTGCAGTCCACAAAATCACAAAAATTATGAGAATCGGAATCGACTGCCGCATGTTCAGTTCCAAGTTTACGGGCATCGGCAGATACGTATATGAGTTTGTAAAAAACTTAAATGGAATTAATGCCGAGTCGGGCTATCCGCACGAACTTGTACTTTTCTTTAACGAGCCGGAATACAAAGAATATGAAACGACAAAAAATGAAAAAAAAGTTTTGGTAAACGCGCGACATTATTCTTTCAAAGAGCAATTTTTGCTTCCGCCTAAAATCAAAAAAGAAAAAGTTGATATTATGTTTTTCCCGCATTTTAATGTGCCGATTTTATATAGAAAACCTTTTGTAGTGACGATTCATGATCTTATTCTTTCGATATTTCCGGGACAAAAAATGGTGCGCTGGTACCATCGATTGGCATATCAGATGACAATCAAAAATGCTGTAAAGAAAGCCAAGAAAGTCATTGCGGTTTCGGAACACACAAAAGATGACATAATCAGATTCTTGAAAGTTCCGAAGGAAAAAATTGAAATTATTTACAGCGGAGTCGGCGACGAATTTAAGGTAATAGAAAACTTGGATGATTTGGCGCCGACGCTCAAAAAATATAACATCAAAAAAGAGTTTTTACTGTACACCGGAGTTTGGAGAAATCACAAAAATCTTACAAGGCTTATCGAAGCGTTTTCAATAATCAGAGATAAACACGGATTGGATTTGGAGCTCGTAATAACGGGAAAGCCGGACCCGCACTATCCGGAAGTTAAACAGGAAATAAAAAAATATAATTTAAAACAGGAAGTTATTTGCACCGGACTTGTTGAGGAAAACGAACTCGTGGATTTATATAACGCCGCGGACTTATACATCTTCCCATCGCTTTACGAAGGCTTTGGAATGCCGCCTCTGGAAGCCATGAAATGCGGCACGCCGGTTGTAGCTTCAAAGATATCTTCCATTCCGGAAATCTGTGGAAAGAACGCTGTATATTTTGATCCATATGACGCAAAAGATATTGCCAATAAAATATTGGGGTTATATAAAGATGCCAAGAAAAAAGCGGAATTAATAGAATCCGGAATTGAGCACGCGACCAAATTTTCGTGGAAAAAGATGGCCGAAGAAACATTGAGGATAATAAGAGATGCACTATGACTTTTGATCCGTTTCAAAAATTTCTGAGGGAGGCCGCCGCGAGGAAAGGGATTGCGAGGGAGTTTTTTGCGGCCGGTGTTTGCAGCGACTTCAGGAAAATTCTGCCGGAAATTTTCGAAGACAAAACAAATATCGAGAGCTTTGAAGAATATGTGCGCCCAGCATCATACAAAAACGGCGAATTGGTAATCGAAATAGCCTCGGCGGGCTGGGCCCAAGAAATCATGATGCGAAAGCACCGAATCATAGAAAAAATAAATCAAAAAGAAGGGCAGGAAGTGGTTAAAAAGATTCGAACGAAGTTAAAACAATAATTTTCCCGGGAAATAAATCATCGCGCGAAAACTGAAACGGCTTATCAGTGCCAAAAATCAGTCACGAATCTGTGCCCGGGCACACTTATATGTTTCAACACAAATCTCGTCATAAAGCAAAACCGCTTTCCAAAGCCCTCCGCGCGATTTTTGGCCGTTCCGGAACGGCGGATATCACGAAACTTTCGCATACGTAAGCCATCTTAATTCCACATTTGACTTTAATCTTTTTTATGGTAAAATCTTCGCCTTTTGTTCTTTTACAACTCGGCGATTTAATTTTAGAGATTAAGGTGGTGGTGCCGAATATGGAAGGAACAACAACAATGAGCAGAATCGTTATGATCATTGCCGTCGCCATCTTGGCGATTAGCATAGTCGGCGTTTATGCCGAAGAAACGAAAGCCCCGGTCGAAAACTACGGGGCATACTGCAACGAAAAGACACCTTGTTACCACAGAGTGCTGGACGCGGGAGTGAAACAAAAAGCACTTCCTCCACAGCGCGACGTGGCCATCATCGGCCCCCAAGTTCTCACGAACGAAAGCGAATCGTTTGTAATCTTGGAGTCCGGAGGAATGGACGGATTGGAATGCAGCGGGCACAAGCCTACGGAACAAATCCTAAGAGAGGCGGAAACTGTACGCGAACACGCATGTACATCAAAAGCTCCTCTCGATGGGAAGCTCGTACTGCTGCAGCAAGCATTCAAGGATCCAGTCGCGAATCGGCCCCTTTTCGTATGCCATACGCTGGTCAAAATGTCCCTCAAGGACTATTGCATCGGCGATGGAAGGAAAAAGTAAACTCGTTTACGGCACCACCTTCCACCTTAGTTTCTAATGGTTTCCAATTTTTTCTTGACAATAAGACCGCAAAAGCTAAAATAGGCAGGCAATTTATCAGTTACCCAAAAAAACTTGTTAAAAATCAGACTCAGCCGAACAGGTAAGAAAGCTCAGCCATCCTTCCGCATTGTAGTGCAGGAACACACGGCATCAGCCAAGGGCAAATTCTTGGAAGCCCTGGGATTTTATCGTCCTGCATCAAATCCAAAAGAATTCAAAGTGGAAATGGAGAGAGTTAAATATTGGATTTCAAAAGGCGCACAGCCATCCCCTACCATGGCCAATCTTTTAAAGAAGAACGGAATGGAAGGAATGGACAAATATTTCACCGCGCCGAATAAGAAAGGTAAGAAGAAAAAAGAGGAGGCAGCCGTGGCCGGCGCCCCCGCACAACCACAAACTCAACAAGCTGCTCCTTCTGGAGAACCAGCTAAATAATCTTATTACTAACCCACAAACCTATGGCAGATGTTGAAAAAGATGTAGAGTTTATAGAATACATCGTTAAGCAAATCGTCGATAAGCCTGAAGCTGTAAAAATCACAAGAACTGTTGATGAGATGGGAGTTTTATTAACTTTGGAAGTTGACAAAGAAGATATGGGAAAAATTATCGGCAAAAGTGGACAAACCGCAAAAGCTTTAAGAATACTTCTAAGAGTTGTAGGCTCAAAGAACAATTCAAGGGTAAACTTGAAAATAGTTGAGCCTGAGGCACAAGCAGCGTAGAATAAAACCAGCTTAAGAATTTAAACCCCATTCACTATGGCAGTTAATATTTCTATAGACGGAAGTAACGCCGCTGGAACGACGACTCTTGATCCTGGAACAATTAATCTAAACACGTCCGCAAGCACCGCACCTATGGGAACTTCGGCGCACGCCGGATCCGTGGTGGATTCAATAAAAGACTACAATGTTTTGGAATTGATTAACAAAGGAATCGCCTACGCAATCATTGTTGCCGGCTTTCTTTCTTTGGTTTTTATTTTTATCGGAGGAATTTCTTTCATACTTTCGGGCGGACAGGAAGATAAAATTAAATCCGCGGTTTCCACAATTCGCTACGCGATTATCGGCTTAATCATCACAATCTTGGCCGTAGTTATTATCGGAACCGTCGGCAAAGCGATGGGTTTAAATGTCATCGAATACATCAACTTCGGAGACATTATCGACACCATCAAAAACATCACTTCCTCGGCTGGAAGCGGCGCGGGTCCAACGCTAAAGTAAAGTTTTTAATGTTGTTTTAGAGTCATAAGCATGGATTAAAGCGCTTTTTTGTGCTATAATTCGGAGATTTATCATTTTTGCATGAAGGACCAAGAATTTCATCATATCGATAATAGCTCCAAAAAACTAAAGGATTCATTTCTCGATTTGAGCAAAGATTTTTTAACACAGGCCGATATAGACAGAATGGCGGAAAATTTTGCCTCTGAAATTAAAGAAAAACTAGAAAGCATTGATTCAAAAGATAAGCAGGCATTTATTATCCATGCTCTTGATGAAAAAAGAATTTCAAAACTGGTCTCCGAAATCGACCACAAAATAACAGCAAAAGATCTCGAGCCGCATTTAACGAGAATAAGAAAAGCTGTTCTGGACAAAATAAAGTCAAAAATGGACATCGATGTTGATATCCATATGATTTCAAAAACAATAGCCGCATGGAGTGCGATAGTGTCGGAAACGTATGGCGGCAAAATTGTAAAACAGGATGTTAATGCCGTTGAGTCTGTACAGGAAGACCATAAATCTGCGATGGAAAGATTATTTAAGCTCAAGGATAACGGGATTTCAAGCCCACATGTTGCATACACGCTCATTGCAAGAGGCAAACAGCATGGAGACCCAAGGAGAATTGATGAAATTCACAGCCGTTTGAACGTGACAGCATTAGATGAGTTGATAAAGAATGATGACAGGCCGCCTCTTAAAAAAGTTCTAGAATATTATTTAAATGCGATTGAAGGGTTAAAATTTTTAACTGAACAAGGTTTTGTTTTGACTGACAATGCTTTGGACAACATTGCCGTAGATAAAGACAGAGATGTTGGCATGTTATTCGATTTGGACGCTCTTTTGCCAAACACAACCGAAGTGGAAAACGGCGTCTTTAGAAAATTATCAAGACTTCATTTCATTCCTCCTGAGAGACAACTGGGAGAGAGTTCCGAGCCGAAAACTATCAAAGAAGCCGAAATGATTTATGAATGCGGAGTAACGTTGAACATGATTTTACGTGTTTACGGAGACAATGGAGATAGAAAACTGGGAAAGCTACTTAGAGAAATGAAATTCGCAGATCCGAAAAAGAGGCCAACATTTGAAGAAGTAATTAATGTCCTAAAAAACTGTACAATATGACAGAAATCCCAAATCATTCTTTTGCGGAAATGTTGAGCTCATACGACGGAAGACGTCCTGAAAAAACACAGGACAACTCAGCCAAACCGGAAATTCTCAATATTCCAAATAAGGCTGGATTAAAAGAAAAAGCATTCTCTTTGGCCAGAAACGCCGCCAAAAGATTTGATAAAACTACCGAAAATGACGCGGGACTGGAATCGGATTATGGAGAAGAAGGAAGCATAAAAAGAGTGCCACTTGTTCATGAAGTTCTGGACGCAACAGCTCCACTATCACTCATCGTCTTTAAAAGTTTCAATAATTTACAAGGCTCACAAGATAATCGACCGGAGCTTAATGTGGCCTTTATAAAAACCGATATTTCCACAGTTGATCTAAATTCCGTTACCAAAGGATGGTTTAAAGAAAACGAAATCGCATCTGTAACTTATGCGCATTCCGGAACTGAATTTGAATTAAAAGATAGATTTGTTCCGCCAAAATATAGAGATCAGGATTTTGGAAGCATGATTTTTAATACTTCCGAGGAATTCATTAAGCAATATGCAAAAGACAAACAGAAAGAATGTAAGATTACTGTAAACAATGCCGCGCAGCTACAAGTTATGCGATGGCTGTGGAAACACGGATTTACACCCGAAAATGAACAAAAACTTGCCGATATTTTCAACGGTGATGAAAGATTTATTCTTCAATCAATAGAAAATTGGGACCACGTCGTTTTGGAAAAAACAGACCAGGGGTTCACGTCGGGCACAATGCTTTTCGAGAAAAAATACGCACCGGAAGTCTCGGAAGAAATAGTGGAAATAGCCGATATTGTTCAAAAAGGCAGCAGGATGATCACATGATTTTTTAATCTGTCCAAAAGTAAAAAAATCGGAAAATTTGGTTTTTGGAAATTTTTACTTTTGGAAAATTTTACGTTTCGCAAAATAAGACACTAAGGTTTGTGGAAGAATCAGGAGGAGCGGATGCATTCTTGTTTTAAAGACCGTCATGAGGAGAAGTGAGCATGGTTTTTTGCAAAGCAAAAATCACTTCTCCGAATGCGAGCGAAGTTTTGCACGCTGGGCAAAACAAGCGTGTCTGAGAAACAAGAATGCATCCGCTCCTACACTTCCACCGAATCCAACCCATGTCTGATAATATTTCTCCAGTCGTATGGGAATTTGAAGGTTTCAAGTGCGCGAACAATCGAGGCGAAGATGTGCCAAACATTTTCATCTTTGAATAAAAACGCGTTGCCGGTTTCGTGGTTTGGATTGTAGTCCTTAACTTCAGATCGCTCGCCACTTACCGGAATTGTTCCATGAAGAAGCATTTCCTGAACGTCATTAAATTCAAAAGTTAAAGCGGCGTCGGCACCATCCAAAAGTAGAGAACGATTTTTTCTGTTGTACGGAAGATTTTTTCCAAGAACAACAATTTCAATTTCCAAAGCTTTGCACGCGGTCAAAATCTGATCCAAAGTTTCGCTCTGCTCTTTTGACAAATCTTTTTCCAAGAAAACTCCAATCAAAGGATTTTTTACGGGGAAAGAAAATGTATCAGCAAGATATTTTTTGGCTTTTCTTTTGTTTGACATCAGCCTTTCGATGTTCTCTTTCATGTTTGTTTTTATTTTGTTATCCAGTAATTCTACCCTATAATGAGCCAAAAGTCGAGAACGCAAGTATTGACGCACGTAAAAGATATTGTGTTATGAAGAAATTAATTCTGATAGACGGGAATGCGATTGTGCACAGGGCATATCACGCTCTGCCGCCTTTTAAGACAAAAGACGGAGAATTGGTTAACGCGGTGTATGGATTTGTATCGATGCTTTTGAATGTGTTGAATGGGGAGAGGCCGGACTATATAGCTGTGTGTTTCGACACCAAGGCGCCAACTTTCCGGCACGAAGAATACAAAGAGTATAAGGCCACCCGCGTGAAGGCACCTGACGACCTATACACGCAGATTCCGCGGATAAAGGAATTCCTGCGCGCCTTCAATATTCCAATCTTCGAGAGGGACGGATTCGAAGCCGACGACGTGTTGGGCGCGCTATCAAAAAAATCAAAACAGCATGCCGAAGTGATGACGTACATTCTCACAGGCGACATGGACACACTGCAGCTGATTGACGAAAGAGTTAACGTCATGTCGCCCAAAATGGGCCTAAAAGATAATATTATCTACGATGTCCAAAAAGTACTATCGAAGTACGGAATTATGCCAAAGCAAATTCCGGATATGAAAGGCCTACAAGGAGACTCCTCGGATAATATAAAAGGCGTTGCGGGTGTAGGCCCCAAAACCACAAAAGATCTTTTGCAAAAATACGGAACGATAGAAAACATCTATGAACACCTAGGCGAGATCGAAGGTCGCGTTCATGAAAATCTGGAAAAAGACAAAGAAAACGCGTTCTTTAGTAAAAAGATGGCAACAATAAAAACAGACATAGATGTTGATTTTAAGCTTGAGGATTGCGAAACTAAGCAATACAACAAAGACGAATTAGTCAAACTGTTCGAAAAAATGGAGTTTCATAGCTTGCTGAAGCGATTAGACAGCTTTAACGCCCATTGCGACAAAGAGAAGGGCAATACCGACAAATTGCAAGCAACCCTCTTCTAAATCCGCCTCGACCATAAGCCATCCCTGACCGAATAACTTTTTTGAACGAACCACTGTTTTTGCCGCTTAAAATGGGATGAAAATGAGTTTTGCGCAATAGGAAACGATTGTAAGCCATATTAATCTTTAGTAATATCCCCTAGCAGTAATAAGGGCATAAAATTTCTATCTATGGCAAAACCAAGAATCGTCGCAAGTTTGGACATCGGAAATTCAAAGATAAGAACAATAATAGGCGTGAAAGATGATGAAGCTCCGTTGATAAATGTAATCGGCGTAGGAGTGGCTCCTTCGACGGGACTTAGAAAAGGCGCCGTAATTGATGTTGAGGAAACAATAAACTCAATCACAGCATCGTTGGAAGACGCAGAGAGAATGGCCGGCGAGCCGGTGAACAGAGTGTTTTTGGGAATCGGCGGAAATCATATTGATTCAATCAGCTCAAAAGGAGTTATCGCTATTTCTCAATCCGAGAATGAAATATCGGAGGAGGATGTAGATCGTGTTTTGGAGGCGGCACAGGCCGTAACAATGCCGAGCAATCGAAGAATCTTAAGAATCATTCCAAAGAATTTCACGGTTGATGAGCAAAAAGGAATAAAATATCCGGTTGGAATGACGGGAATACGCATGGAAGTTGAGACTCACATTATCACAGGATTTGAGCCTGTAATTAAGAATTTGGAAAAGTGTGTTTTGCAATCGGGTGTGGATATTGATGACATAGTTCCGACAAGTTTGGCGCCGGCCGAGGCCGTTCTCTCCAAGCGCCAGAAAGAACTCGGAGTCGTTGTAATCGATATTGGATGCGGTGGGACTTCCGTAACAGTCTTCGAGGACGGCGCCATGTTATATACTTCCATGATTCCGGTTGGCGGCGAAAACGTAACAAACGACATAGCAATCGGACTGCGCACTTCAATTGATACTGCGGAAAAAATCAAAATTGAATACGGAAGCGTAATCCCGGAGGACGTAAACGACAGAGAGACAATCGATCTTTCGCTTATGAGCAAAATCGACACCCATGTAATTTCAAAAAAATACATGGTGGAAATAATCCAAGCTAGATACCACGAAATATTTTTGATGGTAAAAGACGAATTGGCCAAGATTCACCGCGACGGAATGTTACCGGCGGGCGCGATATTAACGGGAGCAGGGGCAAAAATCCCGGGAGTTATCGACCTCGCAAGGGAGACATTAAATCTTCCGGCACAAATCGGCTTTCCGCAAAATTATGATGGAGTGGTAGATAAAATAGATGATCCGGCTTACGCCACAGCAATAGGGCTATTGATCTGGGGCTCAAGATTTGAAAACCGTCATCATATGGGTTTGGGCTTAAAGGGCATCAATTTAAAAAAAGGAATCAGCAACGCAAAAAGCTGGATCAAGAATTTGTTTCCATAAATAAATTTCCGACCGGGCTTTTTCTTGACATATTATAGAATGATGGGTAATAATACGCCTCCCGCTAAGCGGGACTTAACATAAACATTTTTATATATCTGACCATAAAACCATGGCTACAAATGATAACAATCAGGACTTAAGAAATCTATTTTCCTCATCTTCATTTTCAGCAAACAGAGAGCCGGCAAGGCCAACACCAAAATCAAAAACCATGGAAATCATGCCTGAAATAACACCGGTTGCTAACATAAAAGTAATAGGAATCGGCGGAGGCGGATGCAACGCTGTTAATCGCATGATTAAGGCCGGAGTAAAAGGAATTGAGTTCATTGCTATAAATACGGACGCACAAGCTTTATATCATTCCGAAGCGGCAACAAAATTAAACATTGGAAGGGCGACAACGAGAGGACTTGGCGCAGGGTCAAATCCTGATATTGGTCGTCAAGCCGCAGAAGAAAGCATAGACGAAATTAAGGACGCAATTAACGGGGCGGATATGATCTTTATTACCTGCGGCCTCGGAGGCGGAACCGGAACAGGTGGAGCGCCTACTATCGCGGCAGCGGCAAAAGAAATGGGAATTCTTACAGTTGCGGTTGTAACCAGACCTTTCGGTTTCGAAGGACACAGAAGAAAAAACCAGGCCGACGAAGGTTTGGAAAATCTAAAAAACAAAGTGGACACTTTAATAACAATTCCAAACGACAGAATCCTTTCAATTATCGACAAGAAAACTCCTCTCAACGATGCGTTCTCTGTTGTTGATGATGTACTAAGACAAGGTGTCCAAGGAATCGCTGATTTGATCACGGTTCACGGAATGATAAATGTGGATTTCGCGGATGTAAAAGCTGTTATGGAAAACGCAGGATCTGCGCTTATGGGAATTGGCTACGGCACGGGCGAAAACAGAGCTACCGAGGCCGCAAAATCCGCTATCGAAAGCCCACTTCTTGAGCTTTCAATCGACGGAGCCAAAGGTGTTCTATTTAATATCACCGGCGGAAACGACCTCTCAATGTTCGAGGTCGATGAGGCAGCAAGAATTATCACCGAGGCCGCCGACCCTGATGCCAACATCATTTTCGGTGCCGTTATTAACGATTCATACACCGGCGAAATAAAAGTCACAGTCATTGCAACCGGCTTTGATTACAAACAGAACGAACCGATTATAAGATCATCAAGAACATCGTTCATGTCTTCGGGAGATAGCACAATGCCAATCAAACAGACCGACAACGAACTTGATATTCCGGCAATCATCAGGAGAAAGATAAACTAGAGTTTATGCGTAACGGCATGCAAGAATACGGCAAACAGCCGGCTCACCTCTTTCCGCCGAAGCATAAACGCGGACTAGGTTAAAAACTTTTGGGCTACTTGAGCGCCATCAATGTTTTTGACTTGGAACCCCATTTTTTGATTAGTGGCTATCAGGCGTTCCAAATCTTCAGGGTTTTCGGGCACAAGAAAGCAGAAAATACTTGAACAATCATTCTCTTGTCCAATCCTCTGGGCCAGTTGCTGAAGCTGTGTTCCTATTCCAGTGGTTCTCAAGGCCGGAATAACATACCAATCAGCTATAAAAAGCAGACATAATTCACTTCCGTCCGCTTGTTTCAGAATAAACATTTTCAGATTTATCCAAAATCTTTGTTCCTTATCCGTAATAGCACAAAGATAACCGCACGACTCATTTCTGGCAATTTGCGAAGGATTCACGCCAACTGAAACAGTGTCGCTAAAATTTTTTATTTCACAAACATTCACTGTCATAACAGAAGGCCCATTAGCCGAATTAATTGTATAACTATCATCAATATTAATAGAAGACTTTTGTCTGCCATAAGCGGCTTTTATATGCTGAAGTAATATTTTTTGAATAATAGCTTTATACCGAGCTTTTAAGTCCGGATCGAAAATCTCAACAACTCTTGCTCGTGCCAATTCCAAAAGCTCTCCACATTCTTCATGAGATAATTCACTAACGAATTCCGGATTTCCAAGACAGTCTTCCAGCGTGTTTTCAGGGGAAAAATCACGACTTTCCCCCATGCTTTCACCCATAAAATGCAGTTAATTTAACGGTGTGCTAAATTAGCATATTTATGTGGTTATGTCAATGTCGTAACTAAGCGCAAAAGTAAAATTGAACAAAGAAAAATTTTAGAGTTTTTTTAAGAATTTTTTAACATCAAGCTGCTATAAATTATTCGTAGCAGTTTTTTATTGTAAGATTTAACGGCAACATGGATGTTTGACAATTGTCTGACAAAAAGGCTAAAATATGGGCAGATAGCACTAAAACCAATCAGCATGCCTATAAAAAAAGATCCAAAAACAGTTTCCGTTCGGGAATTTTTGCGAAATTTTAAAAAACTCACCGGAAAAAAAGAAACACTCATCATTCAAAAAAACGGCAAGCCGGATGTGGTATTTGTAACCTACGATGAATGGTTAAAAAATCAGGCCAAAAAACCGCACAGAGTCTTCACTATTGAGGAACTCGAAAAATTCACATTTAAGGGTGGAGACCAGGATTTAAGCATGAAAATAGACGAAATATTACTTGAACAACGAACAGAATATGAACGCAATAGATAGCTCAGTGCTGGTGGCTTTATTAAATGAAGCCGACAAACACCACTCCAAGGCACTTGAAATGCTAAAAGGAACTGATGTCGAGAAGGTTTTACTGCTCGATTACATTTACATTGAAGTTATGAATGTGCTGAAAAGAAAATATTCGATAGATTTATGCCGTAAATTTATGGATTTTTTGAAATTCTGGAACATAGAAATAGCGATGAAAGAGTTTGAAGAAATAAAAATGGCAAACGCAATCTTCACGGAAAAAAATAATCTTTCATTCGAAGATTGTTTGTTAATTGCCGGGGCAATGAGAAGAAACGCAGAGCTGATAACTTTTGACGAGGAGCTTAAAAGCGCTTGGAATAAACTAAAAAAATAGCTATATTTCCCGAGTATGGAAGCCAGAATTTTAGAAAAATCCGAGGAGGCAAAGTGGGATAATTTTGTTTACGAACATCCGCTTGGAAATATTCATCAGACTTCTGCGTGGGGAAAGTTTCAAGAGCAGGTTTTGGATCGCGGCAAATATTGGATAGTTGCGATTTTTGAGAACGAGAAAATTATAGGAGGCAGCATGATTATTCGCCACAAAATAAAAAAGGGATATTCATGGTTTTATGCAGCCAGAGGTCCTCTTTTGGATTACGCTTCCAAAAATATTCAGGAGCAAATAGGGGCAATTATAAAAGTGCTCTCCCCTATCGCAAAAAAAGAAAAAGCGATTTTTGTAAGAATAGATCCGGCGCTAAAAGCGGAAAAATTTCCAACAATCGCAAGCTTCAAAAAAGCGCACGGGTTTCAGCCGGATGATACAATTATTTTGGATATAACAAAAACCGAAGAGGAGATTTTGGCTCAGATGAAGCCAAAAGGCCGATACAACATCGGACTCGCAAAGAAAAAAGGAGTAACCGTTCAAGTCGAAAAAAATGTCGAGGCTTTTTGCAAAATTTTAAACGAAACTACAACGAGAGATAAATTTCACGGACACGAAAAAGATTTTTATGAAAAAATGTTAAAAACACTTGCTGTGGACGAAAAGGCTGAGGTCTACAACGGAGCCGGACTCAGGGCTGATGGGTCCGAAGGAGCCTCAGCCCTGCTATATCTCGCAAAATTTGAAGGCAAAATTATCGCTGGAATCATCGCAACATTCTACAAAGACACAGCGATTTATTATTACGGCGCTTCTTCAAACGAACACAGGGAAACGATGGCGCCCTATCTTTTGCAGTGGACGGCAATTTTGGATGCGAAGGCCCGCGGACTGAAGCATTATGATTTTCTTGGAGTGTCCCCCGCGGGCGCTATTTCTCATCCTTGGGCCGGAGTTACAGAGTTCAAGAAAAAATTCGGCGGCGAATTTGTTTCTTATTCGCCGGCACACGAATATTCCTTCAAAAAACTTCACCATTTGGCATACAAGGCATTGAAAAAGCTTCGATAGTTTTCGCCATTGACAAATTTCCGATTTAGGCTTAGATTAGACCCCTTGTGTATTTATAAATCTCAAAATTATGATAAAAAAAGCACTTATATCTTTGCTGGCCGCATCAATTCTTTTCGCAGCAGGATGCGGGAACTCAAGCACTTCATCAACTCAAGCCACGCCGGCGAAAGTCGCGCGTGTAAAAACCAACACCTCGGCGCCGGCCGCTTCCGTCAAACAAGTTTCAGTTTTCGACTTATCAAAAGATAAAGCGACCGTGGAATTTTACAAAACCGCGGTAGCTGCTTCCGAAGGTGAAGTCTTGGTTTCACCGGAAACAGCGGGAAAAGTCGTCCAAGTTAATGTAAAAGTCGGAGACAAAGTTAAAAAAGGACAAACCTTAGTGGTTCTTGGAGATTCGGTCTCGACAAAAATTGCGGATATTCAAAACAACACAGCATCACAGTCTTTGGAGCTCGCAAAAAAATCACAAACATTAACTGATCAATCAACAGAACAATCTTGGGAAATGGCATACTTGGGAACGGAAGGCGCGCAAAAAACTTTCGCGAATTCTGCAACCTCCCAGCGCGACGCCGCCTCAATTTATCAGGAGCAAATTGATAGCGCGGAAATTGGCTTAGATATGGCTCAAGACGCCTACGACGCGGCAAAAGACGCCTACAGCGCTTTCGACGATATGACGCCGGAACAGCAGCAACAAATGGGCGGAGATAGTGGCGTAACCTTAGCAAAAAAATCCGCGAAAAACGGAGTAAGACAAGCGGAGAACGGAATAGATATTTTGGAAAAAACATTCGTTTCTCAAACACATCAAATGGATTATGGAATTCAAATGGCACTAATCGGTTACAAAAACGCAATTCATCAATTACAGCTCGCGCAAATCGGAATGGGACAGCAACAAATTGGAGCAAGTATGCAAGTTCTGCAGGCTGAAAGTGGCGCGCAAATGGCTCAGGTAAGCGCAAATTCAAAATACATTAAAGCGCCAATCGACGGAGTTGTAAGTTCGCTTTCCGCCGAAAAAGGAAACACTTTGGCTCCGGGAATGCCGGCATTCAAAATTGAAAATTCACAAAACTTGTTAATAGATGTGGCGCTAAATTTATACGAAGCCACGTTAATAAAAGTTGGAGACAATGTAAAAGTGGACTCAAGCGGAAATATATCTGAAGGCAAGGTGCTTTCGATAAGCCCTTCGGCGAACTCAATGACGAAAAAAATCAATCTTGAGGTATTGATTCAGAATCCAAAAAATATCGTACCGGGCACATTTGTAAAAATAACTTTTGCATCTTCGGCGGAAGGAAGAATTTTCGTTCCGCTAAATGCGGTTTACAACATGGACGAAGGTCAATTTGTAAAAACGGTGGAAGGTGACAAAATCGCGCTTAAAAAGGTGGAAATGAGCGAAATTACAGGAGCGTTTGTAGAAATAAAAAGTGGGCTAAACGGTACGGAAAAAATTGTTACAAACTCGGATCTTTTCTTGGATGAAGGAGAAAAAGTGCACATAGCAAATAACTAAAAATTAACAACCGAATGGAAGATAATAATCAGAAAAAACTTGAGAAAATAAAGTCGTCCACATTTTGGACCTTTTTTATAAACAACAGCGCTATTACGTGGCTATTTATCGTTGGTGCCACAATCTTCGGAGTGATTTCATACATTGGACTGCCACGCGAAATTCAACCCGAAATAAACATTTCCATGGCGGCGGTTTCAACATATCTTCCGGGCGCAAATTCAACCGATACGGAATCTCTTATAACCGAGCCGCTGGAAAAAGAAATCGGATCAATTTCCGGAATAGACACTTTGTCATCAACTTCAAGCGGAGGAGCCTCTTTGATACTGGCTCAATTTAACTCAGGAACAGATTCGGCTCAGGCCACTCAGGATATAAAAGATGCCGTAGATCGCGCAAAAGGAAGCTTACCGTCAGACGCAACAGACCCGATGGTTATAAAATATAAATCAAACAATTTTTCGATAGTTACATATTCTCTCGTTGGAAATCTTCCAATTTCAGAACTCACAAAAGTTGCCGACGACGTTCAAACCGAATTGGAAAAAGTCAGCGGAGTTTCTTCCGTGAGCGTTATTGGCGGGAAAACCGAACAGATACAAGTGATTTTAGACCCGAAGAAAGCGGAAAGTTATGGGTTGGATATCCAAAGTGTTGCCGGACTAATCAAGGCTTCAAACGCAAATGTTCCTCTCGGAGTCGTTAGTTTGGATAAGCTAAATTATTCTTTTCGAATAGACAATCGCTATCAAACAATAGAAGATATAAACAATTTACCTCTATTCTCGTTCTCCGATCAAAACTCAACACAGCTTCTTTTAAAAGACATTGCGACAATAAAAAAAGGATTTCCGGAGCAAGCGGTCTTAACAAGAATTTTAATAAAAGGTGAAAAATCTTTGCCGGCGGTGTCACTTCAAGTGTTCAAAAAAGACGGTGGAAATATTTTGAGCATAGTCGATGCGACCAAAGCGGCCGTTGATAAAATGAAACAGAACGGCATAATCCCGACTTCTGTAAAAATGGCCGTAACAAACGATAATTCCGATTT
>Ga0172379_10001756_pt1 | contig 41607 bp, 38 predicted proteins | sample GrowelOW334metaG_FD_119756 | JGI IMG/M metagenome (GOLD analysis project Ga0172379, IMG submission 119756) | Groundwater microbial communities from an aquifer near a municipal landfill in Southern Ontario, Canada - Groundwater well OW334 metaG | ecosystem: Environmental > Aquatic > Deep... | reverse complement strand
GGACCCCAACGGTGAGCGTTCGGTTTAAATGATAAGCGGCGGAGCGTGCAATCTGTGAGCGGCGCAGATGCATTGAGAGCGTCGGCTTTTTGAATCGGGCTACGTCCGCTTTGGGCACGGAGCGGAAGCTCATTCAACATGAGGCACTGACCGTTCAGGCCGGCGACCGGCCATCGACGTTTGTCGCCTTGATTTTCGGCAGTGAACCCTTGGCCGACGCTGAGCGTGCAACGGTTCGATCAGTCTCGCCGTACCACCAGCGCCGACTCTTCGGCGCGTTGCGTCGTGGCCTTCCGGGAATCGGCGCCTATTCATTGCGGACACGCGACTCGGATTCACCTCACGCTCAGTAAGTCTCCACGTGGTAGCGGCCTTGTTGCAGCAGTTGCGCCTGGAGTGCCTTCCAGTCGAGACCATGATGGCTGCAGACGTCGCTGAAGGCTTGGTCGACTCCTGTCTCCATACCCTTCAGTCCGCACAGGTACAGATAGGTATTCTCGTCGCGCAGCAGGTGCACAACAGCTTCGCCGCGTGCGCGGATGAGATCCTGAACGTACTGCTTTGCTTGCTCGGGGACTCGCGAAAAGGCCAGGTTGATGTCGATGAATTCCTTCGGCAGCCTGGTCAGCGGACCGAAGTAGGGCAGTTCGGCGGGAGTGCGGGCGCCGAAGAACAGCATCAGTTGGCCGTCCTCCTTGGGAAGTGATTTCCGGCGCCTGCGCTCGGTCATCGCGCGCATGGGAGCGGAGCCGGTGCCGGTGCAGATCATCAAGAGATTGCTGCCGGGATGATTCGGCATCAGAAAACTCGTACCGTAGGGTCCGACGACTTGTACCTTGTCGCCCTTTTTCAGATCGCAGAGAAAGTTCGACGCCACGCCGAGCACTGGAGTGCCGTCGTGATCGGCGGTCACTCGTTTCACTGTGAGCGACAGATTGTTGTAGCGCGGACGTTCGCCGTCGCGTGGGCTGGCGACCGAGTAGAGACGAACATGGTGCGGCTTGCCGTTGGCATCGAGCCCTGGCGCCATGATGCCGATGGTCTGGCCTTCAAGCACCGGAAACGAGGTATTGCCGAAGTCGAGCACGATGTGGCGGATATCGCTAGACGCGTCTTCGGCCGTCAGGCGAAAGTTGCCGCTGACGGTTGCCACTGCAGGCTTCTGGATCGAGTAAAGATTGACGTAGGGGTGCGCGGCCGACCAGGGGGGCGGGGCAATGCCGCCCTGACCTGAGGTGGAGGCCGTGGCAATCCGCTCCACGTCATCGGGCAGGACTGCGGACGAGCTGTCTGCTGTGGCCGGAAGGCTGTCCTCGAGGGCGACCTGTGCCGGCAGCGTATCCCACAGCAGTTGCTCGGCCAGGGGATAGGCGCTTTCCGCCCGAACATGGCGCCAGTTGTCGATGGCGCCCGTAGGGCAGGGCGAAATGCAGGCGTAGCAGAACCCGCATTTCTCGGCGTCGACCACGTAGTTGCGCGAGTCGTGGCTGATTGCGTTGACCGGGCAGGTTTCCTCGCAGGTGTTGCAGCGAATGCAGATCTCGGGATCGATCAGGTGCTGACGCAGAATCGTCACCTGCGATGTCGTAACAGCAGCAGTGGCCATGTTCGCTCCCGGCGCTCAGGCCGCCTCAATTGAAGCGGACATATTCAAAGTCTACCGCCTGATTGTTGATGCCGCGTGCCGGCGGTGCGATCCAGTTGGCGAACTTGCCAGGCTCCGCGACACGGCCCATGAGGGAGGCGACAAAGACGCGATCCTCGAGTGAAGGCAGCCACTCAAGGTGATGGTGTGTCCATTCCGCTTCGGAGAGAACCTTGCCCGTGGGGGAAATCTTCGACGAGGACAGTGGGCCGATCTTGCGATTGAAGGCCTTGTGCGGCGCCGCGAGCGTGAAGGGAATGCCCTGCTTCTGGAGGATCTTGTTCCAGCGCTCGATGCCCGATATCGCATCGCGAACGTAGTCGTCGCGCAGGCGTTCGTTCAGCGCATTCAGGTAGGGGGCCTGGGTGGCGATGATTTGCCCGTTGGCAACTTCGAGGATCGGGTAGGTGGCATCGCTGAGCTGATGGTCGTCGTCCTGCTTGGTTTCCTCGTAGCGGCCCTTGAGCCCCGTGTTGTAGAAGGTGGCGGCATTCGACGAAACGTCTGCGCCGAAAAGATCCATGGTCACGCTGAAGTGAAAGTTCAGGTAGCGCTGTATGGTGGGCAGGTCGATCACTCCGGCGGCGCGGATCTTGGCCACGTCGTCGGTCTTCAGCTGGTTCATTACCTCGCAGGTGCGCTGGATGACGCGCCCGACGCCGGATTCGCCGACGAACATGTGGTGCGCTTCCTCGGTCAGCATGAACTTGCAGGTGCGGGCCAGTGGATCGAAGCCGGATTCGGCCAGCGAGCAGAGCTGGTACTTGCCGTCGCGGTCGGTGAAGTAGGTGAACATGAAAAAGGCCAGCCAGTCCGGTGTCTGTTCGTTGAATGCACCCAGGATGCGGGGATTGTCGGCATCGCCCGAGCGGCGCTCGAGCAGGGCTTCGGCTTCCTCGCGGCCATCGCGGCCGAAATAGGCATGCAGCAGGTAGACCATGGCCCAGAGGTGGCGCCCTTCCTCGACATTGACCTGGAACAGGTTGCGCATGTCATAGAGCGAGGGGCAGGTCAGGCCCAGATGGCGTTGCTGCTCGACCGAGGCGGGCTCGGTGTCGCCCTGGGTGACGATCAGCCGGCGCAGGTTGCTGCGGTATTCCCCCGGCACCTCCTGCCAGGCGGCTTCGCCCTTGTGCGCGCCGAAATTCACTTTGCGTCCGGGTTCGGCCGAGTTGAGGAAGATGCCCCAGCGGTAGTCCGGCATCTTGACGTAATCGAAGTGCGCCCAGCCGCCGGGATCGACGCTGACCGCGGTGCGCAGGTAAACGTCGAAGTTCTGCGAGTCATCCGGGCCCATGTCCTTCCACCAGTTGATGAACTCCGGCTGCCAGTGCTCGAGGGCGCGTTGCAGGGTCTTGTTTTCAGAGAGGTCTACGTTGTTGGGGATTTTCTGGTTGTAATCGATGCTCATGGCATTCTCCAAATATATGTGATTTCGTGGAAGCGTCAGACGCGTTCCCAATTGAATTTCGCCTTGTTGCCGCTGCCGAAGACCTTCAGCGCACCCGCTTCGCCTACCGCATTGGGGCGGATGAAGATCCAGTTCTGCCAGGCAGAGAGACGGCCAAAGACGCGTGTTTCCATGGTTTCGCCGGGGCCGAAGCGAAGATTGGCTTCCATCGCCGTCAGCGCGTCCGGGGAAAGGCTGGCGCGCTCTTCCAGCACGAGGCGAATCTCGTCTTCCCAGTCGAGGTCGTCCGGCGTGGCGGTTACCAGGCCCAGCGCAGATGCTGCGGCGGCGCCAAGCGGCTTTCCGATCGCTGCTCTGGCGGCGGCAATCGGCGCCTCTTCTTCATAGAAGCGTGCGGCGATGCGGTAGCGTCCATTGACCATCGGATAGCTGCCGAAATTCATCTCCGATAATGTCACTTTGGCTTCCTGCTCAGGATCGTCAGGCAGGGAGAGCATGTAGCTGCGGTCGGCGGCAAACAGCAGTTCGGCCAGTGTGCCGGCAAAGCAGCTGTCCTGCTCGACCAGGGCGATCAGGGTGCGCGACGTGACATCGAGTCGCGCCAGCGTTCGCCGCAGCATGCCTGTGACCTCGCGTACCAGCCAGTGCTGCCGGTGCTTTGCCAGCGCCGCGTCGGCATCGAGGACGAACTGGGCGTTGCCGGTGGTCTTCAATACCCAGGTGCCAATCTCCAGATCATTGGTACGCAGCATCAGGATCGCGTCATCGAGTTCACGCGCCATCAGCAGCGGCCACCAGGAAGCGCCGGCGGCAACGATCGCATCGATCTCGTTCGCAGGCATGGCCGATGGTGCGGCGACCATAAGCGTCGCCCGGCGCGACTTGCGGTCGATCACTACGTCTATGGTTTCGTAGTGGTAGCCGGCATCATCGATTACGCGCTTGAGGGGGGGCAGGGCTGCTCCCTGGACATCCGTGGGGCGGTCGCTCAGGGCGGCGAGCTGTTCGGCCCGCTGCTTTACCTTCTCGGCGAATTGCTGGGGCTTGGCGTAGTCGTCGATGAGGCGCCATTCCTTGGCCCGCTGCGCGCGTACGCCTTCGGTCAGCGTGCAGAACATGTCGGCGCGGTCGCGCCTGACGTGGCGCTTGTCGGTGACGCGGGTGAGGCCACCCGTTCCGGGCAGGACGCCGAGCAGCGGAACTTCGGGCAGGCTCACGGCGGATGAGCGATCATCGACCAGGATGATTTCGTCGCAGGCGAGCGCCAGCTCATAGCCGCCGCCGGCGGTAGTGCCATTGCAGGCGGCGATGAACTTGAGCCCCGAATGGCGACTCGAATCCTCGATGCCATTGCGCGTCTCGTTGGTGAATTTGCAGAAATTCACTTTCCAGGCGTGGGTCGAAAGGCCCAGCATGAAGATGTTGGCGCCGGAGCAGAAGATGCGATCTTTGGCGCTGGTGACGACGACCGTGCGGACTTCCGGATGCTCGAAGCGGATGCGTTGCAGAGCGTCGTAGAGCTCGATGTCGACACCGAGGTCATAGGAATTCAGCTTCAGTTTGTAACCGGGCTTGATGCCGCCGTCCTCGTTGATGTCGAGATGGAGCGTGGCGACCGGGCCGTCGCAGCTCAGGCGCCAGTGCTTGTACTGATCGGGATGAGTGTCGTAGGTGATGGTCTGCCGGGGGGCTGCTGGATAAGTCATTCGCTTCTCCGTGTTGTGTGTTGGTTTACTTCAGTGCCGTGACAGCTTGACGCAATTGCACGAGGCAATCTTCCGGGCGCCGGCCGGTGGTGTCGAGTGTGAAGTCCGCTTTCGAATAGAGGGATTCGCGCGCGACGAGGATGCGGCGCATGTCTTCCATGGCTTCGGTATTGCCTTCCATGGGACGGAAGTCGCCCTGGGCGACCACGCGCGACATGTGTTCTTCGGGGGTCGCCTTGACCCAGACGGTAAAGCAGTTCATCAGCAGCAGATTGAAGGTTTCCGCCTCGGAAACGATGCCGCCGCCGACGGTGATGACAGCGCTCTCGTGCTCGGCAATGAAGCTTTCCAGGCAGCGTCGCTCGAGGCGGCGAAAACCGGGCTGGCCATAGAGCATGAATATTTCGTTGAGGCTCATGCCGGCTTCGGCCTCGATTGCGGTATTGAGTTCAACGAAAGGCAGGGACAGTTCGCTGGCCAGCGCGCGGCCGAGAGTCGACTTCCCCGCACCGCGCAGACCGACCAGGGCGATGCGCTTTCTGCGCGAAGCATCTTCGTTGCCGAAATCACGCATCAGGCGCAGTAGCGCTTCCTCGAGCCGGTTGGGCGAAAGCTGTTCGAGGAAGCGGGAGATCAACCGGTACTCCGGAGAGCTGTGCTGCGGTTCCAGAAGTTCGATCAGGGAAATGCCCAGAGCATGAGCGACGTGGCGCAGCACGATGATGGAGGGATTGGTCTCACCGCTTTCCACCTGTGCCAGATAGCGCTCCGAAACATCGGAATTCAGCGCCAGACTCTTGCGCGACATGCCACGCCGTGCACGTGCTTCACGGACACGGAGACCGAGTGCCTGGATGAACTCGGCGTCGGCGGCTTCGTCAATGAAGGGCAATGACGCGGATGTTTCGGCTTTTGCGGGTGATTCCATAGTGGTTGGGCGTAGGTTTTACGGCAATAGGGCGCTCGAATAGGTACTATAGTACATGATTGAGGAATACAAGTGAAATATTTTTTTAAACCTAAACGAAAAGTGGGTATTGAAATCCTGTAAGCCATTGAACAAAGACTATAAACAAGGGTCGATTAGGGTCAGGAAAAATAATGCATATCCCTATTGACGGGCCAGTTTTTTTGACTCATACTTCGCTCAGAATGTGCAGTATGGTTCAGCAGAGGAACAATAGTTCCACGTCTAACTAACGAATTACGCGTCCAGCGCACAGCAGTGCAAAGGATAGCTAACGAGGAGGCACCAATGGCTGATGGTATGTTCGACCAGTTCAAGAACTGGTATGAGAAGCGCCACGACTATGCGCGTGATTGGAAGGCGCGCACCGGTGGTCAGGTTGTGGCGACGATGTGTACCTATACGGCGGAGGAATTGCTGATCGCTGCCGGCATGCTGCCGGTCCGTGTGCTTGGCGCACATGAGCCGCAGAACGTCACCGAGCCGCACATCTTCGGCATGTTCTGCCCCTTCTGCCGCGATTCGCTGGCCCAGGGCCTGCTCGGCCGCTACGACTACTGTCAGGGCGTTACCCTCACGCAGTCCTGCATTCAGTATCGGCAGACCTTCAGTTCATGGCGCGGCAATGTGCCTACCGTGGAGTGGGATTACTACGTGGCGATGCCGAACGAGGTGCAGTCGGCTCATGCACGCAAGGCTCACTATGCCGAGATTCAAGCGTTTCGCGTTTTCCTGCAGGCACTCACCGGCAAGGAATTGACCGATGCGATGCTCAAGGAGGCACTGGCGGTAGTCGATGAAAACCGTCGCCTGTTGCGCGAGTTGTTCGAGTACCGCAAGGAAGCCAACCCCAAGGTGACGGGGTGTGAAGCTCTGTATGCGTCGATTACCGCTCAATTTGTCGACAAGCGCGAGCACAACGAACTGCTGAAGAAAGTGCTTGCCGCGCTTCCTACCCGTCAGTTGAATCGTCCAGAAGGCGTTCGCTTCATGACCATCGGTTCCGAAAACGACGACCTCGCCTTCATGGCCATGGTCGAGTCGGTCGGATCGACCATCGTCATCGACGATCAGTGTTCGGGTACCCGCTATTTCTGGAACCAGTCGAAGCCCGAGGACGATGTCATCAAGGCGATCGCCGACCGTTATTGCGACCGGCCCGCCTGTCCGACCAAGGATTACCCGGCGCACACCCGCTACGATCATGTGCTCGGCCTGGCCAAGGAGTTCAATGCGCGCGCGGCGATTTTCCTGCAACAGAAGTTCTGCGATCCGCATGAGGGTGATTACCCGGATCTGAAGCAGCATCTTGAAAGCAACGGCATCCCGACGCTGTTCCTGGAATTCGACATTACCAACCCCATCGGCCCCTTCCGCATCCGTATCGAGGCGTTCCTCGAAACGATGAGCGACGAAGAGCTGTTCTGAACTGCCGGGAGAGAATGATGAACGCACCGAACAAATATCCGACCGAACCCCTCAAGCTGTGGGGCAAGGCCAAACAGCTGCGCGAGCAGTACTACCAGAACTACGCACGGGCCAAGGACAACGGCGGTCTGCGCTGGTCCGGCTCGGCCTGGGCGCTGGATGCGCTGCCGGCGGGTCTGGGTGATGATGTCTATTCACTCACGGGTGAGCCTTACGCCGCCGCCATTGCGCACGACAAGAAGTTCGCCAAGGAGTGCATGGATGCCGCCGAGTCGGTAGGCTTTGCCCGCGACCTTTGCTCCTACATGCGTATTTACTGGGGTGGCATGCACCTCGACAAGTACCTTTACGGCGGTAAATTCCCGAAAGCCGACTTCATTTTCCAGACGCAGATCTGCTGCTCGCACTCAAAGTGGTACCAGCACGTTGCCAAGGAAGAGCAGATACCTCAGTTTTACGTGGATGTTGGCGTCGGTCCCTACAAGGACATGAACGAGGCGCGCCTCGACTACGTGTCCAACCAGTTGCACGACGGCATCGAGTTTCTGGAGAAGTCCACGGGCCGCACGTTCGACGACGAAAAGTTCATCAAGGCGGTCAAGAACGAGATGCGCTCGACCAGCCGCTGGGCGGATATTTGCGCCCTGAACAAGGTCAAGCCGGCGCCGCTCGACGAAAAGACCATGTACTCGCTGTATGTGCTGGCCACTTTGTCGAAGTCTTCCCAATGGTGTGCCGACTTCTACGACGAACTCTACGAGGAAGTGAAGGATCGCGTCGCCCGCGGCATTGCTGCGGTGCCCAATGAGAAGTGCCGCATGATGTCGGATACGCAGCCGCCCTGGTCCTTCCTCAAGATCTTCCGCTACCTCGAAAGCTTCGGTGCGGTGTCGATCGGCTCGCTCTACACCTTCGCCCTCGAAGGCATCTGGGAAGACAAGCCGGACGGCAGCTGGGGCGGTCGTTCCCTGCCCTGGGAAAACGGCATCGAGATGAATACCCGCGAACAGGCGGTGCGCCTGTATGCCGACTGGAATCTGTCCAAGCCGCAGTGGCAGCACTTCTTCGATCCGCGCCTGAAAACCGCAATGATGCTGCGCATCGTCAAGGAGTGGCAGGTCGATGGCGTCATGCTGCACTTGAACCGCGGCTGTGAAGGTCTTTCGATGGGGATCATGGAAAACCGCATGGGCATCGCCAAGGCTGGAGTGCCGATCATGACCTTCGAAGGAAACATGGGTGACGAGCGGGAATTCGACGAAGCGCGGGTTCAGGCACGGGTCGACGCCTTCATGGAGCAACTCGGGCTGCGCCGTCAGGCTGCCTAACTTGTTCAAGAAAAATTACAGGAGGAATTCAAGATGATTACCGCTGGAATCGATATGGGCTCGCGCAGCGTCAAGGTGGTGCTGCTGGAGGAACTCAAGGTGGACGGCGCGCCGGCTTTGAAATACGGTGTCAAGAAGGTGCACATCATGATGCCAGGCGACCTGGACCAGGATGTGGCGGCCGACAAGGCGTATGACGATGCACTGGCCGCCGCCGGTCTGAAGCGTGGAGATGTCAAGGCCGTGTTTGCCACCGGCGCCGGTCGCAAGCAGGTTGGCTTTGCCGCCGAAGGCATCACCGAGATGACCGCGGGCGCGAAGGGTGCGGTATTCATGTACCCACAGGCCCGTACCGTGGTCGATGTCGGCGCCGAGGAAGGGCGTGGCATGAAGACCGACGCGGAGGGCCGCGCAATTGACTTTGCCGGCAATGAAAAATGCGCGGCGGGGGCTGGCTCCTTCGCCGAAGCCATGTCGCGGGCGCTGCAGATGACACTCAAGGAATTTGGCGACGCCAGTCTCAAGTCCGACAAAACCATCCCCATGAATGCGCAATGCACGGTCTTTGCCGAGTCCGAGGTGGTGTCGCTGATCCATGCGTCGACGCCGAAGAATGACATCGCCAAGGCCGTGCTCGATGCGGTCGCCAGCCGGGTTTGTGCGATGGTGCGCCGGGTCGGCATCGAGGGCGAAGTGGTACTGATCGGCGGCATGGTACACAACGCCGGCTTCGTCCAGTCCCTGAAGACATCGATGGGCGTCGACACGATTTCCCTGCCGGATATGCCCGAGTACATCAGCGCGCTGGGTTGCGCCCTGATTGCCGCCGAGCGTCAGCACTGATGAAACCCCTGCGTAGCGGGCGGGCCAGCAAAAGAAGCTGACCTCGCCGCTACGGATGAACCCCTACGCATAAGGAGCGAAAAATGAATGCAGAAGTGGTAGCGGAAACCGTCCCCGAAAAGAAGGAATTCTGGCGTTGGCAGGAAAGCGTCTGGATCGACGAAACCAAGGACTGGAAGACCGCCAAGATCATCACCTGCGGTATTGACGTCGGTTCGGTGTCCTCCCAGGCGGTACTCGTGGTCGACGGCGAACTCTATGGCTTCAACAGCATGCGCACCGGCAGCAGTTCGCCTGATTCGGCGACCAACGCGCTCGCTGGCGTAATGGACAAGTGCGGCATGAAACTCGAGGACATTCACTATGTCATCGGCACCGGCTACGGTCGGGTCAATGTGCCTTTCGCGCACAAAGCCATTACCGAGATTGCCTGTCATGCCCGCGGCGCCAACTACATGGGCGGCAACGGCGTGCGCACCATTCTCGACATGGGCGGCCAGGACTGCAAGGCCATTCACTGCGACGAAAAGGGCAAGGTCACCAACTTCCTGATGAACGACAAGTGCGCGGCCGGTACCGGGCGCGGCATGGAAGTGATTTCCGACCTGATGCAGATCCCGATTGCCGAACTCGGCGCGCGCTCCTTCGACGTCGATGTCGAGCCGGCAGCCGTGTCATCGGTGTGCGTGGTGTTCGCCAAGTCCGAGGCGCTCGGTTTGCTCAAGGCCGGCTACACCAAGAACAAGGTGATCGCGGCCTATTGCCAGGCGATGGCCGAGCGCGTAGTTTCGCTGCTGGAGCGGATCGGCGTCGAGGAGGGCTTCTTCATCACCGGTGGCATTGCCAAGAATCCAGGCGTGGTCAATCGCATCGAAAGACTGCTCGGCATCAAGGCGATGGAAACCAAGGTGGATAGCCAGATCGCCGGCGCCCTGGGCGCCGCTTTGTTCGGCTACACGCTGATGTCGAAGAAAGCGGCTGCTGCCTGATAGCCTCTTGCGGCAGACGGTTTGTTGCCGGCTGCCGGGCCTGACCAGAAGGGAAAAGACATGATCGCCAACTACGGTTACAAGGACGGTTCGGGTGAGTACTACATCAGCATCGACACCGACAAGTGCATCGGCTGCACGGCCGAGCGCGCGTGTCTGACGGCGTGTCCGAAGCAGATGTTCGAAATCATCACCGATGATTACGACGACGAAGTGGCCTGGATCAAGAAGCCCAACTGCCGCACCCTGGCCTATGACTGCTCCGAATGCAAGCCTGCGGGTGGCTACAGCAGCCTGCCGTGCACTACTGCCTGCACTCCGGGCGCGATCAAGCACTCATGGTAAGCGAGGTGATTCCCATGGCTGAAAAACGGGTTTTCATTCCAATCGCCCAGGCCAAGGTGGTCAGTCCCGAGGACGCCTTGCTCAAAGAGGGCTGGGTGCGCCAGACCATCATCGGCGAGCCGCGCTTGTCCGAAATCGTGCAGAACTACAAGGCGATGGGCTTTGAGGTTCATGTCGAGGAGTTCAAGACTGACGGCGACGGTTGCAACACCTGTTTCGACACGGGTCAGGGGATGGGTTTCATGTATGGCACGGTCTACGTTCGCAAGCGTGGCGAACCGGCTGGCGAAGACGAACTGTTTTAGGGAAAACCTTTTAGCCACAGAGATCACAGAGGACACAGAGGTAAAACCTCCCCATGCCTTTCTCTGTGCTCTCTGTGTCCTCTGTGGCTAGTTGTTCTTGGACTTGGCTTTCACTGCAAAATTAAACAAGGAGGAATGAAATGCCTGATCAGAAAAGAGTAATGCGCGTACTGCGCCAATCGGATCTGGATGCCATCGTTGCAATTGACGCATTCGCATCGAAAGAACCGCGACGCGAGTACTACGAGCGCAAGATTGCCGGCATCCTGAATAAGCATGCCAACATCAATACGTCGATCGTCTGTGAGATCGACGGCAAAGTCGTCGGTTTCATCATGGGTTATGTGTTTTTCGGTGAATTTGGAATCACCGATGCGACAGCGACAATCGACACGCTGGGCGTCCATCCCGATTCCCGGAAACACGGTGTGGCGGCGGAGATGCTCGAAACCTTCCTGATGAACATGAAGGCGGCCGGAGTGAAGAAGGTCTATACGCTGGTGAACTGGGACGATTTCGGCCTCGAAAAATTCTTTGCGATGAACAGGTTTGTGCCGTCGAAAAGAATCAATTTGGAATGCGTGCTTCCCTGAGACCGAACCGGCACGTCGACGGGTCATGTGGATAGACACCCACTGTCATACGAAGTACTCGTACGACAACTGGCTGGAGCCGCTTGACCTGATCCGGCGTGCGAAGGCTCTCGGTCTGGATGGTGTCTGCATTACCGAGCACTACTCCTATGAGGCTTCGGAACCGGTCGAGCGCATCGGCCGTGAGGAGGGACTGCTGGTGTTGCGCGGAGTGGAAATCGCTACTGACCGTGGTCACCTGTTGGCCTACGGCGTCATGGACGACGGCTGGAACGTTTGGGATCGCAACAGCTATCTCCCCATGGACGAGGTGATTGAACGGATCAATCTCCTCGGTGGCCTCTGTGTTCCGGCTCACCCCTTCCGCGAGATAGGGCTCTCCAGTCCGCTCGATAGTTTGCTGGAACTGGAGGGCATCGCTGCGGTTGAGTCACACAACGGAGGCAACATCGACAGTGACAACGACCTGGCCATCCACGCGTCGCAGCATCTCGGGCTGCCGACGCTGGGCGGCAGCGATTGCCACAAGACCGTGGCGGTGGGTCGCTGCGCCACCGAGTTTTCGCAGCCGGTGCACGACATGACGAGTTTTCTTGCAGCAGTGAGAGCGGGGGCCTGTCGGGGCGCATATTACGCGCCCTACAAGCAGGCATAGTCGCAGCAAGTCAGCAGAAGGGCGTGGCCCCGCGAGGCAACGCAGATAGTCGGAATACGCATCGAGGAGGCACACCATGCAGGCCGTACAGACGTCCGAGATCAGGTGGTACAAGACCCGGCAGGCGCCCGATGCAGCGGGTTTCAGCGTAGATACGGGCGTCAAGGTCAAGCTCATCATCGATGGCAAGGATGTCGAGGCGCCCGAGGGGGTTTCGCTGCTCTCCGCCGCGAGCGCCGCAGGCATCTACATTCCGGCTCTCTGCGCCCATCCCGATCTGCCGCCAAGCTCGCAGCGCGGCGGCGGCGATAGCGGCTGCAATCTGTGCGTGGTCGAAATTGCCGGCACTACCGGCATGCGCACGTCCTGCTCGATTCCGGTCGAGGCCGGCATGGTCGTGACAACGACTTCTCCCGCAATCGAAAAGCTGCGCAAGGAGCGCATCGCCAAGACTTTGGGCACGCACCCCCATGTCTGTCTGACCTGTCCGCAGCGCGACGGCTGCAGCCGCACCACCTGTTCTTTCGGTAATCCCGTCGAGCAACGCTGCTGCTCCATATTCAATAGCTGCGAATTGCGCAAGGTTGCCGATTACGTGGGTATTCCCGCGACGACACCGAACTACAAACACGTCCAGCTGCCGGTGATCAAGGACGAGCCCTTCTACGATCGCGACTACAACCTGTGCATCGACTGCCGGCGCTGCCTGGTGGCCTGCAATGACGTGCGCGGTGTCGGCTGTCTCGAGGTCAAGAATACCGACGGGCGCACCTGGGTGGGGACGATCGCGGCGACGCTGCTCGAATCGGGCTGCAAGTTTTGCAGTGCCTGCGTGACGGTCTGCCCGACCGGGGCCCTGATGGACCGCACGCTGGATGTGGCGCGCCTGGAAGAAACGCAAGTGCCCTGCAAGGCAACCTGTCCCGCCGGCATTGACGTGCCACGCTACGTGCAACTGGTAGGTTTGGGCATGTACGGCGAGGCGGTCGCGGTGGTGCGCGAAAAGCTGCCGTTTCCCGGCATTCTCGGCCGTGCCTGCTTCAGCCCGTGTGAAACGGCCTGCCGGCGCAAGGATCTCGACGATCCCTTGTCGATCCGCAGCCTGAAGCGCATCGCGGCCGACAACGATACCGGTCTGTGGCGCATGCACTCCAAGCAGTTGCCGCCCTCAGGCAAAAAGGCGGCGGTGGTGGGTGCCGGGCCGGGAGGACTGACGGCCGCCTATTATCTGGCGAAGAAAGGTCATGCCGTCACCGTATTCGATGCGTTGCCCGCAGCCGGTGGCATGGCCCGCTATGGAATTCCCTCGTACCGCGTTCCGCTGGCCGTGATCGACCAGGAGGTCGCCGAGGTCGAAAAGCTCGGCGTGGTATTCCGCTATAATACCCGTATCGAGAGTGTGGATGAATTGAAAGAGCAGGGCTTTGATGCAATCTTCCTGGGTATCGGTGCGCAAAATGGCGACGCGCTCGGCATTCCCGGTGACACGCTGCCCAACGTGATCGACAGCCCGAGCTTTCTGCGCGCCGCGACGATGGGCAAAGTCGGCGCTGGTGATACGGCGATCGTCATCGGCAAGCGCGTCGCGGTGATCGGCGGCGGCAACGTCGCGACCGACAACGCACGTTCCGCGCGGCGCCTCGGAGCCGAAATCGTGGATATGGTGTATCGCCGTACCCGCGAGGAAATGCCGGCGCGCGACGATGAGGTTCAGGGTTGCATAGACGAGCGGGTGAACCTGCGTTTCCTGCTGGCGCCGAAGAAGATCGAGCTCAACGACAGCGGCAGCTCGCGCCTGAAGATCACCTACGTCAAGATGGCGCTCGGCGAGCCCGATGCATCGGGTCGTCGCCGTCCCATGGAGATTGCGGGCAGCGAGTTTGCCGAGGATGTCGATCTGGTCATCGGCGCCATCGGTCAGCGCCCCGAGGAGTTTCCCGGCTACAGCGTGCAGATTTCCAAGAACGGTCGCGTCCAGGTGCGCGAGGACAGCATGCTCACCAGCCGTCCCGGTGTCTATGCCGGCGGCGACTGCGTGCTCGGCCCCTCCTCGTTGATCGAGTCGGTGGCCCAGGGGCGCAAGGCGGCCGCGGCGATGGATGCCTATCTGGGTGGCGACGGTGACATCGAGGAGAACCTTCTGCCGGATTGGGATACCGATCCGCATATCGGACGCGAGGAGGGCTTCAACACCCGGAAGCGCATGCATCCGACATTCATCGATCCGGGCAAGCGCAACAACTGGAACGAAGTCGAGCTCGGCTTTGACGACGCGACCGCGCGCGCCGAGGCCTTGCGCTGTCTCAAGTGCAATCTCGCAGCGAAGATCGAGGACATGGTGCTGCCGCCCGAAGCCTGGCTGGAATTCACCGCCGAGAACGTTGCCGGCGTGCCCACGGATGCCAGCGTGTTCCAACTGCTCGACGCCGACAAGAAAGTACTCCTGATCAAGGGCGTGGAGAACCTGCGCGAAGGACTGGAGGCGATGCTCGACAAGGCCGATATCGCCAAGTTCTTCGTGTTCGAGGATGCCCCCTTCTTCAGCCAGCGCGAGAACCAGCTGGTACAGGCCTATATGCAGCAGTACGGCGGCATGCCGCCCGGCGTCGGCGTCGACGAGATGGACGATCTTTTCTAACCGCAGCACGCAGAACTCCAGGGGACATTCATGGCAGATTTCAAGTTCATTTCCTACGAGGAGCAGGGCGATCAGCTTTGCCTTGCCATCAACCGGCCGCCCTACAACGTGTTGGACATTGCGACCATGGAAGAGATGAATACCGCTCTCGACCTGGCGATGGAAAACACCACGGCCAAGATCCTGGTCGTAACCGGCAACGGTGACAAGACCTTCTCCTCAGGCGTGGACGTGGTCGATCACACGCCCGATAAGGTGGTGAAAATGATCGAGGTGTTCCACGGCATCCTGAAGCGCCTGATGCAGGTGCCGATTCCTACCGTGGCCGCGGTCAACGGAGCGGCCCTGGGCGGCGGCTGCGAACTGGCCATCGCCTGCGACATGGTGGTTGCTGCGGACAGCGCCAAGCTCGGTCAGCCGGAAATCAAGCTGGGCGTGTTTCCGCCGATTGCCGCGATCCTGTTGCCGCGGCAGTTGCCGATGACCAAGGTGATGGAGTTGCTGCTGGGCGGCGGCATCATCGATGCGCAGGAAGCGCATCGCCTCGGCCTGGTGAACTGCGTGTTTCCCAAGGAGACCTTCGCCGCCGACACGGCAAAGTTCCTCCACCAGTTCACCTCGCTGTCCCGCGTCGCGCTGATCCACACCAAGAAGGCGGTCAAGGAGGCGGCAACCCGGCCGTTCTACGAGGCCCTGTTCCACATCGAACAGCACTACCTCAAGGATCTGATGGCCACCGAGGATGCCAAGGAAGGCCTGAACTCGTTCATCGAGAAGCGCAAGCCGGTTTGGAAGAACAAGTGAGACATCGGACAACGAAGAAACCAGGAGAGCATCAATGATTCCAAAGAGCATACAGACATGGCAGATGACGGTACCTGGAACGCTGAAGCGGACTGAAACTCCCGTGCCCGAATTGCAGCCGGGCGAGGCGCTGGTGGAGATTCGCGGTTGCGGCGTCTGCCATACCGATCTGTCCTACTTTTACATGGGCGTGCGCACCGAGCAGCCACCTCCCTTGTCGCTCGGTCACGAGATTTCCGGTGTCGTGGTTGCGGGAGATGCCCGCGTGCTCGGCAAGGAAGTGATCATTCCGGCAGTACTGCCGTGCAACAAGTGCGAACTGTGCAAGACGGGACGCGGCAACCGCTGCCTCGCCCAGAAAATGCCGGGCAATTCGATGGGCATTTACGGCGGCTTTTCCAGTCATATCCCGGTGCCGGCCGCGGACCTGTGCATCGTGGGCAATCGCGGCCAGATTCCGCTGGAGCATCTTGCGGTGATCGCCGATGCGGTCACTACGCCCTACCAGGCGGCCAAACGGGCGAGGCTGCAGGCCGGTGACCGGGTCATCATCATTGGGGCCGCCGGTGGTGTCGGCAGCTTCATGACGCAGGTGGCCAAGGGGATGGGCGCCAGTACCGTCATCGGCATCGACATCAACGAGGAAAAGCTCGAATTCATGAAGGGCTACGGCGCGGACTTCACGATCAATCCGAAGGGCAAGAGCGCCAAGGAAGTGAAGGAAGTTTTCAAGGGCTACTGCAAGGAAAAGGGCATTCCCTCGAACTACGGCTGGAAGATCTTCGAGGTCACCGGCACCAAGCCGGGCCAGGAGCTGGCATTGTCGCTGCTGTCCTTCACCGGAATGCTGATGGTGGTCGGTTACGGCACCGACGAGACTTCCTACATGCTGTCCAGATTGATGGCCTTCGACGCCGAACTCATCGGCACCTGGGGCTGCCTGCCCGAGCACTATCCAAAGGTGCTCGACATGTGCATTGACGGGCGTATCGTGCTCGCGCCGTTTGTCGAGACCCGGCCCATGAGCCAGATCGAGCAGGTCTTCGACGAAGCGCACCACGGCAAGCTGAAGCGGCGCGTAATTCTGACACCGGACTTTTGAGAACCTATTTGGCCACAGAGGTCACAGGGGACTCAGAGAAAGCCGCTTCACGGCCTTTCTTCTGTGAACTCTGAGTACTCTGCGGCTGATTTCGGTTTTGGTTGATATTTACTAGGAGAAATAGCATGGCATTGGAATGGCTACGCAGGGAAAACGATCTCAAGGATCACCAGCTTTTCGATAACAGCCACTTCGGCACGGAAGCGCCGACGGTGATCTACGAGGAGCGCCCGGTGCTCGACGAAAAGGGTGCCGCGGTGTCCGGCCTGTTCTCGGCCTGGATCTGGCTGAACAATCCCAGCCAATACAACTCCTATACGACGGACATGGTGAAGGGCGTCATCGCCGGGATGCAGCGCGCTTCCAGTGATCGCAAGATCGTCGCCGTGGTATTCACCGCAGTAGGCGACAAGGCCTTCTGCACCGGAGGCAACACGGCCGAGTACTCTGCCTATTACTCCAAGCGTCCCAACGAGTACGGCGAGTATATGGACCTGTTCAATGCCATGGTGGACGGTATTCTCAACTGCAAAAAGCCGGTCATCTGCCGGGTCAACGGCATGCGTGTCGCGGGTGGTCAGGAAATCGGCATGGCGACCGACATCACCGTGTCCTCCGACATGGCGATCTACGGTCAGGCCGGTCCCAAGCACGGCTCGGCGCCGGTCGGCGGCTCGACCGACTTTCTGCCGTGGTTCCTCTCCATGGAAGATGCGATGTACAACTGCATCTCCTGCGAGACATGGAGCGCCTACAAGATGAAATCCAAGGGCCTCGTCACCAAGGTGGTGCCGGTGCTGAAGAAGAATGGCCAGTGGGTGAGAAATCCTCTGGTGCGCACCGATACCTTTGTCGACGATGGCGAAATCGTTTATGGCGAAGCGGTTGGCGGTGACAAGATCGCTGCCGCCAAGGCGCTGATCGCGGAGTGCAAGACCGATTTCGAACTGCTCGATGCCGAAGTCAATCGCCTGGTGTGGAAGTTCGCCAACCTGTTCCCCAACTGCCTGATCAACTCGATCGACGGCATCCGCGGCAAGAAGAAGTTCTTCTGGGACCAGATGAAACTGCCGAATCGCCATTGGCTTGCCGCGAACATGAATCACGAAGCCTGGCTCGGTTTCAATGCCTTCGATGCCAAGAAAGCAACCGGCAAGGACGTGATCGACTTCGTCAAGTTCCGCCAGCTGGTTGCCGAAGGCGCGCTGTTCGACGACAAGTTCGCCGAGCAGGTGCTGGCCAAGCCCAAGGGCTGATGGCATGCAACTGAACGGAAAGGTTGCCTTCGTCACCGGGGCGGGGCAGGGCATCGGCGCCTCGGTGGCCAAGGCCTACGCTCGTGAAGGCGCGAAGGTGGCGGTGATTGACCTCACGCTCGATAGCGCAGCTCATGTCGCCAAGGAGATCGCTGATGCCGGGGGCGAGGCGATGGGCGTCGCCTGTGATGTATCGGATCGTTCTCAGGTGGAGATGGCTGCGGCGCAGGTCAATGCCGCCTGGGGTCGCATCGATATTCTGGTGAATAACGCCGGAATCACCCGCACCGCGATGCTCAACAAGATGACCATCGAGCAGTGGCAGCAGGTGATCGGCGTGCATCTCACGGGAGCCTTCAACTGCCTGCAGGCGGTGGTCGGCGGCATGATCGAGCGCAAGTACGGACGTATAATTTACGTGACCTCGGCGGCCGGTGTTCTCGGCACGATTGGCCAGATCAACTACAGTGCGGCGAAGGCTGGGATTCTGGGCATGACCAAGAGCACGGCGAAGGAATTGGCGCGTTACAACATCACAGCCAATGCCATCGCGCCGGGAGCCGCGACGCCGATGACCGAAGTCATTCGCACCGACGAACGCTTCAAGGAGAAGTATCTGGATCGCATTCCTCTCGGGCGCTGGGCCGAACCCGAGGAGATCGCGCCGGTATTCGTTTTTTTCGCCTCCGACGCTTCGGCCTACGTTACAGGACAGATTCTTGCCGCCGACGGCGGCATGACCATACATTGATACTGGAGTTTTGATGAGTAGCCAACCGAGATTTAACTGGGAAGACCCGTTGCTGATGGACCAGCAGTTGAGCGACGACGAACGCATGGTGCGCGACACGGCAGCGGCCTATGCGCAGGACAAGCTTGCGCCGCGCGTGCTCGAAGCCTTCCGCCACGAAAAGACCGATCCGGCGATCTTCACCGAAATGGGTGCGCTTGGTTTGCTCGGTACGACGATCCCCGAGGAGTATGGCGGCGCGGGCATGAACTATGTCTGCTACGGTCTCGCCGCGCGTGAGGTGGAACGGGTCGATTCCGGCTATCGCTCGATGATGAGCGTGCAAAGCTCGCTGGTCATGCTGCCGATTTACGAGTTCGGCAACGAAGCGACCCGCCGCAAATACCTGCCCAAGCTTGCGACGGGCGAACTGATCGGCTGTTTTGGCCTGACCGAACCGAACCACGGATCGGACCCCGGCAGCATGATCACCCGCGCCCGTCAGGTCGATGGCGGCTACAGCATCTCGGGTTCGAAGATGTGGATCACCAACAGCCCGATTGCCGACGTGTTCGTCGTCTGGGCCAAGGATGATGGGGGCCAGATTCGCGGTTTCGTGCTCGAGAAGGGCTGGAAGGGCCTTACGGCTCCGGCCATTCACGGCAAGGTGGGCCTGCGCGCGTCGATCACCGGCGAGATTGTCATGGACGAGGTGTTCTGTCCGGAAGAAAATGCGTTTCCGGAGGTGCGCGGCCTCAAGGGGCCGTTCACCTGCCTCAATTCGGCGCGCTACGGCATCGCCTGGGGTGCGCTCGGCGCTGCCGAGTACTGCTGGCATGCGGCACGGCAATACACGCTGGACCGCAAGCAGTTCGGCCGGCCGCTGGCCGCCAACCAGCTGATCCAGCTCAAGCTGGCCAACATGCAGACAGAGATCACCATGGCCCTGCAGGGCTGCCTGCGCCTGGGACGGATGAAGGACGAAGGCACTGCTTCGGTCGAGATCACTTCGATCATGAAGCGCAATTCCTGCGGCAAATCGCTGGACATTGCCCGCATGGCGCGCGACATGCTCGGTGGCAACGGCATTTCCGACGAGTTTGGCGTGATCCGCCATGTGGTCAATCTGGAAGTGGTCAACACCTATGAAGGGACGCACGACATTCATGCGCTGATTCTGGGTCGCGCGCAGACGGGAATACAGGCATTCTTCTGAGATACTCGGGGTGTTCTCGCGGCAGGCAGCGAGAACAGATATCACATTCCAATACAGCGCTCGCCACAGAGCGGAGGAGGAAACCGTCATGCCAGAACTGAGCACTGCCGATCACGGCACATCGCCACCGCGAGTCAGCATTCCGCGCCAATACAACGCGGCCTACGACCTGATCCAGAGAAATCTGCCCGGGCGGGCGCAGAAGATCGCCTACATAGACGATCACGGCAGCTATTCCTACGGCGACCTGGCCCAGCGGGTAAATCGCTTTGGCAACGTGCTGGCCGGCATCGGCATGGAGGCGGAGAGCCGGGTGATGCTGTGCCTGCTCGATACCATCGACTTTCCGACGGCATTTCTCGGCAGCATTCAGGCCGGCATCATCCCGATCGCTGCCAATACACTGCTGACCACCGCCGACTATGACTTCATGCTCGGAGATTCCCGGGCAAAGGCTCTGGTGGTGTCGGAAGCGCTCTGGCCGCAGTTCGCGCCGATTGTCGCCAAGCATCAAACACTCAAGCACGTCATCGTTTCCGGCAATGATGGCAAGGGACATCCCTCCTTGAGCGACCTGATGAAAGGCGTCAGCCCGAATATTGTGCCGGCGCCGACCACCTGCGACGACTTCTGCTTCTGGCTCTATTCCTCAGGGTCGACCGGCACTCCGAAGGGAACCGTGCACCTGCATTCCCATCTGATCCAGACCGCCGAACTCTACGGCAAGCCGATACTCGGCATTGTCGAGGATGATCTGGTGTTTTCCGCCGCCAAGCTGTTTTTCGCTTATGGCTTGGGCAACGGGCTTTCCTTTCCGCTCTCGGTCGGGGCCACCACCGTGCTCATGGCCGAGCGCCCGACGCCCCAAGCCGTTTTCCAAAGATTGCGCCAGCACCAGCCGACGATTTTCTATGGAGTACCGACGCTGTATGGCGCTCTGCTCGCCAGTCCCGACATGCTCAAGCGCGAGGATGTTCCGCACCTGCGGGTCTGCGCCTCGGCCGGGGAGGCCCTGCCCGCGGATATCGGACGGCGCTGGACGGAACTGCTTGGTGTCGAGATTCTCGATGGCATCGGTTCCACCGAGATGCTGCACATCTTTCTTTCCAACCGGAGCGGCGAGGTGCGTTACGGCACCACCGGCAAACCGGTGCCGGGGTATGAAGTTCGCCTGATAGGGGAGGATGGCAACCCGGTGCCGCCGGGGGAAATAGGCGAACTGCAGATCAACGGTCCCAGTTCGGCGATCATGTACTGGAACAGTCGCGAGAAGTCGCGCCATACCTTCATGGGTGACTGGACGCGCAGCGGCGACAAGTACATCGAAACAGCCGATGGCTACTTCCAGTATTGCGGTCGTTCCGACGACATGCTGAAAGTGGGTGGCATCTATGTTTCGCCCTTCGAGGTCGAAGGAGCGCTGATGACCCACGAGTCCATCCTCGAAGCCGCCGTGGTGGCGCACGCAGACGCCGATGAACTGGTCAAGCCCAAGGCCTACGTCGTGCTCAAAGCCGGGGTCGAGCCGTCGGATTCGCTCCGCGACGCACTCAAACAGCATGTCAAGGAGAAACTGGCGCCCTACAAGTATCCACGCTGGATTGAATTTGTGGCTGAACTGCCGAAGACGGCTACCGGCAAGATACAGCGCTTCAAGCTGCGCTGAGCGGGATATGCCGGGATGTTCGAAGTAGCCGCTGGGTATAATGCCAAGCTCGTCAATTGCCTTGACGCACCAGCGCGGAAGTGTTGTGATTAATGCTGGCATTCCGCATCGGCTGCTTTGGCCCATGCGTTCTGAAAACACCGTGAGGAGGAATACACATGCATAAGAATGAAAAAATCGGCTACGACCGTCGCGAGTTTCTGAAAGGCGGCACCGCCATTGCCGGCGCTACTGCGGCCGGTGTGCTGCTGCCTGCGGGTATTGCACGTGCCCAGCAGGCCAAACTGAAAATCGGCATGATGTTGCCCGCCACCGGCACTTTCGCCCCACTGGGCCTTGCTATTACGAACGGCTTCAAACTGGCGGTGGCGGAGCGCGGCGGCAAGCTTGGCGGTCGCGAGATCGAATATTTCACGGTGGACGACGAATCCAACCCGGCCAAGGCGCCGGAGAATGTCAACAAGCTGGTGCAGCGCGACAAGGTCGATGTCGTGATCGGCACCGTGCATTCTGGCGTCGTGATGGGCATGGCCAAGGTACTGCGTGAATCCGGCACCCTGTGGATCAATCCCAACGGCGGCGCTGGCGCCATGACCGGTGCGATGTGCTCGCCCAACTTCTTCCGTACGTCCTTCTCCAACTGGCAGACCACTTACGCTCTCGGCAAGGTGCTCAAGGCCAAAGGGCACAAGAATGCCGTATTCATCACATGGAAGTACGCCGGTGGTGAAGAGATGATGCAGGGATTCAAGGAGGGCTTCGAAAAGGAGGGCGGCAAACTGACCAAGGAACTCTATTTGCCCTTCCCTCAGGTCGAGTTCCAGGCGCTACTGACGGAAATTGCCAGTATCAGGCCCGATGCGGTGGTGGCCTTTTTTGCTGGCGGCGGGCAGGTCAAATTTCTCAAGGACTACCAAGCAGCCGGCCTCAAGGGCAAGATTCCCCTCTATGGATCGGGCTTCCTTACCGAAGATCTGGAGGCGTCGGGCGATGCAGCCGAAGGCGTTGAGACGACCCTGCATTATGGCGACGGTCTCGACACCAAGAAGAATAATGCTTTCCGCCTGGCCTACGCCAAGGCCTTCAAGCTGCAGCCTGACGTGTATGCGGTACAGGGCTATGACGCCGGTCAGTTGCTGGCCGCCGGCCTCGATGCAGTCAAGGGCAATGTTGGCAACAAGTCGGCCATGATCAAGGCCATGGAATCGGCCAAGATCGACAGTCCGCGCGGTCCATGGACCCTGTCCAAGTCGCACAATCCGGTGCAGGACATGTACCTGCGCAAGGTCGTCGGCAAGGAGAACAAGGTTCAGGGCGTGGCCTGGAAGGCTTTGGCTGATCCGGCGCTTGGCTGTAAGGCATAGTTTCACTGCTCGAACCATGACGGCGACAGGCAACTGTCGCCGTTTTATTTCCTAGCCCAATGGATTTCGCTTTCTTTCTCATTCAGTTGCTCAACGGCCTGCAATATGGCCTGTTGCTGTTCCTTGTCGCCAGCGGCCTGACGCTGGTGTTCGGCATCATGGGCATCATCAATCTGGCTCACGGCAGCTTCTACATGGTGGGCGCCTATCTCGCCTGGTCGCTTTCGAGCCTGACCGGAAGCCTCACGGCGGCCATTTTGCTCGCCATCCCGCTGACGGTGATCCTTGGCATGGGTTTGGAACGCTTGTTGTTCCGCCATCTTTATCAGCGCGACCATCTCTACCAGGTGCTGCTCACCTACGGCCTGATTCTGGTTTTCGAAGAGTTGCGCAGCCTGATCTGGGGAGATGACGTGCATGGCGTCGCCGTGCCGGCGCTGCTCAACGCGTCGATTCCGTTGACCGACAACCTGTCCTATCCGGTATATCGACTGGCGATCTCGGGTGTTTGCCTGCTGCTTGCGGCAGGACTCTATTTTCTGATCCAGAAAACGCGGCTGGGCATGATGATTCGTGCCGGAGCAAGCAATCGCGAGATGGTGCAGTCGCTCGGCATCGACATCAAGCTGATCTACACGCTGGTGTTTGCACTCGGCATTGCACTGGCGGCGTTCGCTGGCATGATCAACGCGCCGCTGTCCTCGGTGTTTCCGAACATGGGCAGCCAGGTGCTGATCATCTGTTTCGTGGTTGTGGTCATCGGCGGTATCGGCTCGGTGAAGGGGGCCATGGCGGCCTCGCTGATGATTGGTCTGGCCGAGACCTTCGGCCAGGTGCTGGTGCCCGAAGTCGCGGGCATGATCGTCTACGTGCTGATGGCGGTCGTACTGGTGTGGCGGCCGGAAGGCCTGTTCGGGCGGGGCTGAGATGAACTCGCGCCTGACCAACATCCTGCCCTTCCTGGTTGCCGGCTTGCTCGCCCTGTTTCCGCTGGTGGAGAGTACGTTCTACATGCAACTGCTGACCAAGGTCCTGATCATGGCTATTTTTGCCATGAGTCTCGATCTGCTGGTCGGCTATACCGGGCTGGTCAGTTTCGGCCACGCCGCCTACTTCGGGCTTGCGGGCTATGCCATCGCGCTGATGGCCCCGAAGTATGAAACGATCAGCCTGTGGTGGTCGCTGCCTGCGGCGATAGGGGTCTGTGCACTGTTCGCGCTCATCACCGGCACGCTGGTGCTGCGCACGCGGGGCATTTACTTCATCATGGTCACGCTGGCTTTCTCGCAGATGTTGTTCTTCATCTTCCACGATACCAAGATCGGCGGTGGATCCGATGGCATCTACCTCTACGCCAAACCGTCGATGAATTTTGGCGATGTCCAACTGCTGAATCTGGAGAAGCTGGAGAATTTCTACTGGCTGGTGCTGGTGCTGACGGTGGCGGTTTACCTGCTGTTGCATCGCGTGCTCGGATCGACCTTCGGCCGCGCCCTGCTCGGGATCAAGGTCAATGAACATCGCATGCGCGCGCTGGGCTTTCCGGTGTTCCGTTACCAGCTGGCGAGTTTCACACTATCCGGAGCGTTGGCGGGCATGGCCGGGTATCTGGCTGCCGCGCAGTATGGCTTCGTGAATCCGGAGATATTGTCCTGGCATCAGTCCGGCGCGGTGCTCATGATGGTCATCCTCGGCGGCATGGGTACGCTCTACGGTTCGGTGATCGGCGCATTTGCGTTCGTTCTGCTGCAGGAAGTGTTGTCCAATCAGGCGTGGTTCGGTCCCTCGGCCAAGCATTGGCAATTGGCCATGGGCATTTTCATCATGCTGGTCGCACTGTATCTGCCGCAGGGTCTTGCCGGTTTGTCGCAGAGGTTCGGCAGGAAGCCCGTCGCGGAGGCTGCCGATGAGTGAGATGCAACAGGTTCCCGGAACCGGCATGCCCATCCTGAGCACCAAAGGGCTAACCAAGCAGTTCGGCGGACTGGTTGCGGTGAGCGATGTTTCGCTCGATCTGTATGTGGGCGAAGTCCATGTCGTGATCGGTCCCAACGGCGCCGGCAAGTCCACGCTGACCAACCTGCTGTCCGGTGACCTGCCGCCGACGTCGGGCGAGGTGATCTTCGAAGGGAGGGATATTGCCGGCTGCAGCTCCGACCATATCTCGCGTCTCGGCATCGGTCGCAGCTATCAGAAGACCAATATCTTTCTGCCGTTCACCGTGTTCGAAAATTGCCGCCTCGCCGCACAATCGCGGACGCCGCATGCTTTGCGGGTCTTTAACCGGGCGCGGGCCTACACCGGGATCAACCGGCAGGCGGAGGAGGCGATGGCGGCCGCGGGCCTCACCCATCGCGCCGAACGAATTGCGGCCACCCTTTCGCATGGCGAGCAGCGCCAGCTGGAGATCGCCATGTGTCTGGCGACGCAGCCGCGGATCCTGCTGCTGGACGAGCCGCTCGCCGGCATGGGGCCGCATGAATCGCAGCGCATGGTAGAACTGATCAAGGGGCTTACCCAGGATCATGCCATCATGCTGATCGAGCATGATATGGATGCGGTGTTCGCGCTGGCGCACCGGCTCACCGTCATGGTCAATGGCGAGGTGCTGGAATCCGGTACGCCGGAAGCCGTTCGCTCGAGCCCGGCCGTGCAGTTGGCCTATCTCGGCGGCGAGGAACTGCTTCATGACTGACCAGAAGAACCTTTCCCCCAACCCCCTTCCCGCGGAAGGGGGCGACAAAGGCTCGCTTCGCTCGCAGCCGAACGACGCTCGGCCTAGGGGCGGCCCGTCGACCGAGGTGCTGCTCGAGGCCCGCGGCCTGCATACCTTCTACGGCGTCAGTCATATTCTGCACGGCGTCGATTTTTTCGTGCGCAAGGGCGAGACCATCGGCCTGATGGGGCGCAACGGCATGGGCAAGACGACCTTGCTCAAGACCATCCTCGGCTTGGTGCGCCCGCGCGAGGGACAGGTCAAGGTCCACGGCATGGACATGACCCAGGCCGCGACACATGCCATTGCCCGCCGCGGCATTGCCTATGTGCCGGAAGGGCGTGGCATTTTTCCCAACCTTTCGGTGCGCGAGAATCTGGTGATGGCCGCACGCGCCGGCGTGGACGGCCACCGCGAGTGGAATTTTGACCGGGTCATCGCGACCTTCCCCCGTCTTGGAGAACGCTTGAGCAACGGCGGAGCGCAGCTTTCCGGCGGTGAGCAGCAGATGCTGACCATAGGACGTGCGCTGATGACCAATCCCGACCTGCTGATCCTCGACGAAGCCACCGAGGGCCTGGCACCGCTGATCGCCAGAGAAATCTGGGGCATCATCAAGACCATCCGCGCTTCCGGCATTGCGACAGTGATCGTGGACAAGAATTACGCTGCGGTCATGGCGCTGGCGGATCGCAGCGTGGTGCTGGTGAAGGGCAGGGTGGTGTTTTCCGGAGCCTCCCGCGAACTCTGCGAGAACCAGGAACTGATGAACCGTTTTCTCGGAGTCTGAGCGCATGCACAACGGTTTCGTCCGGATCGGTGAGCGGAATCTCGAATACCTGCTGATTCCCGCGCACCAGATCAACCGCCCGACACTGGTGCTGCTGCATGAGGGCCTGGGGTCCGTTGCGATGTGGCGCGACTTCCCGGCACGCCTCGCCGCCGCTACGGGCTGCCGGACCCTGGTCTATTCACGCTACGGCTATGGCCAGTCAGACGTGCTGGAGGAAGCCTTCAAGACCGATTTCATGCACCGCGAGGGGCGCGAGGTGCTGCCCGAACTGCTGGCTGCACTGGATATCGAGAACCCGGTTCTGGTCGGCCATTCCGATGGCGCGTCGATTGCCCTGCTGCATGCCGGTGACAGCCGCAGCAACGTCGCCGGTCTGGTGGTCATGGCGCCGCACTGCTTCGTCGAAGACATTTCGATCCGCAGCATCGAGGCGGCCAAGGTGGCGTTCGAGACTACCGACCTGCCGGCCAAACTCGCCAAGTACCACCGCGACGTCAGGCGCACTTTTTACGGCTGGAACGACATCTGGCTGCATCCCGACTTTCTGTCATGGAACATCGAGGATTGCCTGCCGCATATCCGCTGCCCCATCCTCGCCATCCAGGGCGAGGACGATGAATACGGCACCATGGCCCAGATCGAGGCCATCGCGGCAAAGGCATCAAGCTCGCCTGGGGTCGAACTGCTGAAACTGGCAGACTGCCGGCACTCGCCCCATCGCGATCAGACCGCGGCGGTCATCGATGCCATAGGCCGCTTCACTGACCTGGTATAAATCGCCGCCCCGCCAGCGCCGACTCTTTGCTTGACGGCTAGCTCGTGAACAGTTCCGCGAACTGCTGCCGCAGCCAGCGGTTTCCTTCGTCGTCATGGAAACGCTCGTGCCAGCATTGCTTGACATCGAAGGCGGGAAGGGGAATCGGCACCGGCAGCAGCTTGATGTCGTTGTTGCGGGAGAGCTGGCTGCCGACGCTGTGGGGCACGAGTGCGATCAGGTCGGTCATGGCGATGATGCTCGGCAATACGAGGAAATTCTGCACTCGCAACACGATGCGACTTTCCAGGTTGTGCTCGATCAAGCTGCGCTCGATGACGCCGTGACCGGTTCCGGCTGGCGTGACGATGGCATGGGACGCGGCGGTGAACTGACGTGCTGTAATGCGTTCGCGGATCGCGGGGTGGTCGCGACGCACCACGCAGACGTAATGCTCGCGGAACAGCCGCTGCTGGTAGAAGCCGGCACGGAAGTCCGGCAGGTTGCCGACCGCCAAGTCAACCTCGCCGCTCTTCAGGGCGTCCTGGGCCGCCGCGGTCGGCATGGGCAGGGTGCGGATGCGCACAGCCGGGGCGACCCGGCTCAGGCGGGCGAGCAGTCGGGGCAAAAAAAAGACTTCACCCAGGTCGGTCAGGTAGAGACCGAAGCTGCGCTCGGATGTCGCGGCGTCGAACCCCTGGCTCTCCGACAGGGATACGCTGATCGTGGCCAAGGCCTGGCGCACCGGACCGGCGATCCGCTGCGCATAGGGTGTCGGCGCCATGCCGTTGGCGAGGCGGACGAACAGCCTGTCGCCCGTGGCCTTGCGCAGCCGGGCCAGGGCGTTGCTGACCGCCGGTTGCGACAGGCCCAGGCGATCGGCGGCGCGGCTGATGCCGCCTTCCGCAAGCACGGCGTCGAAGACCACAAGCAGGTTCAGATCGAAATCAGAGATATTCATGGCGTGAATGGATTCTATTCCCGCTATTTGCTGGAAGGGCCAACGGTATAGGAATAAAGTGCATCTCACGGCAGGAATTTCGTGCCGGACGACCGGGAATAACCCGGCAGAATTTTCAAGGAGGAGAACCATGCTCGAAGGCTGCGTGCCCTGGCCCGCCGACCTGGCGGAACGTTACCGCACTCGCGGCTGGTGGGAGGGCATCACCATCCCGGAAATGCTGGCGCGCAGCGCCGGGCGCCACCCCGAGAAGACAGCTCTGGTCTGCGCCGCGCAGCGCCTGAGCTACCGCGATCTGGTGGAAACTTCCGAGCGACTGGCCTGCCGTTTCGTCGCGGCCGGTATCGAAGCTCTCGACCGGGTAGTCGTGCAGTTGCCCAACGGACCGGAGTTCGTTCACACCTACTTCGCGCTGACACGAATCGGTGCCGTACCCGTCATGGCTTTGCGCGCCCACCGGCACACCGAAATCCGCCATTTCGTGCGGGCGTCGGGCGCCACCGCCTATGTGATACCGGACCGGATCGGCACCTTCGACTACCGGGCCATGGCCACCGAGATTCAGGCTGATTTTCCTGCCCTGCGCGCCGTGTTCGTCGCCGGCGACCCGGGTCCCGGACAACAGGATCTGCGCCCGATGATAGCCGCGCCGATGCCGGCGGAAGAGGTCCGTGCGGTGCTGGCGCAACGTCGCCCGGATGCGTCGGAAGTGGCCACCATGCTGCTCTCGGGCGGCACGACCTCACTCTCCAAACTGATCCCGCGCACCCATGACGATTACGTCCTCAACGCCCGCCTCTGCGGCCGTGTCGGTGGCTTCGGCGCGGAAACCGTATTCATGGCCATCCTGCCGCTCGGACACAACTACAACCTGGCCTCGCCCGGCATGCTCGGCACCTTTTACCATGGCGGCACCATCGTGCTGGCACCATCAGGCGATGCGGCGGACGTGTTTTCGCTGGTCGAGCGCGAGAAGGTGACGGTGATCGCCGCCGTGGTGCCGCTGATCTCCAACTGGCTCAATTCGCCGGTTCCCGATGACTACGATTTGTCGTCGCTGAAGGTGATCCAGAACGGTGGCGCCCGCCTGGCGCCGGAACTGCGCAGCCGGTTGCGCGCCCGCTTCGGCTGTACTCCCCAGGAGATCTACGGCACGGCCGAGGGCCTGATCAACATCGTTCCGCTCGATGCGCCCGACGACATGCTGCTCAACAGTTCCGGGGCGCCGGTCTGCGAGGATGACGAGATCAGGGTGCTCGACGATGACGGCAATGAAGTGCCGGATGGCACTCCGGGCGAACTGGTGACACGGGGTCCTTACACCATCCACGGCTACTACAAGGCGCCCGAGAAGAATACCGAGGGCTTCACGGCCGACGGCTTCTACCGCATGGGCGACATCGTGCGCAAGGAAGGCCGCTATGTCTTCACCGAGGGTCGCAGGAAGGATCTGATCAACCGCGGCGGCGAAAAGATCAGCTGCGAGGAAGTCGAGAACCTCATCTTCGGCCATCCCCGGGTGAAGGCTGTCACCCTGGTGGCGATGCCCGACCCGGTGTTCGGCGAGAAGGCCTGTGCATTCGTCATTACCAAGGACGGGCAGGGCCTCGAATTCGGCGAACTGATCGCTTTCCTGCGGCAGCAGAACATCGCCAGCTTCAAGCTGCCGGAGCGGCTGGAGGTCGTGAGCGAATTTCCCCTCAGTCCGGTCGGCAAGATCCTCAAGCGCACCTTGCGCGAGGCGATTGCCGAGAAGATGGACAACGAAAAGGCCGGATGAACATGAAGATTCGCATCATCGGCGGCGGCCCGGCGGGACTCTATTTCGCGTCCCTGATGAAACGGGAGGATCCGGCGCACGACATCGTGATCTACGAGCGCGGCGCGCGCGACGCTACCTGGGGCTTCGGCGTGGTCTTCTCCGACCGCGCGCTGGAATTTCTGCGCGACGACGACGAGGCGATGTATCAGCAACTCTCGCCGTTGATGCAGACCTGGCCGAACCTGACCATCGTGCACAACGACACGCGGATCCCGATTACCGGCAACGGCTTTGCCGCCATCGGGCGTCTGGAACTGCTTTCGCTGCTCTACGCGCACGTCGAGGCGTTGGGTGTACGCATCGAATTCGACAGCGAGGTATCGTCACTCGCGGACCGGGAACGCCTCGGCGGAGCGGATCTGATCGTCGGCGCGAATGGAGCGTCTTCCTGGATACGCAACGAAAACGAGGAAAAGTTCGGCACCATCAGCGATTTGCGCCGCAACAAGTTCATCTGGTACGGCACCTCCAAGGTTTTCGACAGCCTTTCGCTGACCTTCCGCAACACCGATCACGGCGTCTTCTGCGCCCACCACTACCGCTACAGTCCGACCATGAGCACCTTCCTCGTCGAAGTCGAGGAAGAAACCTGGCGCCAGGCGGGGTTCGAGAACATGAGCCCCGAGGATACGGTCCGGCATTGCGAGCGCGTTTTTGCGCAGGATCTGGATGGACATCCCATCCTTTCCAACAAATCTGGCTGGCGACAGTTCCCGGCGATCTGGAACGAGCGCTGGAGCTTCGGCAACGTAGTGCTGATCGGCGATGCGCTGCGTACCGCCCATTTCTCGATCGGATCCGGCACGCGGCTGGCCATGGAGGATGCCATCGCGCTGTGGAAGGCCCTGCGCGAGAACGCCAGCGTGTCGGAGGCCCTGGCGCGCTATCAGGAGCTGCGCCTGCCGCCGATGAAGAAGATCTGGGATGCCGCCAACGTCAGCCTGCGCTGGTATGAGCGCATGGGCGAACTGATGAAGCTGCCTCCGGTGGATTTTGCCTACAGCTACATGACGCGCACAGGCCGGGTCAATCACGCCGAAGTGCGCCGCCGCGACTCGGCACTCGCCGCGGCCTATGAGGCGAATCACCCCGAACTGAGGGCAGCTTTTGGCTTGACTGGCTGATGCTTTCGCCTTAATGTATACAGTATCCATAAAATGATTCGGCGCACGCCGATTGCAGGATCACAGGAGGAGTTAAAAGTGACAAAGCCAGGCGAAGCAAAGCTCAGCCACCTGTTCCAGCCGGGACGGATCGGCAAGTTCGAGGTCAAGAACCGCATCAAATACGGCGCCTGCTGCGTCTCCAACTACAACGGCCGTGACGGCACGATTACGCCGCGCGAACTGGCGCGCGTTCGCGTCATCGCCGGCACGGGTTGCGGGCTGATCACCAACCAGGGGGCTTACCCCGATGCGCTGGGCGAGGGCAAGTCCTACTTCCGCCAGATCGCGATCCACGACGACAAGTTCCTGCCGCAGTTCGAGATGATCGCGCGCTATATCCATGACGCCGGCGCCATGGCAATGCAGCAGATCCTGCATGCCGGCCGCTACGGCGGCATCGACCTCGGCTATTGCGTGCAGCCCTCGGTGGTGCCGCAGACCCTGCCGCATTTCCGTCCGCCGCGCGAACTGACCAAGGAGCAGATCAAGGTCGTCATCGCGCAGCACGCCGACGCGGCAAAGCGAGCCATTCGTGCCGGCTTCGACGCCACCGAGGTCACCAGTTTCATGGGCTATCTGCTGGCCAACTTCAATTCCCGCTTCACCAACCAGCGCACCGACGAATACGGCGGTTCGGTGGAAAACCGCGGTCGCTTCATGCGCGAACTGATCGACGCCATCAAGCAGGCCACGCCCGACAATCCGCTTTCCATTCGTCTCAACGGTGCCGAATTGATGGACCGCTGGGGCGGCAATACCCAGGAAGAATCCTTCGAACTCATGCAGCAGGCCGCCGATTGCGGCGTGGACATGATTTCGGTCACCGTCGGCTGGCAGGAGGCGCCGGAGTCCTCCTTCGGCCGCGACGTCGAGCCGGGCTACTGGAACTTCCTCTCCGAAAAAGCCAAGAAGATGTTCCCCAATGTCCTGGTCGCCTTCGGCAACCGTCTGCCCGATCCGGCCATGGCCAATGCCTGCGTCAAGGACGGCGTGTTCGATTACTGGGAAGTCTGCCGCCCGCTGCTGGCCGATCCGGAACTGATTCACAAGGCCGCCGAGGATCGAATGGAGGAAGTGCGTCCCTGCATCGGTTCGCTCAACTGCCTGTCGCGCCTGTTCCGCGATCTGCCTTACACCTGCACCATGAACCCGATGCTCGGCCACGAAGTCGAGCCCGAGTACCACGTCACCGAGGCGACCGAGAAGAAGCGCATCATGATCATCGGCGCCGGACCGGCCGGCATGGAAGCCGCAATCACGGCGCGCAAGCGCGGCCACTCGGTGACCGTGTTCGACAAGGCCGACAAGATCGGCGGCGCTCTCGGTGCCTACGCCGCCAACGACCTGGCGCGCCCGGCCGACCTGCAAAGCGTCATCGATTACTACGGCGTGATGGCCAAGAAGCTGGGGGTTGAAGTGCGCCTCAACACGGAGGCCAATGCCAAGTTCATGCGCAGCGTGCTGCACGAGTACGACGTCTGCATCGTTGCCGCGGGTTCGCGCACCGATATGGCGGTGTTCCAGTACCTCGAAGGCTCCGAACTACTGGTCGACGCGCTGGAAGTGGCGCATGGCCGGACCAAGGTGGGCAAGCGCGTGGTGATGATCGGCGGCGGCATGATCGGCCTGACCATCTCCGAGTTCCTCGCCAAGGCCGGGCACGAAGTCACGGTGATCGAGCAGGAGAAGCGCATCGGCGGCGACATCATGCCCACCTTCAAGTGGCGGCATACCGCATGGGTGGACGAACTTGGCATCCAGACGGTAACTCTGGCCCACTTGACCAAGGTGAGCAAGGAGGGCGCGACGGTGAAAACGACCAAGGGCGAAGAGAAGTTCATTCCTTGCGACAGCGTGATCGTGTCCAGCCCGCGCAAGGCCAACCACGACTTGTTTTACGAGTTCCAGTGGATGGTCGATGAATTGCATGGCGGCGGCGACGCTACGGTGCCGCGCGGTCTTGACGCCGCGATTCACGAAGGTTACCGGCTGGGCGTCAGGATTTGAGACAGCAAACTCCGCCTGCCGACGGGGGTGTTTGCCGGATGCTTACAATGGAGTGATGGTATGACCTACAGCGCCCATATCGACAGCTTTACCCGCGACAACCTGCCGCCTTTGGCTCAGCAGCCCGAGTTCCTCTTCGATCTGCCGGAACTGCAGTTTCCCGAGCGCCTGAACTGTTCCGACCCCTTGCTCGACCGCCATGTGGCGGAAGGGCGCGGCGCGCGGCTGTGCATCCAGGCGCCGGGTGTGCGCTGGACCTACGCCGACCTGCAGGAACGCGCCAACCGCATCGCCAATGTGCTGGTCAGGGACATGGAGCTCGTACCCGGCAATCGCGTGCTGCTGCGCGCGCCCAACAATCCGATGATGGCGGCCTGCTGGTTTGCCGTCATGAAAGCCGGCGCCGTGGCGGTGGCGACCATGCCGCTGCTGCGGGCCAAGGAGCTCAAGCACGTCATCACCAAGGCGCGTGTAACCCATGCGCTTTGCGATCTGCGCCTGGCAGACGAACTGAAGGGCGCTGCGGCAGAGTGCGCGGAGCTCAAGCACATCCGCTATTTCAACGACACGTCGGCGGTTGGGCTCGAAGCGGCAATGGCGAAGCAGTCGACAGCCTTCAGCAACGTCGATACGGCCCTGACCGATACCTGCATGCTGGCCTTCACCTCGGGTACCACCGGGCAGCCCAAGGCCACCATGCATTTCCATCGCGACGTCATGGCGTCCTGCGTTTGCTGGCCGCCGCACGTCCTGCGCCCGAACGCTGATGATGTTTTCATGGGCACGCCGCCGCTGGCCTTCACCTTCGGCCTCGGCGGACTGCTGCTGTTTCCACTCAGCGTAGGCGCTTCCACGGTATTGCTGGAGCAGGGCGCCCCCCAGGATCTGGTCGACGCGATTGCGAACTACAAGGCGACGGTGCTGTTCACTGCGCCGACCTCCTATCGCGCCATCGCACCGCTTGCCGGTCCCTTGCGCGGCAGCAGCTTGCGCAAGTGCGTCTCGGCCGGCGAAGCCCTGCCCGCGGCGACACGCGCGCTGTGGAAGGAGGCGACCGGCATCGAGATGATCGACGGCATCGGCGCTACGGAACTGATGCACATCTTCATCTCGGCCGACGAAGCCCACGCGCGTCCTGGCGCCACCGGCACCGTGGTTGCCGGCTATGTCGCCTGCGTGATGGATGACGATGGCAAACCGACTGCCCTCGGCCAGGTCGGCAACCTGGCGGTCAAGGGTCCCACCGGTTGCCGCTATCTCGCCGATGAGCGCCAGGCCAACTACGTCAAGAACGGCTGGAACTACACCGGCGACGCTTATGCGATGGATGCCGAAGGCTACTTCCACTACCATTCGCGCACCGATGACATGATCATTTCAGCGGGCTACAACATCGCCGGTCCGGAGGTCGAGGACGCCTTGCTGCGTCATCCCAAGGTAGCCGAGTGCGGCGTCATAGGCGTGGCCGACGAGGAGCGCGGCCAGATCGTCAAGGCCATTGTCGTGCTGCGTCCGGGCAATGAGCCGACGCCGGCGATGGCAAAGGAGTTGCAGGACTTCGTCAAGCAGAGCATCGCCCCCTACAAGTATCCGCGCCAGATCGAGTTTGCCGGCACCCTGCCGCGTACCGAGACCGGCAAGCTGCAACGTTTCCGGCTGCGTCAAACCAATCAAGGAGAATCGAAATGAAGAAATTGCTGCCGCCGGGCTGGATGGATGCCAAGGGTTACAGCCATGGCGTGGTGGCCCCGCGCGGGCAAATGGTGTTTGTCGCCGGGCAGGTCGGCTGGGACGGGCAGTGCAAGTTTCATTGCGACGATCTGGTGGGGCAAGCCGCGCAGGCACTGAAAAACATCGTTGCGATACTGGCGGAGGCCGGTGCGCGCCCGGAGCACATCGTGCGCATGACCTGGTACCTCGGCGACAAGGACGAGTACGACGTATCGCAAAAGGCACTGGGCCGGGTCTTCCGCGAAATCATCGGTACCTACGGCGCGGCCATGACCGCGGTGCAGGTCGCCGGCTTCGTTGAGAAGGGCGCCAAGGTGGAGATCGAGGCCACGGCCATCATTCCCGACGCATGAGGCTGGATGAGTCGACCTGGCGGCAAGTTCTGGCGGTAATGCCCGCAGGCGACGTCGAGGTCAGCGAGGTGCTGGCGGTCGCCTTTGTCGCCAGCGATGATTATGCGGCGAAGAGCGGCTCTGCCTGGCTATGGTGGCCGGGCAGGCACGGACGGCCGGTTGAGCAATGCGACTACGACGGGCGTTTTCCCGTCGATTGGGGCATGTTGCTGGTCATGAGCGAGGCGGCCCTCGAGGCCGTATGCGCCGAAGGCGAATCGTGCATGGCGGGCCTGGTGCGCCGGGGCAAAATCATGCCCTTCCTTTTGCAGCAGCGGGATGCGCTGGAGGCTGCCGGAATTCTGGACTTTATAGAGTCGCTTGAACTCGCGACTCCCAAACATTGATGACTACAGCTACTGACCAAACCTTCGGCGAAATCGCCTCGTGGCAATCCATGCTGGATCGCCATCGTGAATTGTTCCTCGACATGGTGCAGGGCTCGCGTATCGGCTTCGTCTCGCGCGAGGCTTCGGGCATTCTGCCGGGCAAGCATCTGGACGGCGTGAAGGTCGCGTCGGAGGTGCCGATGCTGGCCTGGCAACTGGAGAACGGCGGAATGTCGGCGCGCATCGAGCGTTTTGCCGGAATGTCTTCGACCAAAGTCGATCTCTTGCTGGTGGCGGACGAAGAGGCGCTGGAGACTATGCGGAGCGAATTGGGCGGCGATACGCTGACGGTGATCAAGCGTCTGATCCGGCGCGGACGCATGATGTTCTTCGTGTTCAAGAACAAGGCTCAGCTGCAGGATGCCGGCTACGAGGATTTTCTCGATTCCCTCGGGCTGGCTTTTCTGGGAGCCTGCCGATGATTTTCATCAATCCGCGGGGCGCACCGGAGCTCGCTTGCGATCACTGCGGCTGCCGCTGGGTGGATAGAACCAACGGCAACCACTGCTACGAATGCGGTAGCGAGATCACCTCTGCTGCGATCGAAGAGTTTCAGCGCGCTCTGCTCGACTTCGCTACCAGCAAAGCGAATCAAGGAAATACTGGTGTCGCAGGAGATGACCGTGTGTAGCCCTGCGCAACGCTGAGCAGAGAAGTTCTTTCAGCCGTCAGCCGGTGGCAGTATGAGTAGCTGCTACTTCCGAACCTCCTGCTCGTAGGCGGAGAGCGTCTGGCGCGCGATGATGAGTTGCTGGACCTCGGTGGCACCCTCGTAAATGCGCAGGGCACGAATTTCGCGGTACAGCCGCTCGACCGGATGCTCGCTGACGACGCCGAGGCCGCCCCAGATCTGCACCGCCGCATCGATCACCTGCTGAGCCGTTTCGGTCGCCGTCATTTTGGCCATGGCTGCCTCGCGGGTGACGGTTTGCCCCTGGTCGCGCTGCCACGCCGCGCGGTAGGTGAGCAGGGCGGAGATATCGACGCCGGTCGCCATCTGCGCCAGCTTGGTCTGCGTGATTTGAAAATCTGCCAGCTTCTGGTTGAACATCGGGCGCGTCGTTGCCCGGCGCAGCGCCTCGTCCAGCGCGTGCCGGGCAAAACCCAGGGCAGCCGCCGCGACCGATGTACGGAAAATATCCAGCGTCTGCATGGCGATCTTGAAACCCTGACCGGGCATGCCGATCATGCTGCCGGCGGGAATCCGGCATTCCGTGAAACGCAGCCGGGCCAGCGGATGCGGCGCAATGACCTTGATGCGCTCGGCGATTTCGAGGCCCGGCGTGGTGGCATCGACGATGAAGGCTGACAGGCCGCGGGAGCCGGGCGCCTCGCCGGTACGCGCGAAGACCACATAGAAGTTGGCGATGCCGCCGTTGGAGATCCAGGTTTTCTCGCCGTCGAGCACATAATCGTTGCCGTCGCGCCGTGCGGCACAACTCATCGCCGCGACGTCGGAGCCCGAATTTGGTTCGGAGAGCGCAAACGCCGCAATCGACGCGCCGGCGGCGACTTTTTTCAGGTAACGCTGCTTCTGCTGCGGCGTGCCATGCAGCGTGATGGCGCCTGATCCGAGCCCCTGCATGGCAAAGGCAAAATCGGCGAGGCCGGAGTGGCGCGCCAAGGTTTCGCGCAGCAGGCAGATGGCGCGCGTGTCGATCACGTCGTACTGGCCGCCGCAACTGGTGCCGCCGACGGCATAGCGCAGCCAGCCGGCGGCGCCGAGCCTGGCCACGAAGTCGCGGCAGGCGGCGTCGGTGTCGCCATGGTGATCGTCGGTGATGTTGTCGCTCGCCCACCGCTCCAGGTCCGCCTGCAACTGGCGGTGGCGGTCATCGAAGAAGGGCCAGTCGAGATAGCTCTTGTCGCTCATGCTTTTCTTCCCTTTGTCGTGCTCACATGGTTTCGCCACCGGAGACGGAGATCGCCTGTCCGGTCACCGCTTCGGATCCGGGCTGGCACAGCCACAGCACCGCATTTGCGACTTCCGCGGGCTGCACCAGGCGGCCCTGCGGGTTGTGCTTCACCAGTTCAGCCTCGGCTTCGGCAGCGGTGCGGCCGGTCTTGGCCTGAATGTTGGCCAGAGTATCGCGCACGATGTCGGTTTCCGTATAGCCGGGGCAGACCGCATTGACGGTGACCGGTTTCTTCGCCAGTTCCAGCGCCAGCGAGCGCGTCAGGCCCAGCACCGCGTGCTTGGCGGCGCAATAGGCGGAAACGTAGGCGTAGCCCCTGAGCGATGCGGTGCTGGCGATGTTTACGATGCGCCCCCAACCGAGATCGAGCATTCCTGGCAGCGCGGCGCGGATGCCCAGGTAGGTGCCGGTCAGATTTACCGCCAGCATCTGGTTCCACAGCGCCAGGTCGGTTCGCGTGAACGGAGCGCTGGCGGCCTGCCCGGCGTTGTTGATCAGGATGCCAACCGGTCCCAGTGCGTTCGCGGCGCCGGCAAAGGCGGATTCAACGGCCGCGGGATCGGCGACATCCGTCGTCTCGCAATGCACTTCCGTCAGCGCGCGCAACAGGACTGCCTCGTCCTCCAGCGTAGCCCGCGTGCGGCCCATCAGCGTGATCCGGGCACCCTGCTCGGCGAGCACCCGTGCAATCGCTGCACCGATGCCGCGGCCGCCGCCGGTAATCACGGCGTGCCTGCCCTGCAGGCGATTTGATGACGCGCTCATTGTCGCCATCTTCCTGTCAGGCGGTTTGCTTGAGCATTTCGCGCAGACGGAAGCGCTGCGTCTTGCCTGTGGCGGTATGCGGCAGTTCCGTGACGAAACGGATGGTGCGCGGGCACTTGTAGATCGACAGCGTCGACTTGAAGGTCTGCAACAGGGCTTCGGACAGGGCCGCCTGATCCGCATCGGCCTCGCGCGGAACGGCGAACAGCGCGATCCGCGTCAGGCCGTCCTCGTTGGGAAAGCCGACCACCGCAGCATCCAGTATGGCGTGAACCGACAGCGCGCAGGCCTCGATCTCGGCAGGACTCACCCACTGGCCGGAGACCTTCAGCATGTCATCGGCGCGTCCCATGTGGCACCAGCGCCCGTCGGCGTCGAACTCGAACATGTCGCCCGGGAAATACCAGCCGTCGCGCAGCGCCTTCGCCGAAAGTTCCGGCTGCTGCCAGTAGCCGACGAACTGGCACGGGGTACGCACCGCGATCTGCCCGGGCTGTCCAGGTTCCGTGATGTCCTCGCCGTCATCGCCGACGAGGCGAACCTCGGCCCAGGAAACTGGCTTGCCGGAGGAGCCTCCGACCGAGTCTCCGGGCTGATTGAGAAGAAACAGAAACACCGTCTCGGACGCACCGACGCCATCGAGGATGGGCTTGCCGCAAAGTTCCAGCCAGTCGTCGTAGAGCGACTCGGGCAGTTTTTCACCAGCCGCAACGTAGTGGCGAATGGCGCGGAAAGCGGGTCGGGCCGGGGCTCCTTCGCGCATCAGGTTGCGATACATGACCGGCGTGCTGAACAGCACCGTCGGCTGGTGGCGTTCGACCGTGGCGATGATCAGCTTTGGTTCCGGCCAGGCCGGCGAAAGTATCACGGTGGCGCCGCACTGCAGGGCGCCCATCAGCGAATGGCCGAGAGCAAAGCCGAAGAATATCTTCGAGGTGGTGAAGATGCGGTCTCCCGGCCTCACGCCGAGACACTCGCGTTCGAGGCGGTCGGCGACGAGGACACTGCGGTGCGCATGCATCACCGCCTTTGGTTTGCCTGTGGTGCCGGAGGAATACAGCCAGAAGCCAACCTCCTCGGGATCCATGCGGGCGGATTCGAGTTGCTCGGACTGGCCGGCAAGAATGTCCGCCAGGGCAAGGTAGGGAGGCTGCACCGAACCGCCGACGACGACGACCATGGGCGGCTTGTCGAGTGTTGCCGCAGCGCTTTCGTAGAGATCCATGAAATGCGCATCGACGAAAATCGCCGTGCAGGCGCTATGCTGAATGACGAACAGGAGGTCGCGCGGTGCCAGTCGCACGTTGAGTGCGACGGCGACTGCGCCGATGCGCATGGTGCCGAGATAGGCGGCTATCAGTTCGGGAGAATCGTCCATCAGAAGCAGCACACGGTCTCCGCGTGCAACGCCGTGCGCCAGCAGCGCGTTGCCGCTGCGGTTGACGGCCGCGTTAAGCGCCGCATAGGTCACCGTCCGGTCGGCGCACAGAATCGCGGTTGTGTCACCTAGTCCCTGTGCAAGGGGCCGTCCGATGATTTCGTCCGCCGCGTTCATCGTGCCGTGCGGCACTATTCCGTCAAAGTTCATAGCCATCCCGTTAATTGCCTTGCGTGGAGCCCCGGGGATCACTCCCCGGGGTGATCTGCCTACCGCATCACTTCATCAGGGCCTTTGCGTTGCCGATCAGTTTCTGGCCGTCGAATCCCTTGGCGCTCACTTCCTTGACCCAGTCCGCAATGACGCCTTCCGCCGGCTTGTTAGTGTCTCATCTTTGACTGTTGCGGCTCTGCCTGCGCGCTCCGCGAAACCACGCACCGCATCTTCTTGTGAGCATGATTGAACGCTCATTCATTCTGAAAGTCAAGTTCTTAGTACGGCATTCAAAATGACATACGGGGGTTGACTTGTCAGACTGACTGAGCAATCATTCAGTTTGACATTTAGGCGGGGCGCGGTGCTCTTCAACAGGTAATCGAGCGCGAGCCCACCCATCCGGATCCTGAAAAACGAAAGCGAGGAAATCATGCGATTGAATGGCAAGACGGCAGTGGTCACCGGTGGCGCATCGGGGATCGGCAAGGCAACTGCGGAGATGCTGGCGGAAGCCGGAGCGCATGTCCTGATCGGCGATCTCGACGAAACCAACGGCGCGGCGGTAGCCGCCGCTATCCGTGCCAAGGGCCAAGCCGCCGACTTCGCCCGCCTGGATGTGGCCGACCTGGCGTCGGTGGCAGCGTTCAAGAGCGCCGCCGACGCGCTGAATCTCAAAGTCGACATCGTGGCCAACGTCGCCGGCTGGGGCAAGATCCAACCCTTCATGGAGAACACGCCCGAGTTCTGGCGCAAGGTGATGGACGTCAACCTGCTCGGCCCGGTGGCTGTGACGCACGCTTTCCTGCCGGGAATGATCGAGCGCAACTCGGGCAAGGTGGTCACCGTATCGAGCGACGCGGGCCGTGTCGGCAGCCTGGGTGAAACCGTCTATTCCGGCGCCAAGGGCGGCGCGATCGCCTTCACCAAGTCGCTGGCGCGGGAAGTTGCCCGCTACGGCATCAACGTGAATTGCGTTTGTCCGGGTCCGACCGACACGCCGCTGTTGGCCGCCGTTCCGGAAAAGCACCGGGAGGCCTTCGTCAAGGCGACGCCGATGCGCCGCCTGGCAAAGCCTTCCGAAATCGCCGACGCCATATTGTTTTTCGCCAGCGACCGTGCGTCGTTCGTCACGGGCCAGACCATCAGCGTCAGTGGCGGCCTGACCCTGGCCGGCTGACCAACGATTACCCTTTCCGATTCCGTAAATCTTAGGAGCGATTCATGTACAAACTCAAAGCAGCAGACTGGCGTCCCGAACACTTCAAGCTCGAGGTGGCGAACAACGTTGCCACCATCACCTTGAACCGCCCGGAGCGCAAGAACCCCCTGACATTCGAAAGCTACGCCGAACTGCGCGATACCTTTCACAAGTTCCAGTACGCCGAGGATGTGCGCGCAATCGTGATGACCGGCGCCGGCGGAAATTTCTGTTCCGGTGGCGATGTGCATGAAATCATCGGCCCGCTGACCAAGATGGACATGACCGGTCTGCTGAAGTTCACGCGCATGACCGGCAACCTGGTGAAGGAAATGCGCAATTGCCCGCAGCCCATCATCGCCGCCGTTGACGGAATCTGCTGTGGCGCCGGCGCCATCATTGCCATGGCCAG
>Ga0172379_10001755_pt1 | contig 41608 bp, 37 predicted proteins | sample GrowelOW334metaG_FD_119756 | JGI IMG/M metagenome (GOLD analysis project Ga0172379, IMG submission 119756) | Groundwater microbial communities from an aquifer near a municipal landfill in Southern Ontario, Canada - Groundwater well OW334 metaG | ecosystem: Environmental > Aquatic > Deep... | reverse complement strand
TGTAATTCAAATCAAAGGTACCGGAACTACCAAAACCTTTACTGTTCGTAAAATGTCGGGTAATGTAGGCGTTGAGCGTATTTTTCCGATGACGTCACCGTTTATTGACGGAATAGAAGTAAATCGCATGGGGCATGTTCGTCGTGCACGGTTGTTCTATTTGCGCAGCCTTACCGGCAAAAAAGCCCGTATCAAAGAGAAAAGATTTTAATCAAAATTGGTTGACAAAAAAGGTTCTCAAAAGGAACCTTTTTTTTGCTCCTGACGAGGTGCCTTCGCTCTGAAAACCAATTTTTTCCTACCTTTATACAAACCATTCAGCTATGACCTTATCTCCCAGGGAAAGACTTTTTTCGACCAGATGGTTTCTTGATTACGGGATGATTACCATCGGGTCATTTATCATGGCCATAGGTTACGTCTATTTCATTACACCGCACAAGATCGTTCCCGGTGGGGTTTATGGTCTTGGTATCATTGTCCACTACCTGACCAAAGGAATTGCCATTTGGCCAGACGGCTTCCCGATAGGCCTCTTCAACTTACTGGTAAACATTCCTTTAACATATATCGGAATCAAAACGCTGGGGCGCCGGTTTGGTGTAAAAACCATCTATGGCTTTGTTTCCTCCTCCATTTTCATGGATGGGATTACCATGATGCGGATGGTCGGTGATGCACCGTTGGTCCAGGATGTATTGCTTTCCTGCATTTTCGGGGGAGTTCTGACCGGCATTGGCCTTGGCCTCATATTCAAAGCCAGGGCCACTTCAGGGGGCAGCGATATCGTAGCCATGATTATCACCAAATACACAAGGATTCCAATTGGTCAAATGTTGATCTGGGTCGATTGCGCCATAGTTGTTGTGGCCCTTGCCGCCTTCAAAGACTGGCAAATTCCGCTTTACAGCATCCTGGTTATCTACATCACTGGGCGTGCAGTTGACATGATTCTTGAAGGGGCTAACTACAACAAAGCCCTGATCATTATTTCTGAGGAGCACGAGAAAATCCGCGATAAAATTGTCATTGACCTCGAGCGTGGAGGCACCTATCTAAAAGGCATTGGCATGTACACAAATGCAGAGAAAAGTGTCATTTTCACGGTAGTAAGCCGCAGGGAAGTGGCTATTTTGGAAGAACAGATTGCCGCTATTGATCCGCACGCCTTCATCACCATCATGGATGCGAGTGAGATTTTAGGCGAAGGTTTCCGCTCACTCAAACATAAGGTTGAAGATTAATATCTTATCAGGATTTTTTTGAAAAGGAGCGAATCCAATCAATTTCGAAACGGTGTGGAAGCAGGTGTTCATTTACTTCACCATGAAGTGTAGTTAGCATATGTATAAACATCGGTTCCTTCAATGAAACTGAATTACTGTAAACCTCAGATCCATTTATTTTCCAAACCAATTGATTGCCTGATATTTCTAATCTGAAAATGTGATAATACTCATCATTCAGTCCGCCTAACCGAAAATATTTGGAAGATTTTCCACCTTGATGTTCAACTATTCCCAACCCTACACCATTTTTAGTACTCCTGAAAAGATCAATCTGTGGAAAAGCGGATTCGCCTGTCAAGGTAAAAGCTGAAGTAATGGAAGAATCCTTCTTAAACCTAACCTTCGCCTCAATAATTCCTTCCTTAAGACGAAAGGAGGCAGCACTGTTAAGAATTCCAGAGGAGTATTCATACTGCTTTGGAAGGAGCCCTACCGCAGGATCCCAAACAGTTCCCTTGATTTTCTCTTTCTTTGCCCAAATCGAGAGCGTTTTGTTATTCAATTCAATGTTCTTTTCCCCATTGAAGCCCTGCATTTCGTCCTTTTGGGAAAAACTTATTCCCGCAGTTCGATAAGCCATCCAGTTTTCTGGTTGCCAGTGTTTGCTGTCCAATTTTTTTTCGGTAAAATTTGCCTCAAAGGCTATTTCCCATTTTTCAAAGAAATCAAGCTCCCTGGCCTTTTTCAGTTTTCTGTAATCAGCCATAAACATGCCTTTATTAATGGCATTAAAGGACAATATATCTTTGTACTGCTCACTTTTCAGAAATCTCTTTTTATCCTTCAAATAGGCAATTTTGTCCTTGAATTCCATGGACGATGTTTCCGACTTTAAGTCCCCAAAACGCTTTAAATCTTTTGACTCTATTGTTTTCAGGTAAGATAGGTAGCTTTGGGAGCCACTGAACTTTCTCCAGAAAGTGATGTCCCTGCTTTTCCTGAGTTGATTAAACTCCTTTAAGATGGGATAATCAGGGGTTTTTACATATTCTTTCTTTTTTAGGCCATCCCTCCGACTCCCAAATTCAACCGATTCAACCACCTTCTGAAGTTCCACAAATCTTTTAAAGGCATGTCCGGACAATATATTCTGCAACCTGGACAAACGGTCGGAACCCAAAATTTTGTGGTAATTTTTTATGGCATACGAACCGGCCAAAGATTTGAACTCCTTGAGAAGTTTTTCTTCATGGCTGCCGAAGAATTGGAGCGATTCGATCTCTCTCTTTTTATGCAGGAAATCGGAAGATTCAATGAGGTTCTTTAAATCTTCGAATTGCTTCAATTCGGCAGAGCGCTCCATTTCATCGAGATCGTCCCGCATTTTAATTAATTTGTCCCACTTTGCGTCAAGTTGGTCCGCAGTGGGAAGGAGTCCTAAAGCACATTTCAGTCTGAAAGGGATTGACATGATGGTTGAATTAGTAATTGAACAAATTTAGAATAATCCCGGAAAAAAATGGCTAATTTTGGCGAAAAGAGTTCAAATGATCTTACTTCCCGAGTCTTTTGAGAGTAGAATGAAAGTGGTGCTCGGTAATGAATTTCATCAATTCAGGGAATCCATCCATTCAACCGTCAACTACTCGGTTCGAGTCAATCCAAATAAAATAAAAGGAGCTGTAAACCTGACTCCGGTTAAGACTTGTTCGACAGGATATTACCTTGATCAACGGCCCATTTTCACGCTCGATCCCCTCTTTCATGCCGGCGCCTACTATGTACAGGAATCCAGTTCGATGTTTCTGGAGCAATTCATCTGTCACGTGCAAAAGAAAACTTTACGCGTGCTTGACTTGTGCGCCGCCCCAGGCGGCAAATCAACCCATTTATGCTCCCTTCTTCCCCCGGATTCACTCCTGGTATGCAACGAAGTGATCCATTCCAGGGCCATGATACTATCCGAAAACCTCAAAAAATGGGGAAATCCCAATGTGGTGGTTTCCTGCAACGATCCGAGGGATTTTTCCCGCCTTCCCGGCTTTTTTGACATCATAGTCGTTGATGCCCCCTGCTCCGGGGAGGGGTTGTTCCGGCGTGATCCGTCTGCCATTGATGAGTGGTCGGACTCCAATACTGCCTTATGTGCGCAGCGGCAGAGAAGGATTTTGGCTGATGTCTGGCCGGCTTTGGCCGAAGATGGGATGCTGGTTTACAGTACCTGCACCTATAATCCCGCCGAAAACGAGGAGAACATCTCCTGGCTTTCCGAATTTACTGAAGTGGAGGGCATAGAACTGGCTATCCCTGAAAACTGGAGAATCGTTACAACCGAAGCCAGCGACATTCCATGTTACCGCTTCTATCCGCACAATGTACCCGGAGAGGGCTATTTTACTGCAGCGGTTCAAAAAAAAGGGAGGGTCGACGCAGAGAAGAGAAGCAAAGAAAAATCCGTATTGCCCCTTGCATCCAAGGCAGAACAATTAGCCTGGAGTGATTTGCTTCAACAACTTCCGCTTTCCCTGGTGAAGTTTGAGGAGAACTTTCTAGCCTTTCCGACCAACCAGCTTCAGTTGTTGGATTTGATCAAAGCCGCACTTCGTATCGTTCATGCCGGGGTAAAAGTCGGGGAGATCAAACAGACCAGCCTTGTTCCTGCGCACGAACTTGCCGTTTCCACAATCATCAACACATCGCATTTCCCTTCGCTGGACCTTTCGCTTGAACAGTCGATCAGTTTTTTGAAAAGGGATGATTTCCGGCTTGATTTTCAGGATCAGGGATGGAATTTGCTCACCTATAGAGACTATCCGATCGGCTGGGCCAAAAATATTGGAAACCGTTTTAACAACGGCTACCCCAAAGAGTGGCGCATACGGATGTCAACCAACGAATATACCGGCGAAAGGCTGATAGATGAAGCTAAAAAATTTCCGCTAAACGAGTTATGAGTGATAAGTTATAAGTTTCAGTAGATAAAACGCTAGCGTCATCACTCATATCTTATATCTCATAACTCATATCTCATAACTCTCCTTAATCCATCCTCCCCTTGTAATCCTCATACCCAAACTCCCTCAGAAGGGTAAATCCATTGATCTCATTCCAAATCCCGATCGAAGGATGTGCAACCCCGTTGAACATAGTCGTTTTGACAATCGTGTAATGGATCATATCCTCAAACAGAATGGGGTCGCCCGGTTTGAGCGGTTGATCGAACGACCAATAGCCCATGTAATCTCCTGCCAAACAGGAATTTCCGCCCATTCTGTAGGCAAATTTCCCTTCAATGGCTTCCTGGTAAGCTCCCCTGATTTTGGGCTGATAGGGCATCTCCAGACAATCGGGCATGTGAGCCGTAAATGAAACATTCAGGATGGCGGTTTTGATCCCTTTGTTCTCAACCACATCCACTACTGATGCAAGTAAAAATCCTGTCTCCCAGGCAAAAGCACTGCCCGGCTCGAGAATGACCGACAGATTTGGCCATCTGGATTTAAATGATTTTAATACCCTTACAAGATGGTTCGCATCATAGTCTTTGCGGGTCATCAGGTGACCACCACCAAAATTGACCCATTTCAATTGATCCAGAAATTTACCAAAATGCAATTCAAAAGCCGCCAGGGTTTTCTCAAGATCATAAGAAGTTGACTCGCACAGGGTATGGAAATGAAATCCTTCCACACCTGCCGGAAGTTTGTCGCCCAGCTGATCAGCAGTTATACCAAGTCTGGCACCAGGGGCACATGGATTGTACAACTCCGTAACGACCTCAGAGAACTCGGGATTAACCCTTAACCCTACCGTGATCGCTCTTTTACATGCCTTAACGCGATCAATAAAATGATCCAGCTGGGTCAATGAATTGAAGGTGATATGAGAAGAGCAATCAAGAACCGTTTGAAAATCGGCATCCGTAAAGGCCGGGGAATAGGTGTGTGCCAGGCTGTTCATCTCCGCGAAGGCCAGTCGGGCTTCATGGGCCCCGCTGGCTGTTGCCCCTGTAATGTATTCGCGCAAAATCGGAAAAACTTTCCACAAAGAGAAACCCTTGAAAGCAAGGATAATCTCGACTCCCACCTCCTGGCTGACGCTGCGGATCTTCTCCAGATTTTTTCGCAAAAGGGTTTCCTCAATTACGTAACAGGGATTGGGTATTTTTGAAATATCGATCGACATGATAATTTGATAATTTGATAATGTGAAAATGTGAAAATTAAGAATTGTAGGCCTTGATTAATATTTTTTTGAAAAATTCGTTTTTGTCATGTAATATACTTATATTTAAGGTAGTATAACCGATATCCTAGTTTTCAATTCGTACCGACAAAGATAAAACTAATTAAACAATCTCTTTCTGCTATACAGAATGGGATCTTTGAAGCAAATCGGCAGCAATTAAATGCGTTCTTCAAAATATTTTAGCTCTTTCCAAAAAAAAATCCTTCCCTACTTTTTTATGAGAGTGAACGACCGTAAATTTATATAGAGTTCGTGCACAAAACTTAGGCAGATCCGAAAAGCCTGAAATAGAGTAGGATTTTATTCAATACTTTACGATCATGAAAGAGTTAGAAAAAAGTGAATTGATGGAGGTAGATGGAGGATTTGTACCTCTTATAATTTTTGGCGTATTATACTCTGCCAAAATTGTTGCTGCCGCATGTGGAGCTTCCTTCCTTGCTGGATTTGCTGCTGGAATCGCCATTGGAGCGGCTATAGATTAGACACTTAATATTAATGTTATGGATAAGAAGCTTATGAAAATTGTAGTTCCAGTATCCTTTATTGCATTTTTGATCGGATTCCTTTTAGGGGTCTATTTAGCTATTCACTTTAATACAGTATAAAATGGTTACATCATATGAAAAGTCAGTCCACCTTAGAGAATTGACGTCAAACGAACTTAAAGAAACTAATGGAGGAATGGCAACTATTGCCGGTGCTGCTGCCGTTGCAACAGGTTGTGGAATGGTACTGTTATGCCTTGTAGCAGGGGTTGCTTTGGGTGTAGGGATTTATTATGGAGTTAAATGGCTATTAAGTTGATGTACTCATAATCATTTAGATACTTAAAATTCTAATTCGTAATCACGATGGGTTATTAAGCAAGAAAAATCAAAATATGAAAGTTTGTACAACCCATCGTGATTCCATTTTCTAAAACATTCAAATTTACTAATGAAATCTCCGCACAGGCCAAACCGAAAGCAGATCTTTTACAGGGTAATCATAATACTTGTAACCATATATCTTATGAATAAGTACGTTTTTGACAATTGGGATAATATTGAACATTTCATTTCCAATATTTTCCAATAGTTCCCTAATTACGTCATTCGAATCGTGTTCGAATATATGAATATCGAAAATACCCAAACCACGCAGTGGTTGATTTTGAATAGCCACCGGTGAAACCGGTGGAATAGGAATCAATATACCCACATCAACCACAAAGTGGCTGAATTTCAATCAATAACATGAGCTCATATACCCAGCTAATATATCATTTCGTTTATAGCACAAAAGATAGGGACAATACCCTTCATGTTGACCACAGAACTGATTTGTACAAATATATCTGGGGATTATTGAACAACAAAAATTGCCATTTATACAGAATCGGTGGGGTTACTTGAGCACAATCTCCTTCACGATTATCCTCCCGGCATGATCGTTCACGGCACGGATAATGTCGTTGCGCATCATAAACAGCTCGTTGCGCACGATGGAGGAGCTAAGGTTTACATACAGGGTCTCGTTTTTTATGTAGATGGAAGTAGTAGCCCGGGCAATGGGCTTGCCGATGATAAACTCCCAGGAGCTCACGGCATCAACCTCGGCCAGCTTCCGGTCAAACTTCGACTCTTTCAAAAAGCCCTTGATGGCGCTTCCAATCGAATGGATCTCACTTCTTCTCATCCTTTTTCACTGATTAGGCTGATTGTTCCCTTTTCAACAACAAAAATCCTGAAATCATCACCACCGGCTTCACGCAGAATGCCGTCGAGATGTTCCCGATTGGTGTCTGTAATAAAAATCTGGCCAAAGTGATGATCTGCAACCAGTTTAACGATCTCTTCCACCCTTCCGCTGTCGAGTTTGTCGAAGATATCGTCAAGCAGCAGGATCGGTTTGATGTTGTTGAGCGAACGGATAAAATCGAACTGGGCAAATTTGAGGGCAATCAGATAGGTCTTGTTTTGTCCCTGGGAACCTAACCGCTTAATGGGATAGCCTCCCAACTTTAATTCGAGGTCATCCTTGTGAATACCGCACGTAGTAAACTGAGTGATCCTGTCCTTGTTAAAAGAGTCTTTCAACAATACATCAAACGACTCAGTGTTGAGTTGCGATCCATACTCCATCGAGACGGTCTCATTTCCACCTGATATCAGCGTATAATACTTTTGAAAGACCGGAAGCAACTCTTCCAGAAACTGCCCTCGTTTGAGATGGATTTTATTGCCCAACGATAAAAGTTGTTCATCCCATATAGAGAATATATCCTGGTCAATGGCCGACTGTCCGGCATAATTTTTGAGAAGCATGTTCCTTTGCAGCAGCACACGGTTGTATTTAACAAGCCAATCCAGGTAAGTCCGGTCGTATTGCGAAATAACACTGTCCATAAACCGTCGCCGCTCCTCGCTCCCACCCTGGATAAGTACCGAGTCGGCCGGGGATATCATCACCAAGGGCAATAGTCCGATGTGATCGGAAAAACGTTCATACTCCTTTTTATTGCGGCGTATCTTCTTCTTTTGTCCGCTTTTAAAGCCACAATGGATCTCCTCCCTGGCACTGTTAAGTTCATATTTTCCCTGGAGGGCGAAAAAATTTTCCATATGCCTGATATTTTGAACATCAGGATTGTTGAAATAGCTTTTACAAAACGACAAGTAGTAGATAGCGTCCAGCAGATTGGTTTTACCTACACCATTGTTTCCGATGAAACAGTTCACTTTTCTGGAGAAAGTCAGGGTTGCCTCTCCAAAATTTTTATAATTCATTACCGAAAGCTCCCTGATAAACATGATGGTAGATTATTGAACTACAAATCTAAACTTTTTGGACAAGCTTTTGGATAATCCCATCAGCTAGTTACGAACAAAAAACCGAAGTTCCTCAACAATATCTGCTGAAAACCACAAATTCAGACCTTATATTTTTCAAATTGTTGCGCTCGTTTGTGAAAAACGATTATTTTTGCACACGCATACAAAAAAGCATCCATTTTAAGAAAACCAAGTTATGAGCAAAGAGACCAAGGCGCATGCCAATGAGAATCTAAAGGAAGTTGAACATGCATTGACAACCGCCGAATTTTTTTTCGAGAAAAATGCAAAAATTATCTCCATCATTTTTGGTGCAGCTGTCGTAATTGCATTGTTGTTGCTCGCCACACACCGTTTTTACACCATTCCTCGCGAGAACAAAGCCAAGGAACAAATTTTTACTGCTGAACAATATTTTGAAAAAGACTCTTTCAATCTTGCCTTAAATGGTGATGGCAACTACCCTGGTGTTCTTGATATCATCGACAATTATGGCCGTACTACCACCGGTAATCTTGCAAGGTATTATGCCGGTATCTCATACCTCCATATTGGTAAATTCAAGGAAGCCATCAGTTATCTTGAAGATTTCAAAACAGAAGACCTGCTGCTTAAACCAGTTGCAACAGGAGCCATTGGAGACGCTTATGCAGAAATTGGTAACAAGGAAAAGGCCGTAAAATATTATGCTGAAGCTGCTGCGGTGAAAACCAACAATTTTACGACCCCAATCTATCTTTTGAAAGAGGGTAGAATGTATGAGCAAATGGGAAACAAAGAACTGGCGCTTGCCAGATACCAAACCATCAAAGACAAATATGGCGATTCAAACGAAGGCAGACTGGTAGACAAATACATCGCCCGTCTTACAGGGGTTAACTAAAAAAAATTACATGAAATGAAATGCCTCTCCTGACCGGGGAGGTTTTTTTTTGTACATTTGTGTGTACTTCGTGACCTTTGGGTAATTTCTTTTTGAAATACTTCCAACTTAATTTATTGATTTATGAAAACATCCATTCTGATCCATCTGGCTACCGGCTTTGAAGAGACAGAAGCGGTAACCATTATCGATGTGCTAAGAAGGGCTTTCCTTGATGTCACTGTCATTTCTGTCACAGGCTCACTGAAAGTCACAGGGGCACACAACATCACCATCGAAGCTGATCAGCTCTACGATGAGGCCAACTACGAAACGGCGACAATGATCATTCTTCCCGGTGGTATGCCCGGCACTTCCAACTTACTGAATCACACAGGGCTAAGGGGCCAGCTAAAAAAATTCCATGAAGAAAAAAAGTTCATTGGCGCCATCTGTGCAGCACCCATGATCCTGGGATCCATGGGGTTTCTTCAAAACAGAAAGGCAGTCTGCTATCCAGGATTTGAATCCAAACTGACCGGTGCTACAGTTTTATACACTCCTTTCGCAGTGGATGAACACATTATCACAGGACGTGGTGTAGGCACTGCCCTTGACTTTTCTCTTGAAATTGTAAAGTTGCTGAAGGGGGAACATCCCGCGTCTGAACTTCGGACAGCTCTCGTAATTCCGTGAATATTTTGCTTTCTTTGCAAAAAAAAACATATGCTCAATTGGGTCAACAAAAAACGTATCAGCTTAATTTTTCTTTTTCTGGGTAGTTTAACTGGATTTCTCTACTGGAGATTTGTCGGATGCAGCACAGGAACCTGCCCGATTACCTCACACTGGTACGCCAGTATACTTTATGGAATGCTCCTTGGATGGTTGGTAGGTGATTTAATCGCCTCTTTCCAAAAAGTAGGACCAAAAGAATAGTCAATTCAGTTTCACTACCAGAATATTCCTGGTTTTAGGCGTGATTTTGTACCTGTTATCAACACGTACACCGACAATCCAGACGATCTCTTCACCATTTGCAAGGATCCAGCACTCCTCTTTTTCAGGCAAACTGAATTTTTCATCCACAAAAAAATCACTCAGTTTTTTCATTCCCTTCATTCCCAGGGGTTGAAAATAATCACCTTTCTGCCATTTACGCAAAATAAGCGGAAACTGTAGCAGGTCCTTGTCCAGGGAAGCGATCATTGGGGAGGTATTCCATTGAAAAGGCCCTGTCTGTTTTGTGGTGGAAAAAGTGAGTTTAATTGGCACATCTATGACCGACAACGTCTCATCGAGGTAAAATCTGGTTATTGACTCCTTTGCTAATTTAGCGATAATAATCACTTGTCTGTCAAGAACAGCACGATGAGATTGGGAATAAAACTGCTTACCTGCCTGTCCTTCCATCGCTTTCACCATTTCTTCCACCACTTCACCATTAAAATGGAATGGCTTTAACAATTCAAATAAATAGGTTGAAAGTGGATTCAAAAGTCGAAGTTCATCGAGGAGAATCTCAGTCTCTCCATTAGATTTTTTTCTGACACACAACTCTCTGGCTCTCTCGATCGATTGTAAATAGATGGCAGAGGTTTCTCTCAAATGACCAATAGTTTCTTCCATACTTTCCCTAAACGAGGGATTTAACTCCTCCAAAAGGGGTAGTACCATCTTGCGGATTTTATTGCGCTGAAAATCAGTCAGGGCATTGGAGCTGTCCTCCCTGTAATGCAACCTATTTGCTGCTGCATAGTTTTCAATCTCCTTGCGCGAACAAAACAGCAATGGCCTTACTACCTTCCCGTTAACGATTTTCATTCCGGTCAAACCTGAAATTCCGGTTCCCCTGACCAGGTTTAGGAAAAAGGTTTCTATCTGATCATCCAGATGATGGGCTACCAAAATCCAGTCGAAATGGTGTGTCCTGCGTACCTCTTCGAACCAGTCATACCGCAAATCCCTGGCCGCCATTTCAATTGAAATGCCCTTTTCATTGGCATATTCTCTTGTATCAAAGCTTTTGCAAAAACAGAGTTTGCCATAGCTCTCACTGAGCTCTTTTACAAAGTGTTCGTCCTGACCTGACTCTGTTCCTCTCAACTGAAAGTTGCAGTGGGCTACTGCGAATGCCAATCCCGCACGGTTAAGCAAATCAATAAGCACCACTGAATCAATGCCACCGCTCACTCCCACCAATAGCGTATCATTTGGCGAGAAAAGCCGGTTAGATTCAATGTACTTTAATAATCGTTCAACCATTTTATAATGTTTAAGACAATATATTTAAAGTCCGGCAACTTTGGAAATAATAGCTACTATTACCCGGCAGGCGCTTTCCATTGAGTTGGTAGGGATATATTCATATTCCCCGTGAAAATTGTGCCCACCCCCAAAAATATTGGGACAAGGCAGGCCCATGTAGGAGAGCCGCGAACCATCTGTTCCACCCCTTACAGGCACGACCTTTGGTTCAACGTCACAGGAAATCATTGCCTCTTTTGCCAGTTCAACAATGTAAAACTGAGGGTCGATCATCTCCTTCATGTTGTAATACTGATCTTTGACTGAAATTTCCGCTACGGTTTCATGATGTTTTATGTTCAAATCCTGCACCATTGTTACAAGTTTGAATTTCCTCTGCTCAAAACTTTCTTTGTCAAAATCCCGGATAATGAATTCCAGTTCTGTCTTGTCTACCTGTCCATGAAATTTTACCAAATGGTAGAAACCCTCATATTTTTCAGTATGTTCGGGTACTTCTCCTACTGGAAGATTGGCTATGAACTGGTTCGCCAACAACAACGAATTCCTCATTTTGTCTTTGGCTGAACCAGGATGAACATTGACTCCATGAAATACCAAATGGGCTGAGGCAGCATTAAAATTTTCGTATTGGAGCTCACCTAGCTCGCCTCCATCCATGGTATAGGCGTAATCAGCTCCAAAGCCCGGCACATAAAAATGGTCGGCTCCACGGCCAATCTCCTCATCTGGGGTGAATGCAACCCTTACTTTACCATGTTTGATTTCCGGATGAGCCAAAAGAAACTCCATGGTTGTAACTATCTCAGCCAATCCCGCTTTGTCATCGGCACCAAGCAACGTCGTTCCGTCTGTCACAATGATTTGCTCTCCTTTGTATTTGAGAATTTCAGGAAATCGTTTGGTGGATAGGACTATATTCTTCTCATCATTAAGGAGTATATCATTCCCGTCGTAACAATCAATCACCCTGGGACGGACATTCCGACCCGAACAATCCGGACTGGTGTCCATGTGCGCAACGAATCCCACGACTGGTGCCATGAGGTCAGAATTGGCCGGAAGGGTGGCCATCACATAGCCATTCCAGTCGACTTCCACATCCAACATACCTATCCTGATCAACTCTTCAGCAAGCATCTTCCCAAAAACCAACTGGCCCTCGGTACTCGGACAAGAAGTACTGTTGTTATCGGATTGGGTATTGTATCCAACATATTTTAAAAAGCGGTCGACTACATTTTTTTTCATCCTATCGTCTGCCGATACCGGCTTATAAGGAAATTAAACTTGGGTATGGCCCCTTCGACGAGGTCAGGGCTGATACTTGACAAGGATTGAAATCTAATAAGAAAGAGCGAAAAGAACTCTTCGTTTGGAAGGTTTTCCTGTCAAGATACACTTGCCCTCCTCTTCGACACTATCGAACGGAATGCACCGGATTGTGGCTTTTGTCTCTTCCTTGATGATGGCCTCCGTTTCATAAGTTCCGTCCCAGTGTGCAAGGATAAATCCTGGTTTGCTGATTAACCGCTCTTTGAACTCTTCGTAGGTATCAACTTTTGTAGTATTTTCCTCCCTGAATTTCAATGCTTTGTTGTAGATATTACCCTGAATTTCGACCAGCAGGTTTTCAATCAGGTTTTCAATTCCTTCTAATTGTTCAACCTTTTTTTCCAGTGTGTCACGGCGGGCAACTTCCACGCTGCCATTTTCAAGATCGCGCGGGCCGATAGCCAACCGCACGGGTACACCCTTCATTTCATATTCCGCAAATTTCCATCCAGGACGTTGTGAATCACGGTCATCATATTTTACACGAATACCTTTTCTTTTTAACTTATCAACCAACACTTTAACTGTTTCGGAGATCAACGCCAGTTGATCAAAACTCTTGTAAATCGGAACAATGACCACTTGAATTGGGGCAAGTTTTGGAGGAAGAACCAATCCGTTGTTGTCGGAATGTGCCATGATCAATGCACCGATCAGTCGGGTAGAAACGCCCCAGGAGGTAGCCCATACATATTCGAGTTTGCCTTCCCTGGAGGTAAATTGTACCTCAAACGCTTTGGCGAAATTTTGACCAAGAAAGTGTGAAGTGCCCGACTGCAAGGCTTTCCCATCCTGCATCAATGCCTCAATGCTATAGGTTTCAAGTGCGCCGGCAAACCTTTCGTGTTCTGATTTTGCACCCTTTATGACCGGAACAGCCATGTAATTCTCAACAAAATCAGCATAGACGTTGATCATGCGTTCTGTCTCCCCGAGTGCCTCCTCCATGGATTCGTGTGCGGTATGTCCCTCCTGCCACAAGAATTCAGCTGTACGCAGGAACATGCGGGTACGCATCTCCCAACGCACAACATTGGCCCACTGATTGACCAATATAGGAAGGTCCCGGTAAGATTGCACCCAATTTTTATAGGTACTCCATATAATTGTTTCAGAGGTTGGCCGTATAATCAGCTCCTCTTCCAGCTTTGCCTCAGGGTCTACAATAATCCCTTTCCCATTGGGATCATTTTTAAGACGATAATGGGTCACAACGGCACACTCCTTGGCAAATCCCTCAACGTGGCTGGCCTCTTTCGAAAAGAATGATTTCGGGATGAACAATGGGAAATAGGCATTTTCGTGACCCGTTTCTTTGAACATCTGGTCCAGTGCTGCCTGCATCTTTTCCCAAATTGCATATCCGTATGGCTTGATCACCATACAACCGCGAACCGCGGAATTTTCAGCCAGATCTGCTTTGCTAACCAGATCATTGTACCACTGCGAGTAATTTTCCTCTTTGGATGTAAGTTCCTTTGCCATTTTTATATTTTGGTATGATATTTGCTCGTATCTAGATATATTTTCTATACAAAAGTAGGGAAAATTGAAGGAATACTAAAGTAAAGGAGGACAAAACATGAAACCAAATGTGAAACTATTCATCGCCGTTGCATTACTGGCTACCGCTTGCACAACAGGTTCAAGGGTAACTTCAGGTGGTTATTCGGATGATCTTTATTTCACTCCGGGTGATGCCCAGCCATCTACCCCTAAACCGGTCAAACAGGAAAAGCAACCTGAGAAAAAAAGCACTGTGGTAATGCAGGTGGAAGAGAACGAACAGGGTAAGGTTGTCAACAACTACATCGTTCCCAAAAGCAGCCGAAAAGACAAAAATGCCTATTATTTTGACGATCAGCCGGCTTATGCAGACACCGTCATGGAATACAAGGACGATAAAGAACAGGTAACCATCAACAATTATTATGAAGGGGAAGAGATGAATTATTCAACCCGCATACGGACTTTTTACAATCCCTATTTCTATGACCCATTCTGGGATCCCTTCTGGGGCGGATTCTACGATCCCTATTTCGGTTCCCCTTTTAGCTGGGGACTGGGCTGGGGTGGTATGTATGGAGGCTATTATGGCGGATACTACGGGGGTTGGTATAATCCCTGGAATCCATGGTTCGGCTATGGCGGATATGGATACGGTGGGTTTGGATATGGTGGCTTTGGATATGGTTACGGCTGGGGTGGTGGTTACTATCCCGGTTGGGGGTGGACCAGCGGTAGCTACTACGCAGGTGGAGGTTGGAGCAATGGCAATTACCACAACGGTAAACAAAATAGCACCGGAAAACGAGGCGTTTCCAATGCCGTAAGGTACGGTACAAATAATACAAAAAGTGGTACAATCTATGGTTCAGGCGCTTTCAACGGTCAGGTTCTGGGAAGAAGCATCAATGCTACCTCTACCAGGTTACAATCAACAAATGGCGATGTTCAGGGAGTAAGACCGGGAATGGGCGGAGTTGGTGCTACAGGAACAAGGCAGCCTTCAACCAGGGAGGCCACCGTATTACAGCAAAACCAAGCACCCAATAACATGCAGGGAACCCGCATCAACAGAGGTGAAACACTTTCCAACCTGCGTCGTTCAGGCACCAACAACATTCAAAGCAGCGGAGCTGTTAATCAGAATAATATTGGCTCAAGGCCAGTATCTTCGGGAAGGGATTATACCCCAACCTACAACAGGCCCAGGATGAATACACAACCTTCTTACAACAATGGATCAACCAGGCAGTACAATTCACCGCAATACAACAGCAACACCCAGGGAAGCAGATATGCCAGACCACAAAGTTCTGGCGGAAGTTTCGGGGGTGCTGTTAGGACCCAACAATCCAATAGTTACCAACGCGGCGCAGCAAGCAGCTCACCTACGCGTTCATCAGCCTCACCAAGCAGCAGCAGCAGTGGCAGCAGCAGCAGTGGCAGAAGCTACTCACCTGGATTTTCTGGCTCAAGTTCAGGTACCAGGTCCTTCTCTACCCCATCATTTGGCGGAGGAGGCAATGTTGGAGGCAGCAACAGCGGTGGTGGACATTCCGGAGGTGGAGGAGGGTCAGGCAGAAGCAGATAAATCCGTCATTCCCACGATAATTATAAAAATTTACATTCAGTTATAACGAGCATGATTGGAAATCATTAATTCATGATTCAAATATTTGCATGCAAATTAGTATCACTGATCTACGATTCCATTTGTCCAACAAAAGAAAATTTACACAACATGAAAAAGTTATACTTCACAATAATGGCGATCATAGGGATGACAGCTGTTAGCTCTGCGCAATACGTTGACAATGCGCTGTTGTTTTCGCAACACAATTATGGGTCCACCGCCCGTTCCAAGGCCATGGGAAATGCCTTTGGCGCCCTTGGCGGGGATTTTGGCTCACTTAGTATTAATCCAGCCGGTATAGGTATTTACCAACGGGGCGAAGTATCGACGACCATAAGCCTGCTCAATCAGAACGCAACGGAAACAACTTACCAGGGAAATTCGAACAAGGATAACAACAACAATTTTAATTTTAAAAATTTCGGATATATTTCAACCATTCCTGGTTCTGCAAACAACTCGGGGTTGGTGTCCATTAATTTTGGCATTGGTTATAACCGAATTGCAAATTTTAATCAAAACAGTTTTGTATCTACCGAGAGCTCAGCCTATTCGAGAATGGATGCATTTGCACAGCAGACAAACGGGATCAATTACAACAACCTGGTTAGTACGGATGGGTACGATCCATACCAAAGCAGTATCCCTTGGGAAAGTAAGCTTGCATGGGAAAATTATCTGATCGACGTGACCAATTCCTCAACTACCGGAGATAATTATGCTACTTTCCTCCTCGACAATGAGAAGGTTAAGCAACGGGAAGCGGCCAGCAGGGAAGGGTTTATCAACGAATACCTCGCCAGTTTTGGGGCCAATTTCAACCACAATCTTTACCTTGGGGCATCTATTGGCATGCAGGACCTGTTTTATGATGAAGCCAAAGTCTACAGTGAATTTGGCATTGACGAAGCCGGCACTAACCTGAAAAGCTGGGGGCATTACGATTACACAAACAATACCAGATCAACCGGAGTAGGTTATAACCTCAAATTGGGGGCCATCTACCGGCCATTACCAGCTTTAAGGATCGGGCTTGCTTTTCATACCCCTACCTATTTTCACATTAAGGAGACTTATAGTTCATCCATGAATTCTAATCTGGTTGGAATCAGTACACAGTCTGACGGAGCCCATAAGGAGTCGACACCGATAGGAAGTTTTGAATACAACTTCCATTCGCCACTTCGCGCTATCGCTAGTGTGGCCTATCAGTTTGGCAAAAAAGCAATGTTTTCCATGGATTATGAGTTTGTTGATTATTCATCTTCAAAATTCAGCCATGGATTTGCCGATGACTTCAGCGTAGAAAATGGGGATATCAAGTCTGTTTATAAATCTGTCAGTAATGTAAGATTAGGGGCGGAATACAGATTAACTGACGCATTCAGCCTCAGGGGCGGACTGGAATTTTTGGGTAATCCATACAAATCCAGTGCCTACGGGGTTTCTCAACCCAACATGGATTATAAATTCACAACTTACAACGGTGGCTTCGGTTACCGTTCCGGGAAATATTCACTGGACGTCACTTATAGCGTGGGTGACAAAACCAACTACATGTATCTTTATCATATAGATGGCGTTAATGTAGATCCGGTTAAATATCATAACATGAACAGTGAGGTATTATTTACATTCGCGATTCGGATGTGATAAATGAAATCAGTAGAAATGGTTAGAAATAAATGGTAATAAATAGAAATAGGTGGAAATTACTCCACCTATTTCTATTTATATCAATCAATTACAATTTATTTCCACTTATCTCCATTTATCTCAATCTATATCACAAAATCATACCAGCTCCTACTACATTATTCGTGGCCTCATCTATCAATATCAAACTTCCGGTTTCCCTGTTTCGTTTGTATGAATCGTAGAACAAAGGACGGGTAGTTTTGATGGTGATTTTGGCGATTTCGTTTAGTCCGACCGATGTTTCTTCGTCGTACTCTTCCAGTGTATTGATGTTAACCTTGTAGGCAACATCCGTCACTACACATTTCATCTCATTGGAAGTATGCTTCAACAAATATTTTCCCCGGTGTTGGAGTGGCTTGCTGTTTAACCAACAAATCATGAGATCGATCTCCTGCCCCTGGATTGGTTGGTTCATTGCATCAACGATCATGGATCCCCGACTGATATCAATCTCATGCGCCAGTCGCAAAGTAACAGACTGGGGCGCAAAAGCCAGTTCCAGGCTCTCTGTGCCAAAATCAATTCCTTCGATGGTTGTCTTCTGACCACCCGGCAAGGCTACTACCGCCTGCCCTACCCTGAAGATTCCGCCGGCAACCCTGCCAGCATATCCACGGTAGTCGGGGAATTGATCGGATTGAGGGCGAATCACATATTGTACCGGGAATCGGGGATCATCAAAATTGTGGTCACCCCCAACCGGTAACGACTCCATCAAACCAATAAACGTTGGTCCGGAGTACCAATCCATGTTGGTTGAACGATCTACCACATTGTCCCCCAGTTTTGCACTTATGGGCAGAAAATGAACATCATTGTTTCCCAACTTACGTGCCACTTCTGTAAAATCAATCTTAATGGCTTCGAATACCTTCTGCGAAAAATCGACCAAATCCATCTTGTTGACACATACCACCACATGGGGAATCTGCAACAATGCTGCAATATAGGCGTGCCGGCGGGTCTGCTCGATCACGCCGTTGCGGGCATCGATCAGGATAACAGCAGCATTTGCTGTTGAAGCGCCGGTTACCATGTTCCTGGTATATTGTATATGTCCCGGGGTATCGGCAATGATAAATTTGCGTTTCGGGGTAGCAAAATAACGGTAGGCTACATCAATGGTAATACCTTGTTCCCTCTCTGCGCGTAATCCGTCGGTAAGCAATGCCAGATTGACCTCTTCCCCTCCCCTGCTGATGCTGGCCCTTTCGATGGCCTCCATCTGATCTTCAAAAATTGCCTTGCTATCGTACAACAGACGGCCAATCAGCGTACTTTTCCCATCATCCACACTCCCGGCGGTAGTGAACCGCAGAAGCTCCATATCCAAATATCCGATCTCCTTGCCGGACAAAACTGATGCATTATTGTCAATCATGCTAACCTTATATCATTTCAACTATTAATCAACAAGTTATGAGTTATGAGTTATGAATGATGAATGATGAGTTATAACACAACTGCCATCACTCATAACTCATAACTTATAACTCATCACTCAAAAATACCCCTCTTTTTTCCTGTCTTCCATGGCAGCTTCCGAGCGTTTGTCGTCGGCACGGCCTCCCCTTTCAGTCACGCGGCTTGCCGCTACCTCCTGAATGATCTCTTCCAGCGTATTGGCCGCTGAAAGGGTCACCCCGGTACAGGTAATATCACCGATGGTACGACAGCGGATTCTTTTAACTTCAGCCTTTTCGCCGGGCTTCAACTGCATAAACGGGGCAGTGGCCAGCCAAACGCCATCCCTGCAGAACACCTCACGTTCGTGGGTGAAATAGAGACTTGGCATGGGAATGTTTTCCATCAGAATGTATTGCCACACATCCATTTCCGTCCAGTTGCTGATTGGAAATACCCTGAAGTGTTCGCCAATATGCTTTTTGCCATTAAACAGGTTCCAGAGTTCAGGACGTTGATTTTTGGGATCCCACTGTCCGAATTCATCCCGGTGCGAGAAAAAACGCTCCTTGGCACGGGCTTTCTCCTCATCGCGGCGACCTCCGCCCATGGCACAATCGAACTTCATCTCTTCAATCGCGTCCAGAAGTGTCACTGTCTGCAGTACATTGCGGCTCGCGTTGACGCCCCTCTCTTCGATAGCCCGTCCATGGTCAATAGAATCCTGGACATATTTAACAAGTAGCTTGGTGCCTGTCTTTTCGGCTAGGTCATCCCGGTAGGTAATGGTCTCCTCAAAATTGTGACCGGTGTCGATGTGCATCAAAGGAAACGGAACTTTGGCAGGATAAAAAGCCTTACGGGCCAGGAAAAACATGACAATTGAATCCTTGCCACCTGAGAAAAGCATCACAGGATTTTCGAATTGCGCAGCCACTTCACGGATGACGAAGATCGACTCTGCCTCTAATTCCCTTAGATGGTTAATGGTATGTAACTCCATAAATACTAAATCTGATTTCTTGATTGTCCTGATCAGGATATCCGACCAAATGGACAAGCCACAAAAATAAACATTCCAAGGAGAAAAACGACTAATGGGATTAATCCTTCTCCGATCGGTAACCCTTTCTTCATAAAACCCTCAGATTATATGGGATCTCAAGAGATTAGCTGGTAATTGAGATCCCAATGATTGCTTTGCAATACGCTCTGGACATTAACCTCAAAGATTCTTCTGACTATCTTCCTGGTCTGATCAGGATAATGGACTTCTACCTTTTCGTCCGATTCGAGCCAATTACTGATCTTTTCAAACTGCGAAGGATGCAAATTTTTTATAACCGGAACCCCCATCAATTCAAGCGCTGCGGCATTGCATTGCTGTTCATACTGGCCCTTCATGGGTATCACCATCAACTTCTTATTCAGGTAAAGCGCTTCGGCTGGAGTCTCAAATCCTGCACCGCATAAAACGCCTGAAGAGTTTGCCATATCCTCAACAAATTTGTCATTGGCTATTTTTCTAACCACAATATTATCAACCTGATACGATTTTTTTGCATGTTTTGAGAAGATGTGCCAGTCGTAATCACCAAATAAAGATAGCGTATCCACCAAAAACTTGTCATCATAGGCAGGCAGATAGACGGTGAAATAATCCAGTTCATCGGTTTCACAATCCCTCACCTGTTTTCTAATGACCGGAGTAAAAATATTGTCGTCATAAGCATTGAAATGAAATCCAAAATGTGTGTCTGCCGGGGCATAGTTTCTCAAAATGAAACGGCCAAAACGATCATTCTCAAATGGCATAGGCACTTTGCCGCTAAATAGCGCCCCCTGATGGCTCAGACTGATACATGGAATATTTTTTTTCTTGCATGCCCAAGCCGAGACAGGTTCAAAATCGTTGATTACCAAGTCATAATCCTCAACTCTGAGCTGATCGATTTCGCGTTTTAGGTTCCACAGGTTGGTTTTTGTCAGGGTTTTCCATAAATCCACACCTCCGCTTTTACCAAACCAGAAACTCAAACCCCTTAACCTAAAATTGATGGGTACGCCCAACTCAACATCACTTTGGGTCCCACTTACCAGGATATCGCATTGACAAAATTCCTGAAGATAAGGTATAATATCCCTTGCACGGCTGATATGACCGTTACCGGTTCCCTGAATAGCATACAATATTCTCATGACTGAAAATTTATATTATCCACAATTATCGTTGAAACTCGACCACCATATTTTTAAACAGCTCTTTTACTTCCAGGTCAACGATCTTTTCAAAATCAGCATCCGCATTTCCGGGATCTTCCACGAAGTCTTCCTTATAAGTGAATAAGCTCCATTTCCCCAGGTTGTATTCAAGTGCAGTCAGGTTTTCAATCCAGTCGCCGGAGTTGAGATAATTGATGGTTTTGTTACCGACGGGTATCTCCCTCATTTCGGGATGATGAATGTGGCCGCAAACAATGTAATCGATTCCTTTTTGTGCAGCTATCGAAGCTGCTGTATCTTCAAATGCGTTGATAAACTTCACTGCCCCTTTGACGGATTTTTTGATTTTTTTCGAAAAGGAGACCGGCCCGAAATTCAGTTTCCTGTTTATCCAGTTTATTTTGGTATTCAACCATATCAGGGTATCGTAACCTATTGCCCCAATTTTGGCCAGCCACCTGGAATACTGCATCACCACATCAAAAACATCGCCATGAAAAATCCAGATTTTTTTTCCGTTCAGTTCAAGTTTCAACTCGTTAAGGATACGAAGCTTACCTATCTTCAATCCAGAGAATTTTCTGAACATCTCATCGTGGTTTCCCGTGATGTAATAGACTGTGCTACTACCTGAGGCCAATCCAATCAGATGTTTGACAACTTTAAGATGTGATTTCGGAAAGAACCGTTTGTTAAATTGCCAGATATCGATGATATCGCCGTTAAGTACAATCGTTTTGGGACGAATGCTTTTCAAATACTTTAACAACTCGGTAGCGTGGCATCCCGAAGTACCCAAATGTATATCGGAAAGAACCACCAATTCAACGCTTCGCTTTTTGTCCATCAGTTACGGTTTTTCACGCAGCTAATTAACGCCAAACAAATTACGGGTCAGTTACAAAACAGTGAAATAACGGTTACACTTTGGCTATTTTAAAAAATCCCGGAACCAGTAGCCGGAATCTTTGATAATGCGCTCCTGGGTTGAAAAATTATTGTAGACTATCCCAAACCGTGGCCGGTATCCTTCCGCCCATTCAAAATTGTCGATAAATGTCCAGGCAAAATAACCACTAACATTAACCCCTTCATTTTTAGCTTTAAGGATTTTTTGAAGGTATCGCTTGTAAAATTCAATTCTTTGCGGATCATGAATCCTTCCATTTATTAGCTGATCGGGAAATGCCGCTCCGTTTTCCGTCACAATGATCTCCTTTACAGGGTATTTAGAGAACTGCTTGATAATATGGTAAATGCCCTCGGGGGCCACTTCCCAACCCATTTCTGTAAGTTCGGCACCATCCTCCGGCTTTACCCGATTTGCCCAAATAAATGGGATGAGTGAAGGTTTGGTGACCACCCTGAAATAATTTTGTAAACCAATAAAATCAAAATCAAATTTCAACTTTTCCTGATCGCCCGGATCTATATATTTCTCAATTTTCCTTAGAAATGGAAGTTCCGCATAGGGATATCCCATCCCCAGCGAGGGTTCAATAAAAAGGCGGTTCAACACGACATCCAGCCTTTGGGCCGCCCGTTGATGGCTATCCTTCAATTTATATGGTTCGGTGTGGGAACAGGAAAATGTGGTTCCGATATGGCCCTGATTGACGTTCCGGCGAATAATTCTCCCCCCTTCTGCCTGGCAAAGACATGCATGATGAACAGAAGCCAGGAACTTACCTATTCCGGTCCGGTTGGGTGCATGGATGCCCGATAGGTATCCCAGGGTGGTAAATCCTGCGGGTTCATTCAGGACCATCCAGTGCTTTACCCTATCGCCATATCTTCTGGTGCACAATTCCGTGAATTCCGAAAACCAGCCCAGGATATCCCGGTTAGCCCATCCACCCCGATCCTCGAGTACCTGTGGTAAATCCCAATGGTAAAGCATGGCCCAGGGTTCAATTCCAAGTTTAAGACATTTGTCAATCAGCCTGTTGTAAAAATCGACCCCCTTTTCGTTGACGCTTCCGGTACCATCAGGAATGAGACGTGCCCACGAAAATGAGAACCTGAAATTCTTAAAATTTAGACTCTTCAGAAGTTCCAGGTCAGCTTCATAACTATGGTAAAAATTGATGGCTTCGTTCCCATTTGATTTATCCTTGATATGCCCTGGTTTGGAAGAGAACCTGTCCCATACCGATTCTCCCTTTCCATCAATATTCCAGGCGCCTTCAATCTGATAGGCTGAAGTCGCAACGCCCCAGAAGAAATCATCTCCGAAAACTTTCCTGCTGATATCCGTATCTGTAATACCTTTTGCGAGCGCCGGAGCGACTTTCAATATTGCAGAAAGCACTGCCAGTTGTTTTAAAAATTCGAGTCTAACCATTATCCGTCTTTCGTAAAAAGCGAAAAGGCAAAAATAGCATTTAAGTTCTGTGAGCCGATATAAAAAATGACCAACATAAAAACACAGATAAAATCCATAGAGCACCAAATAAATGACTATTACAAAAATTATCCTGAAAGTGAATCAAAATATCTTATTCTCACAAAGTAAATCAAAGCGCCACATTTAAGAAATTCATTCATGCCAATGTAAAAAAATAAGTTTAACCATAGTGTATTTTTTTTGAAACAACTCTGTAACAGCAATAGTCCAATTTTGCACCGGAGATTGAATTGATATACTGAGTTTATGAATTATTTATTTAAAAGGGTCTTGCAAAATACGCTGTTTGGTCTTCTAATGATTCTTTTCCTTAACAGCAATAGTTTTGCTGCAATTGGGAGTATTGAGGGAACAATTTTTGACAAAAAAAACAGAGAAACACTTGTCGGAGCTCAAGTTGTACTGGATGGAACAAGTATCGGTGCCGTTACCAACTTCGATGGGCACTTTCTGATTGACAACATCAAACCTGGCACCTACAATGTAAAGATATCCTATATATCTTACAATCCTATCGTCTTCGAGGGGGTGGTTGTCGCAGCCAACAAGCGAATTCAGTTAAATGCCGAGATGGAAGAAGCTACAATCAGCTTAGGCGATATCACTGTCACTGCCACCAGAAGAAAAGGTTCGGACGTATCTATTATTAGCGCCATAAAATCCAGCCTTATTACCTCGAACGGGATTTCCAATCAACAAATTCAGCGTTCACAGGACAGGGATGCGTCGGAGGTTGTCAAACGCGTTCCCGGTGTAACAATTGTAGATGACCGGTTTGTTATCGTCAGAGGTTTGGGACAACGATACAATAGTGTTTGGCTCAACAATGCTTCTGCACCAAGTTCCGAAGCAGACAGCCGGGCATTTTCCTTCGACATAGTTCCCAGTTCCATGATCGAAAACATGATGATATTCAAAACTCCGGCACCAGAACTACCCGGAGATTTTTCAGGAGGATTTATCAAGCTAAGTACAAAAGATGTGCCGGAATCAAACGCATATTCATTTTCAATTGGTACCTCCATGACGCCACGTACGACATTCAGTGATTTCAGCAAATATCAGGGAGGAAAAACAGACTGGCTTGGAATGGATGACGGAACAAGAAAACTGCCGGCTATCTTCCCGAACGATTTAAGGGATGTTGGCGCAAATGATCAGGTTTTGCTGGGTCGAATGCTGAATAAGAACTGGGTGTCTAAAACAAATACGGCAACACCCGACTTGAGATTTTCATTTACAATGGCGCACCGGTTCAAATTGAATAAACTAATCTTTGGTGAAGTTACGGCATTGAACTATTCCAATACCAAAAGCTTCGATCAGGTTGAAAACAATAATTTCGGTGTTTATAGGTTCGACATTGACAAACCAGGATTTGATTTTTCTTTTAGCGACAACGTTTACAAGAATACGGCCAAGTTAGGTTTAATGCACAACTGGAGCGTTTTTTTAGGCAAGGGAAGCAAAATAGAACTTCGCAACCTTTTCAATCACATCGGTTATACAAAAACCACCCAAAGACGCGGTATTGAGTTTTATAGTAATTCCAAAATTGAATCCTACGAATATGGATTTATGAGCCGTAATACGTACATGGGTCAGCTGAGCGGAACGCACTCTTTCAACGAGAACAAAACAAAAATTGACTGGATTGCGGGATATTCACGGGCTACACGCGACGAACCCGATCTGAAAAGATTAAAACTTACCATGAATGAGAACAAAAATGATGCAAATTATGGCAGGTTTTATATGGTTTTTCCATCTAATCCATTAACCGCCAATGCCGGACGTGTATACATGAACCTCGGTGAAAATGTTTATTCTCTAGCCGCGAATCTTGAACATGCTTTCACTGTTTTAAATATCAAGCCAACTTTAAAGGCTGGTATCTATTCTGAGAAAAAAGAGCGGAAATTTAGTGCCAGAAAGTTGGGATATGTTGCATCAGATAAATCCAAATACAATATAGAAATTGGATATCTGCCCTTCGACCAAATGTTTGCTGATGGCAATATCAATACAACTACAGGAATAAAATTGGCTGAAGAAACCAGTAAATCAGATTCTTACACAGGAAATAACAATCAACTGGCAGGTTATCTGGCACTTCAGATTCCTTTCTCCAAAAAATTATCTGTCTACACAGGTATCAGAGGAGAAAAAAATAAGCAGGAGATTGATAGTTACGACAGGTTCCTTCAACCTATTACAGTTACCAACGACACTTTCAACATACTCCCTTCCGTAAATGCCGTTTACCTGTTTAACGACGAAAACCTTTTACGGGTGGCCTATGGCGAATCATTGAACCGTCCTGAGTTCAGGGAGATTGCCCCCTTTCCTTTCTATGATTTCGAAAACAACGCAGTGTATTCAGGAAACCCAAAACTAAAAAATGCATCTATCACCAACGGTGAAATCAGATTTGAACACTATCCCTCTAAAAACGAATTGCTGTCAGTTGGCCTTTTTTACAAAAAATTCAAAAATCCTATTGAGGTAAAATATCTTCAGACCGGTAGCGGATTGGAATATACTTACCAAAATGCAGATCAGGCAATGAATTACGGTGTAGAAGCAGAAATTCGTAAATCGCTTGGCTCGACCGGTTTTCTAGAGAAGTTGAATGTTGCACTGAATGGTGCGCTGATTAAAAGCGAGATCAGTTTCAGCAACAAAGTCACAGAGAAAACACGGCCTATGGCAGGTCAATCACCATATATCCTGAATGCGGGGATCTTTTATAGTGACAAAGAGAAAAGCAGATTGATGATCAACCTGCTTTACAATGTAATTGGTAAAAGAATTCAAATCGTTGGAACTCCCCAGCAAAACTCATGGGAAGACGTTCCTGATGTGTACGAAATGCCACGACATCTGGTAGATTTTGTAATCAGTAAAAAAGTTGGAAAATACATGGAAATAAAATTTTCCATCAAAGATTTACTTAACCAAAGCGTTGTCTACAAACAAAATATAAATGCAACGGTAGATATGAGCTATTACAATGGTGGAATTTCTGCTATCAAAAATTTCAACAGGGATCAGGTTCTAAGAAGCTTCAAACCAGGAAGCAGTTACTCCCTTGAATTGGGATTCCGCTTCTGATAGAACCTCAAAACACATCACTAATAACACTGGACATCATATCAATAACATTGTAAAAACAAATAAAATAACAATCTAAAATTTACAAACATGAAACGTTTTATTTCTAATTTCCTTTTATTATCTGTTTTACTAGTAGGAATATCTTCCTGCAAAAAGGATCCGGTAGTTGTCAAAGCAACAGGAATTTCACTCGACCAAAAAACCGCAGTAGTCAGAATTGGTACGCCACTTAAGCTGACTGCCTCCATAGCACCATTTGATGCAACAGACAAATCTGTTACCTGGACCACCAAAGATGCTTCAATTGCAGGCGTTGCTGCCGATGGAACAGTTTCAGGGGTTGCAACAGGAAGCACTGAAATAACTGTAACAGCCAATGACGGTTCATTCACAGATAAATGCGCTGTGACAATTTTCCCTTCAGCCGGATCTACCATATCTCTGACTGGCAATATTACTTCCAATGTAACTTTGAAATCAGACATTAATTATATCCTGGATGGTTGGGTCTATGTGAAATCAGGTGCAACGATAACCATTGAACCAGGGACTGTTATCAAAGGAAAAACTGATACCAAAGCATCATTGGTTATTGAAAGAGGTGCCAAAATAATGGCAATCGGTACAGTCGCAAAACCTATCATTTTCACTTCGGCAAAACCGGCAGGATCACGTGCAGCAGGAGACTGGGGTGGCATTGTTCTCTGTGGAAATGCAAAAATTAACGTGACTGGCGGGGAAGCCGAAATTGAAGGCGGTTTGGGAACTAAATACGGCGGTACTGACGACAACGACAATTCAGGTACTTTGCAGTATGTCAGGATAGAATTTGCAGGATATGCATTCCAGCCAGACAAAGAAATCAACGGATTAACGCTTGGTGCAGTGGGCCGAGGAACAACAATTGACTACGTTCAGGTATCATTTGCAAACGACGATTCTTTTGAATGGTTTGGCGGAACAGTAAATTGCAAGCACCTGATTGCTTTCAGCGGTTTAGATGACGAGTTTGATACCGATTTTGGTTTTAGCGGATATGTTCAGTATGCAGTTGGATTGCGCGATCCAATGATTGCAGATATTTCAAAATCAAACGGTTTCGAATCTGACAACGATGGAAGCGGATCAACAAACATACCTACGACCAACCCCAGATTCGCTAATGTGAGCCTTTTCGGCCCGCTTGCAACAGTTAATACTACAATAAACCCCTTGTTCCAGGCAGCCATGCATATTAGAAGAAAATCAAACCTTGAAGTATACAATTCACTCTTCGCAGGATGGCCAAAAGGATTACTACTGGCAGATCCTAAAGGAAACGGTGGTTCAGGTGCGCAGGTAAAAGGTTGTATTTTATCAGGAATGACAGCCAACTTTAGTGGCAACACAGCCGGAGAACAAGCATTTTTTGAAGATGTAACTCGTCTCAACAGAACTGTCGCGCTGAATACTGATTTGAAAGTAACCACTCCTTTCAACCTTACTGCTCCAAACTTTCTGCCACAAACGGGTTCTCCCTTGCTGACCGGCGCTGCAACTCTTCCAACAGGATTAGAAGCAACTGATTACATCGGGGCATTCAAAACAACAGACTGGACAGCGGGATGGACAAATTGGAACCCAAAAACGACTGTATATTAACTCTTTTGCATCTAAAATAAAAGGCTGCTCTATATGGAGCTGCCTTTTATTTTGGATGCATCTTAGCAAGGATATAGCTAAACAATACTTTCTTAATTTGCTATATTTGAGATATTTTTACTAAACAAGTATTATTTTAGATGAAAAAGAAATTATTGATTATCCTCTTTGTTTTCATGACCTTCTTATCATTTTCACAGGATATTGTTAATGTCGATGGAAAATATTTTAAAAAAGGTATGCTTTATACTGGCGTTCATACTGAATACTACAACAACAATCATCCCAAAACAATATTGAACATTTCAAACGGGGTACTGGACGGCTCTGTCACTATCTTTTTTGAAAATGGCATAAAACAAGAGTTACGTTCCTATAAAAATGGCAAAAAAGAGGGTCTTTGGATTACCTGGGACGAATCGGGAAATAAAACCGCTCAGGCAGAATATAAGGACAATGAGAAAAACGGGGACTGGTTTATATGGACACCCCAAGGTAAACCATTGTATGAATTGCACTATCTGATGGGGCAAAAAACTGGCACATGGAAAATCTACGATGAGACAGGAAAACTCATCAATGAGAGAAATTATTAACTGCAAAACCTAGTTTTGTTACTGATGTTTAATGGAATTGTAATCGTACTGTAATCAAAATGTAACAGGATTGACCGTACTTTACAGCGTACTAAAAATAATTAAAATGAAAAAGGCACTTTTAACATTTTTCGTTGTATCGGTTTTTGCTTCAGCTTTTGCTACAGTTAGCGACAAATCAGAGAACAAAGGGAAAACTACAGAACTATCCGGTTCAAGCGCAATACCATCTGTATCAATTACAGGTAAAGTAATTGACTTAAACTCGGGAGAAGCTCTTGCCGGAGTTCAGGTAGCAATCGAAGGTTCTATTAAAAAAGTTCATACAGATTTTGATGGAAATTTCAAAATTGAAAATTTGCAACCGGGTTCATATAATGTAATAGCTTCATACATTTCTTACAATAAAAGTTTTGTGGAGAAATTGGAAGTTGGAAAATCAAATCAGCCTTTGAATATAAAATTGCAGTCTGCCAATTAATGATAACATGGTTCAAAAAAACGGAATTGCAAAATATGCGATTCCGTTTTTTCTTAACCTCGATGGCTACTCCCGTTAAAAAAACATCCATTGGAGTATCCAATTGTATTAAAAAGGACTCAAATTTGGATTAAACATCTGTTTATTAATAATTTATTAATAATTAAGCTGCATAAACGTGTAACAGATTTGTAATAATTTTGTAACATTAATTATTACATATGTAACAATATTGTAACATCATTGTGGGAACTTTGTACCGAAAATAATTTCAAACATTAATTGATGAAAAAACAAGTTTCAATTTTCTTACTCCTCGCAGTGATGATGGCATTTAAAGTAAGTGCACAAGAATCAAATGTAAGCGAGAAACTAACTGAAGTTAATGACAAGGTTAACGGTCTTCTTGAGCGTGTAGCAAACGATGAAGCCGATTTGCAAAAATTGACTAAAATCAAAGTCTCTGGTTACATCCAGGCTCAATATCAAAAATTTGAAAGTCCCGCTTTACTATCTACCTCTAACAACTATTTTTCATTAAGGCGCGTCAGGGTAAAATTCACCTATGAAGCAGCGGACGGGGTTAAATTCGTTCTGCAACCTGATTTCTCTCCAGGGGCCCTTTCCCTGAAAGATGCCTATGTGGTCTTGAACGACCGCTGGACAAAAGCTTTCAGCTTTACCGCAGGTAAATTCAACAGGCCCAACTACGAAGTTGAATACTCCTCCAGCCAACGCGAAATGCCGGAGCGCTCTGCCGTAATCAGGGCTCTTTATCCAGGGGAACGAGCCATTGGTGCTAAACTGGAATTCAACCCATTGAATTTACCAATCCACATGCAACTGGCCTTGTTCAACGGAGCCGATGGAATTACGGTTAATAATAGCGCTGGTTCAAATTTGAACTCCAACGAGAACAAGGATTATGACAATTTCAAGGATGTAATGGCCCGTGTGACCTATAACCTGACACTTGGCAATTTTGGTGGCCTTGATTTTGGCGCCCATGGTTACTTCGGAAAACTTAAATCAATGGCCACAACCAGCTATTTAAGCGACTACACTACCGTGAAAAAGGCCAATATTGGTGATGGTATTGCTAAGAGCTGGGCAGGAGCTGAATTTCAATTGTTTGCCGATGTGTTGGGTGGCCTTTCGGTCAAAGGCGAGTACATTGCAGGAAAGAATGCCTCCATTGGTTTTGTTCCCCCCGGAACAACCCTTGGTGCAGCCAATTTCCAAAATAAATTTGCAGGCTACTATCTCTACTTAATCAAGAACCTGGGTAAAAAGAACCAATTTGCCTTGAGATACGACTACTACGATCCAAACACAGATATCAAAGGCAAAGATGTTTCGATCAGCGGTTATGCTGCAACTGCCACGCTAGCGAAGAAAATGAGCGGTAAATCTGATTTGGCAACCAGCACTGTTGGACTGGCTTATCATCACTACTTCGATGATAACATCAGAATTTCACTGGCCTATGACATAGTTCAAAACGAAAAAGTCGGAACAGCCGGTAAGGTTGTCGATAACTACACCACAGCAGCTGGGGTTGCCGGAACAATGGACTGGAGCAATGCCATCAATCAGAATGTATTGACCTTAAGGATCCAGGCAAAATTCTAAACAAAACCTGGCTTAGAAGAGTTATAAAAAAAATACAACAAAACATAAAAATTACAGATATGAAATCATTTAATTTAATAAAACTAGCGATTGTCGCAGTGGTTTTGGGCGCAATCAGCTTTGCATTCTCTGCAGCTCCTCAGAAAATCACAGTAAAGGGATCCGATACCCTGGTCATTCTTGCACAGAAATGGGCCGAAGAGTACATGAAAAGTAATGCTGCGGTCACTATCCAGGTTACCGGGGGTGGATCCGGCGTAGGCATTTCGGCTTTAATCAATGGTGCGACAGATATCGCCAATGCAAGCCGTAAGATGAAAACGACTGAAAAAGATAAGCTTAAAGCCAGATACAACACTTTGGGTGTCGAAGTTGCTTGTGCAAAAGATGGTATCACCGTTTACCTGCATCCCTCAAATAAAGTTAAAGAATTGTCAATAAAACAATTAAGTGATATCTACAAGGGAATCATAACCAATTGGAAAGAGGTAGGCGGAGCGGATCAGACCATCAAATTGTATGGCAGGGAGAATAGCTCAGGTACTTACGTCTTCTTTCAGGAGCATGTTGTAAAAGGCGACTATGCAACTTCTTGTCAGACGCTTCCAGGAACAGCTGCAGTTGTAAACGCAGTTAAAAAAGATCCCAGCGGTATTGGCTATGGAGGCGCTGCCTATGCAGAAGGCATTGAAATTTGCAAGGTAAAAAAGGATGACAACAGCCCAGGATACAAAGCTAATGCCGAAACTATCAAAAACAACGAATATCCTATTACACGTTACTTGTACATGTACCTTTCCAACAGACCTACCGGTGAGATCAAAAAATACATCGACTGGATCTTAAGCGTGGAAGGCCAAAAGTTGGTGGTAGAGATGGGGTACTTCCCTGTTAAGTAATCAATGACAATCTGCATTTTCAACAACGAACATTTCAATTCATAGACAACATTTACCGCATAGCGCACCACACCAGGTGTACTGTGCGGTAAGTTTGTATACATACCTTATCAGATTTTAATCCTACTTTTACCAAAAAGCAGCTTTAATGACCAATAAAAAACCAATAAAGGATCAACACAACCCAAACACTGAATCGGGTAAAATTGATATAACACAAAAGAAATTTCGACTCAGTGATTTTTTAGCTGAAAAAGTAATCAAAGGAGTTGCATTTCTTTCAATTGCCATCATTGTTCTGATTTTTGTTTTTGTTTTCAGGGAATCACTGCCCATCTTCCAATCGGAAAAAAATTCTGTCAGTCAGATTACGGCAAAGGAGGAAGTACAAGAGACCTATGGCGATGTAACGGACAAAGCCCCGGTAACTACTGATGTACGTGGGACATCAGTAGCAGTAAAGGACACAGCAGAGATACAGGAACAGTATGGGGCAGTTAAAGATTCATCGGCTATTCAGGAGCAGTATGGGGTTCAGACCAACGATTCACTTAGCGGTAAACCAGAAGATGAAAATTACACTGTCAGCTCAGGAAGTGGATATGACCACAACAGTGCCGCTTTGAGAACGCTTGGAACTACTGAATGGGTGCCGGTTTCTGAAAAGCCCAGGTATGGAATTCTGGCCTTGTTGCTGGGAACATTAAAGATCACGTTGATTTCAATGCTTTTCGCAGCCCCGCTCGCCATTCTGGCTGCGCTTTATACCTCCGTCTTTGCCAACAAAAAGATGAAAGAGATTATCAAACCAACCATCGAATTGCTCGCAGGATTTCCTTCCGTTGTGATTGGATTTTTTGCGCTCATGGTGTTGGCAACCTTTCTTCAATCAATTTTTCATTACGATACACGTCTCAATTCATTTGTAGGTGGTATCGCGATGGGTATTGCAGCCATACCAATTATCTTTACCATCACGGAAGACGCCCTAACGGCCGTTCCTAAAACATACTATGAAGCCAGTCTCGCGTTGGGCGCCTCCAGATGGCAAACGGCCTTCTTTGTTATTCTTCCTGCCGCGACCCCCGGGATCTTTGCCGCCATTCTTTTGGGCATTGGCAGGGTATTTGGCGAGACCATGATCGCCTTGATGGCAACAGGCAATGCGGCCCAGATGGACATTAATCCGTTTGAATCCGTTCGTACGTTAGCAGCTACTATCGGGGCAGAAATGGCAGAGGTGGTATTCGGGGATACCCATTACAATGTGTTGTTTCTTATTGGTTCATTACTCTTTATTTTCACCTTTCTGCTCAACGCTATTGCTGAGTTTTACGTGAAGGGCAAACTATTGAAACGTATACAGGGAAAATGATCAAGAACAAAAAGATAGATATCAAAGGTGCTGCCATTGAAGGGGCAACCCTAATCTCTGCCCTAATCATCATAGCCATTGTTGTGGTGATGATCGTAGTGATTGTAAAAGGTGGTAAAGAGCAACTCTCCTGGGAGTTTTTGACCAGTTTCCCAACGGACGGGATGACCAAAGGAGGTATTTTTCCAGCCATTTACGGAACATTTTTGCTGGTTATCATCATGTCAGTGGCTGCAGTACCATTTGGGACCATCACCGCCATCTACCTGACTGAATATGCCAAAGAAAACTCAGTTGTTGCAAAAACCATACGGTTTGCAGTACGAACACTTGCTGTTATCCCATCCATCATTTATGGTCTGTTTGGTCTTGGTTTTTTCATCAAATTTGTTGGAGCCCAAGTCGATTCGACCTTTTACGGAGGTCAGCTGAAATGGGGACAACCCAATTTGCTGTGGGCCAGCCTGACCATGGCATTGCTGACTCTCCCCGTTGTAATTGTCTCTGTGGAAGAGGCTTTGAAAACTGTCCCAAAAGATTTGAGGGCGGCTAGTTTAGCATTGGGTGCGACCAAATGGCAAACAATCTGGAAAGTGGTACTTCCGGGATCAATATCCGGTATTATGACAGGTACAATTCTGGCAGTCAGCCGGGGTGCCGGCGAAGTCGCCCCAATTCTTTTCACAGGAGCCGCCTATTATCTGGCAACCTTACCAGGATTAAGCGACCAGTTCATGGTACTTGGTTACCACATTTATGTTATGACCACTCAATCAGCCAATGTAGATCAAACCCTGCCCATCCAGTTTGGGACCACCTGTGTGCTGTTGATGCTAACCTTTCTGCTGAACATGTCGGCAGTCATTTTAAGATACCGGATCAGAAAAAAGAAAAACAATTGATATGACCATTGAAAAGATTAACACGGAGAATCTGTTTTTATATTATGGTTCAAAGCTGGCCTTAAACAACATCTCTATAAAGATTCCTGAAAAGAAAGTTACCGCATTTATAGGACCATCCGGATGCGGCAAATCGACTTTTCTGAGAAGCCTGAACAGGATGAATGATTTGATTGACAATGTTAAGATTGAAGGTAAGGTAATGATCGACGACATCAATATCTACGATAAAAATATCGACGTGGTCAATCTCCGCAAGAAGGTTGGTATGGTATTTCAAAAATCCAATCCGTTTGCCAAATCCATTTACGAGAACGTTGCCTATGGCCCAAGAATAAACGGGATCAACAACAGCAATCTGCTTGATGAAATTGTGGAAACGGCACTGAAAAACGCAGCCATTTGGGAGGAAGTAAAAGACCGCCTTGGCGATTCTGCCCTGGGGCTTTCAGGCGGTCAACAACAGCGGCTTTGTATCGCCCGGACACTTGCAGTGAACCCCGAGATAGTGCTAATGGATGAACCGGCAAGCGCCCTGGATCCATTGTCTACTTCAAAGATTGAAGAGTTGATTGTACAATTGAAAGAGCATTTTACCATTGTCATTGTGACCCACAACATGCAACAGGCCTCACGGATCAGTGACCATACGGCCTTCTTCTACCTTGGTGAGCTGATAGAATTTGACAAAACAAGGAAAATATTTACCAATCCGGAGAAGAAACAAACTGAAGATTACATCACCGGGCGTTTTGGCTGATGCAGAAACAATTTATACTTTTAAACATGGAAAATTATAGGATATTCGATTCTGAACTCGATAAACTTCGCGACAGGGTATTTCAAATGAGTGTGCAGGTAAACCGGCAACTGATTGATGTTGTCGCTGCGATGAATACCGGCGATCTTCAACTTGTAAAAAAGATCATTGACAATGACGCAGAGATCAACAATTTAGACACCAAGATTGATAAGCTCTGTCAGAAAATCTTTGCGTTGCAGCATCCGGTTGCCTCCGACCTCAGGTACATCATGTCGTCCCTCAAAATCAACAATGATCTTGAAAGAATCGGGGACCACGCGGTAAATATTGCCAAAAGGATAGGGACTTTACTGGATTATCCCCATTTGGTGGATGAGCTTGGCCTTGATAATATTGGCTCAAAAACATTGGAACTGTTTGCCGATGTACTTTCCTTGATCAGTTCACTGGATATCACTTTTGCTGACAAAATTCTCGACAAGGCAGATAAAATAGACATTGATTGTAAAAAGATCATTTCGAAGATATTCAAGGAGATGCTGCATCAGCCTGACGTGGTGGAAGTATCAGCCAACATACTGATTATCATAAATCTATTTGAAAGAGTGGCGAGTTATTCAACAAACATTGCCGAAGCAATCAGTTTTGTTGTTGATGGGGAGATTATCAAGCACAAAAAAAGAAATGACAATTGACAGTTGAAAATTGACAATGACATACATTACTGAATGAAGAATTACATATCATTGTCAATTGTCCGTTTTCAATTGTCAACTACTTAATATGAAAACAATGAAGGAGACTTTTCGGCTATTGGTAGTAGAAGATGAGGAGGATATCAATGAGATACTTAAGTTCAACCTCGAAAATGAGGGATATACCGTAGATTCTTGTTTTTCTGCTGAAGAGGCCCTCAGAAAAGACCTGTCACGTTATGATTTGATACTTCTGGATGTAATGATGGGGAAAATGTCAGGATACAATCTTGCCCAAAAAATCAGAAAAGAGTTACAGCTCAACGTTTCAATTATCTTTCTGACGGCACGGACCACTGAAAATGACCTGCTGACAGGTTTCAATATCGGAGCAGATGATTACATTACCAAACCTTTTTCCATCAAGGAGTTGGAGGCGCGCGTCAAAGCTGTATTAAAAAGGGGAAACAAATCATCTTCAAACGCAGCGGCAACCTCGCTTCAATTGGGCGAGTTAATCCTGGACCTGGAGAGTAAGCGACTTTACATCGGAAAACAGAAAATTGATCTTTCCAGAAAAGAGTTTGACATTCTTTTTCTTCTTGGCAAGTCTCCCGGAAAGATCTATTCCCGTGAAGAAATCCTTAACCGGATATGGGAAAGCGATGTGATTGTCACGGATCGCACGGTGGATGTCAATATGACCAGGCTGAGGAAGAAAATGGAAGCTGCCGGTTCCTACATTCGCAACAAACCAGGTTTTGGTTATTACTTCGAAATTTAAATTATAAATACGAACAATATGATTTTTAAGTACCATTCCATTAAATGGAAGCTCTTTGCTTACTATTCCCTGCTATTCACCATATTTACCCTCTCCATCGTTTTATATCAAAACAAAAGGGAGCAGTATTTCAGGACAGCGGAGCTCCGAACTTCCCTCAATGATTATACAGATCTAACCAATCGCTTTCTGGAAAATTATTCCCTTGAAAAAGAGAAAAACTATTCAAAGCTGGATAGCCTTAAAATCATGATTCCTCCTGATAAAGTAAGGATTACAGTGATTAACAAGGCCGGAATCGTATTGTACGACAACAGCGTTTCGGACTATGTCCACATGGAAAACCATCAGAGTAGGCCGGAGTTTCAAAAAGCCATTTTTGAGGAGTTCGGCGAGAATATCCGTCATTCTGCCACCACCAACAGAGAATATTTTTACTATGCCAAAAGTTATAACAATCTGATAATCAGAGCTGCTGTTGTTTACGATGTCCGAATAAAAGAATTTCTGAGGGCCGACCGTGTATTTATCCCATTTTTTATCCTGCTCTTTGTGATTTTCGGGTTTCTCCTTCGTTACATAGGCAACCTTTTGGGCGATTCGATCACCAAGTTGAAGGATTTTGCTGTAAAAGTCAGAAGAAATGAAGCTACCGAATTTGATGAGAACATAGAATTCCCCAACGATGAACTGGGATCTATCAGCCAGGAAATCATTCAGTTGTATCGCCAACTTAACAAGACCAAGAGTGAACTGTTACTGGAAAAAGAGAAACTGGTTAGTCATCTGTATGTACTGAAAGAAGGTGTTGCATTCTTCTCCCGCGCAAAGAAGGCGATCCTTAACAACAGCCATTTTATCATCTACCTAAATATCATTTCGGAAGAGACAACCACTTCTACCGAGAAAATCTTCAAATCAAAAGCCTTTGCAGATATTAATAGTTTTCTGGATAAAACCTTTGCAGAGAGCGAAACATCCCAGCTGCAGGAGCTAGCAAGAATGCAATTTACAGTTCAGAAAAACAGCTACCACTTTACCATTCAGTGTATTATATTCCCTGATAAGAGTTTCGAAATCCTCATTGCCGATCAGACCGAGCAGGTAAAAAGGAGCATCATGAAGCAACAAATTACCTCCAACATCTCCCATGAGCTCAAAACACCTATCTCTTCTGTGAAAGGCTACCTCGAAACCGTGCTCAACAACCCTTCATTGGACCAAAGCAAACAGCACTACTTCATTAGGAAAGCTTATGTTCAATCGGAAAGATTGACCCAACTGGTGAATGACATTGCCATGCTAAATAAAATCGAAGAGTATTCAGACCTGTACATTCGCGGGAAAATCCAGGTAAGAAAAGCCATCGAAGAGGCTGTTGAGAGTATGCAGGATCAATTGAATAATAAATCGATCACTGTTGAGGACAACATCGGACCAAACTTGGTGGTCAATGCCAATTATTCGCTCATATTCTCCATTTTCAGAAATCTGATCGAAAACTCAGTGATCTATGGCGGAGAAAAAATCACCATTTGGATCTCCAAGTACCATGAAGATGCCTCCTTCTATTTCTTCTCCTATGCCGACAATGGCCCGGGGGTGGACGAGGAACACATCCCGAGACTATTTGAGCGGTTCTACAGGGTTGATTCGGGGCGCTCACGCAAACAGGGTGGTACAGGACTAGGACTGGCCATTGTCAAAAATGCCGTACTCAGTTTCAATGGTGATATTTCGACCCGACTACGCGAGGGAGGCGGCTTGGAATTTATCTTCTCGCTGCCTAAATAATTTTTAATGGAGTCGTTGCTTCAAAGAGTGAAATAATTTTGGTTATTTTGAAATCCTTTCAAATTTTGAAAACATTTTCATGAGAGACAAAATAGCTGCACTCAATCAAAAACTTGCCGGTTCAGATGCAATCGGTTTGCTTTCCTATTTTTTAACCGGATACAAGGGAAAAATAGCCCTGTCCACCAGTCTGGGGCTTGAAGACCAGGTGTTGACCGAAATGGTCTGTTCCATCGACAAAAATGCTAAAATTTTCACGCTCGACACAGGCAGGTTATTTCCGGAGACCTACGATCTGATTCACCGCACCAATCAAAAATATGGGATACAGACACAGGTTTACTTTCCGGATGCCATACAGGTGGAAGAAATGGTGCATGCAAAAGGGATCAATCTCTTTTACAACTCCGTGGAGGATCGAAAAACCTGCTGCCGTATCCGGAAGATCGAGCCACTGAAAAGGGCTTTCGCAGGATTGGATGTCTGGATATGTGGATTAAGGAGGGACCAATCCGTTACGAGGGCTGAAATGCAGCCCATTGAATGGGATGAAAACAATGGCCTGATAAAACTAAACCCGCTGATCGACTGGAGCGAAGAGCAGGTCAAAAGCTACATCAAAGAGCACAAAATCCCCTACAACCCACTTCACGACAAGGGTTTTCCAAGTATTGGCTGTCAGCCCTGCACCAGGGCCATCCTACCGGGAGAGGATCTCAGGGCCGGCCGCTGGTGGTGGGAAAATCCTGATACGAAGGAGTGTGGGTTGCATAAAAGGTAATCCCACTTATTTCAACTACCTTTGCACCAATTAAATTAGTTGCAAAGAATATGTTATTTCGTTCATTGAACATCATAGAACCCATTTTAAAAGCAGTAGAAGAGGAGGGTTACACGACTCCAACCCCCATTCAGGCAGAAGCCATTCCAATCGTTTTACAGGGCACAGACCTGCTCGGATGCGCGCAGACCGGAACCGGAAAAACCGCTGCATTTGCCATTCCGATCTTACAATTGCTCAGTTCAACCAAGACATTCGGAAACAAGAAAAAGATCCGAAGTCTGGTTGTTACACCGACCAGGGAGTTGGCCATCCAGATTGAAGAGAGTTTTAAGGCTTATGGCCGGCATACCGGATTGACCTGCACGGTTCTTTTTGGAGGAGTCAACCAAAATCCGCAAACTGCAGCCTTGCGTAAGGGTGTAGACATTGTTGTTGCAACGCCGGGCCGGCTGTTGGACTTGATGAACCAGGGGTTTCTCACCTTGAGGGATGTTGAAATCTTCGTCCTGGATGAAGCCGACCGGATGCTGGACATGGGATTTATCCACGATGTAAAAAAATTGCTCACCGCCCTTCCAAAAAGCAGGCAATCGTTGTTCTTTTCCGCAACCATGCCACCGGAGATTGTCAGACTTGCCAATACGATATTGCATAATCCTGTAAAAGTCTCTGTTACACCAGACTCTTCGACTGTTGATATCATCCAGCAGTCGGTCTTTTTTGTTGACAAGGGGAATAAAAGCGCCTTGTTGTTGGAGATCCTTAAAGATCAAAAGATTAAAACCGCATTGGTGTTTACCCGGACAAAACACGGAGCCAATCTCGTAGTTAAAACACTTCTAAAGCATAATATTTCGGCAGAAGCCATCCATGGAAACAAGGCCCAAAGTGCCCGTCAGCGTGCCCTTTCAAATTTCAAGGAGCAATCCACCAGGGTACTGGTCGCGACAGATATCGCTGCACGGGGCATTGATGTCGATGACCTGGAATATGTGGTCAATTACGAAATTCCAAACATTCCAGAAACCTACGTACACCGCATTGGAAGAACCGGGCGTGCCGGAGCTGAAGGCACGGCTTATTCCTTTTGCGATGCTACGGAGAAGGAGTACCTGAGGGATATTGAGAAGCTTATCAACAAAAAGGTTCCGGTAGCAGAGAATCCTCTTTACCCATTGATGGATCACAATGCCGTCAAACCCGTACAACAACAAGGCAGGGGAAATTCGGGTCACGCCAGGCCCAAACCGGTGGAGGCAAAAATGGCGGTTGTTACTAACAGAACACCAAAGATCTTGTTCAGCAAAAGCCGCTCCTAAAAAAGTAAAAAGGGATAAAGTAAGAACGCCACGATTTTGATCGCGGCGTTCTTACTTTATCCTTTTAACTTTATCCTTTATCCTTCTTAATCGTATTTGTGATCCGGATCCACCTCCTCATCACAATTCCCCTTGTTGTACTGTTCCATGGCACGCAGGCTCATACCCATTGAAGAGAAACCCCCATCGTGGAAAAGATTCTGCATGGTGACCTTTTTTGTAAGATCCGAGAACATCACAATACAGTAATCGGCACATTCGTCGGCGGTGGCATTGCCCAGTGGCGACATCCTCTCGGAAAAATCAAGCAAACTGTCGAACATCTTAATCCCGTTACCTGCTGTGGTTGGTGTTGGGGATTGGGAGATAGTATTGATCCTGACATTTCGCTCACGTCCATAGATGTAGCCGAAACTACGGGCGATCGATTCGAGCAATGATTTGGCATCAGCCATGTCGTTGTAGCCGTAAAAAGTACGCTGTGCAGCAACATAAGAGAGGGCCAGCACAGAAGACCACTCGTTTAAAGCATCCAGTTTACGGGCTGTCTGAAGAACCTTGTGGAAAGAGAGCGCCGAAACATCCAGCGTTTTGGCAAGGAAGTCATAATCCAGGTCACTGTAGTGCCTTCCTTTGCGCACATTGGGCGACATGCCGATGGAATGGAGAATAAAGTCCAGTTTTCCACCCAGTACTTCCATTGATCTGATAATCAAATGTTCCAAATCCTCCAGATTAACAGCATCTGCTGGAATTACTTCTGTATTGCATTTTTCGGCCAGAAGCTGGGTATCGCCCATTCGGAGTGCAATCGGCACATTGGTCAATGTAAAAATTGCACCTTCCTCATAGGCCCGTTCGGCCACTTTCCAGGCAATGGAATGCTCGTTCAGAGCACCGAAAATAATTCCTCTTTTCCCTTTTAACAAATTGTAAGACATGCTTGTAGATGTAAATTAATGTTCTAATATGATTTAATGAATTGATAAGTTGATGACTTTAGGTAGAAAGTGCCTAAAGTGTCTAGAGTATTTAAAGTGTCTAAAGTTGATGTAGACGTTTGATCTATTCATTGAGTTTATCATACGTGTTTTTGATTTTTCAGTTTCAATTTTTCTGATTGGCGTTAAGAAATGGGGTACCTGCAAGATTAACTTTAGGCATTTTAGGCACTTTAAATACTTTAGGCACTAC
>Ga0172379_10001754_pt1 | contig 41610 bp, 40 predicted proteins | sample GrowelOW334metaG_FD_119756 | JGI IMG/M metagenome (GOLD analysis project Ga0172379, IMG submission 119756) | Groundwater microbial communities from an aquifer near a municipal landfill in Southern Ontario, Canada - Groundwater well OW334 metaG | ecosystem: Environmental > Aquatic > Deep... | reverse complement strand
GATACTCCTAGAAAAAAGCTTAAGTGGGAAACACCCAATGAAGTAATGCAAGAGAAGAAGTTATTTAAAAATGAAAAAACCACCTAGATGGTGGTGATGCAATGAGGGGTGGAATGTCGGGATGAATTATATACCGATATAATACATTTAAAAAAGTAAAAAGTCAAGGGGGTTATGATAAACAAAATGTTGTATTATTAAAAGATATATGGCAGATTTTGATGACGAAAAACAAAATAAACAATTAGATGAGATACATCGACAAGAAGAGGAGCAATTAGTAGCGACATTGGCAGAATCAAAATATAAACTCCCTTATATTGATCTTTCTCGTTTAGGGATAGACAATGAAGCACTTCGAATGATAGAAGAAAAAGATGCACAAGATCTAAAAGTTGGACCTTTTAAACTTTTTGGTAAAAATATTTTTATAGCAGTACGTTCCCCTTCAGATGATCTCTTGGCAAAACTAAAAGAAGAAATGGAAAGAAAAAATTTAGTTCCTACTTTTTATATGGTTTCAATGGCTTCTTTAGAAAAAATCTGGGGAAGGTATAGAGAAATATCAATGGCAGAAAGTTCTAAAATCGGTGGGCTAGATATTTCTGGAGAAGTTTTAAGAGAAATCGCTAAAGATATCAAAACAATAAAAGATATAGAAAAACTAATCAAAGAAGCGACTGAAGGGAAATCCATACACAAAATATCCCACATGCTTGAAATAATATTAGCAGGAGCAATTTCAATAAAAGCTTCTGATATACATATAGAACCAGAACAAGATAAAAGTAGACTTCGACTCCGCTTAGATGGTGTGCTACATGATTTAATGTTTTTTGAAAATAATATTTACCATTTACTTAATTCCAGAATAAAACTCCTTTCTGGAATGAAACTGACTTCAACAATCGCTCAAGATGGCCGTTTTAGTATCATGGAAGAAAAAGAAGAGATAAGTATACGTACTTCTCTTATCCCTGGTGCTTATGGTGAATCTATCGTCATGCGTATTCTTGATCCAAAGTCTATTCAAGTAAAACTCGAAGAAATAGGGATAGACCCATTTCTCTTTTCTGTTATTGAACAAGAAATAGCAAAACCAAATGGCTTGATCTTAGTTACAGGTCCGACTGGTTCCGGAAAAACAACGACTCTTTACGCATTCTTAAGAAGAATCTATTCGCCAGAAATAAAAATAATAACTATCGAAGACCCTATCGAATATCATTTGGAAGGTATCACCCAAACTCAAGTGAATGATGAAAAAGGTTATACATTTTTAGAAGGATTGCGTTCAGCTCTACGACAAGACCCAGATGTTGTAATGATCGGTGAAATACGAGATGCAGAAACTGCAAAAACTGCTATAGAATCTGCTCTAACTGGACATATGGTTTTCTCTACGCTTCATACCAACAATGCAGCAGGCGTTATCCCTCGTCTGATCGACCTTAATGCAAATCCAAAAATAATGGTATCCGCACTTTCTTTATCTATTGCTCAGCGTTTGGTTCGTAAACTTTGCACATCTTGTAAAGTAGAAAAAATCCCCAATGAAAAAGAAGTGTCTATTATGAAAACAATTATGGATGGAATAAAAGAAGAAGGTAAAAGTTTATCAAATTATAATATCAATCCTGATGCACCTATCAAATTTTTCTCACCGGTCGGTTGTGATAAATGTAATATGACAGGATTTAAAGGAAGAATAGGTATTTTTGAAGCGATCAAAACAGATGAGGATATTGAAAAGATAATGCCCCAAAATCCAAGCGAACGTGAAATAAAAAGAGTGGCAAAAACACAAGGTATACTTTCTATGCGCCAAGATGGCGTGGTAAAAATTCTAAATGGTATTACTTCTTTTGAAGAAGTACAGAGCGTAGTTGATCTATTAGAGGAGTAAAAATAAAAAAACACTAATCTCTAAACAATCCTTTCAAAGCTAAGCCCTAAAAGTAACAAATCATTAGAGGATAGCCCCAGCAACTAGTGAAAGCGCTAAAACGTCCTATGCAAATTTGTATAACCGATGGCTGATTGCTTAGAGATTAGTGTCTTCTTAAAACAAAAAAGGCCTAAACCTCTATAAAATAATTATACTATATTCCAAATCGAGCAAGTGCTATAATGTGGATAGTTATGTGTATACCCTGTTAATAAAAGTACTACTTTGCTAGTATAGCATACTATAAAATCAATGTCAAGCAAAAAAGATGAAAAAAAGGAAGAATTAGTTTTAGACCAAACCCTACGTCCAAGTAGCTGGAATGAGTATGTCGGCCAAAAACACATAAAAGACAACGTTAAAATACTATTACGAGCGGCAGAAGAGAGGGGTCATATCCCAGAACATATCTTATTTTATGGGCCTCCAGGATTGGGAAAAACTACCCTTGCGCACCTCATTGCTAAAGAAACAGGAAAACAAATGAAAATAACTTCCGGCCCTGCTATTGAAAAGGTTGGGGATCTAGCTTCCATCCTTACAAACCTTGCTTCTGGAGATATTCTCTTTATAGATGAAATACATCGATTAAATAAAATGGTTGAAGAGATACTCTACCCTGCAATGGAGTCTGGAGTTTTAGATATAATCATTGGTAAAGGCCCTTCTGCCCGAACTATCCAATTAGACTTACCACCTTTTACATTAATAGCAGCGACTACCCGTGTAGCACTCGTCTCCTCCCCTCTTCGTTCACGTTTCTCGGGTGGAGTCTTTAGATTAGAATTTTATTCTGATGAAGAAATAGCAGAAATTGTAAAGAGATCTAGTAAACTTTTAAAAATAGAATTAGACGAAGATGCTTTAAAAGAAATTGCTAAAAGAAGTAGGTTCACTCCACGCACAGCAAATTATTTTCTAAAACGTTGTCGTGATTTTGCTCAAGTAAACCCCGAAGGAAAGCAAGCTTCCTACGGGGCAGGCAAAAAAGTTATTAGCAAGGAAATAACAAAAAGGGCTCTTGCTATGCTAGCCATAGATGATATTGGTCTAAATTCCTCTGATAGAAAATTTCTGGAAATATTAATTGAGAAATTCAATGGTGGGCCAGTAGGACTAAAAACAATCTGCGCTGCGATGGCTGAAGAAGAAGCCACTGTCGAAGAAGTGATAGAGCCATATCTAATCCAACTCGGGCTATTAGAACGTACTGCGCGTGGACGTGTAGCTACAAAAAAAGCATACGGGCATCTAGATTTTGAATATAAAGAAAATAAGCAGGGAAAATTAAAAATATAATACCCCTCCTTTCTCCTCCCCCTACATAGGGGGAGGCCGGGTAGGGGTAAAATTAATTATGTCAGGCCACAACAAATGGAGCCAAATTAAACACAAGAAAGACATTACTGATGCTAAAAAAAGCAAAATTTTTTCTAAGTTGGTACGTTTCATTTCTGTAGAAGCAAAATTGTCAGGGGGAAAAGATTCTCCCGGATTACGAGCAGCAATTGAAAAAGCAAAAAAAGTAAACATGCCTGGGGATGTAATAGAAAGAGCCGTAAAAAAAGCCACTGAACCGGGTGCCCACATGGATAGTATAATGTATGAAACATATGGACCAGGTGGTGTAGGCATAATTATTGAAACTTTAACTGACAGTAAAAATAGAACCGTCCAAGATATAAAACATATCTTAACTAAAAATGGTTTTGAACTCGGAAATATCGGATCTGTCGCTTGGTCTTTCGTAAAAGAAAAAACACCAGAAGGAATAATCTGGAAACCAAACATGTTTATTCCTATTCCTGATACTGATTTAGAATTATTAGACAAACTCGTAGATGAGTTAGAAGAACTAGATGATGTGCAAGACGTCTACACTAATGCAGAATAAAAATTTATGATAATTTTAGGCGTAGATCCAGGGTTTGAAAGATTGGGTATAGCTATTTTAGAAAAACAAAAAGGCTCCAAAAAAGAGCAGGTGTTGTTTTCGGAGTGTTTTAAAACTTCTGTTAAATTAGAATTTTCTAAAAGACTATCTTTAATTGGTAAAGAAGTAAAAAAAATAATAAAAAAATATAAACCAGAAATTTTAGCTATTGAAACCCTCTTCCTGACAACTAATCAAAAAACAGTAATGCGTGTAGCAGAAGCTCGGGGTGTCGTAATGTATGAAGCATCGCTTGCAAAGCTCAAGATATTCGAGACCTCCCCTCCTCAAATAAAAATAGCTACAACAGGGTATGGAAAAGCGAATAAAGAACAAGTAATGAAAATGGTAAAAATACTTGTTGAGATAAATAATGCCAAGGAGTCAGACGATGAATTAGATGCTATAGCCATAGCTTTAACGGCTTCTGCACATATTAGATAGTTATCCACATATTTGGATTTTTAATCTTGCTAAAATAGAATGTTTTTGATAAAACTAAAGAAAATAATTTTTATCATATTAATTTAGGTCGATTTGCATTTTTAAAAAATAAAAAATCTTTCATATGAGTTACGATGAAGAAGATGATCTATTAAAAGTGGATGGAGAAGATGGAGAAGAATTAATGGATCCATTAGAGGAACCGCTAGAGTTCACTGATCCAGATTACGAAGAAGAAGATCCAGATAAAGATCATTAATAAAAAACACCCGATTTAACTCGGGTGTTTTTTTATTTTATTTCTATAAATCTTCTTTTACCTATTTTAAATTTCATTCCACTTTTAGGAATAAAATTCACATCTGTTACTTTTTTATTAGTATCTAAGTCTGTGATAGCATTTTCTTCCACTAACCTTCTAAATTCTCCTTTAGAAGCCAAAATCTTTCCTTCTACTAAAATATCCATAAGCATCTTATTCCCTTCTGTCTTTAGTTCTGTCATTTCTTCTGGAATTTCCTTTTTTTGAAAAGTATTAATGAAATTCTCTTTTGCTTTTTGAGCCTCTTTTTCACTAAATATAATCTTCAATATTTCAAAAGCTGTTCTTTTCTTTGCTTCAAGTGGGTCTATTTTCATTATCTTCTTTATTTCATCTTTAGTAATTCTCGTGCAATTCACCAAAAGCACCTCAATCATTTCATCTGGTTGAGCCATAATAGCACCAAACATCTCCATAGGGGTTGCATTTAAAAAGACTCCAGTTCCTCGACTTTTTGACATCAGTTCTCCAGTTTTTGGATTTTCCATTAGATTCACTGTAACAACAAATTTATTTTTATCTTTCATTTTTCGTAAAAGTGTCCTCCCCATAAGGGCATTAAAGGTTTGGTCTGTCCCGCACATTTCAGCATCAACTTCCATAGCGACACTATCATAACCTTGCATTAATGGATACATAAATTCATGTAAAAATATATGTTTGCCTTCTTTTATTCTCTTCTGAAACATGTCTCTTTCTACCATCTGTTGAACAGTAATTTTTGAAGCTAGGTTGAGAACATCTTCCAAAGATAATTTAGATAGCCAGCTTCCATTAAATTTAATTTTCGCTGGATTACTAAAATCTCTAAAATTAATCAGATTTTTAATCTGTTTTTCCCAATTCTTTATATTACCTTGAACCTGTTTTTTAGAAAGGATTGTCCTTGTTCCAATTTGATCAGACGGATCACCGATTCGAGCAGTAAAGTCACCAAAAAGAAAAATCACCTCATGACCTAATTTACGAAAATCTTCTAAAAGCATTATGTTTTTAGCATGACTTAAATGTAACGTATCAGCTGTAGCATCAAAACCAATGTAAATCCTTATCCTTTTACCCGACATAAGAAGCTTTTTAAAATCTTCTTTATTTGGCAATATTCCTGAAATTATTCCGCGACCTAAGACTTCATCTATTCTTTTTTCATCCGTAATTATCTTCATAATATGATATGGATTATAACACATAATCTGCTATGATTATAAAAATGAGTAAAGAACATAAAAAAATAGGAATTTCAAAAAATTTAATATTTTCAGTCTTGGGTATCTTTGTTTTGTTGATAAGTTTTTCGATTATCTGGGTTTCTTCTCTAAAAATACCAGATTTTCGTTCTTTCGAAGACAGAAAGGTGGTAAATTCAACAAAAATATACGACCGTACGGGAGAAATACTCCTCTATGATATACACCAAGATGTAAAAAGGACAGATGTACCTTTTGAAAAAATGAGTGCTAATATAAAAAACGCAACTGTCGCTATTGAAGATAGTGAATTTTATAATCACGGAGGAATAAGATTGACATCTATCGTAAGAGCAGCTCTTTCAAATTTATTTCAAATCGGTATAGGTGGTGGTGGTTCGACCATAACTCAACAATTAGTAAAAAATACATTGCTTACACAAAAAGTAAGTTACGTAAGAAAAATAAAAGAATGGGTTTTGGCAATCAAAATAGATAACTCTATGCCAAAAGAAAAAATACTAGAATATTATCTAAACGAAAACCCTTATGGCGGAAATGTGTATGGAATAGAGGAAGCTTCGAAAACTTATTTTAATAAAAGTGCACAAGACCTAACATTAGCAGAATCTGCATACTTAGCTGCGATACCACAATCCCCGACCTTACTTTCGCCTTATGGAAAAAATAGGGACAAATTAGAAACTAGAAAAAACTTAGTACTTTCTAGAATGTTAGAAATAAAATTTATCTCTCAAAAAGAATATGACGATGCAAAAGGAGAAATCGTGACTTTCATTCCACAAGCGACTTCAGGTATTAAGGCACCTCATTTTGTATTCTTTATAAAAGATTATTTGGAACAAAAATATGGAACAGAATCAGTAGAAGGAAGTGGATTTAAAGTCATTACAACACTCGACTACAGTCTTCAAGAAAAAGGAGAGGCCATAGTAAAAGAAGGCGCATTAAAAAATGAAAAAGATTGGAATGGTAAAAATGCTGGGCTTGTAGCCATAGATCCTAAAACTGGACAAATATTAACTATGGTAGGTTCTAGAGATTATTTTGATAAGACAATAGATGGTAATTACAATATTGCAACTGCATGGAGACAGCCAGGCTCCTCTTTTAAGCCTTTTATTTACGCTACAGCCTTCAACAAAGGATTTACACCAAATACAGTACTGTTTGATCTTCCTACAGAATTTCAAACCACCTGTGATGCTTATGGCAATGCATTGCCAGGCCATAGTCAAGCAAATTGCTATAAACCAGAAGATTATGATGGAAAATACCGCGGACCGATGTCTCTTCGTGATGCTCTCGCTCAATCTATAAACATAGTCGCTGTAAAACTTTTTTATCTAGCAGGGCTTAGTGATTCACTAAAGACAGCTGAAGACATGGGTATCAGTACCTTAACTGATATAAGTCGTTATGGACTTACTCTCGTTATCGGAGGTGGTGAAGTATCCCTCCTTGATATAACCTCTGCATATGGGGTATTTGCGAATAATGGAATAAGAAATCAAGCGACTGGAATTTTGAGAGTTGAAGACATAAATGGAAAAGTATTAGAGGAATATAATCCAAATCCTAAAGAAGTTTTACCTAAAAATACAGCTTTAATTATTTCAAATATACTTTCTGATAATGTAGCCCGCACTCCAACCTTCGGATCATCTTCTCCCCTTGTAATACCTGGAAGAGAAGTCGCTGTAAAAACAGGAACTACAAATAATAACAAGGATGCTTGGACTATCGGGTACACTCCATCTATTGCTGTCGGTGTCTGGGCAGGAAATAATGACAATAAACCCATGAAAAAAGGTGGCTCAGCTGTAGCCGGACCGATTTGGAATAATTTTATGAATGAAGCATTAAAAATTTTACCGACTGAAAAATTAGAAAAACCAAATTTAGAGGTTGACCCTAAAACAGTAAAACCAGCGTTGCGTGGATATTGGCAAGGCAATGAAAATTTCTTTATAGATAAAATCTCTGGGAAATTAGCTAGTGAATTTACACCAAAAGAAACAACTGTAGAAAAAGTTATTACCAATGTGCATACTATTCTCTATTGGGTAGATAGAAATAATATCCTAGGACCTTCTCCATCAAACCCGAGCGACGATTCACAATTCAGTCACTGGGAAATACCTATACAAAACTGGTGGGCACAAAATAATGGAAGATATCCGAAAACATCTTGGGCCGAAAAACCAACACAAATAGATAATGTACATACAGACGTTAATAAACCAATAGTTACTATAGTTGAACCAAATAACATAACTACTTACCCTTCTAATCAAAGAATACAATTGAAAATAACAAGCACGGGCTATTTTCCACTCCAAAAAATAGACATATTCATCAACGATACTTTTATGGACACAGTAAAAGCACCGTTCTACTTTTCTTTTACTCCTGAAGAATTAGACAGTCTAAGAGAAAATAATGAGTTAAAAATAATCTCTTACGACACAGCTTATAATCGTGGAGAAACTACTTCTACTTTTAAAGTGAGCCAATAACTTAAAATAAATAACCATTCACTTTAAGTTCGACCCCTACCCCTAGAGCAAAATAGTATATAATTAAAATATTATGCCAAGTATAAAACATATAGAGTTTTGGGTTTCTAATAAAGAAAAATCTTTAGCTTTTTACGTATCTATTTTTAAGTTAATTGGATGGCAACAAGTAGACACAAATAGTTTTACAGATGGAAATACAAAAATATATTTCATTGAGCAATCTGTTAATTTTAATAAAAACATTGGACCAAGACATATCTGTTTTCTAGCTGAATCTAGAGATATAGTAGAAAGAGTGGCTGACTTTCTAAAGGCTAGTAATTCTTTTATCCTTCGAGGTCCTATGAATTACACTTATAAAAATCGCTCTGCTTACACCATTGATTTCAAAGATCCAGATGGATATATACTAGAAGTAGCAACAAAATCAGTATAAGTTTAATATTTTCCTTTCTTTTATTTCTTTTCGAACATCCTCCCCCTCCAGAGACGGGCAAGCAAGTCTAGAGCCAGTAAAAATGATATAATAAAAACTATGCGTATTTCTATTGTTGGTCATTCAAGTAGTGGAAAAAGTACACTTGCCCGTAATATAAGTGAAAGACTTAACATCCCACATCTTCACTTAGATAGATTTTGGTTTGAAGCTGGAGGAGCTAAATTGAAATCAAATGACGTAGAAAGTATAAAAAAAGCTAGAACGTATATTAAAGAAAAAGTCACAGATTTTCTTAAGCGAGAAGACTCTTGGGTCTCAGATGGGTGGTATTCTAATACCGTACAACCAATGATTTCTGAACAAGCGAATATAATACTATTTTTAGATATTCCACTCTACCGTCGCTTGTTCAATCACTTATATAGAATCTCTAAAACTGATAGACATAAAGAACTTACAAAATGGGAAGAATTTAAATTTTTATATGAAATAATTCGAAGAACTTTTTTAAAAGATTCAAAATTAAGGCAATTTGTTTATAAACATTCTGACAGAGTTAAAACTTTTCGAAATTATAAAGAAATAGAGGAGTATCTAAATACTTTGTAGTCTATCTCTTTTCCCTATTATTTCCATTCGAACATCCTCCCCCTCCAGAGACGGGCAAGCAAGTTCGGAGCCAGAAACATAAAATATACTTTAACGAAAAAATAAACTATAATTATTATATATGCCAGAACTTGGACCTAAAACAAATTTTTCTCAAGAAATAAATGAGGCGAGAAAACAACAAATGCAGATGAGACCAAATTGGGAAGAAGTTGCAAATAAATATAATAAAAAAGTACTTGGATCTGGAGGGGAATGTTGGGTTGTTGAAGGAGATGATGATAAAGTATTAGCAATTTCACGCTACTTCAAGACCCCAGAAGAAGCTAAAAAAATTTTCTATTCACATAAAATACTTCAAACACTTTTCCCATATAATTTTCCACATATGTATGCCTCTTTTGCTCCTAAGGAAGATGACTTATCACATCTACCAAGTACAATAAGGGAAAAAATAATTGGGACATCTGGTGAAAAACAGAATTTGCTAAAAAGACTAAAAAAAGATCTGATGTCGGTTTCTGTAATACGAAATATTTTCTCAAAAAAATATAATCTAAAGAATAAAAAAGGTCATAGTTTTTCTTCCGTAACAAATGTTGCCTACAAATTTTCCCCATTTATATTCTTTGATCCAGCAGAATTTAACTTCATCGTTGATGATAATAATAATGAATACTACGTAGATACTGCTTTTTTTAAATATATTGATGAACAACTTGTGAATAATATTTTAAATTACATGAAAATGAATAAATATTCAGATAATGATATAAATACAGTTTTAACTGCTTTTAATAGATTAAAGGAATTGTAGTGATTTTACTCCCTATGAAATTTGTTTTACAGAAGGTTCGCCCCTATATCATTCATCAAACTCTAAATTCCTTAGAACATCCTCATAAGTTTTTATTATAGAAAAATATTTAAATAATTTTTCTAGGACATTTTTTACCTAAAGTTTCTTTTAGTTTACAAAATATTTCTTCTTTTTTTAAAAAAATCTCGTTTTTATAGATGGGTTTTATATTTAAATAAACTATGCCATTTTTTATTTTTACATCTTCAGATTTTATCTGTGCACACACAGTCTGACAAAGTACATTTACAATAGAACTTTTTTTAACCTCCTCAGAGAGAAGAATGCTATTAAAGTTTAACAATAAATCTTTTATTTCTATCATAATTTTTCCCCTCTCCTTTCTAAGGAGAGGGCTAGGGTGAGGTCTACCTATTCATTGGCATAATGAGGTATGTGAAAGAATTATCAGAACTCCCTGATATCACTATAGGTTTTGAAGATTGGTTTAGCCTAATTGAGATACTATCCGTGTTTATAGACTGAAAACAGTCAAGAAAATATTTATAATTAAAACCAAGTGTGACATCCTCCCCTTTTAAGGCAGCATCCAAGAATGTTTTATTCTCACCGACATCATTATTTTGAGATGACAACTCAAAAACTTTTTCTTTTGCAGAAATTTTTAAATTTATCTGATTAAACTTATCAGAAAATATATTTGAAAGCTTAAGTGCATTTAATAAATCTTGTTTCAATACAATAGCTTCAACTTTAAACTCTTTAGGAATAATCTGTCGATAGTCTGGAAACACTCCATCTATGATTCTAGACGTCAAATAAATTCCATCAGAAGAAAAAGATATCTGATTTTTACTAAAACAGACCTTTATATCATCTTTTATTTCTCCAAAAATCCTTAGTATTTCTGGTACATTTTTAAAAGGTATAAGTATCCCTGAAATCTCTTCAATTCCTTTTATTTTTATTTTTTTCTCTGCTAATCTAAAAGAATCCGTAGAAACAAACACTAAATTGTCCTCATTAGAATGTATAAAAACGCTTGAAATTTCAGGTTTAATATCAGAAACAGAAGAACTATAGTAAACTGATTTAATACCATCTATTAACTTTTTAGCTTCTATATTAAAACTCTTTCCTTCTACTAATGGTATTGTAGGGAAATCATCATGAACCTGACCTTTTAATTTTATTCTACTTTTTTTTGTTTTAATTAATAAATTTCCATCTTCACTTTCAAGATTAATGTTCTCGTTTTGAAATACATTAGAAAATATCCCAGCAAGGGTGCCACCAGAGATAGCAATAATACCTTCTTTTTCAATTTTTGCAGGTATTTCTATCTCAACACCAAGACTAAGGTTTGTAGCACGAAGTTTTAAAGATTTACCACTAGCAATTAATAGTATTGAGTTCAAAATGGGTAATGTTAAATTCTTTCCTGTAATTTTTTCTACTTGTAGAATTCCATTTTTAAGTTTTTCAATCCCACATTCTAGTTTCATATGTTTATATATTATATATTTAATCTATTAATACTATTAGTTGTGTTGATAAGTGGATAAATGATTTTGATGTTATTTTATAAAGGTATTTTTTATATTTCTTTTTTATTTAAGCTCGGATAAGTTTCACTATTAATTGCTGGTTTTTTATTTTAAATAATTTTTGTATGAGTTTGTATTTTTTATCAACACTTTTTTCTTTAATTAATATTACTTTCTTAACTTCTTATCAACATCTATTTAAACATAATTCGTATTTGTTCTAACTCCTGTAATAGTTGTGGATTATTTTTCAGATCATTTTTTATTTTCAAATAAGAATGAATGACTGTCGTATGATCTTTTCCTCCAAGCTTCTGCCCTATTAAAGGATATGAGACATTGAAATCTTCTCGGAGTAGATACATCACCACTTGTCTTGCTTTCACTATTTCTTTTCTTCTAGTTTTTTCGTAGATAGCTGACTCTTCTAAAGTGTAATAATCACCTACTATTTTTACGACATCTTTTATAGCTACATTTTTCTTCGGCTTAATACTATTTTTAAGTAAATTTTTAACCTCAAAGACAGAAAGGGACTTATTTTTCAAGTGATATTGGCAGATTATAGTATTTAAGCTTCCTTCTAATTCACGAATATTACCTTGTATAGCACTTGCTATATACTCTATTATTTCTTGATCTAAATCTATATTAAGTTCTCTTAATTTTACTTTCAAAATAGCTATACGTGACTCATATTCTGGCTCTGAGACATCTACTATCATTCCAGCCGCAAAACGTGACTTAAGTCGATCTGCGAGTTCTGGGATATAGTTTGGATGTTTATCAGAAGAGAAGATGATTTGCTTATTGTTTTCATAAAAAGTATTGAAAGTATGAAAAAGTTCTTCTTGAATTTTTTCCATTTTACCAATAAATTGAATGTCGTCTATAATTAAGAGATCATATTTACGGTATTTTTCTTTAAAGGAATTAGCTTTATTGTTTTGTATCGAATTTACAAAATCAGTAGCAAATTTTTCTAATGTTAAATAATATACCTTTTTATTAGGATATTTATCTTTTATCGAATTTCCAACTGCTTGTATTAAGTGAGTTTTGCCGAGGCCTGTCCCTCCATATACAAAGAATGGATTATATTTAGTGCCAGGATTTTCTATTATTGCCTGAGAAGCGGCATAAGCGAGCTCATTGAAAGAGCCGACAATAAAAGAATCAAAACGGTAACGAGGATTTAAATTATCATCTGGATTTATATAAAGATCTTTAAGGGGGAGTTCTTTGTTTATAGAAACTTCATTTTGGCTCGTCTTTAATGGCTCTTGTTTGCTTGTTTGTTCTATTTTAGTAATGATATATTCTACTGCCCTCATATTTTCGTATGCATCTGCAATAGTTTTAGTAATGAGCTTGTGATATTTATTTTTAAGCCAATCTCGTACAAATTCATTTGGCACACCTACATAAACTATACCTATTTCCTCCTTTAAAATACAGGTATTTTTGAACCATGTACTAAAATTTGCCTTAGAAACACCAGCTTCTATTTCAATTAGACAATTTTTCCAAAGTTGTTTTGTATCCATTGGATATGATTATACTATACTATTTTAAAACGCAACTTTTAAAAGCTTATTAACCATGTTGATAAACTGTTGATAATGTTATATACTCTTCTCATGTCGCAAACATATCAACCAAAAAAGAGAAAAAGAGCTAAAGCTCATGGGTTTTTAGTAAGATCTAAGACTAAAACTGGACAGAGAGTGCTTTTAAGAAGAAGAAGAAAGGGACGAGCTAAACTTTCTGTTTAAACTATGTTTCCCAAGAAAAATAGAAACGATCGTAAGACCATCGAGCAGATATTTAAGTCTGGTCGTTTTGTAAATTCGTCCAATTTAACCTTTAAATTTGTTAAAACTAACGATAATCAAAGAAAAATAAGCTTTATTACTCCTAAAACCGTGTCTAAAAGCGCAGTTGTAAGGAATTTATTACGTCGTCGTGGTTATGCTGTCTTAAAGAAATATTTTGAGACCTTCCCTATTGGTTTTATTGGTGTGTTTGTTTTTGGGAAAAAAAGTAAAGAGATTTTTGGAGGGAAAAAGAATAAAACATATAATCCGATACTAAATTTAGAAAATGAAATTAAAATCATACTCAATAAGATTAATTAATTTTTATCAAAAGATATTAGCATACCCGGTTAAGAAGTTTTTGGATTATTTTGGTTTGTTTAAAAATAATTCTTGTGTTTTTTACCCCACCTGCTCTGAATACACAAAAGAGGCTGTAAAAAAATATGGTATTTTGAAAGGCTCTTATTTAGGGTTACTACGTATCTTACGTTGTCATCCTTGGCAAAAAAATCATATTGATACAGTAAAATAAAACACAAAGAAATAAACTTTTTGCCGGTACGGATTTTTTGAAGCTTAAAAAATCCTGAAATTCTCGGCTCGACAGCCTCGAAACCCCTTAAAAAGTTTATTTCTTTGTGTTTTATTTTTGATCAAATATTTGGATTTTTTGGTGTTTTCGTATAAGATTAGAGAATATGTTATCAAATATTTGGAATACTGTTTTATATGCACCTTTATTAAACGCTTTGGCGTTTTTAGTTTCTATTATCCCTGGAGGAGATATCGGTATTGCTGTCATTATACTTACTCTTTTTGTTAAAACAGTGTTATATCCCCTTTCTCAGCGTTCTATTGAGAGTCAGATCAAGATGAATTTACTTGCTCCAGAGCTTAAAAAGATAAAAGATAGTGGAGCTTCTAAGGAGGAACAAGCAAAACAGACTTTTGATTTATATAAACATCATAAAACTAATCCATTTTCTGGATGTCTTCTAGTATTAATTCAGATACCGATTATTTTTGCTTTATATTTTGTCTTTTTGAAAGGTATCAACTTGGATGGTAGTTTACTTTATCCTTTTATTCATGCTCCACAGAGCATGAATATGCTCTTTTTGGGTATTTTGGATATAAGTCAGAAAGGTATATGGATCTTAGCAATACTTGCAGGTGTTTCTCAATATTTTCAGGCAAGTCTTATGCCAAAGCCAGTCGTTTCAGACAAAACGTCTAATTCTTTTCAAGATAATATGACTCGAAGTATGCAGACACAAATGAAGTATGTTTTTCCTTTTGTAGTTGCCTTTATTGCTTACAGTGTTTCTGGAGCTGTTGCATTATATTGGATTACGAGTAATATATTTGCCATAGGTCAGCAACTTTATGCAAACAAGAAGAAGAATTTAGCACTTGAGGCAATAAAGCAATAGTTATACATGTCCCGTACTAAATTTTTGATTACGGGGCATAAAGATAAAGATTATTAATTAAAATTTTAGTACTGGGATGGATAAAAAAGAGATTCAAAACCTAATAAAAGAACTCATTGAGAAAACTACTATATCTGTAAGTAAAATTTCTATTGATGAGGATAAACCTACTTCTTTGCACTCAAACGGAGATAAAACTACTTGGTTTTCAGTAGAGGTAAGTCAACCACACTATTTCTGGGAACGTGGCGGAGAGGCACTTAATGCCTTAAATCATATTGTTCGTAGGATTATTGAGTCAAAAATTTCTCCTACACCTGGTTTAGGAGAAAGACAAGAAGGGTTAGGGATTTTGGTTGATATTAATGGTTTTCAAAAAAAACGTGTAGAAAGTATTCATGCTGTTGCGCACATGATGGCAGAACGTGCTAGATATTTTAAATCAAATATTGAAGTTGATCCGATGCCTGCTTTTGATCGAAGGATAGTTCATGAATTTTTAGCTGATGCGACTGATTTAAAAACTGAATCACAAGGTGAAGGATTTTCTCGCAGAGTTGTCATCAAATACACGGGGACTATTTAAGTCTAAGTTCCCAGAGATAAGAATCTTTTTTGTTTACAAAAAATAGATAATTTTGATTTTCATCTACTGCGAGTTTTATAGCATCTACCTCTTCCCCACCTATCTCTTCAATAGGGTTTACTATTTTTATAGTATTTCCATTTTTGATGTCTATCTTCCAAATCTCATCTGAAAAAGAAACTTCACCTCTATACCAAGAGTCTGGATATCCTATTTGGTCTGAATATTTTGGTACTGCACAGTAGGCAGTGTCGCTTGTAGTAGTCCAGACACATTTTTCTGGTAATGTCTTTAAGCCGAGTAGACTGGTGACCCCTGTTTCTATGTTTAAAACACTTAACGATAGATTATTGTCACCGTAAAGGATTGTTTTGCCATCTGGGCTTGTAAGTGTCGTTAGCCCGTTTATCGCTCCTAAGACTTTATTAAAGTCCTTTTTTTCTGGGTTGATCGTATACATATATCCAGGAACATTAGCAGAAGGTTTTGTTGTCACTGTAATCATTCTATTATTGGGCCAATAAGATAACCATTCTGTGAATGGTGAATCGAAAACCTGAATTTTTGTACTGGATTGTAATGTAAATGTTATTCCCACAACATTATCTATTATATTAAATAAGTAAAATACCTTTGAAGTATCAGGAGAAACACTTATGTCAGAAATATTTTCTGGTAAAAAAGATCCAGTTATCTCCCCTGTACCTGCTAGGTCAGCACCTAAATATTCTTTTTGTAAAGTTCCAGAGAAAGTCTCTATCGTTTTATTGTCTTCTTTTAGGTATCTCATTACTACGGATTCTCCTTTATTCCCAAAGTATGCTTCATACACTTTTGGTATTATTGTTGAAGAGAATTTACGCTCATCTATTTTATCTGCAAAAGTTTGAAAAATATTTCCATCAATTCTATTTACATATCTTAAAGCTGGATAGAATTCGGTTGGTGGAGCTACAGGTTTGGTTGTTGGGATCTTTGTTTCTGTTGTTACAGGAGGAGTTACTTCTGCCACATCTTTAAATCTTTCTTTCATGAATACCCCAAAACCAGCTACAGGGAAAGTGGAAACCTTTTTTAGTCTTACGTTAGGCAGTGTTGTTTCTTCCGATGGAACATATCCTGAGACGTCGGTTGGTGATGTAGTGTCTGTTGGGGTGCTCGAACTACTTTTGCCAAATGGTAAGAAATTTGCTATAAAGTTTACTACACTAGTTGTGCCTGTGGTTTTACTTGCAGGTTGATATAAATATAAAAATCCAAAAGCACCGATTATGATGATTCCGAGGATTATTATTAATAAAATAACGTTTCTTTTTGACATGTCTTTATTATGGACCAGCGTGCCAATGGTTTGGTTCTTTTAAAAATGAAATACCATCTTTCTCATATCTTTTCCAATTAACTAGCGATTGACCGTTTGTTATGTAATTAGTTAGCTCAGATGTTATGCGCAAGTCTACAGTTGAACTATTAGAATGGTGACTAGTTTTTCCAGTTTTACCGCCATGTAACCAAAATTCTGTTCCCCCTGTAACAGCTAGAGTACATTTGCATCCCCATTGTATTGTTTGTAAGTTATTTGTGACAAGTCCTCTTGTTGATGTGCAATTTGTTTGTCCTATTGTGATACATTCTGTATTAGCAACCCTTACATAAGCTGGTAAACATCCGGTGTCGCCAACTTTTGCACATGGTGAAAGAATTTTCCCAATACTATCATCCAATTTTGTGCCCAAAATAGCACCGTTAGAATATTTTCCATTTATTGGCGTCTGTGGGATACTATCATCTATTACTATTGTTGCGTCAGGTAATTGATCTACCAAGCAGGCTTTTAGTAATTGTGGGTTTATTGTATTCAAAATTAAATATGCACTTAAGGCTAGTAAAAGTCCTAATATTGCATGTGTAATAGTTTCTTTCCCTGCTTCTTTTCCAGATATTAATTCAGAAGTCATATATTCTATCCCTCCCATAACTATCATCACCATGGCAAGAACTGCGGCTATGCCAAGAATTAATTTTATGATTATATTTAAATAATTTCCAAAAGGACATTGTCCAGCTGTATCAATTGTAGTCAACATTTCTCCTGTGCCATCCCCTTTAGGCAATGGAGCGAGTGGGGTATAAGTTGTGTCTGTGTTTACTGCTGTTGTAGAAGAACCACCATTAGGTAAAACTATTATTGGTGTTGTATTTGTGTTAGAGTCTGTGGAATTTGGTGTAGTAAAATTAATTTTTCTTTGTGAAGAATTAGATATTGTTACTATTCCAACATAATTTCCTCCGGAACTTAAACCAGAAAATGATGAACTAGCGTTTCCATTACTATCACTTGTAGTGTTTTGTTGTTTATAATAACTAGATGTTAGACTATCACCGTTACCGACATTAAAAATTATAGCAGAATTAGGTGTAAGTCCTGTGGCTTTTAAGGTAACTGATGTTGAATTTAAAGAAGCTGTTGCTAGAGTTGATGTTAAAGTTGGTTTTTGTGTATTTTGAACTGTGATTGTTTTCGGAGGGGCTTGATAAGTACCAACGACATTTGTCATAGAAGCATTTATAATATAATCTCCTGCTGTTGAAGATTGAAATTCAACATAACATAAACCGGATGCATCCGTTGTGCATATGGCAACACCATCAAAACCTTGTACTTTGGGCCACGAATAAAAATGAACTTGTTGATTTGGTATAGTTTTGGCATTTATTCGTACAGCATAATTTGTTTCTATTGTATAATCAGATGAATCAGATACTCCTATATATAATTGTGCAAAACTTTGATTAAAAGGTATAAAAAAACTAAATAAAAATATTAGTAAGTACGTTGAAGCTGTTATTTTTTTAAATATATTTGATTTCATTTTTTCTTAAAAACTAACTTGGATTTGTTTTTCCATGCTCTGGAAAAGTGTATTTACGTTATTGATAACAACTTTTATCATTGCACTTCCCGTTTGGCCGCTGTCTGGTTTGATAGACAAAACATTTTTTGGGTCTGGTGTTTGTATTCCTCCCCCATTCAAAGACCAGTCAAAAGTAAGATTTGATGAATTTATGTTTTTAGGAGAAAAGAAATATGGTTCTGCGACTATCGTTTCTCCGTTCGTATCGATAGTGAATCCATCTTTTAATGATTCCTCCCATCTTATGCCGAGAGTAGGGTCATTTTTATAAAAAAGTATTTTAGGATTTGAAGTTAGTATGGTTATCTTCCTTGAAGCATTTATTCCGCCAGTGATGTCAGAAGCTGTCACTTTTATTACATTATTTTTATCTAAATAACTATTTTGAAAAATAAAAGAATTTTTACCCCAGCCTGAAGAATCAGACTGTACTTTTCCGTCTTTCATCCAGGCATAGGATAGGTTATTGATATTTACTTTTCCACTCTGGTTTATTAAATTTGGTATTGCAACAATTTTAAACATTCCTTGGCTAGGAGCTAGAGCTTTTCCTTTATAAAAAGGTGGGGTGTAAGCGTCGTATGCCTCCCAGAGGATGTCTACGTCTGCTCCGGTTATTGTCATTGTTTTTGATAGACTTTGTCCATCTATAGTATCTATCGTTGCAGATAGGGTGAGAGGTGTCCCTAGGTTTTCCATTTTGAAGGAAAAAGATTTCTTACCAATCCCAGAGTTCATTTGTTGGTTGCCAGCTGACCAAGTGATATTTGCTTTGTCTAAGTCGACTGTATGGCTACCCAAGGTGGCTGTCACATTTTGGTTTGGGGTAGGATATTCTGGTGAGATACTGAGAATAATATCAGTATTACGTACTTGAGCATTAGTAAAAAACCCGAAAAAGGTGAAAATCAGTATGAAAGCTATGATTGAATATCTATTTATCATTATATTTATTGTATCACTTTTTCTGTTCTGCTTCTAACCTTTCTAAGTCTTCTTTTGCCTTTTTTATGGATAGTATTTGAGATGGATCAGAAGTAATGATTTGATCTTCTGTATAAGAAGCAATAACTTTTATAGCTACATGTTTTAAGCCTGCAAAGAAGATGCCCTCTCCTACCCCAGATTCTAGAAGTAAATATTTCTCTTCATCTGTGAGGTTAAAAGTTTTTTGGAGGACGTCTATCGTAGTTGGGGATTGTTTTAGAAGAAGTTGAATAGAAGAGTTGGTGATAATTGGAATACCATAAGGAGATTTCATAAAATCTGCTGCATCTTGAGTGATAGTGGATAGACCTAGATAATATTTTCGCCCTCTTTTGGCAATAGAATAGAGGAATGAGGCTGTATCTTCAGATTTCATCATCCACCAGGCTTCATCGACTACGAGGAGACGTTTCTTTAAGTTTTTACGGATAGTGACCCATATATAGTGCATGACAATATACATCGCGACTGGTTTTAATTCATCTTCCATGTCTCGTACAGAGAATACTACGAATTTTTTGTTGATGTCTACATTTGAAGCCCTGTTTAAGAAGGTAGACCAAGAGCCTTTCGTATATTTCACCAATCTTTGCATTACTGAATCACTTCCCTCCATTCCTCCTAATACCATTTCAAAATCTGAAAGAAGGGGGGGTTCGATATTTGAGAAGTCTGACTCAGGAGTAATATCTTTCATGGCATAAGTTTCTGAAATAGCGCGATCAACCATAGAATCTTCTTCTGGGGAGAGCCCTCCTAGCATTAATCTAAAGAGACCAACTAGGTTAATAATGTTTGATCTTAAAACATCCTCAGCTGATTCGTCTTCACGAGGGATAGGTAAGTCGAAAGGATTGATATGGTGGTCTGAAGAAAGAGAAATATTAAAATATCTTCCACCGACGGCCTCAGCCAGATATTCGTATTCTCTTTCAGGATCTATCACAATGACGTCTGTATCAAACATTAAAGATCTCAATATTTCCAATTTTGTCGCGTAACTTTTACCAGAGCCAGATTTAGCAAAAGTGACAGAGTTGTAATTTTCTAATGAGAATCTGTCGAATATTACTAGACTGGAATTATGTCTGTTTACTCCATAGAGTATTCCTTTGTCGGAAGTGAGATCGAAAGAGACGAATGGGAAGACACTAGAAAGTGGTTCGGAATTTAATTTTTGATGTATACCTAATAAATCATTACAAAGTGGCATGACGCTTTTAAAACCCTCTTCTTGTTGAAATAGTGCTGGCTTGATATAAATTAATTTTGATTCCAAAATAGATTTTATTTCATTTTCTACCTTGTAAAGTTCTAATTCATTGTCGGCATAAACTGTGATGTAAATACTAACATCAAACATTTTTTGTTGTGCTTGGATCAAGTTGTCGCGAAGTCCTTCTAGGTCTTGATATGCAGTATCGAGCATAGGATCACGGACCATTCCTTTTTTTTCTCGTACATTTATCTGACTTTGTACTTCAGCGACTTTTCTCTGGAATTGTCGAAGAGCCAAGGATGTGTCTACGGGGTGAACATATATAGAAACATCAAAAACTTTATCAAGGTTGATTATGGGAGAAAACCAATTATCACTTAAAAATCTAGGGTAAGATATTATAAAAAAAGTGCGAGCTATTTTGTCACCTAGATTTATTGATTTTGATTCTATTTTGAGAGCTGATGGAGCAACGATATCTTGAAGTTCTAATTTAGCTGATTCATATATTTCTTCTGGTAATACAGATAGGACAGAAGCATCCGCACCTTTTATTTTTTCATCTGTATTCTTTTTTCCTAATAATTTATCAAAGATTCCCATAATTTTACTTTATACTTTATGAACTTTATAACTTTCTACTAGCTGGACTGTTCCAGCTCTATTTTCCCTTCCAATTCCCCTGGATTGAAAACTTTATAAAATACTTCCACCACTTCTTCTGTACCGAGTTGAGCTGATTTTATTCCACAACGCGAAAGTCCTTGTTGTATTACACCTACTCTCTCTTCAAGTTGGGATCTCTTTTCTTCAAAATCTAGTTGGCTTTTATTTTCTTCTTCCTTGGAATTTCCTTTAGAAAAAAACCTTGAAAGTATCCCTGTCTTTGGTCCTAAATTCACATGAGTATAAGGAATTACCACGAAAAAGTTTTTAGTCATGATACTTACCGTTTCGGTAAAATTTCTAATAAATTCTATATATTCTTTTGTTTGTAATTTTAGTAGTGGTTCATTTTGCACCTTCATTCTGTTTTCTAGAAGTGTCAGATACGGTCTAATATCCAATCTTCTTGATTGAATAGATATTTGCACAGAAAAATCTAAAGTATTTAGAAAGTTTTGGAATTGAAGGATGGTGGCTTGTTGTTCATCACTTGATTTCAGAGATAAATTCACAGAGTTGGCAAGTACTATGGCTCGGAGCCCCCCGTCTTTTAATACGATAATACCATTACGGACTTCCTTTATCGGTACGAACTCTTGAGTTGCTTTTGCTTTTAATGTCATAATTTATTTTTTTAAATCTAAAACATCCAAACTCCAAGCCAAATCTCGAAGCTTACTTCCGCTAAGTTTTACGCCATTCTGATTCATTGTTTCCATTTTTAATTCTGCCGTTGCTCTCATTTCTTCTTGTTGTCTAGCCTTTATTTTAATTTGATGTCTTTTCCAGATATAAAGTTTATCTTGCATTGCATATTTTATTCCAGCCTCAACCATGTTTAAGAAAGGTTTACCATTTGGATGATAGAAAGTGAGGGCCGCGGAGAATCCTGCTACTGCTAGGATGGGTATAGCACCTAGGAATAATCCTAGAAGCTTGTATAGCATATAACATATCCCAGCTCCACCAACTAAATAGACAAACTCTTTAAAAGTGAAAGGGCCGAAAATTTTGTCTTCTATTTCTAAAAATTGTGGTACTTTGAATTGCATTTGGTTTTGTTAACTGCTAATTATTCCGGCAACTCTCTGTATGGATCTGTTTTTGATTTTGTTGGAATATCTGCGATTTTTGTGACATTCGGGATAGAATGTTCTGTCTTAACTGTTGGCATTTGGAATGATCCGGTAAGTTTTTGTGTCAAAATTGACGGGGTTCTCCTGCCTGCGTCAGCATAGCTTTCAGCATTGCGGGCAGGTATTGGGTTTTCTATCTTTTTTAATAATTCTTCTCTGCTTTCTAGTTCCAAAGGTTGTTTTTCTAAATTATTAGAAATTATTGGTTGATTATTTTCAATTGGTTTCTTTTTTTCAGTGATTTTTATTAATTCTTCGCGAATTTTTGAGAAAACTTTTTCATTCATTTCATTTATCAATTCATCTACTTTGGCTCTTGGTAAGACCATTCTCTTTTCTAATTCTTTTGGGTAATCTTCTGGATTAATAAGTCCACAGAGTAATAATTCTGTTTCGATTTCTAGATCTTCCAATTGAGTGAAACTGTATCCCTTCTCTGCTCGCATACCCAAAATAGCAGTTTTCCAATCAATAGCATCAATAGCCTGTCGACTTTCTTCCGATAAGTTCCCTCTGGCTTTGTCTATTTTTATTTTTAACAAATCTACTGTTGTATCCATAATCTTTATTATACCCTGTAGTGAAATTTTAATTAAATTCTACTACGGGGTTATATAACAAACTTATTTTTAATATCTGTTATCTTTGAACCATTATCTAATGTTGTTGTTTTAGAAGTTTCAGGAGTAGGAGTGTTTTGATTTTCTTCTCTTTTTATAAAAACAGAATAATTTCCACCAGAAAGTATGAAATCAAGCGTTTGTTTCCAGGTTGGGTCTTTAGTTTTTAGTTTTTCTTTAATATTTTTTGCTAAAATATCGTAGATTGGTTCAAATATTTTTTCATTTACTTCCTTAGATATTTTTTCTGCTTCATTTTTACTAGTTCCGACATTATTTTCAATATTTGGTGCATATTCATCCACATTATTTATACCAAGCAAAATTAAACTTGTTTCTGCTTGAAGGTCATTGATTTCATTTTCATCGAGAAGATATTTTTTACCAATTTCTTCTGATATTTTAATCCAATCAAAAGCGTTAATCACTTCTTGTGATTCTTTTTGTAGATTTACCATTTCCTCTTTGATTAATTGTTTTAATTTTTCAGTCATAAATTTTTATTTTAATGTGGTTTTTCTCCACTATCCAATTTTGTTCCAGATTTTATTTTTCTAGCAGCTGCATTTGCCCCAGCTAAACTATACGCACCTGCGTGTGTTAAGAAATTTACGGTTTTACTTAAGCTACCAGATATTGTTTTTGCATAGGCAGTTGTGATTTCGTCACTCTTAATATCCAATTTTTGTTTTGCTTCATGTACTGCTGTTTCAAGTACTTTTAGACCTAAGCCATCATTTGCCCCATCTCTTATCTTTTCTTTAGCCTTTTTTCTTTCTCGCAAAATATCTGCATAAAAGTCTTTTTCTGATGGAGCAGCGTCTTGTAGATCTTTTCTTGCTTTATCTATTTCCCTATCTGCATCTTCTAACTTTAATTTTACTGGAAGAGTAGCTTCTTTTAATTTTATTTCTGCATCCGTTACAGCATTTTTTTCTTTTCCAGTTCCTCTCTTTTCCAATTCATCTGCTCTTTTTTGTCTCTTTTCCTCTTGCTTCTTTTTCATATCTCCCCATCCTCCTTTATGTGCATCACCAACTTTCATACCAGTGGTTGATGCTAAACTTTGGCCAGCAACTTTTACTCCTCGTACATCAAAACTACTTTTTCTTGCAAGATCACTGACATCTCTTAATCTCAATGCATTACCGAGATGACTAACACCCCTTATAAGACCATTTTTACTCGTTACTCCTTTTTCTGCCCATCCAGCCACAGTATTAGCCGCTCCCCCGACCCCACCACCAATTAATGTTCTTCCTGCAAACGCTGTAGTACTTGCTGCTGCTCCTAAGGCTAATCCTCCGACTACTGCGCCTCCTTTCATTATGGCTTTACCCATTTCCCCGGAATATTCTATTGCAAGAGATTGAGCTTGTTTGAGAAGCATGATTACAAGCAAAAAGGGAATTAGTGTATTCATTATACTTCCCATTACATCTGATGTTCCGCTATAATGAACAATATCTTTTAAAAATCCAACGAATAATATTATTATGTATAAAAAGAATATAAATATAGGAGCAAGTAATACATTTTTAAACAAATTACTCCACCATTCTTTGTGGCCCATTCCTGGAATATCAAAAGGTACAGCATGAGAGGCGAAAGCTATAGGAGAAAGAATCATAGAGATCCAAAGAGATACCACTCTTGCGGCAAACAAGATGGCCACTGAGAGAAATATATAGGCAGTGTAAAGAGAAATTGCTGAAAGCACGATAATTAAAAGAATAAAAGTATAAGGATTTTTCCCATAGAATTTTTGGGTATCCCCTAAGAGAGTTTGAGGATTAAATTTATCAACTATTCCAATTGAAATAGTTTTCTGTCCATTTATATTATCTTTTGTGAGTTGACCTTTTTGGTTTTCTGAAACTATATTGTTGTAAAATACTTTTGCTAGAATATTTGAACTATCAATGACTAATTTTGTAGTGAATAAACTGAAGTTTATAATTAGAGCAATTAAAATAACCGCACTGATTAGTTTTTGGTTGTTTGAAACATTCAAGCCTAGTATTGTTTTAATTGCTATATAAAGAAGAGCTATTATAAAAAATATATTTGCAATATCTCGCATAGACGCCCAGCCTTGTTCGACGAAAGCATTCTTATAGGAAGAACTATTAGTCGCGTAGAATATAAAGAAATCTAAGACCTCTGCGGATAGTGTGAGAATTGGAGAAGATAGTGACCATATTCCATAGGCTACTTGTGCAATACAGCCACTGATACTAAAATTTGTAAGATCAGTACAGCCTAGACCAAGTTCTTTATAACCCCCTGCCTCTTGAGACTTAGTATATTCTTCATAAGAGGTTCCTTTATTTAAAAACTCTTTTGGAGTTCTAAAAGTTGCTGTTTTTATTATACTATTGTTAGTAGTGTCAGCTTCTGCTATGCACAATGCACTTGGACTATAACCATTTTTTATCACTCCAGCCCCATCAAGGTAGGGTGTTCCCCAACAACTTTCTACTACTGCAATTCCTGCGGTATACTCGGTGTCTGGTTTAAAATTAAAACGGTCTGGGGGGGCTTTATATGCAGGTGCATCACTTTTAGGATTTTCTGGGTCTCTTGTAGAAAAATTTAAACCAAGGTCTTCAAAACTAAAATTAATCAAATTGTTCTTTCCTGTTTCGTAATAAAAAAGAAAAAGCCCTTTCTTTCTTCCTTCAGTGCCGAGACTATTAGAATAAGGGGTCTCATATCCTTTTATATAAGAATAGCATTCTGTTATTTGTGAAGGACTTCTATAATCTTCAGAAAGTTTTATCCTGTAATCGAGTACAACGGCATCGCTTGTTGCACTAGCAGTAAATGTAGTTGCATTAAATAAACAATCAGTAAGATCCTCCGCTCTTGCTTCCCTTTTTTCTATTTTTACTATCAAATCTCCTTTAGGATTGATATCTACCCCTACCGAAATAGGTGCCATGAAAATAGCTACCATAAGTAATGTTATTATTATTTTTTTGCCGGATTTATTCATTTTTTGAAACCTAGAAAGCGTTTTCTTTTCACCCATTATATTTTACCATCTTTTTCTTTTTTATTCTTTTTATTTCTTAAAATAATACTCATAACCTGAAGCATTCTTGAAAACTGTTGTTACATTTCTGATATCTACTATCTTATTGTAATAATATTCATAAACAGTTAATTTATTGCCTGTGAGTTGGAGCTGGTAAGCTGCTACGTCAGGGTAGCTGACACGTATTTCTTTACCACTACTATTCACATATCCGAAGACTCTTGCGAATTGGTCTGACAAACTCCAAGCGAAAGTTTGTAAATCTGTTCCTTCTTCATAGCCATACAATTTTGCAAAGTTTGTATTTGCCACTATCTGTCTTGCAAATACTGTCTCGATACCCTCTTGAAAACGAACTACTGCATCTACAGGTGGAGTAGATATTTGTCCGAGAGTTAATGTTCCATTCCAATTTCCTCCCGTCCATACTCCATTTCTCCACGTACCCCCGCTCCATGTACCTAGGCTTCCCGTCCACGTACCCCCGCTCCACGTACCTCCATTCCATACTCCTCCTCCAGTCCACATACCTCCATTCCATCCGGCTCCTTTCCATCCATCTCCTGTCCATGTCCATCCAGGACCAGGCAAACATCTAGGATCTGTAGAATTTACCTCACAGTTTGTCGGAGGAGTGACACATATACTTGTGGAGTAATCATAAACTTGCATTGCTGGACATGTTTTTTTATCTTCACAAATACTTTTTGCTGGATTATAGATTTGATTAGATGGGCATGAAGTATTTGTATTACAAGCTGGTGGATTCGTCGCACCATTTACACATTTACCATTTTTTACAGAACAAGCTGGTGGATTCGTCGCACCGTTTGTACAAGTATTTTCTGTGTAAGTACAATTTGGAGGTGTTCCAGTATAACCACTTGGACAAGCATCCTCTCCAGTTCCTAATGTTTCTTTTTGGGCTGTCGGATTGGCTTTTGTTATAAAACTTTTTAAAGGTTCACTGTCAATTTTATTTAATACACTTATATTAGTAATATTTCCTGTTTTTGTTATTTTTATATCTTCTGCCACTGCATAATATTGATATATCGTTTCTGGTTCTAACCCTGTCAAAGAATAATTAATATTTCCGTGTAGGTTGCTATAATTACCGATTTTATGAATTTGCTCACTTTTATCTATTTTTGTCCATTTTGTTGGGATATCGTTAGTGATTGCGAGTGCAGTATTTATTAATTTATTAAAAATAAAATCTTTTATGAAATTAAAAGAAGCTGCCCCAGAACCGCTGTCATCTGGAGGTGTAAATTTTTTGACCATAAAATACGTTCTGACATCTTTCACAGAACTGTACGTTCCATTTATGACTGCAGAATTAGATGTGATGCGTGTCGCGTCAGTCGTGCTCACTGTGGTATCGAGAGGGCTGGTGTAAAAAGATTGAACTATTTGGCTTCCGCCATAAGTTATATTTTCTCTATTTGAAACTATTGCGCAATAATAATATTTCGTGTTTGGAATTAGATGATCTATTTCGATACTGAAATTTTTTGAAGTTATAGTTTTCCCATTTGCATCTTTTCCAAAAGGGATGTCTTTTGTTGCAATCATGTTTGTTCCATATATATCATTACAAAAGATAGGTGGATTGATCGAAGCCTTTGAATATCTAAAATATCCTGTGATGGGAGATATTAAATTGTTGCATAGAAGACCAGTTGTTACACTATACGTAGATGTTGGGCTACAGCCTGAAGCATATACAATATTATTATTTAAACTACTTTTTCCATGCAATATGGCACTAGTCTGTGTGATGTTTGTTACAGGTTCTACTGTCTCGACATTAAATAAATTGGATGTTGTCCCAGGAGTTGTATTTAATGTCTCTCCAGTAAAGAATTTTTTTATTACACCGTAAGCAACATTTCCTATCGAATTTTTAGTTATTGCACAGTAGTAATATATTTTTTGAGGTTCTAAATCGTCTAATTTTTGAGAAAAAATTTTTGAACTTGCTTTTCCTAAAGGTATCTCCGCGGTAGGTGTTCCATCAGTTTTACAAGAAGTGAAAGCAGTGTTTGAATATTTAAAATATCCAGTAATATCGTGTGTTGCCTCTGGGCTTTCTCCCCCTGTTCCCCGTAATGTAGCGGTGGTTTTATTAATACTACCTACGTCTTCAGTATTTACAAAAAGCTTTGGAGAGAGAGTATGGAATGTACCTATTTCACTTATGCTAGTGTTATCATTTATATTAAGCCCTATTGCACTATTTTTTACAATTGCGCAATAATAATAATCTGTGTCAGGACGTAAGTTGCCTATTTGTCTTGAGAAAGATTTTTGGCCTAAAAATCCCTGTGATAGTGTCCCTATGTTTGTTTTTTGTGTTGATGATATTGGTATAATAGATCCATTACTTACAACAGCGTCGAGACTCCCGCATTGGACTTTATCAATACTTGCGATTGAATATTTAAAATACACCACGACTGATGGATTTGTTGTTTCGTTTGAATCTCGACTTGCCTTACCTTTTAATACGACGCTACTTTCAGTGATGTCTGAACTTTGAATAGGGTCGATGCCTACATAGAAACCAAATGAAGCCGATTTTGAAACAGATGGTAAGAGAATTAAGGCGATTATTAATATTTTAAAAATATATTTTTTCATTTTTAATAAATACCGATTATAGTTTCAAATGGACCGCCTCTTGCATCTCCATCTATTATCGGACTTCCTTCCCTAGTTTGCCATAAACCTATTGATCTGAATTTATTTTCTGCAGGATCTCCTGGATTTTGAGGTACTAAATCTTCTATCTTCAATCTCTCTGGGCCTCTTCTTTCTGCTTTAGTTTGTTTATCTGGACCACCTGCAGTGAAGAAGATGAAACTCAAAAATCCTGGACCAAATCTGTCTGGGCCGTTATTTCCTGCCCCTTCTACATAGTCAGGTATCTTATTTTTACAACTATCAGGTGTATTAGGCACAGTACAGTCTGTCCATGGGTCTGGTATAGTAGTTCCTTTTGTTAGGACGTTGTAATCATAAAGTATTGGGAATGGATAGATCATTCTTTTTACTGAACTTACATCAAAATTTTTCCAATCAAATGTACTGTTTGCAGAATAAGGCGTTGCTGCTGGGAATTTATTTTGTGGTTTTTCTAGATCTTTTTCACAACTGTAAGGTCCTTTCAAAAGGTTTTTATATATGTAATCTTTTTTATCCTTGATTTGTTTTAATAGGTTGTCGGCGCTAGCTATGTCACTTCCGTTGACCATGCTTGCAGATAATCTTCCGAAGGTATTTATTTGTGCTTTCAAATTTTCTTCATAACTAGTATCATCTTGGTTTTCATTTAGTGCGTCAACAGCACTTTTTATTTCTCCTAAAATTTTTACAGTAGTTTCCATTAGAGATATTTTTTCTTCATTATTTTTTATCATTTGTTTATAGCCAGTCAATTGTTTGAAATTTGTGGCCGCCTCACTTGCGACAGATGGTAGGATGTTAGGATCTGAGAAATAAATTTTATCCATGATTGTAGAATATCTGTCTAAAATGGAATTTAAAACTTGAACTGCCCCTCCTTTACTTGATATATTTAAAGCTCTTGCGTCATTATCATCTTCATAATCTGGGATATATCCAGTAAAACCTTGAATAATTACTGAATAATATGCTCTGACATTTTGTCCATCATCACCACCAGAAAAGAAGAAGCTTAATAGTGTACCGACTAATGCTCCTATGGCCATACCTATAGGGCCAGCTGCTGTTCCTAGTGATACTCCTAAAATAACAGAACCTCCAGCGCTAGCTACGAGTGCTGCTCCTGCCGCAGCACCAGCCAATGGGAGAACGGTTGAGGCTATGTCTGCAACTACTTCCAAGTCTAAGTCTTTAAGACTTTCTGTTGTTTCTGGAAGTATTTTGTCTGTTGCTGCGGCTAATATTCTTCTAGAATCCTCTTCCCAACCAGGATGTGGACCTGGGATACAATAGTCTAATTGGTCAATAACTGGAATGAGTCCGTAAGCATTAGATATTCCAGAAGTCGGGTCTAATTTGTATGGTCCACCATCAGTAGTAGAGGCGAGTTCTTTGTTTTGTTCTTTAAGTTTATCAATATAAGTTCTCTGTTCATCTATTAGAGCTTGAGTGAGGTCTGTACGGATATTGAAATTTGGATTGACAGAGAGCCAAGAACTTGAAAGCTGAGATGGCATAAAGTCTTGTTCTGTTCGACTTCTGTATGTTTCGTTAATTCCAGTTGAATCAACGACCAATGCCCCATCTGACCCTTGGTCTCCGATGTTTGCAAACCCTTTTTCCATAATATTAGAAGAGAATTGTCCTAAAAGTGCATCAGTGATTGCTGCGATAGCATCATTTAGGTCTGTGACGTTTAAGTAAGCATTGTTTTCATAACCAATCACTTCCGTTGCTTTGTCCGCTATCATTTTACCAGGGGTGACATATTCCCAACCGCCTGTACAGATTCGGTTTGTGTATGAGGATGAGTTAGGGTTCATAGATCTTTCTTTAAGACCCGCGGTGTGTTCTTCCCTAGATAAACCTTTTGGTTCTGAACAACGTTGATCACCTAAGAATCCATTTGCTTGAGATAGTGCCTCGTGAACAGCTTCAGCAGTTGATTGTGTAGTTCCTGCCAATCTTTTTTGTATTTCATTATCTGCCATTAATTTAAAACCGAGGGGGTTGTTGGCTGGAGATTGTGTCATAGCTGTCCAAGCATTCCATCCACCTTGGCTAAAATCTTGCTGGAAAGTTGTGGCTGAGTATTCTGGAGTAGTTCCTTTAATTATTTTATTTAAAGAATATTGTGCATTATCTTGAAATTTATTATTAAAAGCAGCAGCTGTGTTTTGCATCCAAGCTTTTCCGAAAGGAAATAATTCTGGGTTGTTTATTTCTACACCAAATTGTAGTATTTCATTTTCAGCTATATCATTAAAAAACTTTCCAGGATCCTGAATAAAGGTAGGACTGCCATCAAAACCACTGTTGATCCAGTTGACCGTGCTCATGGTCAATTTTTGTAAAAGCATTTTTATAATTAATCTCCCTATACTTTGTATTCATGTAGAATTTTCATTGAGAGATTCTGTGGCAATATTTATTTTAGTTATTTCTTTTCCTTGTGCTTCAAGTCTTTTTATTACTTCTGGATCAGTGACTTGGACGCTGTATTCTTTACTTGCTGCAGTAGCAGCTTCTCTGTCTAAGAACATTTGTTGTTCGTCTCCAGAAATTATTTTTTCTTGTTCATCCATATTAAGCCCTGACATGTCTGCCTTTGAGTTATCAATGGGGTTGTTTTTATCTGAACTAAACAAACCACCTATCCCACTAAATAAACCATTTATTGCGCTATCTCTTATTGCTTTACATTGTGGTAGTAATGCTATAGCTGGGGCGAGACCACTGGCATACCCCCCTATGCTTTGTGCCTCAACTTTTCTCGGGATAAAACTTAAAGGCATCAATACTGTGCTAATGATTAGTATGAAAGAAATTATAGAATTTTTTAAATATTTTTTCTTCACTTTTGCTTTCTACTTTATGAACTTTATAAACTTTCTACTGTTTTATTGTATCATTGTTTGGACAACTCCGTCTCTAATTCTGCTACTGTTTTTACTAACTCGTCGCTATATTTTTGATATTGAGAAAGTCCTGAAAGTCCGATGATAGGGTCATTTATCATTTTCCCCATATTTAATACACTTATTCCTGTATTATTGGAACTATTTGCTATTTTTAAGTGATAGTCTGTAAGGCTAGAAGGGACATTTAACTCCATTATTTTTTTAGCAAAATTCTGATAAGCATTTGCTATCGTAGGGAGTTTGCTATATTGGTCTGGTGTGCTTGTCGTTCCAGTTGAAGAATTTGTAGCGAGTCCTTGGCTTATGATATTTAGTTCTTCCCCTATTCCAGCACTTTGGTAAGTTTTAAATAATTTTTGCATACTTAGATAATATGCTTTTCTTGTAGCAGTATCATCAGTGTTATTTATTTTGATATCAGTACTCGTATAACGGTCGATTAGTTCTGGGTTCACTATTTTTTGCCCTAGTGCGCTAGAGAAATTGTTTATAGTATCAGCATCTACCTGACCAGAAGATTTCATTGCACTGTAACTCGTAAAGAATTCTCTTGCGAATTTTTCTGTCTCTGTTAGTTTTGTCACATCTGCACTGATTCCTTGCTCGATTTTTAATTCTTTCTTTTTATTTTCTATATAAGTCGCGTCAGGCGTGTTATTAAAAGTCATTTTTTTATTTTTGTCCGTACCCCAAAGAGCTTCTTCCCAGTCTGGGATTCCATCGCCATCGGTATCGTTCTGAATCATTTCTGTGACGGTTTGATTTTCTACTTTTAATGGAATGTTATTTTTATTTCCAGTGATAGAGAAACTTTCTCCGCTAGAAGACATAAAAAAGATTACAAAAATAATCACTGCTAATACAATAATTACGCTTGTTAGTATTGTGAATTTTTTACTTGGTAAATATTTTAAATATTTTTGCATTTTATGGCTTTTTAATATCTTGATGTTCCAAAAAGGTCTATTGTATTTAAGCTCACTTGTTTAGTATCTGGTGGGTCACCTGGTCTAGTACAGCTTATTGTGGTTTGGCTTCCACCATATCTACCTAGTATTAATTGGTGTGGTGCGGGGGTGGTTCTGGTTTTTGGTGATACATAGGATGGAATGAAGTAGCTAGTAGGTGTTCCTGATGGGGAACCAAGAGGTGTAATAGAAAGAGATGTTCCAGCCATAGGGCATGTGTACCCAAATGATTCTAGTCCTTCTACTTCTATAGCTGTTGTTGAAATTATTCTTCCTCCAAAAAATCTTTGAGTGAAGCCACCTGAATTTGAAAAGTTGAAGTCAGCAAAAACTAGACTGGTACAAACAAATACCAGAAAAATAGTTAGCAAAACAAAAGTGATGCCCTTTTTCATCTATATAGTATATCAATATTAAAAAACAGAAGCTAGTTTTTAACCCCCTTAGTCCCCCTTGTCAGGGGATTTAAGTTATTTTCCTTCCATGATAAGGGGAGGTTAGGTGGGGTTGTATCTTTTTTGCGAGATTTATCCAATCTGTAAGATGAAGCTCTTCTGCTCTTTTGTTTCCTAGGTCTATAAACCCCAGAGCTCTCCTTGTCATGGGTGCTTTTTCTCCCCCTGCCAAGGGGGAGAGTAAGAGGGGGTCATAAATTTTTAGATTACTAGACAATTTCTTTCTTTTATGAGCAAAACCAGCACGTAGGATCTCCCAAAATAGGTCTTCATCTAGATTCCCCTCTTGAGGGGTGGTTCGCTTGCGAGACGGGGTGGAAAATTTATCCACCTCCCCCTTCGGGTACTCCTCAAGAGGAGAATTAAAAGCCTTACTAGAAATATTATTTATCATAATTATTGCTGAATCAACGTTTGGAGAAGGGTAAAAATTACCTCTGCTAACCTTAAAAAGAATTTTTGGCTCTCCATAAACCTTTACAGAGATAGATAGAAGACTTTCTTTTCCATCTCGCGCGATTATTCTTTCTGCAACTTCCTTTTGAACCATCAAAGTCATCGATGAGGGTTTATTTTTTTCTGTGAGAAATTTTTTTAATATTGCGCCAGTAATGTTGTAAGGGATATTTGCAACTATTTTAATTTTTTCGCCCCCTGCTAAGGGGGAGATTAAGAGGGGGTCTATTTTTAAAACATCTTCTACGATAATTATCAATTTTTTTTCTGTTACTTCTTTTTTGAATTTTTCTTCTAGGTCTTTTGCTAGATTGTTATCTTTTTCGATAGCGATAACTTTTTTTGCTCTCATGAGTAAATATTTTGTGAGGTAGCCTGTTCCAGGACCTATTTCAAGCACGACATCTTTTTTAGAGATGTCAGCATCAAGAGCTATCCGCTCGGCAACTTTTGGATTTATTAAAAAGTTTTGCCCTAATGATTTTTTTGGTTTATGTTTCATGAAATTTTATAAAAAACTAAAAATCTTGTTTTTGGTTTTTTATTATATCAAATCATATGTAAATTGTTTTTATACCTCCCTTCTCTCCTTCCTTTTCTATTATATCAGCTGGAATGTCAGCAATAAATTCCGATGGTGCATTTATCTGACGTGAGCCGAAGATAGTACGGAAATTTGCAAACGACAAAAATAATTTTTCTTTTGCGCGAGTGAGCGCGACATAAAAAAGTCTGCGCTCTTCTTCTCTATCTTCTGCATTTTTTGTTTCCCCATTCCTTTCATGTGGGAAGAGTCCATCTTCGAGTCCTGTGACGAAAACATATTTAAACTCTAATCCTTTTGAAGCGTGTACGGTCATAAGTTTCACGGCGTTTGTTTCTAACTTTTTTTCATTATTTATTATGAGACTGTCTTGGTCTGAAGCGAGGGACGCATCTTCTAGAAGTTTCTCGATTCCTATTCCGTCCTTTAAATTATCATATTTTAGAGCTAAAGTCGCCAATTCTTTTATGTTTTCTAACCGTTCTATGTCTTCATCTGTACCTGAGAGAAGTTCTGCCTCGATACCAGATTTTTTGACTGCAAATTTTATGACGTCAGATGCTTTTGTATTTTCGATTTTGTTTTTTATTTCTTCTAGGGTCTTATAGAAATTATCTATCTTAATTTTTGTTTTTATAGGTAAATTTTCTGTTTCTTTAGCAAAAATTTTCATGAGTGTTACTTTTCCTATTCCTCTCGCAGGGAAATTTATAATTCTTTTTATGTCAGATAAGCTTTCTCTATTTAATGCTGCGCGAAGATATGCGAGGGTATCTTTTATTTCTTTTCTTTCAAAAAATTTAACACCTAATACTTGATAAGGAATATTATATTGAAGCATTTTTTCTTCTAACGCCCGTGATTGAAAATTTGCCCGATACAAAACTGCAATTCCGGAGAAACTATCAAAATTTTCTCGGGTCCTCGGTTCCCCGGGGCCCCGAACCCCGGCCAGACCACTCGAAAATTTTATAGTTTCTCCTGCATCAGGAAGACTCTTTCTATTTTGAGCTTCCCGAGGGTCCCACTCGGTACTCCGAGAAGGGCGCAGGGACGAAAAATTGGAAGAGTCTTCCTGGTCTAAGATTTCCAAAACTTTTGTCGCGACGAAATCTGCTTCGTCGTTTTCATCTAGTGCTTCATAAAGACCGATTTTTTCACCTATTTTATTTTTTGTGAATAAATTTTTGTCTGGCCTATATTTATTCTTTTTTATTATTTCATTAGCTGCCTCTAATATATTTTGTGTGGATCTGTAATTTTCCTCAAGCAAAACTATCTTTGCATTTGGATAATCTTTTTCAAAACTTAAAATATTTTTTAAATTTGCACCACGCCATGAATAAATATTTTGATCAGCATCTCCAACAACACAAATATTTTTATTATTTTCAGAAAGTAGACGGGACATCAAATATTGCACTTCATTTGTATCCTGATACTCATCTATGTGTATATATTCCCATTTTTCTTGGTAGAATTTTCTGATTTGTTCGTTTTCTTTTAATAATTTTGTCGCTTTTAAAAGTAAATCATCAAAATCTAATGCATTTTCTTTTGCTTTTTTCTTTTCATATAAACTCCACACTTGTGCCACTATTTTACTTAGATAACTTGTCCCGCCATAGGCGGGATTGCCCACATTTTCTTCATAAGTAGGAAGACTTACGAATTTCCCCTTTTCTCTGCCTATTATATTGCTTATTTTCTTTGGATCATATTGTTTTGGATCTAACCCAAGCTCTTTCATGGCTTCTTTTACCAGGCTTGTAGAATCTGAGTCGCTTAATATTGTAAAATGCCTTGTTAATCCTAAGGTTTTTGCATTTTCCTTTATTATATGGACTCCCAAAGAATGAAATGTACTGACAAATGGTGTGGAGTCAGGAATACTTTTTCGGATGGTCTGGGGCTTTGCCTCGAGGACCTCCGAAAAAGCATTCCCGACGAAATTTTCTTTTATAGCAAAACTAATTCTTTCACGCATTTCTTTAGCTGCTTTATTAGTAAAAGTGACGGCTAAAATTTTCTCTGGAGCTACACCATTTTTTATAAGGTTTATTATTCTATGAGTTATCGTTTTTGTCTTCCCTGCTCCTGCTCCTGCAACGATAAGAAGCGGCCCATTCATATGAATTGCCGCTTCTCTTTGCTTATCATTAAGTCCCGATAGATGATCCTCCATCTATCAAATATAACATAGTTTATTTTATTTTTTCCAACACTCCAGCTGATTCTTTTCTGAAATTTTCTGTTTCTTCAGATATAATTTGTAAAAAGGAAGGTATCTTTTCAAAGAAAAAATCGAGTAAGGTTTCTGGTTCAACATTATTATCTACTAATTTTTCATATTCTTTTAATTCTTCATCTTTTAAGACAGGTAAGACTCTCATCAAAACTGATTGAAAAATTATATTACCAATACGAGAGATTGTTTCTTCTTGTTTGTCTTCTGGTAATTTTTCTATTTCAAACAAAGTTATAATATTTTTTCGAACTTCACTTTGCGCTGTTTTTATATTTGTGTTCATAATTTTTAGTTAGTTATGTTTTTCCACTTAAAAAGTGGAGATTAATAATAATTATAGATCAACTCTATATACATGAGTAATGCCATCTTCTAGTCTAGTTTTTAATACTGTCTCTTTTATTGCATCCATTTGTTCCAAGCGTGTTACATATTCGGTTGCGGTTTCGGCAGCTCTGAATGGTGTTGCTTCAATAGGGTGGATACCCGTATATTTTTCAAGTGCTTGTATATAAGAAATTATGGGTTTAAAATTATCATTTACCGTACTTAGATCCTGCTCTGCTATCTCTTTTGCACTCAAGTGCATGTTTTCAAGTACATTTGGATCTTTCGGATAGATAGTTTCTAGATTAGTTTTAAGATTCTGATTCACTTTTTCTAATACTTCATTTGAAAGATGGTATGGGTTATTTGAGGATTCTATTATAGTTTGATGTTGTTGTTTTGATGTATCTTCATATTCTGTTTTATGTTCTTGTGATGTCTCTGTAGGGTGTGTGCTTGTTTCAGTACCATGTTCTGTCCCGTGTTGGTCGGGAGTAGTATGTTGTTTTAATACATTTATATATGCTTCGTGATTTGGTTGTTCTTCAACATTATAATTATTGTGAAATTCTCCTTGAGTGTCGAAACTCTCAGGTCCTTGGTACATCTTAGGAACTACACCATGAATATATGAATCTTCTGGTTGCGTTAATTGCGTTTTAATGAGATTATCATTTATTTTATCTTCCCAACCTCCAGGACTTTTTTCAAGGACAACTGCATGTCCATTTTCCATTTTAATTTCAAAAGCTTTTGTATCTGCTTGTATTGTTCTTGCACTAGCATCAGTGTACCCGTTGTCTTTAGCTATGATGTGAGCTTCCTTTCCAGCAAATTCATGTAGGGCTTTTGCATCATTTACATCTCCTTTAAACCCTAATTCTTTTGCCAATTCAGGATTGTGTTCAATTTGTCTAATGAAAGTATGTTCTACACCCTCCCCTTTATGTACCACCTGATCATTTTCTTTTATTGATTCTACTATTTTGGCTTTTAATATTTCTTGGTGTCTAACCTCTTGTTGATGTTTTGTAATATTTTCATGTTTGGGTTCTCCTGTCGTTTGTTCATGTTTTGTTTCTACCGGTGCTGGTTGGTTTTTTTCTCCTCCTTGTACTTGTTGTTTTATTTCTTCTTGTGTTTTAACTTCAGCATCGTGTTGTGGTTGTGTGCCGGCCTCAGCTTGATGTTGTTGTGCCTTAATCATTTCATCATGCGCTTTCCAATTTTGTTCTGCTTGTTGTTTTGCTGATTCTTGAAGATACTTAAAATTTTCTTCTCGTGCCGCTCCAGTTGGGGTTGCTGATGATTCATGTTTCACTTCTCCTGTCGTTTGTTCATGTTTTGTTTCCGTCGGTGCTGGTTCATGTCTTGTTGGTCCTTCTGAAGTTTTAACTCCTATTTCATGTTGATGTTGCATTACTGCCATGGTTTCTAGACCAACCCCAATAGTCAAAGCCCCGTTTACGAGACTTTTTCCCCATTTCAGTCTTTTTAAGCTTTTAGTTACTTTGTCGTAGTTTTGTTCAACCTCTCCTAATTTTGACTCAAGCAAATTAATATCAAAATAATTATCAAACAAATTTTTTATGCTTTCCTCTTTTTTCTTTATTTGTTTATCAAAAATATAGTTTGTTATTTTTCTACCGACTACACCACCTGCAGTAATAGCAGCTATTAACCCTCCACTTAATAAAAACGATGCTCCAATGCCTCCTACTGATACAAAATTCCCTAAAGTTAATTGTTTTCTCAGCCAGTTTTTTTCCTCACTGATACCGTTATTTTCCTTTTTTGATTTGCCAAAAAGTTTTCCAGGTAAATTCGAAGTCAAAGCCATGTTAAGGCCTGTAGCTAGTAGCATTCTCTGACCTAATTTAGTTCCAATACTACTCATAGAAACCCAACCTAAGCCTGAGCCAGTAAATAATGTTGTTGCACCAATGAGTGCAGCACTGACTGCTACCTTTTCTGTTCTACCAATAAAAGTATCATCCAAACTTTTCCACAGTTCCTGAGTTTTTGTATAAGCTTTTGAACACTTTTTTCTAGTCCATGAATAAGATTCTGCTGTTTTTTTCTGGAGGTTGTCTTTTGCTTGAAGAAACATTTCTCTTTTTATAGCTGCTATTTCTTCTGGAGAAAGGCTAGTGCCATTACTTTCTCTTTTGAGAATTTCTTCATTTATTTTTTTCTATCAATTTATTGGCATCGAGTTTCTTTTCTAATTTTTGTTCTATTTTGTTGACACCTTGAACTGGTTCTGTTTCTTCTTCTATCGGTTTTTCTATTTCTTCTTCTTTCTCTAAATCTGTTGTATCAGCACCTAAACTTTTTAATAGTGCTATTATTTCTTTATCTTTTTCTAAAGTTTTTCCGAACTCTCTTCTAAGTTCTTCAATCCTTTGATTTTTTTCACTTATTCTCGCAGTTTTTTCATGAGTTTCCATAAGTTTATTTATTATTTAAATTATTAAAATCTTCGGCCATTTTATTTTCATATCTTTTTACTTCTTCCACATAAATCGAGTTAGCCTCATCATATCCTTGTATATTATCTTTAATTATTTCACCATCTGGTCCTTCTATTCTATAGATCGCTTTTTCAGATTGGAAGTTTATTCCCTCATCATCTTGTATTTCTTTAACATTTTTAATTATCATAACAAATCCAGATATAGTAAAATGATAATACCCTTCATCTTCTGTTGTCCATACTAAACGATCCATCTTCCCATAGCTATTATCAAGATAATCTTTATCAGACCATCTCAGATCAATGAGATTAGTTTGTTGATTTACCAACGTAGGAATATGTTTGTTGGTGACTTTACTAGCCATATAATATTGGAATTGTTTTTCTTTTTTATCTGATTCTATTTCCTGTTTAATTTTCTCTATTAAATCTGTGTTTAGTTTATCTATTTTAGTTTCTAATTCTTTTAATTCTTTTTTTAATGTTTTTCTTTTTGACCAGTCTAATATGAAAAAAGTACCTTTGTATTCAAAATCTTTATTGATTTTTTCTTCTTTAAGCAAATTTAATCTATCTTGCATTTCGTACGCTGTTTCGACTGTCTCTGTATTTTTCATTTTTTCATTTTTCTCACCAGCAACAGGTTCTGCCTTTTCTTCATCTTCTTGAGGATATTTGGTAGTCTCTCCTTGTTTTAATAATAGATCTCTTTCTTTTATTAACGAGGATAATTCTTTCCTGATTCTTCTACGAATTTCTGCATTTAATCTTAACTGTTCAAATGCTTTTTTTATTATTTCCTTCTTTTTTTCTTCGTTTTCTAATTCATCTACTGGATTTTGTTTTGCAATTTTTTGTTGATCTGTGGTGCTTTGTTCTTCTTGTTCAGTTTTGATACTCTGGATTCTCAATTCATTGATTATTTTTTTGATGATATTTATTCTCTCGTCAAGATACTGTGACAATTCTTCATTACCCGTCGCTAGTTTTTTAGTATATTCCTCTCCTTCTAACATATTCTAACATATTTTCGAAGTATTTGATTGGATTTTCATAAAATGATTTTAATTTTTTAATAGACATCTCATAAATTTTCATTCCATTTTCTGTACGATTTTTTCTATAATCTTCTGTTGTACCACCCTCGTTATATTCTATATTATCTAATATAAAATCCTTGACCTCTACACTTAAATTTTTGTATTTATCAAAAAACTCTGATTTCTTTTCTTCAAGTCGTTCTTCAAAAAATTCGATGTCTCCTGTTTCTGGTGAAGTTGTAGGAGGTATTTCCTTAAATGCTTTTACCGCCTCTTCTACAACCCTTTTAGTCTCTTTTAAACCAGCTTCTGCATCTTTGGGACCTTTTTCAAGCGGTATCATTTCTTCTTCTTCTAATTTCCTTTTTTCTTTTTTTAATTTTTCTTCTTCTGATCCTCCTCTTCCGCTTTCTATATTATCTTTGCCCATATATTTATTTAAATATTAATAATTTTTAATTACTTAGACTCTTTAAAAAATTTTATCTTATCTTCTATTGTTTGTCCATGTTCATCCCCCTTTCCTAGTTTTGTTCTATCATCAGATTGGATTGATCCAATGTCAGATATTTGTGGTGGGGTAGTTTTCATGTTTTCAGCTTTATTAGGTGTACTAGTATGGATTGATGTTGATCTTTTAAACAATTCATTTAGGTCTCTTCCTCTTTTCTGTTCTTTCTGCTCTAGATCAGTGAAATAATCCAGGGATTCTGTAAAATGTTCTGTTGGAGATTTAATTTCAATCTCTTGTCCTTGAGATTTAAGTAATTCTAATTGAATATTTATTTCTTTTAGTCTTTTTTCAATTTCTCTTATTTTGATTCTTTTTTCCTGATTATTTCTTCAAATATGGGTATCTTTTTTTAGCATCTTCTAGGACTGTTTCTAGGTTTTTTCTCGCCTTTTCTTCGCCTTCATTTCCATCATCTTTTACAGATTTTAAATCACCTTCTTCTATTTCAGGGTTTTGGGGATTAAGTACAAAAATTTTGGTTTTTCTTTTTATTGTGGTATCTCCCCCTCCATCGGTATTAAGTTTAAATATTTCAGTTCTTTGTGTTGGTGTCATAATATGTTTATTTATCTTTTTATAGGCATTATTATAAAACTTATAGTCTTTTTTACCTAATTTTTCTTAAATAAAATCCTGAATTTCCGTTTTGTATTGCATCACTTGTATAATTAAATTATGAAAGCAAAAAAAGATTTTTGAGATTTTCTAAAAGTGAACGAAACGAAATTGCGATATTAATTAGGAAGAAATACAGTG
>Ga0172379_10001753_pt1 | contig 41619 bp, 34 predicted proteins | sample GrowelOW334metaG_FD_119756 | JGI IMG/M metagenome (GOLD analysis project Ga0172379, IMG submission 119756) | Groundwater microbial communities from an aquifer near a municipal landfill in Southern Ontario, Canada - Groundwater well OW334 metaG | ecosystem: Environmental > Aquatic > Deep... | reverse complement strand
CCTTGCGGCATATCAGAAGGCTATTCCTGAATATTTGCACTACTACAATACCGAAAGGCCGCATATGGGTTTGCAAATGCAAACGCCCCTAGAAGTGATGCAAAGCTATTGACTAGAAAACACCCAGCCACAATAAAAACCTCATTCTGCTCAAAAAACGATGCAGCGCGAGGCGACTAGGCATTTCCGACTTAAATTACCATTCTTGCCAAAAGACATTAGATACAAGGAATCGAAAGTTTTTTGTCCGCAGTGTACAAAGATGTACATGAGGAACAAAAAACTTTCGATGACGAAGTAGATAATGCCTTTTCGCAAGAATAAAAAAACCCCCCGCGAGGCGGGGGGAACAAGTCTATCAGCCAATTTTATTTTTGTTTGAACTGAGACTTTTTGTTTTTGTTTTAACTCCAGCTGGGATTTCGGTGTATTTTTCAGTCGACACCACCGACCGCCTGTGATCCTTGACCTCGAAGTCTCGAATATAAATTGAGTCTAGGGGTAAGGCAGGACCGCGTCCGGATCAGTCCGGACATCTTCGGCTTGCGCGTAGGCAGAGCCATCATCCAAGCGAAGAGAGAGTAGGGAATAATAATGTGGACATTTATTTGCGTCCTTTTATTCCCTCGTCTCTCCCCGATTAGTGGGAAGAGTTATTTGTTTTTGTTTTTAGTTTTTAAAAGATCAAAATCGTTTTCAAATCACGCCATTGTATTTCACGCCCCCAACTTTGTCAAAATATTACCCTAGACACAGATTAAACATTGTGTTGATATAAAAAACATCATTTTTATGACTTAACAAGCTTTTCCCTTTAGGATAAAGTAAAAACATGTACATATCACTGGACTTGGAAACCACAGGAATAGACCCGAAAAAGGACAAAATAATTGAATTCGGGGCAATCAAATTTGATCTAAATGGCAATTCCCAGAGCCTTCAATTTGTAATAAATCCGGGCATAACTTTGCCACAAATAATCACGCATATTACCGGAATAAAAGATTCTGACCTGGCCGGAGCACCGTCATTTGAAGAAAAAAAACAGGAAATAATAAACTTTATCGGAGACTGCCCTATTGTAGGACACAATATTGGCTTTGATACGGCTTTTTTGCGTAACAATGGCATCGAAATAAACAATCCGGAGTATGACACCGTGACAATGACAAGCGCACTTCTCCCTAGTCTACCATCATATAGTTTGGAAATTATTAGCGGAATTCTTGATTTGAAACACGAAGAAAAACATCGAGCGTTGGATGATTCGATTGCGGCAATGGAACTTTTTTTAGCGTTGATAGAAAAATTCAAAGAACTTGATAATGATTTGATAAAAGAGATAAAAGAGATATTAAAAAAGTCGGATTGGCCGCTTTCTGACGTGCTAATTGAACAAACTCCAACTACGAAAAAACAAGAAAAAATACATAAAAAAATAGTGGATGAAAACCAACAATCACTTTTTTCAAAACAAGAAGATTGTTCGCAAATAATTAAAGCGGAAGAAAAAACTTTATTCGAAATAACGCCACCGTACAATAAGCTCACGCTATCAATATTAAGCCAAGAGGATAAAGACACTTTAATTTCTGTTCCATACAAACTTTTTAGGGAAATTTATAATGAAATACCGGAAAATATCGCTCAACTGGATAACTTCGAAAACTATATTTCCACAAAAAGATTGGTTGATTTTTCAAAGAAGCCAAAGCTTGAATCGCACGAAACCACGGCAATTATAAAGTGTCTTATTTGGCTTAAGGAAACGAAAACCGGTCTACTTAGCGAAGTATCGTTTTTTGGCAGGGAAAAAAGTGTCTTGCCGTTAATAAACGCGGATCCGGAATTCACGGATATAAAAACTGAACAGTTTGTGCAAAAAGCGATAAATAGCGACAAGAAAAACGCCGCAATTTGTACGCACCAATATCTACTGGAAAATTCTGTTTCAAATAACAAAAAAATCATCTTAATAGACTTTGAGAGCTTTACCAAAACAGTTCATTTTGAGCTTTCTTCAGCCATTTCCATGCAATCAATGATAAATATATTGGAAGAATTAAAAATAAATCATCCAGAAGATAAAGAGATTGAAAATTTGATTTCCAAGATGATGATTCTTTTCGGACTTTTTGGAATTGTTTTTGATAACTACAATGACAAATCGAATTTTGCCGAAAGAAGCAGCATAACCGAGAATATTAGAAGCTTAAAAGTTTGGAAAGATATTATTTCGTCGCTTGCAAATATAACAGAAATTTCCAAAGCGTTGAAAAAGGCGGAACGCTCTAACCCATTGTTTAAAAAATGGATAGAATTGCTGGAAACTTCAAAAGATATTATCGAAAATCCGGCAAAAGAAGATGAGCAAGTTTTTATAGAAAAAGATTATGAAGAAAATATGCGAATACGCAAAAATAGGCTTGCGATAGGCAAAAATGTCGCAGCAATGTTGGAAAAATTACCACCGTATATTTTGATAACCGAGACTGCGGATATAAACGACGGAGGAAATTTCGCAAAAAAAATCTGGGGATTGCCAACAGACATAAAAATAGAAAAAAGCCCAAAATCATCTCCAGAAATATTAATTGCAAATGATTGTCCGGAAAATGAAATGGATAATAAACATGCAGTTTTAAATTATTTACTAAGAGAAGTTTCGGCAAAAAAAGGTAAAATAGCTTTCGTTCTACCTCACAACCAAATGGAGTTCTTTACGCTTAAACTAAAGCAAAAACTGCCTAAAGGAATTTTGGTTTTATCACACATTACAGGATCAATATCAAAACTGAACGCGCAATTTAACTCATGGAAAAAAGATGTGATTGTTTTAATGACATCATCGGTCTGGGAAACTTTCGAAGGAGCAAAACAAATAGATACTTTGTTTGTTCATAAAATTCCTTTCGATTCGCCATTAAATCCGTACATATCGAGTATAAGTTTTGGGGCAAGAAACAACTTTATAGACTTTTCAATACCACACGCGACAATGAATTTAAAAAAAGTACTAAACAAGCTTTCTTCCGACAAGAAAGCCATAATTTTGGATTCACGAATCGTAAATAAAGACTACGGAAGGCTGTTTTTGGAAAGCCTCGGCAACACGGAAACGTTTTCGATCCGATCATGAAAGGCCAAACAGACTTACCATCAAAGGAATGTAAAAAAGAGCGAAAAGTGTGCTACCAAATACGGCCACTGCCGCTTTGTCAGGATGAACTTTAAGCTCTGTAGCAAAAGTTACAGTATTAGCCGCCAACGGCACAATTGACATCAAAATAAGCACGTTATAGATATCTTGGCTGTAAAATTGACTGAATGTTTTATCCAAGAAAACAATTCCTAATATTACGACTGGCCAAAAAAGAAACTTCGCCAAAAAAGAAATAGAAAGAAATTTAAAATCAATATGACGGATAGTTACAGTAACAAGGCCCATGCCAATTATCATCATGCCAAAAAGAGTGTACGCCCCCTTAAAACTCTCTATCGTGGTTGTGGCTACCTCTCCAAGGTTTATGTTCAGATAATTAAATAACAAACCGACAAAAAAAGCATACACCGACGGAAGTTTCACGATTCTCGTTAGGCTTTCTTTAGCGGTATAATTCCCCTTTGCCATAAGGAAAAAACCGAGTGAACTTTCGTAAAGCACATATCCCAAAGAGCATAATACAGCTATGCTAAACGCCTGATTGCCAAAAAGTATGAGGATTACCGGAAAGCCAAAATATCCGGTATTTCCAGACCCGGAGGTAAAGGCGAGAAGATTTTTTGTAGAGTCTTTTTTAAACACAAAAGTACCTATCGCCAAAAAAATTAAGGCGGTTAAAGAACAAATTACAAAAAACAATATTGGCAACGACAAATTGGCGACACTTATTTTTGCCGTATATACTCCGGAAAAAATCACCACCGGCACAACTATATAAATTAGCAATTTAGCTATCGATTCCTTTTGGACTTTAAGCCTGCGCGCAGCGAAATAACCTAAAAGGATCATTAAGTATAAAGGAATAAGTTTTAACAGAATTGTCGTAAAGACCGTCATTGGAAATGTTTTTATTTAACCAGCCTTTCCCACCACCATTGGTTTTTTGTATACCAACCAATTGTGTCTTTTAAAGACTCGGCGAAGGAGTGCTTGGGAGTAAAACCAAGTTCATTTTTAATTTTGGAAGAATCAATTGCATAGCGCTTATCGTGCCCTAAACGATCTTCTATGTGAACGATTTCTTCCTCGCTTTTTCCAACATGTGCCAAAATTTGATAAGTAAGTTCGAGATTCGAAATTTCCTCGCCGGAGCCGATATTATAAACTTCACCAATTTTTCCTTTGTGCAAAACGAGGTCTATTGCATAACAATGATCCTCTGTATAAAGCCATTCCCGAACATTCTTGCCATCACCATAAACGGGAACTTTTCTCCCACGAATAAGATTTGTGACAAACAACGGAATAATTTTTTCGGGGTATTGATATGGGCCATAAACATTGCAGGAATGAGTTACGATAACAGGCAGTCCATATGTGGAAAAATACGCTCGGCACAAGTGGTCCGCACCGGCTTTGGAAGCGCTATAAGGGCTGTTTGGCATAAATGGACTCTGCTCGGTAAAAGTACCATTCGCAGTACTGCCAAAAACCTCGTCAGTACTTATCTGAATGTATCTTTTTATTTTATGTTTTTTTGCGGCCTCGAGAAGAGTGTACGTTCCCAGAACATCCGTCATAATAAAATCCTTAGGCCAAGTAATAGAACGATCCACGTGGGTCTCGGCCGCGTAATTAATAATCGCGTCAAAATCCCCGGAAGACAAAACCTTGTTTACGGCTTTCTCGTCGGCAATATCCCCTTTCACGAATTCATAATTAAGATTTTCATCAAAATCTTTAAGATTTTCTAAATTGCCGGCATACGTCAGTTTATCAAAATTAACAATTTTATAATCCGGATACTTTTTAAAAATATATCGGATAAAATTACTCCCTATAAATCCTGCTCCGCCTGTAACAAGAATTTTCATAAATGATTATTTATACTTGGATTTCCAGTTAAACCCGATAGATTTATCGTCGTGCGAAATTCGGCCTTCGTCAGGTTTTTTCGCGTTATACGATTCCGTCGTGTGATAAAAAAGACAAACCGGTTTGCTTCCCAAAACTTTGTAGCCGTGCGCAACACCTTTTGGGATTACAATCAAAAGAGGCTTATCTTCGCCGGTCAAAATCACCTGAGTTTTTTTATGAGTTTTGGACTTTTTTCTTAAATCATAAAGAACAACTTGGGCGCTTCCCGTGGCCACAAACCAAAGATCGTCCTGTTTTTTGTGCCAATGGAATGCTTTAATAATTCCGGGGCGCGTAAAAGTATATGAAGTTTGCCCGAATTTTTTCAGCAACTTATCGTCATTCCTCAAAATCTCGATAAAAAAGCCGCGAGAGTCGGGATGCTTAATCAATTTTTTTATTTTTACACCATCAATCATACGAAAAATTTTTAGTGCCCCAAAAATACCATAAATGGTATATTTGCGCCATGAAAATCGTCATCCTTGCAGACACAATCGACAACCAAAAAGCGGGAATTTATGTATACACAAAAAACTTGATAAAAGCCCTGCAAAATCTAAAAGATAAAAACCTTAAACTTATTTTCATTCACAAAAAAGAAAATGATTTTTTTAATGGAACGGAAAACTACATAATCCCAAGAAAACACATACCCGGATATGACAGTTTGAGAAAGTTTTATTTGATACCTAAGCTGGTCAAAAAGCTGCAGCCCGATGCGGTTGTTGAACCTTGTCACATTGGACCTTTCGGGCTGCCGAAAAACATAAAAAGAGTAACGATTATTCATGACCTGACACCCATTTTATTTCCAGAGCTTCACGTAAAAAGAAGTGTGATTATTCATAAATTGCTTCTGAAGAAAGTGTTGAAAAAAACTGACCTAATTGTAGTTCCATCCGAAACAACGAAAGCTGATGTTTTGCGCTACAGTAAGACAAAAAGCCCGATAGTGGTAATACGCGAAGGAATTGATCACGCAGAAAAAGTTCCTGAAAATTCGGCAGAAATTTTGCAAAAATTTGGAATAAAAAAACCATACATTCTTTTTGTCGGAACCATCGAACCACGAAAAAATCTTGATATATTGATTGACGCTTTTACTGAGATTAAAGCCAAAAACTCGATACCGAACCAACTTGTTTTGGCAGGAGCCAAGGGCTGGAAATGTAAAAAAATCATGGAAAAAGTGAGAAAAAATAAGGACATTGTTTTAACCGGGCATATTACCGGCACCGAAAAAGCCGCTTTGTACAGCGGTTGTGACTTCTTCGCGTATCCATCACTTTACGAAGGTTTTGGATTGCCGCCGCTGGAAGCCATGAGTTACGGCAAAGCCGTAATATGCTCCACGGGCGGCGCCCTCAAGGAATTGTTTTCGGCCCACGCACTCACCTTCGCCGCCCACGACAAAGAAGTTCTAAAAAACCACATCATTTCACTAATCAACAACCCCGACCTACGCGACTCGCTCGCTCAAAAAGGCCTTATCTTCGCCAAAAACTTCACATGGGATAAAACCGCAAATGAGCTATTGACATTCTTAGACAAAATGGTAAAATAACCGTCTGTTCGCTAAAATTTTAACTAAAAAATATGTTAGAAGATATAAAATTGGGACGCATAGCTTCTCAAGAAACCGGACGAAAAAGCCCAGCTTCCACAGAATCGGCAGAGTCCGCTGATGTAGAAAACACAATAAAAGACATATCCAAAGTCACGCGCACACAACTTTTAAGACTTCCAAAAATTGCACTTGTCTTGTTGGCAGCAATGCTTGCAGTAGCAGCCTGCGATTCACGAGATCCATATGACCTTCCTTTTGTTAAAGGTGTGCCGGATAAAATAGACTTGAAAGACCCCACGCTGAACCACAAACTAAAATGTTTACGAGTAGCCGCTTTTGATCGTTTGAACGAATTCGACAGAGATCCGAAACTAAAAAAAGTTTGCGCTGATATTGATGTGGGAAAAACACCGGAAGATGCAGTTGCAAAAAGAGAGGAACTGTTTAAAAAAGAGGGCTTAGGCGAAAAAAGAGAAAAGTGGCTTAGAATAGCAGTAAAAGACGAATTTACAGAAGAAATAAAGTACATATACAGACTGGAGACTGATCCAATAGACGATTTACCTCCCGATGTACAAGCGAAAATAGCAAACGCAGAACGTCTTACTGCAGCGGAAATGGCAAAAGTAGAAGCCGTAGAAAAATATGGCAGAAAATATACCGCCGAACAAGATAAAGGACACCCCGACGCAAAAGGCATTAGAGATTATGCAGTCGGACAAGACCACCAAGAAAGCATCAACGCCATCGCCAATCCTAATAACTAATTCTCACTTTAAGTTTGCTAAATCTCACATTTCTAGTAAAATTCCTACTAGCAATTTAGTATACCTCTAACAACAAAAACATGTTTACTTGGATTTTAGTCATTCTTGCCGTAATAGCGGCATTGGTAGCCATTTTGTATAACACTCTTGTTAAGCTAAGAAACAAATGTAACGAATCATGGTCAGATATCGACACTCAATTAAAAAGAAGATATGACCTTATCCCAAATTTAGTGGAAACGGTAAAAGGATACGCAACACACGAGGCTGGCACTTTGGAAAAAGTAACTCAAGCCAGAACTGCCGCCATGAATGCAACATCAATGAAAGACAGAGAACAGGCCGAAAATATGTTGTCCGACACGTTAAAATCAATCTTCGCCTTATCAGAGCAATACCCGGATTTAAAAGCTAATCAAAACTTTTTAGACCTTCAAAAGACGTTAAAAGAAGTGGAAGATCAATTACAAATGTCACGCCGATACTACAACGCGACGGTTCGCGATTTCAACAATCAAATTCAGGTTTTCCCAAGCAATTTAATAGCTCCAAAACTTGGATTTACGGCAAGAGAATTCTTCCAGGCAACTGATGAAGAAAAAAAGAATGTACAAGTAAGTTTTGCGCAAACAATGACACAGGGAATTAAAGGCGTGGGAGATGCCGCAAAAGGGGCCGCAGCGGGCGTATCAAGCGTTGCAGCAGCCGCAAAAAGCACCACATCGGCAGCAGTAAGTTCAGCCAAGCAAGGTGTCTCGGCAGTACAAGATTCGGCTTCTTCAATTAAAGACACTGTAGCACCTGCAAAGCCTGAAGAAAAGAAACCGGAACCGCCCGTAACACCTCCGGCAGCTTAATAAACTCACTCCGATGAAGTTTTTGTTTAAAATATCAGCTTTATTTATCGCGATATTCACTTTCGCGCAGACAGGATTTTGCGCCACCGGAGCCGAAACACAGGCTTGGTATATTCCAAAATTTGATTCGGACATAACAATAGAAGCTGACGGAACGCTTAATATTACAGAAACAATTGTCGCGGATTTCACCAACGAAGCGCACCAAGGAATCGCAAGATATATCCCCTTTGATTATGCGCTTGAAAATGGAAGTAATTACGTCGTTGATTTAAATTTTATAAACGCAGTAGATGAAAACGGAAATTCTTGGGACATAACAAAATATGACGAAAATGGGAATTTGGTCATAGAGATGCGCAATAACACAGGCGCCCCTGATAACGGAATTCACACTTTCATAATAAACTACACCGCTAAAAATGTGATTCAAACTTTCGACGAACAGCGTGCGGGCGAAAAAAATACTTTCGTTCACGATGAACTTTATTGGAATGTAAATGGAGTAGAATGGGTCGTTCCAACCGAAAACGTAAAAGCGACTATTTATTTACCTAAGCCGATTTCGGCAGATCAATTAAAAATAGATTGCCTAACTGGAGGTTATGGAACAGCGGAAAAAAATTGTGCTTGGAAAATTTTGGACGAGCAAACAGTTGAAGTAAAAGCGACCACGCCATTTGCCGCTTACGAAGGATTAACTTTAGTTCTTGGGATGCCTCTTGGAACAGTTCCTCCGCAAAAAGCCCCGCCGGAGCCAGGCGCGCTTTCTGAAATTTGGCCGATATTTATTTTCCCAATCGTTTTGATTGGAATGATTTATCTTTGGTACACAAAAGGCCGCGATGATAAAACAAATCGCGACACGGTTATGCCGCACTACACTCCCCCGCAAGGCTTACTGCCAACGGAAACCGGCACTCTTTTGGATGAAAAAATGGATCCACGAGACTTGACAGCAACAATTTTGGATCATGCAATCAAAGGAGAAATTAAAATAAACGAAACACAAACCGAAGGACTTTTTGGGCTTGGAAAAACAGCCGAGTACGAACTTGAACTTATAAAACCATATGAAACAACCTGCGAATACGAAAATCTTATTTTGAAAGAAATGTTCCAAGGCAACGCGGCCGGTGAAAAGAAACTCTTATCCGATTTAAAATACAAGTTCTACAAAACCATTCCAATTGTGGAAAAATCAGTAATGCAAACACTGGTCGAAAAAGGATATTTCCCAAGCAGTCCCGCAAAAATTCGCGGAATTTACACGGGAATAGGAACCGCAATTGTGTTTATAGCCGTATTTTTTGGAAATATGACAACGGTAACAGGATCACCGATAACTGGAATCTTGTTTACAATTAGCTTAATACTTTCAGGCATTGCAATCGTTTTTATAGGCCGCAAAATGCCAAAGAAAACCTCCAAAGGAAGCGAAGCTTATTATCAACTAAAAGGCCTTTACGAATACATAAGCACGGCTGAAAAAGATCGAATGAAATTTCAAGAAGACAACAATATTTTATTCGAAAAACTTTTGCCATACGCAATGGCTTTTGGGCTAATTAAAAAATGGTCTAACGCTTTTGAAGGAATTTTAAAGACGCCACCTGTGTGGTTTGTGCCATATCATCCATGGGGGAATAACGCCTTTATGATGAGTGATTTTGGGTCAAAATTGGACAAAATTAACTCCGACATGGTTAGTAATTTAACATCAAGGCCGGGCGGAAAAAGCGGCGGCTGGAGCGGCGGAAGCGGCTTTTCGGGCGGATTCTCCGGTGGTGGCTTTGGCGGTGGTGGTGGCAGAGGATTATAACCGGAATACAACCATTGACTTTTTATATCAAACGGTATATAAAACCACTCCGTTAGTTCAATTAACTATTAAAATTTATGGCTGCAGGATGGAATGAATTAGATGAATCAATAGACAAGGGCTCGTACACGCCGCACTTGGTAATAGATATTGGGGCAAAAGACATTGATCTTTCAAACCAATTAGGCAAAATCGCCAGTTTGCAGTTACGCGCAAGAGTGGTCGCACGAAGATTAAGAGATAGATCATTCATACATTCAAATCCATTTTCTGATGACGGCTCAGATTCGGTCGCAATATCATCGTCTGCGGCTGAAGAAATACAATCATTCGACGGAGAATTTGGCAGGTTATTAACAGATTTTTCACAAAGCGATAAAATTGTCTTAACAAGAATACTGGAGACCACGGCAATGCTTGGTATGAAAGTTTTGGATGTTCTGGAGGAAACAATTGAAATTAACAAAGATGGCGGAAAAATAACAGCGGAAAAAAGAGAAAACCCATGGAAAAAATCTATTTTTGGAATTGTACGAGGCGCAACTGTCTCAACAGGATCCGCAGGAGCAAATTTTGACAACTATCGCAACGAAGCGACAAACAAAAGAGTAGACGGAAACCTAACAGACGAACACATTGATAAAGTTCACAACACAACAATTTTAGCAGCCGTTAGAAAATTCCGGGAAATGATGGAACAGACATTAAACGCAAAATTAAAATCTTTTGGTTTAGACAATTAAATTCCTGCGCTCTCCTTTAGCATCTCTATTTCGTCGCGGAGTTCTGCGGCTTTTTCAAACTCAAGATTCTGGGAAGCAATTTCCATTTTATTCTCGAGAGTTTGAATAACACGTTTGATTTCATCCTTCGGAAGTTTCTTTGGATCAAATTCACGCTTGGCCATTTTATCAGATTTCTTTCCGCCAAAGTGAGTAATATCACGGACAGCTTTTTTAATCGTCTCTGGAGTAATTCCATGTTTTTTATTGTATTGAATTTGTTTTTCTCGACGACGTTCGGTTTCTCCAATAGCAATTTTCATAGCATCTGTCATCTTATCCGCATACATGATTACCGTTCCATTTACATTTCTGGCGCAGCGACCGGTAGTTTGAATTAAAGCGCTTGCACTCCTCAAAAATCCCTGTTTATCAGCATCCAAAATCGCCACCAAACTAACTTCCGGCAAATCCAAACCTTCTCGAAGTAAATTAATTCCTACAAGCACATCAAATTTTCCATATCTCAAATCGCGCAAAATTTCTATTCTTTCAATCGTCTCAACATCCGAATGCAAATATCGAACTTTTACATCCGCATCAGACAAAAATTCCGTTAAATCTTCTGAGCTGCGTTTGGTTAAAGTTGTAATTAAAACTCTTTCTTTCGCTTTCACGCGCTTTGCAATTTCTTTCAACAAATCTTCGATTTGCCCCTTACTTGGACGTACTGAAATTACCGGATCCAGAAGCCCCGTAGGACGAACCACCTGTTCAGCAATATCGGTCTTTTTCGTATGTGCATATTCATATTTTCCGGGAGTCGCAGAAACAAAAACAGTATTCTTCATGTAAGTTTCAAATTCATCAAATTTAAGAGGACGATTATCAAAAGAAGAAGGAAGTCTAAATCCATGTTCAACCAAAGTTGCCTTGCGTGAATAGTTTCCATTAAACATTCCGCCAATTTGCGGAACCGTCATGTGCGATTCATCAATAAACAACAAAAAGTCATCAGGAAAATAATCCATCAAGGTTGTCGGCCGCTCCCCTTCCGATTTACCAGAAAGATAACGCGTATAGTTCTCAATTCCGCTGCAGTATCCCGTTTCCAAAAGTATTTCAATATCATATTCAGTGCGGGTTTTTATTCTTTCAGCTTCAAGATTTTTCCCGATTTTTTTCAAAAAATTATATCGCTCCTCCATGTCTTTGCGAATTCCTGTAACTGCGCGCTCAACTTTTTCTTGCGTGGTAACATCGTGCTTCGCCGGAAAAATCGTAATTTCTTTGTATGATTTAACCAACTCGCCGGTAAAACTTTCGGCCTCGGAAATAGCTTCAATTTCATCTCCAAAAAATTCCAGTCTAAAAATCGTATCGCGATCCGGAGGAAAAATTTCAATCGTATCGCCAAGAACATGAAACATTCCATTTTTAAATTCCAAACTGGATCTTTGATATTGAAGATCGGTTAAATGGCGCAAAAATTTATCTCGTTTAATTGTGTCCCCAACTTTCACGGTTTGCGCCAAAGCATTGTAATCCTCCACAGAGCCAAGACCGTAAATACATGATACAGAAGACACAATCAGCACATCCTTGCGCGTAAGAAGATTGGTGGTTGCAGCATGACGAAACTTCTCAATTTCCTCGTTTATGGCAGCATCTTTTTCAATATAAGTATCTGTCGAAGGAAGATAAGCTTCAGGCTGATAATAATCGTAATAGGAAACAAAATAACTAACAGCATTGTCCGGAAAAAATTCACGGAATTCACTGCAAAGCTGGGCCGCAAGAGTTTTATTGTGCGCCAAAACAAGAGTCGGTTTATTTATCGCTTCCACAACTTTCGCCATAGTAAAAGTTTTTCCGGAACCGGTAACGCCAAGGAGCGTTTGAAATTGAGTCCCCTTTTCAATATTTTTGGATATCTTTGCAATAGCATCGGGCTGATCGCCTTTGGGAGTCATGTCTGATTTTAGGATGAATTTGGACATAGTTGGATGATAGGACGCTCCCCCTTTTGGCGGGGTCGTGTCTGTGGTGCGCCCGACAGGAATCGAACCTGTATCCTAAGCTCCGCAAGCTTGTATTCTATCCATTGAACTACGGGCGCGAGTGAGTGAGAAACTGACGAAAACAAATTTATTTGCTTTCGATCAGTTCCGAGCGAACGAGCGCACAGTATCGCGCAGCGATACGAGTGCAAATCCCCGAACGTAAGTGAGCGATACAGCGCGAGTTAGCCATGATTTATCAAATAGCTAATGGATACTACTAAAAAGCCGCTTACCGAGCAAGAAGTTCGAGCAAAAAGCCCATATTTAACATGACACGTTGAAACATAAATCCTGAAAGTCAAAGTCGAAAATAAAATGGCTCTACTATGAGTAAAACTAAATTGTTGGCCGTACCGGTCCGTCCAAAAATCGCATTAGAGGCTTGCTTAAGCCAATTTGCGCATCAAGAAAATTCATGTCGAAATCACACCACTTATAAATTGAATTGTTGTAAGGGCGGGTGCATTTCTGCGCCCGCCCCATTTAGCCTCTCAAGAGTGCGTTAGCGTGCAGCCGAAGCTGTAGACGCTTTCGCCTCGTTCGAGAAAATGAATTCGGCAGCACCGGGAAAGATATTTTTAAAGAGATTGGATTCCGGCTCAGAATGCACGCGACATTCGCCATCGAGAAGATTGGCAAATTGACCAACGTCCGACCACGATTGAAAAACGGCATCTTGCTGAAGAGCTTCGACTAAAGTAGTCATGCCGTTCTTTCTCAGCCACAGGTTCATAGGAACAAGAAACTGGACTCGATCCATTCTGGTGCGCACAAGGGCCAATTCAAGAGCCGTGACTTTCCAGCCGACTTCACGAGTCCACGTCAACGTGAGACACGTTTTACCGGCATGCTGCATGGGTGATCCGGCGGAGAAGTTGATAAAGATCATCTCCTGATGAGATTTAATTACCTCGACCAGCTCAATGGAAATCCGACCACTTCTCGTTTTGCAGGAAAGCCTGCGAGTCTGGTCGTTCGCAATCAGTTTCCATGGCATCTTTTCCTTCACTACAGACAGTTCAATCACCCTTGTCCTTTTCGCCTGCGCGTGAAGCATGGCAGTGTGGACATCCTCCAATGAAGTCCACGGAGTAATGTCTCCGAAGTTGGCAGGTGCACACGCATGTCCAAGGGCCTTCGCGCAGAACAGAGCAAAATCAGCAGTAAACGACGGATCCAAAGGTCTTTGCATAACTTTACCCCTTGTTTACGAAGTCGCGATCATCGCGGCCTCTCGCATCCCTTTCCATAAAACCGCGTCGTCCAACGCAATATACATCGAATCAAGGCGGTACTAAGAAAGAGACAGCGAGAAGTAACGAAAATTGGCTTTCGTAAACTTTTGCTGCCTATATTTTAAAGATCGTCCGTATGCTAAATTAAAAAGTTTACCCCAGGAAGAAGATTGTAACTATTTGCCCCTTTCAGTCAAAGACAAAATCATTTTTCTCTCTTCTTGCTTGCCAAAATTCGCTTTTGATGTAAAATAACACACCTGTGTCAACTTTTTATGTCCATGGAACACAATCCCCATCCGGAAGAACCTCAAGCAATGAGCGACGAGCTCATAAGAGCGCTGCTGCTGCGAGGATATGCTGCCCTTCTACACGAAAGGTATCCAATTAATTCGCATATAGAAAATTGCTCAAGCGAAGGAAGTGCACATTTTTGGGCAATGGAAAAAGAAAATTTGGAAATACCAAAAGACATTACTTTCGATGCGATAAAAGACTCTCTTCCGGAAAAAGATCAGGAAAGAATTCAAAAAATTTGGGGCGTAGTTATGGCATTAAGAAATTCATTGATTCAAACATCAACGACATTAAAACATAGATGGGCAACGGCTCCAGAGACACAATCCATAATAGACGAAAGCGAATTCGATGACACTACAATTAAAATTCGTACAGAATATAGAAATGCTGTTAACTTGACCACAAACAAGCCGGACAACGCAATTCACGATGAAGCAAATATTTTGGCTCCACTGGATAGAGATCCGGAAATTAGTTCTTCGGAAGCAATAAAAGGTTGGCAGTTAAATGAAAAAGCCCTACGCGGAAGCTTTGACTACACACATAAAGCATATATGGACGCCTTGCATCTTTATCACGAAGCGCTTATAGAAAAATCTCCGGATAAAAAATCATTCGTCCTTCCGGAAGATCATCCAAAAAGACAAGAGATAGCCATAAGAAACCGCTATTTAAGGATAATCCAATTATTTCATACAAGCGCCGGAATCGCAAAAACAGAACATCATACGCAAAAAAGAGGAAAGCTAAGAAAATTCTCAAAGACCCCATACCTAAATCATACTTTGGATGTAACACTAACTTTAATTCTGGATGTTATCCCATTCATAATAGAAGAAAAAAAGATAAAAATGGCAAACCCATATCTGGTAATACCAACAGGCCCTTTACATGATACATTCGAAGATACGTTGATAGGGATTTCGCAAACTGTTCAAAAATTAGAAAACCAATGCAACCAATTGGACGCTATGGTTGTGGCTGTAGCTAAAAGTGGATTTGAAAGAGATCAGGATACTTTTATAAGCGATAATATGGATATTTTGCACAAAGATAATGCACGACACATGAAACAACTGTTAAGAATTTTATCAAACAACACTGTGCTCACACCCAACGAAGAAAAAGAAGGAAAAATAAATACACGTAATTTAAAAGCTCTCGAAGACAAAAATATAAGCGGAAGCAGCGATAAAAAAAGAGTCGATTTCATCAAAAGGCTGTTCGCGATAACAGAATCTCCAAAAACAAGACAAGCGGCAATAATGATAAAGACAGCCGACACTATAAATAACATATCAATTGCAGAAAATAAGGGAAAAACACCGAAGCAAAAAATCGAAACACTTCGCGCCGTAGTTTCAAGATTTGTAACCTTTCTAACTCAAGATTACGACAATACAAACTATCCTTTGTTTAATCTGCTTCCTAATTTAATAGAAACGGCCATAGAGGCGTACATCGACATTCATGTACACAATTATAAACATTTGGCAGAAATTGACTTTGAATTAATAGAAAATTTAAATTCGCTCAAAAGGCATTTTCCAAAAATTCCACTACCGAAGAAAGACCAAAAGATTTTGGATGAATACAAAGAAAAGAAACTGTCACGCAAATAGTTTTGCTATCGCCTTTTTTCTATCCTTGGCCCCAAAAATATAGCTTCCGGCAACGAGAATATTGGCGCCGGCGGCCAAAACAGTCTTTGAAGTTTTATCGTTAATTCCGCCATCGACGGAAATATTTAAATCGGAGCACATACGACGCAACTCGCTAATTTTTTTAGTCATATCCATAAAAGATTGGCCGCCGAATCCTGGCTCAACGGTCATAATCAAAACCAAGTCCACCATTTTTACAACTTTTTTTATAGCGCTTACCGAAGTTTTTGGCTTGATGGAGACGCCGGCCCCTACACCGTAACTTTTTATTTTTCTGACCAGGGCCGGCAAATTTTTCACCGCTTCGCTATGAACGGTAATAAAATTCGCCCCTGCGTCCACAAAGTCTTTAATAAATTTCTCCGGATTTTCAATCATAAGATGAACATCAATCGGAAGTTTGGTTTTTATCTTTCTTACAACCGGTGCGCCAATAGTGATATTCGGGACAAAATGCCCATCCATTACATCAACATGAATCCAGTCCACGTATTTTTCCACACTGGCAATATCTTTGTTTAAATTTCCAAAATCCGCCGAAAGAATCGAAGGCGCTATTTTTAATTCAAGCATTTTTGGCTTTACCATACTACTTATTTAAATCGTGAATATCGTCCATCTTTTTAACCCTACGAACGTGCCTTTCCTCGTTTTTTTCAAAATCAGTGGTCAAAAATTTATCAATAATCTGCTTCGCCAAATCCAAGGGAATCATTCTTGCTCCAACGGTAACCACATTTGCATTGTTATGTCTGCGCGCCATTTCCGCCATTTCGATGTTTGTGCAATCTGCCGCGCGCACCCCCTTCAGCTTATTCGCAGCCATGGCCATTCCAATCCCGGTTCCGCAAAGCAAAACTCCTTTTCTGTCCCATTTTTTCCCCTCCAAAACCTTTTCGCCAACCTCTCTGGCAATATCCGGATAATCCGCGCTTGTTTCATCAAAAACACCCAAATCAACAACTTTGTATTTTTCATTAAGATGCTCCTTCAGCTCTCCTTTCATTTTGTATCCGGCATGATCACTACCGATATAAATAACCTCTTTTGATTTTTCAAACATATATTTTAAATTAAAGCATTACTTCTGTTACCGACTTAGATTGGTGAACATTTTCGATGATTTTTGCCAAAAGCGGCGCGACTGAAAGCACTTTTAAATTCTTAAACATTTTATCTTTTGTGATTGGCGTGGAATTTGTAACCACAACTTCTTTAAATCCTGCGCCCATCAATCTTTCCTTTGCAGGATGAGAAAAAATCGCGTGAGTAGCGGCCAAATAAATATCTTTATCCGCTCCCATATTTCTCAAGGCTTTAATTCCGGCCTCAACACTTCCGGCAGTATCAATCATATCGTCATACATCACGCACGTTCTCCCTTTTACGTTACCGACAACATGCGTAACATCCGCTTTGTTATGCGCATATCTCGTCTTATGGATAATCGCCAATTCAGCGCCCAAAAGATCCGCAAATTTCTTCGCATCTTTCGCTCCACCGGCATCCGGAGAAACCACAACCAAGTCTTTTATCTTTTTTTGTCTAAAATAATCCGCAAAAAGTTTATTCGTATTCAAATTGTCCACCGAGCAGTTAAAAAATCCTTGCTCCTGATCACTGTGAAATTTTAAGCCGATAAGGTGATTTGCGCCGGCAGTAGACATTAAATCAGCCATAAGTTTGGCAGAAATCGGCTCGCGAGGCGTCGCAACTCTGTCTTGTCTTGCATATCCGTAATGCGGCATAACAACGTGAATTCTTTCCGCAAAAGATCTCTTAACAGAATCGAGCATGATAAAAAGTTCCATCAAATCTTCATTGACCCTATCCGTACAAGTTTGAATAATAAACACATCCATTCCTCGAACTGTCTCTTTTGGCTTCGCATAAATTTCTCCGCACGCAAAGCGGGAAATCACCATTTCCGACAAAGGCACTTTAAGACATTTTGAAATCTCTTTAGCCAATTCCGGATGGGAAGAACCTGCTAAAAGTTTTATTGGACCTGCCGTCATAAAAGTTTTGTTAACTTGTTTCGCCTCGATTATAGCAATTGAGTCTCTGAAAAACTAGGTTTCTATTCACTCCTGTAAATATTAAAGTTTAAATTTTTACCATCACCGCGACACGAAAACGAGCATTAACAAAATGAGACACGGGAGAATAGTCAGCGAAGTACGGTCCATCACCAGCCCAACGCCCATAGGAAACACGCCTATCTTTTCCAATAAGATTATCTCTTCCTTCTCCTTTAAGAATGGACCGGTTTGTTTTATCTATCGGAGTTCCTTTTTTGATGGATCTGGCCATGAGCAACATATATTCGTTGTTGGTAACCAGTTTAGCTCCTTTCTTTGACTGAAGACCGTTTTGCCATTCAGTGATTAAATCACCAAGGATACCGGGTTTCCCTTCAAGTTCTTGTTCTCCTTCCGCGAATCCAATCTCCCAACCGGTTATCTTATCCGTTATTTTTGCTTCTTTCTCATTTTCAGTCCATTCCGATCCTCTGCCGTTATATCCAATCTTTGTCGCGCTATTTAAATTCTCCGCGAATCTTTTCCATGCAGTTATCGGCTTCACAAGAAGGACAGGGTTTTTCATTTGGGCGATTACTTCTTTTTGTTCCATAGTGAGTTTGGATTGGAGCGTATTAATTACTTCTTCCAATGTGGGAGCCTTTTTATCGCCTTTAACCGGATTCTCGGGATTGTATAAATTCCCGCCTTTCAGGTTTTCCATAGCTTCATTGTATCCCAGCCCTATCTTTACCGCCTCTTTTACCTCCTCCCAAAAATCAAAGTCACTTTCATGCACCGGAAGTCTTTTTTCGAGCTTTTCCTTAATATTTTTTATCCCTCTTACAGCGTTCGCAAGAACATCGTCGGGAAGCTTCACTTTTTCACCATTGAGCATCTTCTCAACTCCCGCGAGTCGATCCGCTGCCATATTCGGCTGTATCTCCTGTGATATTTCTTTTGCTGCAGACATATCAAAACTTACAAATATATCTGTGGATTATAGCACAAAATAACCTCAAAAAGCTATTTTTCACGCTCTATTATTCACTCAGTCTATATAGTTATCTTTTAGAAAACCTTTAATATTTTCGTAAATAGAAGTGGAATCAAGGCCAAAATCCCTGTAAAGATCTTTTAATTTTCCGGATTTACCAAATTTATCCTCAATTCCGATTATTTTTAATTTGCACCCTGTAGTATTGGCTAAAACCTCTGCAATCGCACTACCAAGCCCTCCAAAAACGTTGTGGTCCTCGATGCTGGCGACTAATTTCGCGCCAGCGGTAATTTCCATAATCTTCGCGACATCAATCGGTTTTATCGAAGAAACATTGGCAACTCCGGCGTCAATTCCATCGTTTTTTAACGTATCGGCAACTTCAAGAGCCCGGTATAACATGGGGCCCGCGGCAAACATAAAAAAATCCTTACCATCTTTTACCACATCTATTTTGCCAACCTTAAAGTCATAATTTTCATCGTGGATAATCGGACACTTCTCGGCTGTCAGGCGCAAGTACGCGGGCCCATATTCGTCAGTCATTGATCGCAAAATAGCTTTGGTTTCATACACATCAGCCGCGCAAAAAACCTTCATGTTTGGCAAAGATCTCATAAAAGCAATGTCCTCAAAAGATTGATAACTTTCTCCTTCCTGCGCGGCCCCGAATCCCGCCCCTGCGGCCACAAATTTTATATTCAAATTCGGATAACAAATAGCGTCACGAATAATTTCCAACGCTTTTCCTAAAGAAAAATTTGAAAAACCGCAAATCATTGGAATTTTTCCCCGGATATTTAATCCAACAGAAATTCCAACAGCGTTTTGTTCCGCCAATCCAAAATTAAATTGTCTCTCCGGAAAAATTTCCGAAAACCTGGAAAGTCCAAGCCTTGAAGTAAAATCGGAATTAACAACAACCAAATTTTTATGATATTTCGCCAAAACTGTGAGCTCCTCCTCAAAGGCTTTTAATAGTGAATACTTTTTGTCGAATTTGTCAGTCATATTTTTTTAATAATAGAAGCACACTCGCTTCACTCGTGTGTGTCATAAATCTTTTTTAATTTTGGAATTGCTTCGTCCATTTCAGCGTCACTCAAAGGAACTGCGCCGTAGCCAACTTTGCCTTCCGCAAAAGGAATTCCCTTCCCCTTAACAGTGCTGCAAACAATACAACACGGATGTCTGGTAACAGAAAAAGCTTTATAAGTTGCTTCTAGAATTTGATCAAAATCATGCCCATTCGTAACCTTTAAAACCTTCCAGCCGAATGCCTCGAATTTATCTTGAAGATTTCCAAGATCCATAACGGCTTTTGTCGGACCGTCCGATTGCAAATCATTTTTATCAACAAAAAGAATAAGATTATCCAAATTGTAATGCGCCGCAGACATAATAGCCTCCCAAGCTTGCCCTTCTTGAAGTTCGGCATCTCCAATTACCGCGAAAACCCTGTTGGGTTTTCGCTCAGCCTTTATCGCGATAGCCGTTCCCACGGCCACAGAAAGTCCATATCCGTGTCCCCCAAGCGAAGCCCAAACTCCGGGAATCTTTGGATTTGGTCGCGCCGACAACATACTGTTCAGCTGGCGGTAATAATCCAATTCCGACTTCGAAAAAAACCCCAAGTCCGCCAATATTGCATATTGCGTCGGCGCCGCATGTCCTTTCAATAAAAACACGTAATCCTGGTCGGCCGAACCGGCTCTCACGCAATCCACGCTTGCCACCGGCCGACCACTCAAATCTCCATAATAAAGCGCCACCATTAGCTCAACAACAGACATAGAGCTACCGCTATATCCGCTCTGCGCTTTGTGAATAGCCGTTAGAACATCAACTCGTATTTGAGCTGCCTTTTTTTCTAGCCCTTTTGTATCCATAAATTAGCCCTTCAGTTCATCTTCTGCGTAAACGTGCGTATATTCCGATTTTCCGTAATCAAAAATTTCATCCTTTTTAAAAAACCTCGCAACTTCTTTCTCCGCGTTTTCCGTACTATCCGACGCATGAATAACATTACAGGAAACGCTCATCGCAAAATCCCCACGAATTGACCCCATTTCCGCCTCTCTTGATTTTGTAATTCCCGTAAGCTTTCTAACGGCACTAACAACCTCGAGTCCTTCCCAGCACATCGCAATCACAGGCGTACTCTGCATAAATTTCGCCAACCCTCCAAAGAAAGGTTTATCGGCCAAATGCGCATAATGTTCTCTTAAAATCGCTTCATCCAAGCCCATCATTTTTACCCCGACAAGTTTCAATCCCTTTTTTTCAAATCTTGCCGTAATTTCCCCGAAAAGTCCTCTCTGTATCGCATCCGGTTTAATCAAAACGAGTGTACGTTCATGAACTCCATTTTTAGCCATATAATTTTAGTTTAAGCGTTAAAAGCACGAGTATTCTAGCAGCCCACACCAAAAAATCAAAGATGTGTTAAATCCCCTCTTATGCAAGCAGTTTTATGACACTGCTGCGGTAGGTTTTTCAGGCACGTCCGAAGCCTTATGTAAAGCAATCGTACAGCCTTTTCCTAGTATCATTTTCGCGAGATCACATCTAAACCGATATGTACCTTCTATCATTTCTATATCCATGGGCTCAGAAGTGGTACTACATGGTTTCTCTACGCCATTTTCAACCTTGCAAACCTTATTGCCTTCCATTCCTTTTATCAAATCTTTTTTACCATCTACCGCCTTCGGAACTTGTAATTCAACATAATCATACTTTGGAGTACCGGATTGAAGCTCGCTATACTTTATAGAGTCGTCTATGAGAATATTCTTGGAATCATCTTTTAGTCCACCTGGTTTGCTAGCCAATTCTATAAATTCGCTTTTTGTAATTTTCCTTGCTTCCGCAGTTTCGGTGGTTTTATCTCCAGACATTTTCTTGGCAAACTTGCCAATTTCAGTACCAACACTTTTAAAAAAGGGAGCCGCAGCACCAATAAGCGGCACATCTTTTATCGCGTCAACAAAGTTATCCCATCCCTTACCCATGGCTCCGCCAAGCCCCACAAACGGACGAATAATAAAACCCCAACCGCCCCCTTTTGCAACTTCCTCATATTTCGCATCATCAAATCCCATGAAAGCAAGAACATGTCCTAGCCATGATTCTTTAATTACCTTGACCTGTGCATCAACATCCACCTTCTCAACTGGCAAAACACCTTCTTTTTTCTGCGCCTCAGTCAATGGAACTCCCGGAACAACCGAAGCTTTTTTACCGGCTTCTTTTTCCGCAGTTTTTAATTCGTCGGAAACTTCAAAATCAATTTTAGTTTTACCACCCTCAAAACTAATTGTATAAGGGATGTCCTTTGTGTTAAAACCTTCGGCCTTATCCATGCTTGGATAAAGTTTCTTAAATTCAGTTTTTGCCTCGTTTAAAAACCTATAAGTCATGAAAGTGATAAGAACATCGTAAGATTGATAATCTTTAAGCTTATCTTCCGCTACAAATTCTTTCATTATTGCATTTATAGCCGGATCCGAACCAAGTAAATCTTTTTTAAAATCTTTATCGTTTTTTGATAAGTCCTGAAGCTTTTCATGAATAGCGATAAGCAGCTTTGAGGCTGCATCTTTATCGCTCGTAAAATCTAAAGTCGATGGAACCTTGCCCTTATAACTCACGTCTTTTAGTAATTCTGTCCATTTCCCGGGAAATATATTTACCGATCCGGTATCAACCAGTTGTTTGGTCAATTCCTGTTCAATCTTGGTTCTTTGCATTAGTTTTTCAGAATAATCCGCGTCACCTTGAGCACCTTTTTCAAAACCATCAGCTCCTAGGTCTTTATTGTCTGGCGACTTTACAGGAGACACGTTTTCCAGACTTGGCCCGGGAACAGAAACCGTTGTTGGAGTGGTTGTTATTGAAGGTTCTGATTTAAGTATATCGCTCATAGTCTTGTTTTTATTTTTATCGCTCAATTATACCAGTTATTCCGCAGGATTACAAGCATCCATGGCATAGTCGCTCTCATCAACCTTTTCATATCCATCAGGACAAGAAAAATTAAAATGATCAAATCTTTCAAGCAACCCATCATTATTTGTATCCATTATTTTATCTATGCAAGCAATGGCATTTGGAACCGCGTATCTGCAAGGCGGAACCGGATCCGAACATTGCCCTCGATAACGGATATAAGGGTACGTGCAGGTAACGGTATCAAGATAAACAACCCATGGAGCGGATTTTATAAAAAAGATATTTCCGTTGGCTCTTTTTAACGCGACCTTTACATACCAATCCAATTTGTAAGAAGTGGCGTCGATATTATTTCCAAATAACTGAGTTCTTAGCATCGCCCAATCCAAATTCGTCATAGTGTAATGATTGCTGATTATCGGCCCGGTAAAACAACTAAACGGAGTCAGTTTACCAACGGGATTAAAACAAACACTCATATTTACATACGATAAATTTTGATTAACTCCAAGTCCGGAGTTCCATCTAAAATCATATTCTGTATCCGGAGTAAAATTTGTCCCCGCATTTGGAGCGTAATTTTGAACCCAGGGAAGAAGCCTTCTCGAAAGCATTCCCTGAAGATTCATTCCGTCACCGAAAGTTAAAACAAGACCAACGACAATCAAAAAAATCGCAACTCCGCCAAGAATAAACTGGTTTCTTTTTTTCTTTTTCATTTTTGTTTTTGTTAGTTTTACGAACAAGAATATTATAACATATTCCACAAGATTGAGCAACCCCGCTGTTTTTAGACTGCACTTAGAACTTCAACATCCCCTCAAAATGCTTTTTGTCGGAAAAAGGTCCAATCAACGCAATTTTCATGTTCTCGGCTTTGAACAAATCCTGCGCCACCCTTCGCACGTCTTTAATGGTTACTTTTTCAACCAATTTTCTTATTTCTTCCGGCAATTTCACCTTACCGTGTAAAAGTTCGTATTTGGCTAGCAGATGAGCATATTCTTCGCTATCTTCAAGGCCTAAAAGCATCTTTCCTTTTAAGTATGACTTTGCTTTCTTAAGTTCAACAGCCGGAATATCCGCTTCTGTAATTTTTTTGTATTCCGCGATAATTCCCTTAATAGCTTCGTCGCATCTTTTCAAATCAACTCCGGCATTCGTAACAATCGCACCGGCGTCCTGATAATTATCCGTGGAAGTGTGGATATAATAAGCCAAACCCTTCGCCTCACGAACATTCAAAAACATTCTGCTGCTCATATTTCCGCCGAGAATCGTAGACAAAACTTTTAGCGCCCAATGATCTTTATGCGTTTCTTTATATCCCGGGAATCCGATTGCGATATGGGCTTGCTCGGTCTTTTTTTCTTTCAAAGAAACTCGCCCGGTGGTCATTTTCGAAAATGCTTTATACGCATACGCTCGTTTCTCCTTTTTCATTCCAAAATATTTTTTTATCATTTTCATAACACCTTCATGAGTAACATTTCCGGTAACCGCGATGACAATATTGTCCGGCGTATATAATTTTCCCTTATATCGAACGAAATCATCGTGATTGACAGATTGAATAACCTCCTTGGTACCGATTTGGTCCCATCCAAGCGGCTGATCGCCAAAAATAAGATGCTCAAAGTCCCAGCCAATTTGATACATTGGAGTATCTTGATACATATTATATTCCTCCAAAATAACACCTCTTTCTTTTTCAATTTCTTCCTGTTTGAAAGTCGAATTAAGAAGCATATCTGATAAAACATCGGCGGCAACTTCCAAGCTTTCGCTCGCAACTTTTACAAAATACCCTGCGTATTCCTTGCCTGTGAAAGCGTTAAACTCACCACCAACGGAATCAATAGTTTCCGAAACTTCTTTTGTGTTTTTATACCTCTTGGCTCCTTTAAAAAACATGTGCTCCAAAAAATGAGAAAGGCCACGAACCTTTTCATCTTCATATCTGCTACCTGCCCCAGCAAGAACCAAGATTGTCGCGGAAGCGGTTCCTCCAAGTCTTTTTGTCAGCACCCTTAAGCCATTATTCAAAGTGGTTTTCTTAAACATAAAATTTGATTATAATTGTGTCCTCTGTTAACTCTCGCAAGTAATTTAAAGCTCAATGAGAAACTACGCAAGGACAACAAAAAAATCCTTGAACATTAATAAGATTACATTCCTGATGATAGGAAGCACTTTTATCGCGGTTGTTTTGATAGGAAGGCTATTTAATCTTCAAGTAATAAAACATGCGCACTATGAAGAACTCGCGCTGAACGAACAAGAGGGTTCCACCGAACTGCCTGCGCAGCGCGGCGAAATAATAATGAAAGATTTAAGCTCCGGAGAAGAATTTTTAGCAGCCACAAACACAACGCTAAATCTCGTTTTCGCAGATCCTTCTCTGGTAAAAGACCCCGCATATGTTGCGGACAAATTATATCCGCTAATTTTAGATATTGGAGAAGAACGTGATTTAGATAATAAAAGAATTTCGGATCAGGCAAAAAAACTTCCTCCGGATATAACAGAGGAAGAAAAAACAAAACTTTTAACGCCGCTAACAGACGATCAGCTGAAAGAAAATTTCCGACAAAAATTAATAACAACGCTTTCGGAAAAACAAAGACGAGAAATTCTTTTGGCTTCCGATTTGGAGAAAAAAGATTTCGATCCGATAAAAGCTCTGAGCTTAAACGGAATTAAAGTTATAGACAACGACGTTTATGCATATCCTGCAGAGATTTCTTCAACACAAACCACAGCGGAAAAAATCAGCAAATACATCGGGATGCCGTCTGAGCAACTTGCAAAAACGCTCAAAGGTTTAAATCGATATGCAATACTAAAAAGAAAAATTCAGCCGGAAGTGGCAAAGAAAATAAATGCACTTTTCAAAAACGACAAAGATGGATTTTTCGCAGGAATAGGCATGAAAGAAGAATATTTCAGGTACTATCCGGAAAACAGTTTGGCGGGAAGTCTTATTGGATATATAGACAACACAAACACTGGACAATACGGGATAGAAAGCGCTTTTAACACAAGTTTGGCGGGAGTTGCCGGAAAATTTGAAACAAAAAAAGATTCGCTTGGAAGACAAATTACAGTTGGAGAAAGCATTCTTGAAGCCGCTGTAAACGGCGACAACGTAGTTTTAACAGTAGATAGATCCGTACAAATGAAAGTCGAACAAATTCTAGCCGATTCTGTATCAAAATCCAACGCGGACAGCGGCCAGGCCTTAGTAATGAATCCACAGACAGGAGCCATTTTGGCCATGGCGAATTATCCATATTTTGACCCGAATAAATACGGCGATGTGTTCAAAAAAGTTGAAGTAAATTTCACCCCGGAAGAAATAAAAGATAAACTCATGCCTTCAAAAACCGAAGGTCTTTATTATTACTACAAAGATGAAATTTCACTTGTTAAATATCCCGTTTTTGAAGAAAAAGACGAACAAGGAAATTCTCATTATTTCCGCTACGAAAATTTTTGGGGCCCGGAAGTTTACCATAATAAAGTAATTTCTTGGCCTTACGAGCCGGGCTCCGTATTCAAGCCGATTGTCATGTCTATGGCCATAGACGATGGAGATGTAACTCCAAACACCACATACAACGACACAGGGCCGGTGGGAGTGGATTTCAACAAATACACACAGAAATTTGATTATGAAATAAAAAATGCCACAGGATATTACGGCCTCGTGGACATGAAAACAGTTTTGGCAAAATCCTTAAACACCGGAATGACTTTTGTATCAAAAAAAATGGGCTCTTCGCTTTTCTATAATTATCTGGAAAAATACGGCTTTTTGGATCGCGCGGACATTGAATTGGACAACGAAGCTCTTGGAAAAATCGCATACTATGAAAAATGGACAGAGTCGGAATTGGCAACCCACGCTTTCGGACAAGGATTAACAGTAACGCTACTTCAGTTGGTAAACGCATATTGTGCCATAGCAAACAAAGGAATCCTTATGCAGCCATACATTGTAGATGAGATACGATATGGAGACGACCGCATTTCAAAAACAGAACCTCATGAAATTCGCAGAGTAATTTCGGAAGATTCGGCGTCAACAATGACCGCGATGTTGGTATACGTCGTAGAAAAAGGTTATCAGGAAATTAATCTTGTAAATCACTTCTTTGCCGGCAAATCAGGTACCGCCCAGACCTACAAAAACGGCATAGCAATGTTTGGAGTAGGCAGCACAGTGGTAACTTTCGTGGGATACGGCCCTGTAAGCAATCCTCAATTTGTAATAGCCGTTAAAATCGATCATCCGCGATCTAGCGAATGGAGCACCACGACAGCCGGCCCGGCCGTTTCAGATATCGCCAAGTACTTATTCGATTATTACAATATTCCGCCGGACAAGAACCAATAATTAGTAATAATAAACCTCATCATCCCCTTCCATTTCAACCTTCCCTTTTTCCTGCATGTCAGTCATCCCGGTCGCCATAACTTCTTTTTGTGACATCGTATAAAAATATTCGCCGATATAAATAATCCTCTGAATATCTTTATTGCCATACCAATAACTTCCGGATTTATCGCTTACTTCATTTTCGAGATATTGGCTTATCTTCCCTCTTAATTTAAATCCATCCGCGATACTGACATCAAATACATACGCGCCCTGAAAAACAGTATCTCCGTAAGTATTCGTTGGAGTTTCGGGATTATCTTTAAGATTTTGCGGAACCTCTGTAACAGTTATAGGAAATGCCATAAAGCCTTTTTCTTTATTGAACAGAAGAGCTTTGTGATTATTTAAAAGTGGACTATCTGTACCTCTGTCCCCTATTACAATTTTATGAAGCTCGACAGGATTTTCAGGATCCGTGACATCAAACATCGCAACCTTCATTCCTTGATACCACGCAAAATCCAAATCTCGTTGTCCGACTTGATCTTCACTCGCATCAATAGCGTCCTTTCCAAATCCTATAATATGATTTTCGTCATATGGATGCAGATAATCGCTATACCCCGGAATTTTTAATTTACCTATAATTTTCGGATTCGTCGGAGAAGAAACGTCTATAACAAACAACGGATCAACTTTTTTAAAAGTAACCATGTATGCTCTTTCGCCAATAAATCTCACGGAATAAATTTTCTCTCCCGGCGCAATATCTTCAATCTTTCCAACGACTTTTAAGTCTTCGTCCAGAACATATAAATTATTTTTAGATTTTTGTTGAGAACTCCAGACTTCTCCAAGCGTTGTGGCAATTCTAAAATAATCATCGTTTTCATCCATCGAGAACTGATTCAAAATATGTCCGGGAACTTCTCCCTCGCCGGCGTAACCGATTTCATCGCTATTCAAAGTAAATTTATTGATAGCGGTTTTTTCATTTTGCACAGAATTTTTATCATAAATCCATCCATGGCTTTGACGTTTTTGCGAAACAACATAGAGATTTTTTTGTGAAGCGTAAATATTCTCGCTTGAACCGACAACGATTTGTTTCAAAATTTCCGCATTAAAATCATTCACGGAAACACCGGCCACAATCAGATAGTTCAAATTTTCAGTCTCCGGAATATACCCAACGTCGGCACATTTAACCATAGGCTCCGGAGTTTTGGTTACAGAATCTTCAAGCATTGGAATCGGATAATATCTGTACAAAGATTTATTGGCCACAACATAAACCATTTCATCTATTTTTCTGGAAGAAATATATCCACCTTCAAACGCGACTTTTCTTTTTAATACGGGATTTTTCCTATCCGCTATATCAAAAATATAAAGTTTTGTTTCGGGGCCGCTGTATGGAACGCTATCGGAAATCTTATCAACAATCTCATCTAAAATTCTATGTTCGTAATTATAACCCGACCCAATAACTGCAAGTACATCACCATCCAGATACATTTCGTTCGGGCGGAATCCTGCGTCATCAAAAGTTATTTTTGCCACCTCCTGCATATCGGTCGGCGGATAAGCGGAAACTATTCTGACAGTGTTGCCCTTGACGAGATAAACATATTTTCCGTCATTTTTAACGATATCGGCTTCGTCCACTCCGGCAACTTGAACGTTTGTCGACGAATAGTCAGAGGCGGAAGAGCCTTCCGCGGCAGTGGCTTCGGAAATAGCAGAATCTTGGCTCATCATTATTTTTGCTCCGCTCATTTCATATCCATAATTCCTGGAAGTTGAATTTTCATCCACATAATCTTTAATGTCCGCACAAGATTTAAAATGCATCAGGTTTTCGGAACCGGTACTGGCAACCATTTGAGTATTATCCTTAATTCTTCGATAAGTCGTGTAGTCTTGATTGGAAATTTTTTCCTTTATTCTCCATATCATTTCGGCCATTTGACCCCTACTGATTGAATTTTCAAAAGATTTAAATTCGGGAGGAATTGCCTTCATTACGCCAAGCGCATACATATATTTTTGATACCAATTTTCATCTTTTGCATTATCGACTTCAACACCAAGAACTTCCGATATCATTTTGCTTGCCTCAGCAAGACTTATGTCACGAGCCGGCCCAAAATAGTCCTTACTATATCCCTTAACAAAGCCCAAGCTGGCAGCTTTACAAACATAAGGCGCAAACCATTGTGTTTTTACATCTTTAAAACAATTTTCACCTTCCGGCTTATAGCCTGACACCTCGATTAGTATTTTTAAAAATTCGGCTCTGGTTATTGTTTTTCCGGGGGCATATGTGCCATCGGAATATCCCCGAACAACACCCTGATCTTTGAGGTATTTTATAGCATCGGCATATTTATCATCTGTTTTTACATCGGAAAAAAGATTAACAGGCTCCAACGCAAATGCAACGGAATTAAACAGCATAATCGCAAGAGTAAAAGCCAAAAAACCGTTTTTTAACGTTTTAGTAAAATGCATACCGATTTGGTTAAAATAATTAACAACAAAAAGTATAACTTACGGGAGAGCAAAAGGTAACACGATTGGTTGACATTGGAATCTTTTTAATATAGATTTTTCTGGCTAATTCAGACTAATTAAGTATCAATTAAAAACCCATGCAAAAAAGCGGCTCATTACACATCACAAAAAAAACAGAATACGGACTGTTTATTCTCGCTACTCTTGCAAAAAAAAGAAAAGAAAACCACATCTCGATAAGAACAATTGCAAAAGAAAATCAGATACCGCTACCCTTCCTTCAAAAAATTGCGAATAGTTTACAAAAAAACGGATTAATCAAGTCTGAAAGAGGAAAATACGGCGGGCACATGTTGGCAAAAACAGCTAATAAAATCACGGTGAGAGAGGTTGTTGAAGCACTTGAAGGAGAGGTGGCAATTACTCCGTGCTCTGGAAAAAATTCAAAAGAATGCAAGAGAGCAAAATTCTGTGAAATAAAAAAATCCATGCACAAAATAAATGAAGTAATTCGTGATCATTTCTTGTCGAAAACAATAGACAAAATCATTTCTAAACAATAAAAATGGCTGAAAAAAAGAATACGTTAAAAATAGAAAATCTTTTCGCAAAAACCGAAGATAAAGAAATTCTAAAAGGGATAAACCTTGAGATAAAATCGGGCGAAATTCACGCATTAATGGGGCCAAACGGATCAGGAAAAAGCACTCTGGTAAACGTAATTATGGGACATCCAAGATATAAAGTCACAAAAGGAAATATTTTCCTTAACGGTAAAAATATAACAAAAATGCCAACGGACGAAAGAGCAAAAATGGGTCTGTTCACAGCTTTTCAAAATCCAATGGAAGTTCCCGGAGTAAATTTCTCCAATTTTCTAAGAACAGCAAAAAATTCGATAGCAAAGAAAGACCGAATATCTCCCCAAAATTTTATCGAAATTTTGCGAACAAAATCCAAATCACTAAAGATGAATGAATCGGTCGGAGAAAGATCATTAAACGACGGATTTTCCGGAGGAGAAAAAAAGAGGGCGGAAATACTGCAAATGGCCATTCTTGAGCCAAAAATATCGATATTGGACGAGATAGATTCCGGCTTGGACATTGATGCTCTAAAAATCGTTTCACGAAACATTTTAGACATCCACAAACAATCAAAAACCGGAGTGCTTTTAATTACGCATTATCAAAGGATTTTAAATTATATTCATCCAGACCATGTCCATATTCTTTCGGACGGAAAAATCATAAAATCCGGAGGAAAAGCTCTCGCGGAAAATTTGGAAAAACACGGATATGATTCATACATAAAATAGTAAAAATGGTTGTAGCCAAGAAAACAATCAGAAGGATTGAGACAGCTCTGGAAAGAGGCAAATTTGGCTTTAAAACGGAAGAAAAAGACACATATAAAACTCCGAAAGGGCTGAACAAAAAAATAGTAACAGAGATTTCAAAAAGAAAAAACGAACCAAAATGGATGTTGGATTTAAGATTAAAAGCTTTGAAGATTTTTCACAACAAAAATTACCCGAAATGGGGCCCGAAATTAGACCAAATAAATCTTGAAAATTTACACTATTATGTTTTACCGCGCGGCAAGAAAGAAAGTGATTGGAATAAGCTTCCGGAAGAGATCGCGGAGACTTTCGAAAGACTTGGCATCCCGGAAGCCGAAAAGAAGTTTTTAGCGGCCACAAGCGCACAATACGAGTCCGAGGTGGTTTACAAATCGGTGCAAGAAGCTCTTGAAAAACAGGGGGTAATATTCGAATCAACAGACAACGCATTGAAAAAATACCCTCACTTTTTCAAAGAATATTTTGGAAAAATCGTACCGGCGAACGACAACAAATTCGCAGCGTTAAATTCTGCGGTTTGGTCGGGCGGATCATTCATTTATGTCCCAAAAGGAGTGAAGCTTCCTCTGCCGCTACAGGCCTATTTTCGCATGAACGCGGACAACATGGGCCAGTTCGAAAGAACGCTTATTATAGCGGACGAAGGCAGCTCGGTTCACTATATCGAAGGCTGCACAGCGCCGGTTTCCGCCATAAATTCTCTTCATGCGGCGGTGGTGGAAATCATCGCAAAAAAAGGAGCCAGAGTTCAATACACAACCCTGCAAGATTGGTCTCACAATATCTACAATTTGGTAACAAAAAGAGCTCACGCGCATGAAAATGCGGAAGTTTTGTGGCTCGATTGCAACATTGGAGCAAAAGTTACAATGAAATATCCGGCGGTATATTTGCTCGGAGACAATTCCAGAGGCGAAATCCATTCTTTGGCCGTAGGAACACGAAATCAACATCAAGACACGGGAGCAAAAGTAATCCATTCCGGAAAAAATACACGTTCGATAATTGTTTCAAAATCAATAAGTAAAGATGGAGGAAGAACAAGTTACAGAGGACTCATGAAAATCAACAAAGGCGCAAAAAACGCGCAGAGCAAAGTATCCTGCGATGCACTTATTTTGGATAAATTTTCAAGATCGGACACATACCCGACAAACATAATTTCCGAGCGCGACAGCTCATCCTCTCACGAAGCAACCGTTTCAAAAATCAACGAAGATCAATTGTTTTATATGATGTCGCGAGGGCTTACAGAAGAGGAATCCGGATCCATGATAATAAATGGGTTTGCAGACCCAATCATCAAAAAATTACCGATGGAATATGCGTTGGAACTAAATCGTTTGCTCGAAATAGAGATGACTGATTCGGTCGGTTAATAAAAATTTATGAAAACAACAAAAGAATTTGGAACAAATTTGCCAAGAATCATAGAAGTCAAAAAAAACGACCACAAAACGGTCATATTTAACAAAATAAGCGAAAGCACCATATCTTTGGAAGAAAATTCAACGCTGATTTTGGCCGGAGTTGTTAACAAAGGAGAAAAAAACAATCAAAAAATAACATTTGAATTCAAGGGGGAAAACGCCAGCTTAAAATTCTTGGCTTTCGTAATCGGCGAAAAAGACAATTCGTTCAATTTTGAGACAACGGCATTACATTATCCACCTAAAACAAAAGCTTCCTTTAGCGTGATAAGCGCCATGTTCGATAATTCTTCCGTAAAATATGCGGGAAACATAATAATAGAAAAAGATTCCGAAAAAACGGACTCAAGCCTTACACACAAAACGATATTGCTATCCGAAAATGCTACAGTTGAGACAACCCCCTCTCTGGAAATAAAGACCGATGACGTTTCGGCGGGGCACAGCGTATCCACAGGAAAACCGGATGAAGAAATGCTTTATTATCTCTCGAGCAGAGGAATTGATAGGAAAACAGCCACAAATTTAATGGTTAAAGGCTTTTTGGAAAATGCGCTAAAATTGGTTGCAGATGCCACGGTTCGAGAGATTCTAGCCGAAAGGATAGACACAATACTGACAAATCATTTAAAATAAACCCATGTTGGACCCACAAAAAATCAAAAAGGAATTTCCAATCTTCAATAGGAAGATAAACGGAAAATCGATTGTCTACCTGGACAATGCCGCAACGACACAAAAGCCAAAAGTCATGATTGATTGTCTTAAGAATTTTTACGAAAATCACTGCTCAAATATTCACAGAGGAATTTATTCACTATCGGAAGAAGCAACCGAAATGTATGAAAGTTGCAGAAAAAAAGTGGCTAAGTTTATAAACGCAAAAAGCGAGAAAGAAATTATCTTCACAAAAAATTCCACAGAGTCATCAAATCTTGTAGCGTACAGTTTTGGAGACAAATTCGTTAACGCCGGCGACGAGATTATCGTGAGCATTATCGAGCACCACGCAAACATGATTCCATGGCAAGAGCTAGCCAAAAAGAAAGGAGCAAAACTATTGGTAATTCCGATGAAAAATCCTGCAAAAAAAGATTACTCTTTGGACCTCGGAGCTTATAAAAAAATGCTTTCGAAAAGAACTAAAATCGTCGCGATTTCCGCAATGTCAAACGTATTGGGAATAAAAATTCCGGTAAAAGAAATTATCCGCGAGGCCCATAAAGTCGGCGCAAAAGTACTGGTTGATGGAGCTCAAAGCGCGGCACACACAAAAACGGATGTTCAGGATTTGGATTGTGATTTTTTTATTCTATCGGCACACAAAATGCTCGGCCCGACAGGAGTTGGAATTCTATATGGAAAACAGGAACTGCTTGAGAAAATGCCGCCATTTTTGTTTGGTGGAAGCATGATTAAAAACGTAACAATTTCAAAAACGGATTATGCCGAATTACCCGAGAAATTCGAGGCGGGAACACCAAATATTGCGGATGTCATAGCATTTGAAAAGGCGCTGGATTTCTTGGAAAAAGTTGGGCTGAAAAACATAGAAGATCACGAGAAAAAACTTATCAAAGAAGCGTACAGGGTTTTTTCAAAATACAAAGAAGTGGACATCTTCTTGCCGGAAAATCTGGAAAGTTTTGGAGGAATTCTTTCGTTCAATATAAAAGGGGTTCATCCGCATGACATAGCGGATATTTTCAATGCCGAAAACGTATTTATAAGAGCCGGCCAACACTGCGCGCACCCACTTTTGAACGCCCTTGGCACAAACTCCACGGCGCGCATGAGTTTTTATATGTACAACGATTTTGAAGACATTTACCGAGCCGAAAAAGCTCTTAAAGAAGTTATAAAAATATTCAAATAATGGACTTATACAGCGAAATTATCCTTGATCACTACAAGCACCCGCACAACAAGGGTAAATTAAAAAATGCCACAATTTCCGTCGAAGAAATAAATACTTCTTGCGGCGATTCGATAAAACTCCACTTTCTTGTAGGCAAAGACAAAAAAATCAACAAAGTCACGTTTGAAGGAGCAGGATGCGCAATCAGCCAAGCCTCGGCCTCCATGCTAACCGATAAATTGACCGGAAAATCTCTAAAAAGCATCGAAAAAATCTCAAACGAGGATGTATACAAAATGCTGGGTGTTCAAATCAGCCCCGGCCGCGTAAAATGCGCGCTTTTGGGCATCAGTACGGCAAGAAAAGCATTGCTTAAGACAAAGAAGTAGTCACATGTTGCTTTGGGCTGGAAATCTTGGCTTATTTTTGCTATAATTTAACGATTAAAACAAAAATAAATATGGCTTTAAGCAATGTAACATCTCAAAGCAGTGAAAATCTTACAAACGCCATTTCTCCCGGCGACACTTGGGGAGAAATAAGCAGCTCAATTTTTATGAAGTTTATATTCGTACTGGAAGGAGCTGTAATTTTGTTCGTCACTTTCTTCTTAATCAAGCTGATAAAGAAGTATTTCGCAAAAATCGAAACAACTCACGAGCAGCAAAGAACAGCGCTTAATTTACTTGAAAAAATCACAGTCGGATTTGTTATGGTTGTAGGTTTAACGCTCGCGCTAAAGGTTGTTGGATTGGACATTAGTTTATTGGTTAGCGTTTGTTTATTGGGCCTAAGTTACGGCCTTAAAGACGTTATCAAAAACTACATCGCGGGAATTTTGCTATCGTTAAAATCCCCTTTCAAGATCGGCGACACGGTAAAAATAAAACAATTCGTCGGAAAAATTGAAAAGATGGAACTGCAATCAACAAGCATAAAGACCTTCGACAACAGAGATATCACAATTTATAACTCGGACATTTTAAACCAGTCTATTCAGAATTATTCCAGATATCCAATGAAGAGAATTGAGCTTAACGTAAACCTTGGATACGGTACAGACATAGAAAAAGCCACAAGAATTTTCAACAAAATTCTCGAGGCCGACCAATCAATATTAAAAACCCCGAAGCACACTATTTCTTTTAAAGGATTCTCAAAGGATTTCATCACCGTTCAGCTAAAATTTTGGCTTCAAATCCCTTCAAACTTCCTAAAAATCCGAACGGATTTGGCATACAAAATATATAAAGCGTTTGATGAAGCATCTCTCATTTCTCCATACGCAAGAGAAACTGATCCAAAAGAAGGATTTTCAATGGATGAAAACAGAAAGAAACGAACTCAGGATTTTTACACTTCGCCAATGTTTGCAAATCTCGATACGGCTCCGGCCGCTGCGGATCAATTGGCTCCGCAACCCGGCCCGCTTGCGCCGGAATTCGTTGACGCGGATGAACCTTCGGTTGAAGAAGATGATATGTTTTAATAACTTGATACATGGGAAATAATCCAATATTGCCAAAAGCAGAGAAGGAGAAAAAGGCTCCTGATGGACAAAAACTTCAGGCAGGAGTTGATGCTGTTAAGAGTGACATACAGCAAGATGTAGATAAAAAACTTGAGGAAAAAGAAACAAAAAATGAAACAACAAAAAAGCTAAGCTGGCTAAAAGACGCTGTAGATCAAAATCCAATAGACAAATTCAAGGAAGAAGCAAAAGTTTTGAACGATAAGTATGTAACCGATATCGAGAAAGACTTATCGAGTCCGAACGAAGAAGTAAAATACAAGGCACTGGGCAAGTTGTACGGACTAATAGCCACGTTTGTAATCATGCCTTTGAACAAATCCGGAGTATTTACAACCGAAGAATTAAAAACAAAATTTCAAAAAGATATTTTAGAAAAATTAGCAGGAGTGCAATCACTGGATTCAGATAAAAGGAAATTGGTTCTGTTGGCGCAAAAAACATTAGTTACCGATTCGAGTTTCGGGCTGGATGTAGAAACTCAAAAATTAATTTGGGACAAATTTATAGAAAAAACTTTGATGGCCGGCCCATACATCGACGGCGCAGGAAAAGCGTTAAATGGCGAAAACCCCACAACGGAAGCAGATAAAAAGCAGGAGAGTTTATACAAAAAACATCCGGGAATAACATTACTTTTAATTGCAGCAGGGGCCTGCACTTTATATAAAGCCGCGGAATGGATTTTTGGAAAAAATAAAAAATCCGATTCCGGATCTTCATCGGAGGGAGGGATGTCCTGGTGGAAAAAAACAGGACTTTGTTTACTTGGATTTTTCGGTTTAGGACAAGTTCTGGGCATGGATGCAGTAAAAAAAGTCTTAAAAGGAACTTGGTTCGATGTAGACAACAATAAACTTTTAAAAGGCCTTTCCTTGGCTGCTCATGGCGAATTTAAAGAAGTCGCAAAGCTCTTCGGAAAATCAGTTTATGATTCAATAGCCAAAGTTTTTGGCTGGGGAACATACGAAGAAGTAGTCGGCAAAGCAAAAGAAAAAGCGGGAGAAATTATAGAAAGTAGCAAGGAGATTTTAAATGAAATCGAAGAAAAATTTAAATTAAGTGAGGCTAAAAAAAAGTTAAAAGACTTTGTCACAAAAAACTTTCCAAGAGCTTCAAAGCAAGCAGAAGAAACAATTGACCTTTTAACGCCGGAAAACGTATTGAAATGGGCTAAAGATAACGGAGTAAACAAAGACGGTCTTTGGGATTGGTTTAAAGGAAAGGGAATTGAATCAGGCAGTGTAGTAGCAGCATACATACTTCTAATTAATGTTTTGCCGAAAGGGATTGGCGGCAAGGTAGGCGTCCCTGCATTTTTATATTTATTCTGTCTGAATTCCGGCCAAGGAGGTCTTCTAGATAAGTTCGGAGAAAATGTTGCAGAGTTTATGGAAAATTTAAAAAATGATGTCGTAGGATTAGTTACCCCATTTGATTCAAAAATAGGATCGCCTCTTTCAAGCATTCTTAAAGATCTAAATTTTGTAGACCTTCAGGAACATCTTTTCTCTTATATGAATGAAAATCCGGCCACGGCAACCGCTATTGGATCGGGCGTTTGGCTTACAAAAGGATACATCTGGAGCATTGTGAAATACATAACTGCATTTTCGCTAAAAGCCGTATTGGAAACAGGAAAATTTGCAAAAAATCATCCTATCGCAGCAGGAACAGGACTTGTATTAACATGGGGTCATCGAAGAGAACTGGTAGATAAATTTACAGGCCTTGCCTTCAGAACCGAGTCGAAAGAAAAAGAAGAATTTAAACAGAAATTACTAAAAGCTATCGGCGCCGACGGCCATCAACCAGCTTCAGAAAAAATAGCAACAAACGCCGCGGATACAATAGTTTTGGACCCGCTAAAAGAAGCTTATAATAGAATTCCAAAGATTGCAGAAGATTTAAAATCAGGCAAATACCTGCTGGCTTTTGGCCACGGAGGAGCCTTAACGCTAATAGAGGCAACTACCTTTACTCCGGTAATAGCGTTCGGAAGATTTACAGCTAAAGAAGCTCAAGATATATACACGAAATTAACAGATATTTATCATGGAAAAGACGGAGACTATCTTGGAATAGCTGCTCATGTAGGAGGAGTTGCAGTAGGATCAAAGCTCGCATGGGAATCATACAAAGCAGCAAAAGAAGTTACAGGATTTGTAACATGGGGATCGAAAGCCGGAAATGCATTTAAAACCATGCTTCCATTTTCAAAACAAAACATATACGTAATAAAAACAGCAATTGAACAAGGCGTAAAAGACATTCCTGTTTTAAACAGAATTCCATATCTAAAAAATATTCAAGGAGTATTCAAATGGTGGCAAGTAGATAGAAACGTAAATCGTATAACAAAAGAAATAGACAAACTGATAGCTGCGGGTGATTACGAAAAAGCGGCAGGCCTTTCTGGAGAATTTGATAATTTTCTCAGTGGCCAAATAGATATTTTCAACAGAACATCTCCAAGTGTTTGGAAAAGATTCTCGCTAAGATATTCCAAAGATTGGGAAATCGTAAAAGCAAGATTGACCCAGATAAAACCATCGAGTACGGATTTAAGCAAAAAATTACACGAACTAGCAAATGAAACTGACTCCATAAAACAGGTGAGTTTAAAGAAAGAAGTAGATAAATTGAGAAATGTGATTAAAACTAGCAGCAAATCAGCATCCAAAGCTGCAGAAACAGTGGCTGAAGGAATTGATGAAGGAATTAAAGCGGGAGAAATCGCAGCCGAAAACGCCGACGACGTTGGCAAAGTGGCAGGAGCCGCAGACGATGTCGTAGAAACAGGCTCAAAAGCCGCTGGAAAAGTCACAAAACATGCCGACGAAGCCGCCGAAGCCCTGCAAATCGGTGCAACAGTAGCTGAATCCACCGGCGGCATAAAAGAAATTGCAATACCGGCCAATAAATTATGGGAGTTATTTCATTGCAAAGACGCTGCTAAAGTTACAAAGACATTAGAAAACACCATAGGAAGAAATCACTTCGTAGTAGACGGTGTAAACAAATTTGATGATGCCGTAGAAAAAATAGTTTCCGGACAAATAAACGCACAGACAGGCTTGGCGGGACATGTAGACGATGTAGCAATAAAAGTGGGAGGCACAACCACGTTATTCAAAGGACTCGTTGCCTTGCAAGTCGTTGGAGCTGCTGTTGAAGCCTACGAACTATACAAAAAAGTTAAAGAAATTCTTGATACCGATAATTCCGAAATGCAAAAACGTATGCTTGCAAAACTTCCAATGAATATAATTTCTCTTACCGTAAGTGCGGGAAGTGCATATGTCGGAGTAGCTTCTATCGTTACAACCAGCGCAGCCGCAGGGGCTGTACTTGGATCAACCGCAGGCGCAGAAAGTATTGCAGCAGCTGGCGCAGGAGCCGGAAGCTTGGTAATCATCCCGATTACTGTATTAATTATGACAGCCCGCGACACTATCGACTCAGCAGTAGATAGCAGCTTGGAAGACGTAATGAAACCTACAGATTGGATGAAAAAAGCAGGAAACAATCCTTCTGTTTTATATCAATTTTGGGCTGAAACAGACGAGAGCCTAAGACGCGGAGAAGCAACAAGAACTTTCTTTACAGCTGCCACGGAAGAATCAATTCTTGAAAATAAAGACAAGATAAGAAGTGTCATTGTCGAGGCAATTGTTAATTTAACATTCTCGGAACAACAAGGCTGGACGCCCGAAGAAAGAGAGGCGGCACTTTTAATACTAAAAAAATCTATTGGCGGATATGGCTGGAAAATATCCAACATAAATGATGCGAAAAACGAGATAGATAATGTTGGAGATATGTTAACGGTAATAAGAGGAATTAAAGAAAACAATCCGGAGTACATAAACAATAAAGCATTCAAAGGAATCGTGGATTTAATAAATTTGAAACCTGTGGAAATTATTGAAAAATTAAGTTCTCATGACATCTCAATGGTGATAAAAAGCCTAAGGAGAGACGTCATGGGAGATACTTTAGAATCGCGAGAAGACAAAGAAAAAGAGCTTATATCGAAGGCAAAAAACATTGAAGAATATGTTTTGCTAAAGTACGCACAATTTTTTGGATACGGAGATGGAATGGATATTGAAAAAATGAAAAAAAACTTTTTCACAGAACAAGCCTCAGGCCAACGCGGCGTGTATTTCAAAAATGGCACATGGATAGTTACACACGCGGGATGGGAGTGGGACAACAAAATGATGGGAAAGAAAGATGGAAATGCCGTTCCGTTGGAAGGAAAACCGCTACTTGAAGCAATAGCCAATAAATTGGAAGCGAACGCCGATGACATATTTGAAACCAGACAGGATAAACTTTTGGACTTCGCAACTTCCTCAAGCACAATGAAAAAACAGGCTCAAAGATTAGCCCAACTCATTCGCAATTCCGTCACCCGCTACGGAAAATATCGTCCTTCAGAAGCCTCACCTGAGACCGGGAAAAAAGCCGCGTAACACCAGCCCAAATCCCCTCCTGCAAGAATCTTACCTTTCTCATTTGCCAAACTCCACCCTTTAGCCTACAATAACGACACTTATTAACTTATTTCTATGAAGCACAAATTCTACGATGTGAAAAAGAAGAAGCCAGTTACGGCCGAGGTTATCAAGAAGATGACCTACAAGAACAAAAAGACAGGCCGCACTTCTTACGCTTTCAAAGCGGAAACTGACGACGGACGACCTCTAACGGCGTTTGTATCAAAGGATACTTTCGACGGAGCAGATCTATAGTTTTCGGCTCAAGAAACGACAAATTAAAACCATCCTATGCTTCGGCACTGGGTGGTTTTTTTAACCCTTTAATATTTCCAAAATCGTATCTTCAAAAGCATCGGCATCTAAAATAAAATAATCGGCATCTTCTGTTTTTTGCTCAGGCTCCTCGCCAAGCATTGTATTCATCAACTCTAAAACCTCATCTTTTTTTTGCTTATTTTTAATTTGATCCAAAATAGCGGACCTGAAACCAGCCATATCTTTAACAAAAATTTTTGGCTCCCCACCCATTGCTCTCAGCCCGGACGTGCAAAACTCCTTGGCTTTAATAAAAATATCTCTTCCGGTTTCATCTCCCATAATATTATTGAGCCTATATCTAAAAGCATCCGATACATTAATCAGAACTTCCGAGCTCTCATTTTTCTTAGGCGTGTTATTTCCTAAAAATCTATTTAAAATTTTTAGCGCCTTCTTGATTTTCTTCTCATCCCCTCCTATTGCTCTGCAAATCTTACGCTGTAAGCTCGCTGCTTTTTCCGCAGTAATAAAAGTGGGAGTAGGAAAGTCATCTTCTCCGGATTTTAAATTGTTATTTGGCTTAAGCATACGCACAAAATTTAGACCACATTAAACAGGAAACTCCTCGAAAAGTCAAGCAAGAACACAAAGTCTTGTTTTGTCTACTGGCAGGCTTAAGGAGGATTCGTCCCGCTCTGCGGGATTGGAGACCGGT